>Ga0157369_10009001_pt1 | contig 11437 bp, 16 predicted proteins | sample C25metaG_FD_113461 | JGI IMG/M metagenome (GOLD analysis project Ga0157369, IMG submission 113461) | Corn rhizosphere microbial communities from Kellogg Biological Station, Michigan, USA - C2-5 metaG | ecosystem: Host-associated > Plants > Roots > Rhizosphere > Soil | place: USA: Michigan... | reverse complement strand
CTTGTCGACGGCCTTCTCGATGCCGCGCTTCAGCCCCATCGGGTTGGCGCCGGCCGAGACGTTCTTCAGGCCCTCGCGGACGATGGCCTGCGCCAGGACGGTCGCGGTCGTGGTGCCGTCGCCGGCGACGTCGTTCGTCGCGGTGGCAACTTCGCGCACCAGCTGCGCGCCCTGGTTCTCGAAGACGTCCTCGACCTCGATCTCGCGCGCGATCGTGACGCCGTCATTGGTGATGGTGGGCGCGCCGAACTTCTTATCGAGGACCACGTACCGGCCCTTGGGACCCAGCGTGACCTTGACCGCGTCGGCCAAGGTGTCGACGCCGCGCTGAAGCGCGCGCCGTGCGTCCTCGTTGAACTTGAGCTCCTTGTGAGCCATGGTTTCTGTTTCCCTCCTACCTACGCGACCGCTGCGCGATCGCCGACGACCTTCGCGAGAACATCCGACTCGCGGAGGATGAGAACCTCGTCGGCACCGAGCTTGATCTCGGTCCCGCCGTACTTGCTGAAGATGATCTCGTCGCCTTCCTCGAGATCCATGGGGATGTGCTCCCCGTTGTCGTCCCGGGCGCCGGGACCGACGGCAAGGACGCGGCCGCGCTGCGGCTTCTCCTTGGCGGTGTCCGGCAGAACGATGCCGCTGACCGTGGTCTCCTCTTCCTCGAGGACCTCGACGATCAGACGGTCGCCAAGCGGCTTAAGATCCATGCAGAAAACCTCCACCTTGTGACATGCTTGTGACTTCGGCTGGCACTCTACTGGTGAGAGTGCCGACGCCGCAAGTGTAGCGATGAAACGGGAATTCTCGGCCGGCGCGGTGCTCGTCCGGCGGCTCCAGGGCCGCTGGATGCTGGCAGCGATCCGTCCCGGCGGCAAGCCACCCGGCGTCTGGGCGCTGCCCAAGGGCCGGATCGACGAAGGCGAGCGCGCCGAGGCGACCGCCCTCCGCGAGGTCGCCGAGGAGACAGGCGCGCACGGCCGGCCGGTCGCGAAGCTCGGCGACGTGAAGTACTGGTTCAACTGGGACGGCGAGCGGGTCTTCAAGATCGTGTCGTTCTTCCTCGTCCGCTACAGCGGCGGCCGGCTCGGCGACATCGCCGCCGAGCACCGGCACGAGGTGGCCGAGACGCGGTGGCTGCCGCTCGACGACGCGCCGCGGCTGCTGGCGTACAAGGGCGAGCAGGACATGGCGCGTGCGGCCGCGGCCCGGCTGGCGGACGACGACCTATGATGATCGGCCGGTGCCCTCGTTCGCGCTCAACTTCTACTCGCCGATCGTCGAACAGCAGCTGACGAGCCACCGCAAGACCGCCACGATCCGGCTCGGCGACAAGTCCCGGAAGTACCAGAAGGGGATGATCGTCTCCGTGCTGTGCGGGCCTCGCTACAGCCCGCGCCGGCACGTGTTCGACGCGGTCATCGACAAGGTCGACGTGAAGGCGCTCGGCGAGCTCTCGCCGAACGAGATCGAGCACGACAACCCGGAGATCCGGGATGCCGACGGGCTCGCCCGCTTCCTCGGGCAGCTCTACAACCGGGACGTGACCGAGGACGACACGGTCACGCTGATCCGGTTCTCGGCGATCAAGAAGTAGCCGGACACGCGGTTCGTGCGTTCTCCCTCCATGATCTCCCTCGCCCGGAGACTGAGCTTCCGCCTGCCTTCGCACCATGCGAGCGCCGGCCCCGTCCGGCTCGGCATCGTGCTGCTGCTCGAGGCCGGCCTCTACCTGGCCGCAGCGGTCGGCATGGCGTACGTCGCCGGCTTCATGACCGTCAACCGCACGCTCGACCGCGTGAACTGGCCGTGGTTCGTGGCGTGCGTCGGGATCGTGCCGCTGGCGTATCTCGGCTACTACCTCGCGTACCGGCCCGTCTTCCGGTTGAAGAACTGCACGCTCGACATCGACCGGCCGAGCCGGATGGCGGTCGTCGCCGCCGGGTTCGGCGGCTTCCTCGATCACGGCGGCGGGACGCTTGACCGCGCCGCGCTGGAAGCGGCAGGCGCGTCGAAGCGAGACGCGAAGGTGCGCGTCACGATGCTCTCCGGGCTGGAGCATGGCGTGCTCGCCGTGCCGTGCGTGATCGCCGCGGCGGTGCTCGTCGGGATCGGCGGCACAACGCCGGGCGCGAGCTTCACCTTGCCCTGGATCATCGGGCCGATCGTCGGCGCCGCCGTGGGCTACTGGGCGATCCGCCGCTTCCGTCCCCGCGGGCGGCTGAGCGTGCCGTTCGCCGCGGGCCGGCTGCTGCTGTCGATGTTCACGCGACCGAGGAAGCACGCGCTCCCGCTCGGCGGGATGCTCCTCTTCTGGCTCGCCGACATGATGATCCTCGGGTGCTCGATGGCGGGCTTCGGCTTCAAGATGAACGTCGGCGCGACGGTGATCGCGTTCGGGACGGCGATGATCGTCACGCGCCGGAACGGCCCGCTCGGCGGCGTCGGCGTCATGGACCTCGCGCTGCCGCCGACACTCTGGGTGTGCGGCGCCCACTGGGGGCCGGCGGTGCTCGGGACGTTCGCCTACCGCTTCTTCACGCTGTGGCTGCCGCTGCCGGTCGCGCTGCTCGGCCTGCCGCGGCTGCGCGCGCTGATCGAATCGGCTTAGGACTTACGGATCTTCATGCCGAGCAGCTCCGGCTCGCGGAGCTTGGCGCCGCACTCTTCGCAGTCGACGGCGAACGTCGACGAGAACGGCGCCGAGCAGGCGGGGCAGCGGTGCAGCATGCCCCCGCCGCACGACGGGCACTCGGCCGGGAGCTCGGACTCGGTGTCCTCGAACCAGCGCCGCGCGGCACCGCAATCGAGGCAGAACGCCGACCAATGGCCGAGAACGTTGCGCCGTTCCTCGCGCAGCCAGTCGCGTGCCTTGCCCATGCGCCTCAATGTAGCCGCGTCGTTACGATGCGCGGCATGGCGACAGCGCGCGTAGCAGAGCCCAGCGGCGGCTCTCTCCAAGAAGTGAAGGAGTGGGGCCTCGACCGCGAGGACCTGCTGCAGATCTACCGCAACATGCTGATCACCCGCGGCGTCGAAGAGCGCGGGCACATCCTGTACCGCCAGGGGAAGATCCCGGGCTCCTTCTACACCGGCCGCGGCAACGAGGCGTCGTCGGTGGGTGTCGCGACCGCGTTCGGCCCCGACGACGTCGGCACGCCGCTGCACCGCGACATGGGTGTGCACATCACGCGCGGCGTCGAGCCGTGGCGGATCTTCGCGCAGTACATGGGCAGGCAGGACGGCCCGACGCACGGCCGCGACGGCAACGTGCACATGGCCGACTCACAGCTCGGCCTGATCGCGATGGTGAGCCATCTCCCCGCGATGCTCCCCGTCGCGGTTGGCGCGGCGCTCGCGTTCCGCATCCGCGAGGAGAAGCGCGTGGCGGTCGCGTGGTACGGCGAAGGCGCCGCCGCGCGCGGCGACGCCCATGAGGGCATGAACTTCGCAGGCGTGCGCAACCTGCCGGTGGTCTTCATCTGCGACAACAACCAGTGGGCGTACTCGACGCCGACGCATCTCGAGTACGCGGTCGAGCATCTCGCCGACCGCGCACAGGCGTACGGCTTCGACGGCGTCGTCGTCGACGGCACCGACGTGCTCGCTGTCTATCGCGAGGCGAAGCGCGCGATCGAAAAGGCGCGCGAAGGCGGCGGGCCGACGCTGATCGAGTGCCAGACGCTGCGCATGGAAGGTCACGCCGTGCACGACGACGCGTTCTACGTCCCGAAGGAGCTCTTCGAGCGCTGGGCCGAACGCGATCCGATTGAGCGCTACCGCACCTGGCTGCGCGAGCACGCCGACCTCACCGACGAAGGCGAGGATGAGATCGCCGGCTACGTCAAGAAGCTGCTGAACGACTCGCTGCAGCGCGCGGACGCGTCGCCGCAGCCGGATCCCGCGACGCTGCACGAGGGCGTCTACGCGACGGCTGCCGACCTCGACACGCCTCACCACAAGTAATGGCCGAGCTCACTTATCTCCAAGCGATCAGCGACGGTCTCCGCACGGAGATGCGCCGCGACAAGCGCGTGTTCGTGCTCGGCGAGGACGTCGGCGTGTACGGCGGCGCATTCAAGGTCACGCTTGGCTTCCAGGAAGAGTTCGGCGCGTGGCGCGTCATCGACACGCCGCTCTCCGAGACGGCGATCGTCGGCGGCGCAACCGGCGCCGCGATGATGGGACTACGTCCAGTAGCGGAGATGCAATTCGCCGACTTCGTCTCGTGCGCGTGGGACCACCTCGTCACCGTCGCGGCGAAGCAGCGCTGGCGCGCCGGCACGCCCGTGCCGATCGTGCTGCGGCTGCCGTCGGGCGGCGGCTTCTCCGGCGGGCCGTTCCACTCGCAGAACCCGGAGTCGTCGTTCGCACATATCCCCGGCCTCAAGTGCGTCTGCCCGGCGACACCGGAGGATGCGAAGGGCCTGATCATCTCGGCGATCGAGGACCCGAACCCCGTGCTCTTCTTCGAGCACAAGCATCTGTACCGGCGCATCAAGGGCGAGGTGCCCGAGGAGCGCTACACCGTGCCGATCGGCAAGGCGCGCACCCATCAGGAGGGCGACGAGATCACCGTCGTCACCTGGGGCGCGATGGTCTATACGGCGGAGGAGGCGGCCAAGCAGGTCGACGCGTCCGTCGAGATCATCGACCTGCGCACTGTCATGCCGTGGGACAAGCAGGCGGTGCTCGAGTCGGTGCGCAAGACGTCGAAGGTGCTCGTTCTGCACGAGGACACGCGCACCGGCGGCTTCGGCGCCGAGATCGCCGCGACGATCGCGGAGGAGGCGTTCGAGGATCTCGACGCGCCGCTCAAGCGCATCACCGCGCCCGATACGCCAGTGCCGTTCTCGCCGGTCCTCGAGAAGGCATACATCCCTCAGGTCGACGACGTCGTCCGTGGACTCAAGGAGTTGATCGAGTACTGATGGCCAGCACCACCGCAGTCGACGTCGTCATGCCGCAGATGGGCGTCTCCGTCTCCGAGGGGACGATCACCAAGTGGCTGAAGCAGGTCGGGGAAGAGATTCAGGCAGACGAGTCGCTGCTCGAGATCTCCACCGACAAGGTCGACACGGAGGTGCCCGCACCGGCGACCGGCATCGTCAGCGAGATCCTCGTCCAGGAGGGCGAGACGGTCGAGGTCGGCACGCTGCTCGCGCGCATCGGCGGCGAGCCCGGCGCGGCGGCGCCCGCACCGCCCGCTCCGGCGACGCAGGAAGCGGCCGACGAGTCAGAGGCGGTTGCGCAGGAGACGGCGGAACCCGCAGCCGCGCCCGCAGCGCCTGCGCCGGTTGCGAGCGGCAACGGCAAATCGTTCGTGTCGCCGGTCGTCGCGCGCATCGCCGGCGAGCACGGCATCGACCCGTCGCAGGTGCCCGGCAGCGGCACGGGCGGCCGCGTCACAAAGAAGGACATCCTCGCGTTCATCGAGCAGGGTGGCCAGACGCAGGCCGCGCCCGCTGCGCCGGCAGCACCCGCCGCCGCGGAGCAGCCGAAGGCGGCGCCTGCACCTGCCGCGCCCGCCGTGGCGGAGCAGGGCGAGTCGCTCGAGCCGATGTCGGCGATGCGCCGCGGTATCGCGGAGCACATGCGCCGCTCGCTCGACACGTCCGCGCATGTCACGAGCGCGATCGAGGTCGACATGACGAAGGTCGTCCAGATCCGCGCGAAGCTCAAGAAGGAATACGAGTCCGCGTACGGCGTCAACCCGACGTATCTCGCGTTCATCGCGCGCGCGACAGTCGAGACGCTGCGCGACTATCCGTGGGTCAACGGCGAGCTGCGCGGCGACCAGATCGTCACGAAGAACTTCGTCAACCTCGGCTTCGCGGTCGAGCTCACGGACGGCAAGGGCCTCATCGTCCCGGTCGTGAAGAACGCTGAGGGGCTCAACCTGCTCGGCATGGCCCGGGCGATCGCCGACATCGCGAACCGCGCACGCAACAAGCAGCTGACGCCCGACGATGTCGCCGGCGGCTCGTTCACGATCACGAACCCGGGCGGCTACGGCACGTTCCACGGCACGCCCGTGATCAGCCAGCCGCAAGCGGGCATCCTCGGGACGTACGCGATCGTCAAGCGGCCGTGGGTGGTGTCGGACGAGAACGGAAACGATGCGATCGCGATCCGCTCGATGATGAACCTCACGCTGACGTACGACCACCGGCTCGTCGACGGCGCGTACGCCGGTCGCTTCCTGCGCGACCTGAAGCACCGCCTCGAGAGCTGGGTCGAGTCGGACTACTAGCGTGATCCCGATGCTGTCGTACGAGGACGCAGCGTCGGCAATCGATTGGCTCTGCAGTGCGTTCGGATTCACCGAGCGCGCGGAGGCGCGCTCCACGGACACGAACGGCGTCGTCGGCCACGCCGAGCTGCGCCTCGGCGACGGCGTCATCTTCGTCGCAACGCCGAATGCCGACTACCGCGGGCCGAAACGTCACGCCGAGGAGTGCGAGCAGGCCGCGCGCTGGCGCGACAACCCGTGGGTGATCGACGGCGTGTTCGCCGAGGTCGACGACGTGGACGCGCACTACGCGCGCGCAGTCGAGCACGGCGCGACGATCCTGCGCGAGCCGCAAGAGCCCGGCGTCGGCTTCCGGATCTACACAGCGGAGGACCCGGAAGGTCACCGCTGGATGTTCGGCTCAGCGCTCGCAGACGGTCACTGAGCCGGCGACGCCGAGCGCGTACGGCTCCGGCCCGAGCGCATCGCGCAGGTCGCGTTCGAACGCGTCCGGATCCTCGAGGCGCTCGCGCGCGAAGCCGCTCTGTGAGAAGTGCAGGCCGACGATCTCGTCCTGCGTCGGATGCCAAGCAGCGGAATGAGATGGGCGGGACTCGACTCTTCGCAACAAGCCGCGGCGCTCAAGCTCTTCGACCGGATCCAGCGGCCGGAACTCGCGGTTCCAGCTGTGCTTCGCCCACACCGGCCGCAGGCGCGCGACGACGTCATCGTTGCCGTAGAACCACTCGCGGCGCACGACTGCAAAGAGCGGCGCAAGGTCGAAGATGCGCGGCAGCGCGCGCTCCCAGTCGAACCAGTGCACGCTGTCGCCGGCGACGACCAGTGCGTACGGCGGGTCGAGCTCGGCCATTTCAATTCCGCCGTGTACCCAGCGCACGCGGCTGGCACCGGGCAGCGTCTGTGCGAGCTCGAGCATCGGCGCCGACACGTCGACGGCGTCGACACGCTCGACCAACGGCGCCAGCCTGCGCGCGAGCTCACCAGTGCCGCAGCCGGCGTCGACGACGGCGCCGCCATCCGCGATGCGCGCGAGCTCGTCGATCGTCTCCTGCGGATACGGCGGCCGGTTCGGGTACGACGCGACAACGTCGGGCTCCTGGAACACGTTGGCGTAGCGCACGTCCCAGCCAGGCGGCTTTGGCTCCATGACCACACGCTACGCTCCGCGAGTGATCGCGAACCTGGTGAACCTCGGCACGGTCGAGTACACCGAGGCGCTCGAGCTGCAGCGCTCCCTCGCTGCGTCGGTCGCCGCCGGCGAGCTGCCCGACACGGTGCTGCTGCTGGAGCATCCGCCGACGATCACGCTCGGCCGCCGCACGGAACCCGGCGAGGTGCATGTGCCGGACGGAGCCGATGTCGCGATTGTCGAGGTCGACCGCGGCGGCAAGTCGACGTACCACGCTCCCGGCCAGCTCGTCTGCTACCCGATCCTCGACCTCACGCGGCACGGGCAGGACGTGAAGAGGTACTGCCGCGACCTCGAAGAGGCGTTGATCCGCACGACCGCCGCGTTCGGCGTCGAGTCGGAGCGCATCGAAGGCCTGACCGGTGTCTGGCTCGACCGGCCGCCGCGCAAGATCGCTTCGATCGGCATTCACCTCTCGAAGTGGATCTCCACGCACGGCTACGCACTGAACGTCGACCTCGACCCGGCGCCGTTCACCGAGTGGATCACCGCGTGCGGCCTCGACAACGCGATATTCACGTCGCTCGCGCGCGAGCTCGACCGGCCGGTGAGCGTCGGCGATGTGCGGCCGGCGGCCGCGCAGGCGCTCGCCGACGTGTTCGGCTTCACGTTCACCGAGACCCAGGCGTATAACACGGCGGATGTGGTTCTTCCGCCGCCTGTTCCGGCGTAAGTCCAAGCCCGCTCCGCTCGACGAGCAGGCGGTGTACGCGCGGAGCTACGGCGACCGCAGCGGCGAGATCCTGCGCGTGGAGCCGCTTCCGCCCGCCCCGGAGCCGACGTCGCCCTGGGAGGATCTGACCGGCGAGCTGCTGCGAATGGCGTTCGAGACCCGCCTCGACGCCCGCGCCAAGCACTGACGTCCGACCGCCTCCGCACCATTCCCGGATGGACACAGCCCTTCGGCTGCTGGCTTGGACGGGCGTGCTCGGCCTCGGCGCCGTCCTGGCCGCCTACGTCATCGGCTCACTCCTTCCGAGCTAAGGCTCAGGCGCCGCCCACTTTGCGCGTCGCGGTGGAGCGTCGGCGACGCGCGCGAGCCGGTCGAGCAGCAGCCCGGCGGCGTCGCCGACGGTGATCGCCGCAAGATCGCTCTCGCGCACGAACCCCTCCTCGGTCGCATGGCGCGCGAGCGCGATCAGCGGCCCCCAGTAGCCGGCGACGTCGAGCAGGCCGACCGGCTTCGCGTGCAGCCCGAGCTGCGCCCACGTCAGCTGCTCCATCAGCTCGTCGAGCGTGCCGAACCCGCCGGGGAGCGCGACGAACGCGTCGGAGAGGTCCGCCATCAACGCCTTGCGCTCGTGGAGCGAGCCGACGATGTGCAGCTCGGTCAAGCCGGAATGCGCGAGCTCGCGATCGACGAGCTCCTGCGGGATGACGCCGATCGCTTCGCCGCCCGCCGTGAGCGCGCCGTCCGCGACGGCGCCCATCAGCCCGACGCGGCCGCCGCCGTAGACGAGGCCGATGCCTCGCTGCGCCAGCGTCGCGCCGAACGACCGCGCGGCTTCGGCGTATGCGGACCGGCTGCCGCTCGACGCACCGCAGAAGACGCAGACATGGCGCACGGGGGTACATTGCCCGACATGCAGGAGTCGCTGCCTGTCGCCGAGCGCCCGCGGCGCCCGGAATGGATGAAAGTCCGCGCGCCGAGCGCCAACACGTCGTACTTCGACGTCAAGAAGCTGCTGCACGGCGCGCACCTGCACACGATCTGCGAAGAGGCGCGCTGTCCAAACATCGCCGAGTGCTGGGGCCGCGGCACGGCGACGTTCCAGATCCTCGGCGAGACATGCACGCGCGCCTGCCGCTATTGCTACGTCAACAGCGGCAAGCCGAGCGAACCGGTCGATCCGCTCGAGCCGCTGCGCCTCGCACAGGCCGCGAAGCAGATGGGGCTCAAGCACGTCGTCGTCACGTCCGTGGATCGCGACGATGTCGACGACAAGGGCGCCGCCCACTACGCGGCGACGATCCGCGCGATCAAGTCCAAGCTGCCGGAGGCGACGGTCGAGGTGCTGACGCCGGACTTCCTCGGCGTCGAAGAGCAGGCGCTGCAGACGGTGATCGGCGCGCGGCCGGACGTCTTCAACCACAACATCGAGACGGTGCGCCGGCTGCACCGCCGCATGCGCGGCGGCAAGGCGAGCTATGACGGCGCGCTCGAGCTTCTGCGCCGCGCGAAGGAGATCGCGGACTATCCGGTGATGACGAAGAGCGGGATCATCGTCGGCCTCGGCGAGACGAACGACGAGGTCGTCGACACGCTGCGCGACCTGCGTGCGCACGGCGTCGACGTGGTGACGATCGGCCAGTACCTGCAGCCGAGCCCGAAGCACGCGACGATCGACCGCTGGGTGCATCCCGACGAGTTCGCATGGTTCCGCGAGCAGGGCGAGGCGCTGGGCTTCGGCTCTGTGTTCAGTGGGCCGCTCGTGCGCTCGAGCTACCGCGCCGACGAGCAGCGGCACGCCGCGGCGACCGGTCGCGGCGCGGTTGCCTACTGACGGCTCTGTACCGCGGCCCCGCGAGGGCATAGGGTCGGCGTCATGAATCCGATGTCTCGTAAGAAGCTGATCGCCGCGGGCGCTGCAGGCGTCGTCGCCGCGTCGCTCGGAGAGGACGCGTTCGCCTCGGACGGGAACCCGACACTGCCGCGTTCCACGGAGCGCTTCCACTTCCCGCTCGGGAAGGCGAAGCCGGATCACGTGACCGACTACGGCACGGTGACGAAGTGCACGGTGAAGAACATGCCGACGCTCGCCGGTAGCGATGCGGCCGTTTTCCTGCTGCGGCTGAAACCCGGCGGCTTGCGCGAGCCGCACTGGCACCCGAACGCGTGGGAGATCGACTACGTCGTGTCCGGGAACGTGCGCATGGGCATCGTCGACCCCGAGGACAAGGTCGCGACGTTCGACCTCGGCCCCGGCGACGTCGCCTTCGTCCCGCAAGGGTGGGCGCACTACATCCGCAACATCGGCGACACCGAGGCGGTCATGCCGATCACGTTCGGCAACAACGACCCGGACGACACCGGCCTCTCGACGATGTTCGGCGGCATGCCGAACGACACGTTCGAGGAGACGCTGGGACTGCGGAAGGGCGCGCTCGCCAAAGCCCGCAAGGCGGCGAAAACGCTGTTCATCGTCCGCTAACGGATGCCGGTGTCGATCGCGAAGTTCAGCTTCGCGACGAGACCGCGATGCACCCACACGTGCAGCGGGCGGATCGACATGCCGCGATTCGCGCGCACGGTGTACGGCCCCGAACGCAGCACGATCCGGTAGTCGCCGGCGAGGTCGGTGACGACGCGCTTCGCGACGACGCCGTTGCGCACGAAGCTGAGCGTCACGCGTTTCGCGGGGCCGTCGCACGGCGTGCCCGTCTGGCACACCGGCTGCAGCGGCCCGATCGTCACCTGCCCGTGAAAGCCGGACGGCGGCGCGCTTACTGCAACCACCGCTACGGCACTAGCCGTGAGCGTCTTACTTGTGAGGCTGTGCCATCTTGCGGTAGTCCAAAGCCTCGTCGAGAACATCGTCGGAGACCCCTTCCTCACGTGCGACGTCGCGCAGCGACTTGCCGCTTGCCGACGCCTTCTTGACGATCTCACTTGCCTTGTCGTAGCCGATGTACGGGTTGAGTGCGGTCGCGGCGGACAGCGTCAGCTCGGCGTAGCTCTCGCACTGCTCGCGGTTCGCCTCGATGCCGGCGACACACTTTTCGTCGAGCAGCCGCGACGCCGAGGAGAGCAGCTTGATCGACTGCAGGAGGTTGCGCGCCATCAGCGGCACGAACACGTTCAGCTCAAAATGGCCCTGCATGCCGCCGATCGCGATCGCCGCGTCGTTGCCGATGACCTGCGCGGCAACTTGCGTGACGACCTCGGGGATGACCGGGTTGACCTTGCCCGGCATGATCGACGAGCCCTTCTGGAGCTCGGGCAGGAAGATCTCGGACAGGCCGGCGCGCGGGCCGGAGCCGAGGAAGCGCAGGTCGTT
>Ga0157369_10009000_pt1 | contig 11438 bp, 4 predicted proteins | sample C25metaG_FD_113461 | JGI IMG/M metagenome (GOLD analysis project Ga0157369, IMG submission 113461) | Corn rhizosphere microbial communities from Kellogg Biological Station, Michigan, USA - C2-5 metaG | ecosystem: Host-associated > Plants > Roots > Rhizosphere > Soil | place: USA: Michigan... | reverse complement strand
GGGTGGATGTCTCCACCGCGGGCGAGTCGGCTGGCTCGGTGACCGGCGTCGCCAACTACAAGGGCACCTTCCAGGCGCCTAACCACGAAGGCACGCTGACGTTCACCGGCACCGCGGCCGGCTACGGACTGTATGCCACGCAGTTCCCCGCGAACGTGACGGTGTCGAACGGCCTCCCGGCTTTCACTGTCACGCCGCAATTCCCGGTCCAGAACAGCGTCCAGTCCGGCGGCACCGTCACCGGGCAGCTCATCGCCACCAACAAGACCGGAGCCGCCAAGCAGGTCCGCCTGGAACTCGATAAGAGCGGCGCCGATGCCTCGCTCACCAGCTCGTCGCTGGTCAGCGTGCCGTCCGGGAATCCACCAGTTATCCCGTTCACCATCGCGATCGGCAAGGACTCGCCGCCCGGCACGGCCTGGCTTCAGGTCCGCGCCATCGACCTGGCGACTGGCCAGCAGCTCAGCCAGGCCCAGCTCACCCTCACGGTGACCAGGCCGCCGGGCTTCATCGCCAAGTACTTGTGGGACTTCATCGGCGCCCTCATCGCGATCGCCTTGATAATCGCGGGCATCCTGCTGCGCCGGAAGGTCATCCATGACCGCAAGGACGTACGCGGCCTGGTCGCGATCCTGCGCCGCAACGGCGATCAGCTCGCGGAGCTGAAGGCGCCGAGCCGGTGGGCGGACACGTTCCGGTTCATCATCCGTGACAAGGTGGACCCCATTGCCCCTGCCCCAGGCGCCCCGGTCGCGGGGATTGGCAGCGGCTTCACCATCGTCGGGAACGGCAACGGGGCGCAGCCGGCTCAGCCATGGCTGGATTACCCGCAAGCCGGATTCTCCGAGTTCATGGTCAGGCGGTCCAAGGCCGGCGGTGAGGTCAAGCTGACGACACCGACCGGCCACCAGCCGTTTGACGTGGTCGTCGGCGGCCCGGGAGTCCACATCGACCAGGACGGGCTCGAGCTCGCCGTCCGTGACACCAGCCGCCGTCGCCGGACGCCTGGCCGGAGCAGCCGGCCGGGGCGGGCCGCCGCCAACGGGAGCGGGCTGACTCTCGGGAGCTACCAGCCGGACGCCGGGGCCTACCAGCCAGCTCCGCCCGGGTACGTGCCGTCTGCGCCCGCGCCGGGCGGCTACCCGCCCGCGCCACCCGCGGGCCCGGCGAATCCGGCCTACCCGCAGCCAGGCGCATATGACCCGGACGCGACGCGTCCCCTGAGCCAGCCGTACATCCCACCCGCGCCGAAGGACGAGTGGCTGTAGTGGGGACCACACCGAACGCACAGAGGGGGGAATGAAACATGGGAATGAAGCTGTACCAGCCGGTCCTGTTCGTCGGACTGGGCGGCACCGGCTGCGACGTCGGCGCCGAGCTCGAGCGCCTGATGCGCGAGGAGATCTGCGGCCCCGACGGCAACGATTTCCGCACGAAACACAACCGGCCGGGCATGCTGCCGTACCAGCTGCCTGGATGCGTCCAGTTCGTGTACGCGGACGTGAACCAGACTGAGCTTGACCGGCTACCGCAGCGCGTGGTCCCCAGCCTCGAGGACGCCCCGGCGGCCAAGCTCACCGCCGGCTATGTGACCGGGCTGGTCCCGGAGGCAGACAGTTACCCGGACCTCGCCGTGCGGCTGCACTTGGAGCTGGACTCAGTCGTCAAGCCCTGGCTCCCGGAGGCGACCCCGGATGAGCCCAAGGTGAGCCCGCTGCACAAGGGCGCTGGCCAGTTCCCCACCGTCGGCCGGGCCGCCCTCTTCGGCACGTTCAAAGACGATGGCATCAGGCCCGCCGTGCAGGCCATCCGCGACGCGGTCGGCAGGCTCGCCGGCTCCGGAGCGGACCTGACTGCCTTGAACGACGGCAAGCCCATGCAGATCAGGGGAGTGGACGTCTTCGTCGCGTTCTCGGTGGCCGGCGGGACGGGCGCCGGGATCTTCTACGACTACCTGCATCTCATCGCGGAGACCTTGAAGCAGAGCAGCATCCCGAGGGTGAAGATCTACCCGTTGGTGCTGATGCCGTCGGCGTTCCCGGAGGGCCTGGGCGGCGGCCGGGCCGCTGAGCTCAACGCCGGGCGCGCCTTGCTGGACCTGTTCCGCCTGGTTGACCAGCAGAACGGCAGCATCGCGCGAACCGAGCTGCGCGCCTCGCACGACCAGGTCCGCGGTGACCAGGAGGAGGTCGCGGTCGTCTACCCCGACCACACGCGGATCGTCATCAAGACGGGGACGGTGCAGACCGGATTCCTGTTCTCACGCCCGGAGGGCGCCACCCGTTCGGACATGCACCGGTCGATCGCGTCCCTGGTGACCTCCTTGGTGGGGACCGAGATGGCTGATGGCGACAACACATCGGGCGAGCACCACCAGTCGTTCGCGGACAGCTTCATCAACAAGGCCGTGCAACGGCAGTTGCCAGCCGAGAACGGGATCGGCAACCGGGGTGTGTCCACCGCGCTCGTCGCCTCGCTGTCGGTGCCTATTGACGAGCTCGCCGAGATCGTGGGCGCGCGGCTGCTGCGCACCGCCATCGAGCAGATCTCCGCCCCCAATCCCCGGGTGGAGACCATCAGGGCCGACGGGGAGGACTTCCTGACTAGGGCAGGGGTATCCAACCTGCTGCGGCGCCCGGGAGTTCCGTTCGCCGAGCCCCCGGCGGCGCATGGCGCCCGCGATGTGGCGGCCGCGCTGCACGACCGCCGCGAGTCCATGCTGGTCGGCATTGGCTCGCTGCGGGCGCAGCTCGACCGGGACGTGGCGGCGCTGGTCACCGGGTTCCACCCGACGGGGGCAGCCCGCCAGCTCCTCAGCCGGATGGACATCTTCCGGCTGGAGCGGGTCGTTTTCGGGCACCAGAGCCTCACCGGTGAGGCCGAGCAGGGCGGCGCCGCTGGCCTGCTCCACCGCAGGCGCGCGGCGCCGGCGGCTGCGCCGGGATACGGCCCCGTCCCCCCGGTCCCACCGGAGCTGAAGGACCGGTTCCTGAAGAAGGTCGAGTGGAACGACGAGCCCGTCGTCGTCGCCCGCAACGTCCAGAACACGTGGTACGAGTGGCAGACGCACGTGGCGTGGGCAAACGCGTGGGATCCGCACACCCAGCGCTGGAGCCGCCCCCTCGATGAGCTCCAGCGCCACGTCTCCGCACTGACCAGGGCGCTGTCGGACTTCGCCCGCGCGGATGCGCAGGACTTCAACCGGCGCTCGGGCGAGCTGTACCGCGAGCGGGTCGGCGTGTCCTACCTGCTGCCAGCCGGCGCCGGGCGGATGGAGCAGTTCTACCACCAGGTCATCCACCGTATGACGGACCGGATGGCCAGGGACGGCATCATCAGCGTTAACTCGACCGAGGCTGACCTGCTGAAGGCGCTCGTGGGCGCGGACACCTGGCCCAAGGCATACGAGGAGAGCGTCGATCGTTCACCTGAGCACGCCATCTCCTACCTCAGGGAACGGGTGAAGACCGAGGTCAAGACGTTCCTGCGGGCTGTCTCCCCCGGCCAGCAGCCCATCTTGCCCCGGCTGCATGACCTCCTGCTGCAGGCCGCCGGGCACCGGAGCCAGGACGGACCGGGACTCCAGCAGGAGTACCGGGACGAGATCGGCGGCAAGCTCGCCGGCATGCTGCCGGCCAACTACACGCCGCAGGGCACCGGGCCGCTCTCGGTGCTGATCAGCTATCCAGCCGATGCCCAGCAGAATCGGGTGGTCGAGGAGTATCTCAGGACCACGGTCAACCTGCCGATCGGGCCGCGCATCACCGCGGAGTACCGGCGTACCGACACCGAGGTGGTCTCGGTAGTGCTCTTCCGCACCGGCATGGGCGTCACCGAGGTAGACGAGGTCAAGAACGTGCTCCGGCGGTGGTCCAGCGCGCTGGACCGGCCCGAGCCGACCGACCTGCTGCGCTGGCGGCAGCGCACTGGCTACGACTTCAGCTACCTGGCCACCCGTGAGGGGCACCGCGTCTCGATCATGCACCGGCTGCTGTGCGCGCTGTGGAACGGCCGGGCGTCGATCCAGGGACCGGATACGTCACCGGACCGGATCAACTTCACGCTCGGCGGCGTGACCATGACGCTGCCACTGAGCCCGCTCGGCCGGGCATCCTCGTGGGGGAGCCTGCTGCGCTCTTACGAGCGGTGGGCGCTCGACGATGACGACCTGCACCGCCGGTTCTGCGGACAGCTCATGCGCGAGCTGCCGGAGGGACTCGACGAGCGGCCGCCGCTGCCCCACGAGCTGTACCTGGTCCTGCGGGACCTGGCCGAGGGGCAGGTCGAGATCCTCGATGACATGATCAAGAAGCGAGGAGACAACCACCAGTCGCGGGCCGACCAGATGCGCGGCTTCTGGGTGAGCACGCTGCCCGCCGCCCTGGATCACCGGTTCACCGGGAAGGACGCCCCTGTCGCCTGGACCCTGCGCGACCTGGAAGCGGAGGCGGACGCCGGGGCGCACGGATGACGGTCGAGATCCTTCCGCTGAACGGGCTGCCCGTCGAGGAAGCAGATCAGGCCGCGCAGAAGCTGGTGGATATCCGCACCGGGCCGCCGCGAATAGAGCGGCTGCTGGTACTGGACGACACCGCCCTGCTCACCGCGCACGGGCCGGTGTATCACCGCCTTGTCAGCTCGGGGCGGGTATACAGCATGCTGTGCGTGGCGGTTGGCCCGCGCCCGGCGGACGACCGGAACCTGCGGCTTCCGTGGAACCTCGGCGGAAACCAGGGGGCCGGAGTGCTCTGGGTAGGGGACGAGCTCGGCATCGACTGGCGGGCGGCACCCGCCGCGGTGGCCAATGGCCACGTCGGCGCGACGATGAGCGGCCTGGACCAGTTGGTTCAGCTGCTGTCCGCTGATGGCGTCTACGACCGCGTGCACGACAAGTTCGAGGGCCAGGTACCCGGCCGCGTCGCCAGCCCCGGACTGAAGCTGGCGGGGGCGGACGACGAGGCCGCGACCTTCGCGGCCGCCCTCGCGGTGGCCATCCATCGGCTCTGTGACCGGGGATCGGGAGCCGACGGCTCGTTCCAGGCCCTACTGCCCGCCGTCACCGGTGGCGCCATCCTCGTCCCGGGTGGGCCGGTAGTCCGCTACCGCGACGAGGTCGCCGAGTCGGTCGACGCGGCTTCAGACGCGCTCGGCAGGCTGAGCGGGCTTGGCGGCGTGTTCAAGCGCGGTGACGGCGGTGTCCAGAACCATGTCATCGAAGCGGGCGCGGCCCTCGCGGACCTGCGTGACCTAATCGGTGGCACGCTCCAGGGCGCCAGCACCGCGGGCGAGCTCACCGCCAACCAGCGTCAGGTGGTGCTCGCCGCCGGGGTCCGGTTCCCCGCCGACTACCCCGCTCCCGGCCAAGCCCAGGCAACCCCGGCCGTTCCTGAGCACTCACCGGTCTATCAGGCGATTGCCTCGGCCCTCCAGGGAGGCGACACGCTCCCGCTGGTCGCCCGCCGCCTTACCCAGACCGAACGCGAGGTCCAGCGCCGAGGCAGCGCCAGCTACCTGCCCGAGGTCGAACAACGCTGCCCGGCCACCTTGATCGCCCGCCTCGGGTCCCCTCCGCCGAAGCCGCCCCGGAAGGCAGACATGGCGCAGGCGCGCGGCGAGCTTGGCCTTGACGGGGCGGTGGCCGCCGCGCGGGCGCTGACGGACCTCATCCTCACCGTCGCTAACCGGGAATGGTCGCCGACCACCCCGTCCCCGGGCAACGTCGCCCGGATGCGGATCGCGCTCGATGGCCTCCGCAAGGCGCTGACCGAGTACGCGGACGCCCGCGGCGACCTCCCTTCCGGCGCGCGCGGAGCACGGCTGGCCCGGCTGAGCGATTACCTGATCCCGGTGCTGCGCGAACTAGTGCTCCGGGTGATCGCCGGCGAATCAGCCCAGCCAAGCGCAGGCGGGCAGGAAGCCTTCCAGGCCGCCCATGACCGGGCGGCGGCGCTGCTCAAGGAGTGGGAGCGGCACGTGCGAGACGGGGGCGTGTCCGCGCGGCCGCCCTGGGCGGGATCCAGCGTGTCCGACGTGATCTACGCCAGCGTGGACGACGTCGCGGAGGTTAAGGCCGCCCTGCTCTATCCCCCGGACCAGGAGATGTGGCAGCTGTGCGGAACTGATGACTTCCGGGCGCTCAACGTCTCGGCGCCCCCGCTGACCATCCGGTTCGCCTCCCGCCTGAGTAAGGATGCCCTCGGCTCGCTGCCCGGAGAGCAGCCGGTCTGGACCTCCTCGGGCTCGTTCGCAGGGCTGTTGCGCCTGGTCCCGCTCAAGCCCGGCGTCGTCGCCGGGAATTCAGGCTGGGCCCCGTCGGCCGTGCCAGACTCTTCAAGCGCGACGGAGTTCTTGTGATGCGGGACAAGCTGCAGTTCCGGCGAGTCAATGGCGAGCCGCAGGTGGTTGACGCGGACATCGCGGAGGCCGAGACCCCCGCCGGGGAATACCTGATGGCCCGCAAGGTGGTACTCGAGGGCGACGCGGCGGGTGGCTCTCCCGGTAGTGCCGCCGCTGGCACCACGAGGGGCACCGAGTTGCGGCAGCACCGGCCGGTGGGAGGGGATCGGCGGCTTGACGGCTACCAGCGGCTGGACAACGAGATCCTCGCCGGGCGCCGGCTGCACGACGCCGCCGACTGGAGCGGATACCCGCCCGAGGTCGCCCGGCTATACGGCGACGAGGCCGTCTCGGCCGAGCCCTACACGCTGTGGCTGCCCTATCGAGGGCTGCCACTGCGCGAGGCCGGCGCCTACCTGCTCACCGAGGAGTTCGAGAAGTTCACGGTCAGCCTGCTGACCGGGCTGTGCTGGCTGGCCACGGTCGGCATCGTCCACCGCGCGATCAGCCCGGACACGGTGCACTGGGACGGCCAGCGCGGGCGAGTGCAGGTCACGGACTTCAGCCGGAGCACAGTCTTCGGCACGGCCAGGACGCCGGTCGCCGGATCGCACCTGTGGGTTCCGAAGGAGCAGCGCGCTGGTACCTGCTACGGGCTATCTGGCCCGGCCGACGATGCGTGGGCGGCCGGCCGGCTCATCTACTACGTATGCAGTCACGGGGAGGACCTGGAACACCGCGGCCAGCTCGCCGAGACCGGGCTTGAGGACATGTTCCGCGGGCAACTCGGGATGGTGTTCGGCCCCCCGGAGGGGCGGCCCACCGCCAGCGATCTGCTGGAGTACGGGCTTGGGCGGCGAAACTCTCTTCCCAGCGCGGATGGCACCGCCACCCGCCTGATAGCGGCACGAGAGGTATTCCTCCAGGCGCGGGGGCGCAAGCACCCCAGCGCGCCAGTCCCGCCCGGGCTCCACGCGGACCTGGCCTGGACGAGCCGCTTGCAGAGCAGTGGCGGTGCCGGGGAACCCAGCCCCGCGGGGATGGCCGGCCCCGCGGGCATGGCTGGCCCCGGAGGATCAGGTCCGGCCGGCCGCCCGCCGGGGTATCCGCCCGGGCCGCGCACGCCCGGGGAGGACACCACCCGGAACAAGCGCCGGTGGGGACGTGGTGAGTGATGAGTGTCATCGACCAGATCGTCTTCCGGGCGCGGGTTGCCAGCGTGGGAATCAGCATCCTGCAGACGGCGACGTCCCTCCGGGACCGGCAGCAGGCAATCCGCTGGGAGCGGCGGCTGGAACCGTGGCTGCGAACAGGCAACCACCGGGGGAGCGCATACCTGGATTTCGGACAGCAGGCGGCGTTCATCCGCTGGCAGGCTGAAGCCGGATCACGCCTGGACTGGCAGTACGCGCTGGTGCTGGTGGGCGATTCGATCGCGCTGACCGCGACTCACGCACTGGAACTTCGCAAGCTCACGCAGGCCCCGGCGGCCCTTGGCACGAGCGGGTTTCAGCTAGCGGCCGGCCAGCCGGGACCGCGCCGGGACGAGGTCGAAGAGCAGGCCCGTTCGGCGCCTGCCGTCGAGGCCCTCATCCCGTTGCTCGCCCACGCGCTCCACGGGGAGCGGCGGGTGACGATGCCCTGGAATGCGCCCGGCCATCCCGACGCCGTCATGTGGGGCCTCATAGCCATCCTGCGGATGATCGGCGACCGCCAGCCGGTCTCGTTCCTCACCTACGCCCCCGTATCCAGCCGGGACGGCGACACCCCCGGGCTCCTAGTGTCGTTCCGTAACGATGCCCCCGCGCCGCTACCGCCCGATCAGGGGTACGCGCAACTGGCGACTGACCTCGCGCACCGGTTCGCGGATGACCACGAAGAGCTTCGCCAAGCCCTCACCCGGCACGGGGTTCCCCAGGCGGCCGACGCCAGCAGCCGCGTCCGGCTGCTGACCAGCCTGCCTCCCCGTCCCCGAGCGGGGAACGCCCCCATTAGGGAGACCACCACCGTGGCTGCCAGGCCAGACGAGCCGAGGCCCCCGCACCGGCCAGCTGGCCCCGCCGAAGCCGCGGAAGGGCCGCCCCGCCCGCCGGCTCCCGCGCGGCCCGTGCCGCCGGCGAGTGAGCGCGGCCCGGCTGTCGCGCCGGACCAGGTGGTGATGTGCCCCATGTGCCTGACGGAGATCCCGGACTGGGACGCACTGGAGAACTGGCGCTGGGATCCGTTGCTGGACGAGTACGTGCCGATCCCGCTCCCGCCGGACCTCAACCGCATGCAGCGGGCTTATCGCCTGCACGGGGCGCACGTGCGCTGTCCGGGATCGGACGACGACACCCAGGTCGTCCACTACCTGCCCGCGAACTACGGTCGCTTCGGCCTGCCAGTGCTGCTCGGGTTCGTCGGCTTGACTAGGTCGGGCAAGACGCACCTGCTGACGTCCATGGTCGGCGCGCTAGGCGACCTATCGCAGTACGGGATAAGCGTCACCCCGCTCGACCCGGCCACTCACCAGCGGTTCCTCGACGAGTTCGTGCAACCGCTGATGAGGCACAATCAGGTGCTTCCGGGCACCCCGGAAGACGTGAGCACCCGGTTCGCGGACGCCTTCATCGTGAAGGAGGACAACGGGCCGGAACGGGTTGTCATCTTGATCGACGTCGCCGGCGGTGACCTGGCCAGGACCGACAAGACCAAGCAGTTCCTTTGGATCGCCGACGGGCTGTTCTTCGTACTCGACCCCGACTACATCACCACCAGCCGGGCCGGCGATGAGACCTTCAGCAACGTCTTGCAGGTGATGCGGCAACGACCGGTCGCCAAGCCGGTGAGCGCTTCGATCATCCTCAACAAGGCGGACAAGGTGCGGTTCGAGGAGCCGGTCGCCCGGTGGCTCAGGTCCGAGGGCGCGTCACTGGACCCCGTTGAGTTCCTTCGCGAGAGCGCGGACGTCTACGCCTACCTCGATGCGCATAGCGCGCGGGTGCTGGCCCAGCCCTACCACGAGTTCGACAAGGCCACCCTGCACGTGACGTCGCCGACCGGCGGCGTCGGCGACAGCGAGGAAGGCGTGTACCCGCGTGGCGTCAAGCCGTTGCGCGTCGTGCCCCCGCTTTTGGCCATGCTGGCGATGACCGGGATACTGACCGGCCCGGAAGCTGATCAGGTGGGCGTTTAGGATGCCCGGCGCGAGAGAGGCCATTCTTCACCAGATCGAGTACCGCTGGCAGCACGCCAAGGACCTGTCCCCGGTCGCTAGCACCATGTCGCAGGAGTCGCGGCGGGGCTGGGACGCCTGGATACGGGACTGGGTCCGTCACCCCCATGGCACCTCGCTGTCAGAAAGCGTCTGCTACCAGATCCAGCCGAGCGGGCGGGCCGCGCTCGCCTGGCGATACCGGGACTCACGGGCGGCCGAGCAGGCGGACGGCAGCCGCGGGCGTCCCCTGGTCTCCCGCGTGCTGGTGGGCCAGGCAGCCCTGCTGACCCCCGACATCGCGATCGCGATGTCCCGGACCGGGCTGTCGCCGACCCTGTTCGGCCCGCCGCCAGGCACGGTCACGGGCGACACGCAGTTGCCATTGGTCAGCATCGACGACCTGAGGGCACTGGCCGCCGAACGGGCCGCGGCCTTCGACGCGGAGGCGGCTGGCCAGGGTGGCCTGCAGGCTGTGCTCGCCGCCGCCTTGTCCGAGCCGCAGACCCCGCTCGCCGTGCATATCCGGGACACCCTGATCACGAGGCACCCGAGTCAAGGCGTGCAGGGGCCGTTGCTGTGGGGCCTGTGGCGGATCGCCGGCCCGCTGTTCGGCTCGCGTGGTCCCCACTGGTCCTTCTCCAGCTTCGAGTTGCCCCTCGGCGACCTGGACCCGGCGATCTTGCCGCACATCGTCTTCCGCCAGGCGCAGGACGGGTCAGCGGGAGCACCAACCCGGACGCGGAAGGAGGTCAGGGTCCGCCCCCTCGCCCCCGACGCGCTGGATCCCGGGCGCCCCTACGGCGACTCACTCGAGCTGGCAGGCTGGCTAGTAGATGAGTACGCCGAACGGTGCGGGGAAGGCCTGGAACAGTTCATCGCCAAGTGCTGCGGTGCCGAGCAGGCAGTTCAGGGAAGGCTCCTGAAGGTCAGCGACGAACTGCGAGCCACGCGGTCACCGGTCCTGGTATCCACCGAGCCTGCTCGGTACGTGTCCCTCAAGGACCAGCGAGGCCAGGACCCAGGCCCAGCGGCCGCCCCGCCCAGCGAATTCACCGGGCCTGAGGACCAGGGGGACTTCGCCGAGCACGTCGGCCCGGCCGAGGCCATGCAGTCATCGCAGGCCGTGCAGCCGTCACAGGCCGTGGAGCCGTCGCAGGCCATGCAGTCATCGCAGCCCGTGCAGCCGTCGCGGGCCGTGGAGCCATCGGGGGCCGTGGAGCCATCGGGGGCCGTGGAGCCGTCGCCGGCCGCAGCCGAGGCGGTCGCCTCGGTCCCCCAGGGGTCCGGCCAGCAGTCCGCCGCGGTCGAGTCCGGGCACGTCGCCCGGTGGGATGAGCCCGTGGTGCGGGCCGACCTCACTGACGATGCGGTTCCCGGTGATCGGCCATCCCAGGCGGCGCGCAACGAGGCACCCAGCCTTCCGCCGCACTACGCGGATACTCCGGCATTCCAGGGGTACCAGCCAACGGCCGGCCCGGGATCCGGGCCGTCGAGTGGCCAGTCGCCGGCCGGTACCGGGTACGCCCGGGATCCGGGCGCCGCTCCGCCGCTGCCAATGGGGGACCAGCGGCAGCACCCCGCGGGCCCGTGGAGCCAGCCGCTACCCCAGGCTGCTCCCCAGTTCCCGCCGCCGGCTCAGCCACGGCCGCGGCGGCCCGCCTCCATGAGCGCCTTCCTCAAGAACCTTGGCGAGGCACGTGACGTCCAGGAGTTCAACCGGAACCTGGAATTCATGGAGGGCCTGTCGCTGGACGCACAAGAACGCGTCCGCTCCCGGCGGATCGTGCTGAGCGACGAGTGGTATCGAAATATCGTCCGGATCCATGGCGCCACCCCCGACTACCTGCTTGCGCTCCTGGCTGATATCTACCAGGCCATCGTGATTCCCGACCTGGGCGAGAAGGAG
>Ga0157369_10008999_pt1 | contig 11439 bp, 9 predicted proteins | sample C25metaG_FD_113461 | JGI IMG/M metagenome (GOLD analysis project Ga0157369, IMG submission 113461) | Corn rhizosphere microbial communities from Kellogg Biological Station, Michigan, USA - C2-5 metaG | ecosystem: Host-associated > Plants > Roots > Rhizosphere > Soil | place: USA: Michigan... | reverse complement strand
TACGGAGTCCGCGTTTACTTGTCGGTCCGGTTCAGTAGCCCGGTCGAGGTCGGTCACCTCAGGACCGCTGACCCCATGGACCCGGCGGTGAAAGCCTGGTGGCGCTCCGAAGCTGACTCCTTTTACAGGCTGATCCCCGATTTCGGCGGCTTCGTCGTCAAGGCGAATAGCGAGGGCGAACCGGGGCCGTGGGACTACCACCGCACTCAGGCCGACGGTGCCAATGTTATTGCCGATGCGCTGGCCCCGCACGATGGCACGGTCTTCTGGCGGGCGTTCGTTTATTCCGCGACCAAAGAGGATCGCGCCAAGCAGGCCTATGACGAGTTCAAGCCTCTGGATGGGCACTTCCGCAACAACGTCATCGTCCAGGTGAAGAACGGGCCGATCGACTTCCAGCCGCGTGAACCTTTTTCGCCGTTGTTTGGACAAATGCCAGAGACCCATGTGGGATTGGAAGTGCAACTGACTCGCGAATATCTTGGAGGGGACGACGGCATCGTATTCCTTGCGCCGATGTGGACGGAAGCACTCGATTCCGACACCTGCTCGCCGCGCTGTGGAAGGCCGGTGAAGAGCACCGTCACGGCGATGGCGGGGGTCGCGAACATCGGCAGTGATCGCAACTGGACGGGGTCCAACTTCAACCAGGCGAACTGGTACGCCTTCGGACGGCTCGCCTGGAATCCTTCGCTGTCGCCGCTGCAGATCGCGACAGAATGGACCCGGATGACATGGGGGAACGATCCTCGCCTCGTGAAGCCGGTCGTCGCGACAATGGTGAACTCGCGCGAAGCGGTGGTCGATTACATGACTCCGCTGGGGCTCGTGCACCAATTCCAGAACGACCATCATTATGGCCCGGCGCCCTGGTCGTGCAACCTGTCGTTCCCAAGCTGGAATCCGTGCTATTACAACAGCGCTAACAGCGGCGGGATCGGGTTCGATCGCACGAAGACCGGAAGCGACGCCGTCGATCAATATGCGCCGCCAGTCGCCCGCGAATTCGCCGGGCCCAACACCGTTCCCGAGAAATACCTGCTCTTCTTCCACCACCTCCCATGGACCCAACGGCTCCGGAGCGGACAATCGCTCTGGGACTCGCTGATCGTCCACTACGATCGCGGGGTCGCGCAAGTGGGAGAGAACCGCCGGACGTGGAACAGCTTGCGTCCCTACATCGACCCGCAACGTTACGCACAAGTCAGCAACGACCTCGACCGGCAGGTGCTCGAAGCCTGGTGGTGGCGAGACGCATCGATGGCTTATTGGCAGAGCCTGTCTAAGCTCCCGCTTCCGCCCGGCCATTCATCGCCGGCTCATCCGCTTTCCTATTACCAGTCAATTCATTTCGACACCGTCCCAGGGTTCAAAATTCCCCGGATCGATGCTCGAACATTGTGCGTTGCAGGCAGAGGAGGCCCGAAATGCGCTCTCTAATCCTTGTTCCCGCCGTCGCCACGATCGCGCTTGGAAGCTGCGCTCAGCAGCCGCAGCCCCCGGGAGCTGCAGTGGCCCAGGCTCTGGCCGGGCGAGTTGCGGGGCCGCCGCAAGAGTGCGTTTCAGAGTTCGGGAGCGATCATCCCTACGTGCTCGATGCGCAGACGATCGCTTACGGAAACGGCAGGACAATCTACGTGAACCGGCTCGCCGGTCCGTGCCCTGCCGTCGACCCCACCAATGTTCTCATCACCGAGAGCCACGGCGGCGAATTCTGCCGCGGTGACCGAATCCGGGGTGCCGAGCCGGGCGCAATCATCCCCGGCCCCGTCTGCATCCTAAACAACTGGGTGCCGTACAGGACTCGCTAATCCCTCCCCTCCGCCGAAAAAAAGCCCTAGGGGGGCCGGATGGCGGGTAAGGCACCGATCCGGAGGATCGTAATCGTTGGTGGCGGCACGGCCGGGTGGATGGCGGCCGCAGCGCTTGCGCGTTTCGCCGGCAAGGGGCGCCGGATCGTCCTTGTTGAATCGGAAGCGATCGGCACTGTCGGGGTCGGCGAGGCCACGATCCCGCCGATCCTTGAGTTCAACCACCAGCTCGGGATCGACGAGAGCGATTTTCTGCGCGAGACCAACGCCACCTTCAAGCTCGGGATCGAGTTCACCGGCTGGGTGGACGGAAGCGACAGCTACTTCCACCAGTTCGGCCACATCGGCCGACCGCTGAACGGAGTCTCGCTCTACCAATGCTGGCTGAAGCACCGGACGGACCCGCGCGTCGGTCCCCTCGCGGCCTACTCGATGTCGGCGACCGCCGCGTACAACCACCGCTTCGCCCACTCGTCGTCCGATCCGCAAAGCCCGCTGTCGCAGCTCGCTTACGCCTATCATTTCGATGCTTCCGCCTATGGCCGCTTCCTCCGGCGCTTTGCCGAACAGCATGGGGCGGAGCGGATCGAAGGCAAGATCGTCGACGTCGAACAGGACGTCGAGACCGGCTTCATCACCGCCGTCAATCTCGACGATGACCGCCGGCTCCGCGGCGACCTGTTCATCGATTGCTCCGGCTTCCGTAGCCTCCTGCTTGGTCAAAAGCTGGGCGTTGAGTTCGAAGACTGGTCGCACTGGCTGCCGTGCGACCGGGCGATTGCAGTCCCAACTGAACCTACGTCCCCGCTTCTCCCTTTCACCCGCGCGATCGCGGGGGAGTACGGATGGCAATGGCGGATTCCGCTGCAGCACCGAAGTGGCAACGGCCATGTTTATTCCAGCGCCCACATATCGGACGACGATGCAGAAAAAGTTCTGCTGGATTCGCTCGAAAGCAAGCCCATTGGCCAACCCAACCGGCTTCGCTTCAAGGCGGGACGGCGGCGAAAGTCATGGGAGGCCAACGTCGTCGCTCTCGGCCTTTCGAGCGGCTTCCTCGAACCGCTGGAGTCGACCAGCATCCACCTGGTCCAGCACGGTATCCAGAAACTGTTGAGCCTCTTCCCCGGTGACGGGATCTCGCCGGTAGAACGCGACGAATACAATCGACACATGGCGAACGTCTACGATCCGATCCGCGACTTCATCATCCTTCATTACAAGGCGACGGAGCGGACAGGGCCGTTCTGGGATCATGTGCGCGAGATGACGATCCCGGACAGCCTCGAACATAAGATCGCGCTGTTTCGCGAACATGGACGCGTCTTCCGCTACAACGACGAGCTATTCGAGCTGCCCAGCTGGGTCGCGGTGATGCTCGGCCAGCAGATCATTCCAAAATCCTACGATCCGCTCGTCGATGCGCTCCCCGACGCCGAACTCATTCGGGCGATGACCGATCTGCGACGTGGGTACGAGGAGACGGCGCTTCGGCTACCGCTCGCAAGCGATTATATCCGCCAGCGCCTCGCCGCTTAGAGGAACCTTTCACGGCAGGAAGACGAAACGCTGGGTCAGGCGCGGATTGATGAAGCGCTCCTCGCCTTTGATCCAGTCGCCCGCGATCTCTCCGGAATGAAGCACGAAGCCGGGGTAGATCGCGAGCCGGTTGAACCTGGCTTCTATTTTCCCGAGCAGTTCGAAATGCTCGTTGCTTTGGGTCTGATAACCCGGCCCCACCTCCTCCGGCTCCTCGGCAATCTGCTGGAAGAACAGTGTGCCGCCGCGATCCTCGTGGTTCAGATAGACCAGCCCGAACACCGGCACCGGGTCGACATGCGGCTTGCGCTGGACAGGCTGCAGTTCGTCGGGATGCATGTCGACCACCGCAAAATCGCTGTCGGCAACGCGAAGCGACGTGACCAGGTTTCCTCGCTGCCGGATCGGCGCGCGCGGCAGGAATTCAGTGTTCGCGTAACCCGCAACGCTCTCCACCGCCTGCCGAAGCGAAGGGTTGGCTGGGATCTGGGCGAGCTTTCCGGGGTAAGGCTGATGCGCCGGCTTTCGAAACGGCAGGGTGAGCGCCGCCGCCCGGATATCATCCGGCCGCTCGTAAAATCCGTCGACCAGCACCACGGGGAACTTCCCCCCGACCATTTCGATAGTCAGCCTTGGCGCCGGGGCGAGCCGGAACAGGTCAGCGAAGTCGGACATGAACTCTAGTGGATCGTGGCGACCGCCGGCTCATCGCGCAAGTGGGTCCGCGCACGGTGAGCGGCGAGCGCGAAGGCGAACAGGATCGCATAGCAGATCGCCGGGACGACGAAGGCGGTCACATAGCTCGTGTGTCCGGAGACCAGTCCAACCAGCAGCGGCATCAGTGCGCCACCGACGATCGAGAAGCACAGGAAGCCGGAGGTGGATTCCTCCGAGGCTGTCGAGCGCTCGAGGGTGATGGTGAAGATCACCGGGAACATGATCGAGTTGAAGAGGCCGATCGACAGCGCCGCCCAGCCGCCGGAGATTCCGCCCACGGAAAAGACGAACAGGCAAAGGAGGCACGCGATCCCGGTGAAGACGGCGAGGAGCCGCGGTGCTGGCACTCGCGTCAGCAGGGCCGATCCAACCAGCCGTCCGACCATGGCGCCGCCCCAATAGAGGCTCACATATTTACCTGCGGATTCGAGAGTTACGTCCCACACTTTCGTGCTGTTGAGGAACAGCGCCATCTGGGTTCCGATCGACACTTCGGCGCCGACATAAAGGAAGATCGCGAGGCCGCCGAACAGAGCCCAAGGCGAAGCAACCGCCTCGGCAATGGTCGCGGCAATGCCGACTTGCGCGGTCTCGTGCTGCGGCGGCGGCGCCGACGCGCTGATCAGCTGACGCGAGGCCCAGATCATGATCGCGATCAGGATTATCAGCCCGGCGATCCAGAAGAAGGCGCGATCGATTCCGGCCAGTGACGCGGCGCGGACGGCCGCTGTGTTCACGGTGCCCTCCTTCACCTCGACACCTTTCAGAAACAGTGTGGCGCCGAGATACGGACCGATGAAGGTGCCGAGGCTGTTGAACGCCTGGCTGAATGTCAGCCGGAAATGGCTTCGCTGTGGTGACCCGAGCGCGGCTGAAAGCGGGTTGGCGGCAACCTGCAGCACCGTAATTCCGCTCGCCAGCACGAACAGCCCGAGAAGCACGATCGGGTAAATTGCCATATTCGCCGCAAGCAGCATAATCAGGCAGCCAACGACCATCATACCGAGTGACAGGATTACGCTCGGCACCGATTTGATCCGCGAAAGGATGACCGCTCCGGGCAGGCTCATCACTCCGTAAGCAATGAAGAAGGCAAAGGCGGAAAGCTGCGCTTCAAGATCGGAGAGGTGGAACACTCCTTTGACGGCTGCGACCAGCGGATCGACTAGGGAGGTAATGAAACCCCAGGCGAAGAAGAGGCATGTCACGATCGCATAGGCGCCGGTGACTCCGGCGGATGAGCGCTGCTGCATTGAAGTGTTCTCCCGATCCCGCTCACGACGTTGGCAGCGAACGAACGGCCGGACAAGCGCAAATTCGGACTTCAAAAATTGGAATTCGCCTGTCACGTTCGAGCCGGTGGCGCGAATGCGGATCCTGCACCACAAAGTCACACCCGGCGGTGTTGGCCTTATGGAGGAAAGAGGAAAATCGATGGCAACGGGCCCGAACTTTGTGACCTTCAGTCGCCTCCTCTGGCGAGCGGCCGTTTCGATGCTGCTGGCGTTCGCGGTTCCCGCCGCTGCGCAGATCGTTCCCGTCACTGGCGGAAGTATTCGCGGCAAGACTCTGGAAGACGGAAGCGAACTCTTCCGCGGAATCCCGTTTGCAGCGCCGCCCGTCGAAAACCTGCGCTGGAAGCCGCCGCAACCGGTGATCCCGTGGAAAGGCGTCCGCGACGCGACAGCCCAGGCTGCTTCCTGTGTCCAGATCGACCAGGGTTGGAACTATTCCGATTATTCGATCGGTAACGAGGATTGCCTGACTCTCGACGTTCGCACGCCGTCGATGAAAGCGAACCTGCCGGTGCTTGTCTGGATCCACGGAGGCAGCAATCGCGCCGGCGGTCCCAATGACATCATCATGTCCGACGTTGGCAAGCAAGTGGTGCTGGTCGGGATCCGCTACCGGCTCGGCATCTTTGGCTTCCTGTCGCACCCAGCCCTTTCCGCCGAGCAGGGCGGCTCGTCGGGCAATTACGGGCTGATGGACCAGGTCGCGGCGCTGCGGTGGGTTCACGACAATATCGCCAGGTTCGGCGGCGATCCGGGCAATGTCACCCTCGCCGGTGAATCCGCCGGATCGCAGGACGTGAGCCTGATGCTCGCCGCTCCCGCGACACGAGGGCTGTTCCAAAAAGCGATCATGGAGAGCGGGACTCCGGTATTCGGAATGCGACCGCGGACTCTCACGGAAGCAGAGCGGATCGGCATGCAAGCGGACGATCTGCTCAAGGCGGACGGAAGCCTGGAGAAGCTTCGGCAGATGTCGGTTCCGGCCTTGCTCGCGGTCGACCAGAAGCTCCACGATCCCGGCACCTGGGCCGATGAAACGATGTGGATGCGCACGACGATCGACGGCAAGCTGTTAGCGGCTGACCCGAAGGCCTTGCTTCAGCAGGCACCGCCGCGCCCGGTGATACTCGGCTTCAACAAACGCGAATATGGCGTTGATCGTAGGCAGCGGGACCAGGCGCTCGCGGACGTCTTTGGGAAAAACACGGAGGCCGCGCGCGCCTATTATGATGCCAATCAGCCGGAACCGGTGGCCGATCCACGGCTCGGGACTCTGGACGACCAGATCGGCACCGACATCGTCTTCCGTTGCCCCACGCTGCACGTCGCGCAGCTGCTGGCCGGCAATGCCGCTCCGGTGTGGCGGTATCAGTTCGACTCCGGGCCGAACGGAGGGATGACGTCGCACGCTGCCGAAATCCCATACGCGTTCTGGAATTCGACCTTCGCACCCGGGCAGTCGCTGAAGCCCTATTGGGTGAATTTTGCCAGGACCGGAAATCCCAACGGGCCTGGGCTGCCACAGTGGCCGCGCTTTACGCCAGCGGCACAGCAAGATGTGTTGTTTGACGCCAAAGGCGTTACGGTCGAGGAACCGTCTCGCCCGCAACTTTGCTCGATGGAGAACCGCCTGTGACCTTCAACCGCCGCGCTTTGATCAAGGGGGCGCTCGCCGCACCGCTATTCCTGGGATCGGCCTCCGCCGCGGCCAAGCAGGCGTTCAGCGGGAAAGGCGATTGGACCCAGTGGTTCCACGATTGGATGCTTAAGGACTTTGGCATGATCGGCTATTACGCCGACGATAATGCGAAGCTCCTTGCGTCGCACGCGCCGGTCGATGTCGTGTTCCTCGGAGATTCCATTACGGAAGGCTGGTTCGACAAGCATCCGTCCTATTTCGTGAACGGTCGCGTCGATCGCGGCATAGGCGGCCAGACCAGCTCGCAAATGGTGCTTCGAATGATGAGCGATGTTGTCGATTTGAAGCCCAAAGTGGTGCACATCATGGCTGGGACCAATGACGTCGCCGGCAATACCGGCCCAATGACCCCGAAAATGACCGAGGACAATTTCAAGGTGATGAGCGACATCGCCCGGGCAAACCGGATCAAGGTGCTGATCGCCTCCATCCCTCCCGCCGGCGCCTTCCCGTGGCGTCCGGGTCTGGAGGTGAAGCAGCCGATCGCTGAGCTCAATCGCCGCCTGAAGACCTTCGCCCATTCCAGCGGCGCCACCTGGGTCGATTACTGGCCGGTTCTGAATGACGGGACCGGGACGATGAAGCCTGGCCTGGCGGTGGACGGAGTCCATCCGACCTTCGCCGGATATCAGGCAATGGAGACCGTGATCATACCGATCCTGAAGCGTGTGCTTGCGTGAAGTTCGAACGCAGGTTCGTCGAAAAACCCTGGGGCCGAACCGAATTGCCGAAGGTCTTCGGCGGCACCGGCGGCCGGCGAATCGGTGAAATCTGGTTTACCGGCGGCGGCGACCTGCCGCTCCTCGTCAAATACATCTTCACCAGCGAGCGGCTCTCGATACAGGTTCACCCGAGCCATGAGCAGGCGCAGGCGCGGGGCCTTACATCCGGCAAGGAGGAATGCTGGTACATTCTCGACGCGGAACCCGGGGCGACGCTCGGTCTAGGCCTGAACCGTGAAGTGGCTCCGGACGTGCTGAGGGAGGCGGCGGTCGACGGATCGATCGAAGAGCTGATGGACTGGCGGCCAGTGAAGGCCGGTGATTTCTTCTATGTCCCCGCGGGTACGATCCACGCGATCGGCGGCGGCCTTTCGCTGCTTGAGTTCCAGCAGAACGCCGATGTCACCTATCGACTGTACGATTATGGGCGCCCGCGCGAGCTCCATCTGGACGATGGCATCGCTGTTGCGCGGCCGCAGCTCTATTCGGATCACCACGCACGCCATGTGTCGCCTGGTGAACCAACAATTCTGGTGCGCGGCCCGCTGTTTTCCTTGGTGCAGGCACTGAACGGGGAAGTTCACACCAGTATCGGAAATCATCGCCGCTGGGTGATGCCGCTCGACCGGGAAGTTCACGCAGGCAGTGAAGCGGCGGGTCCCGGCGAATGCCTTTTGGTGGAGGCCGGTGAAGATCTCGAATTCGACACCGGACGAGTGTTGATCGGCGTCGAAGGCTCGCTTTAGCCCGCGGCGTCCATTGCGAGCGCGATCGAACCCAGCGGCCCGGCCTGCGCCCCTAGTCCCGGCGCCTGCACATACGCTCCGCCGGTCGGTAGCGACATGTAACCGGCGAGGCTCTCGACGAGCAGTTCGCCTGTCCGCGGGATCAGATGCGGCTGCCCCGTCACCACTCCCCCGCCGATCAGGATCGTGCTCGGAGCGCTGGTACAAACCAGGGTGTGGCAAAGCTGCGCCAGCGCCCAGGCGACGGTTTCCCACGCCGGGTGATCGGGCCGGAAATCACGCAGATGTCCTACCCCAAGCCGCGCCTTGATCGCCGGCCCCGAAGCCAGCCCTTCAATGCAATCGCCATGATATGGGCAAGAGCCAGGCCAGTCGTCACCGGGCATGCGCGCGATCCGGATGTGTCCCACCTCGGGATGGCTGAAGCCGTGCACCGGCTTGCCGTCGCTAATCACTCCAACCCCCACCCCCGTACCCACCGTGATGTAGGCGAGATCGTGAAGTCCCCGCCCCGCTCCCCACCTAAATTCGGCAAGCGCCGCCCCATTCACATCCGTGTCGAAGCCGGTTGGAACGCGGAGCGCTCGGCGGAGCCGCCCAGCCACATCCGCACCCCGCCAGCCCGCCTTCGGCGTGGTCGTGATGCTGCCGAAGGTGCTTGAGCCATGATTGAGGTCGATCGGTCCGAAGCTGCCGATACCAAGCGCTTGCAGGGGCTCATTGTGGTGCCACTCGAGCAGCGCCTTTTCGATCGCGGCCAATGTCTCGTCCGGAGATGTGGTGGGCACGGTGACCTGCTCAAGGACCTCGTCACGCCCGCGCGCCAGAGTGCACACGCACTTCGTCCCGCCAAGCTCCACACCCGCGTACAGGGGCATCTATTCGGCCGCGACCAAAGCTTCCGACGCGCAGCAGCTGGCGATGAACTCGCGGTGCGAAGGGAGGCCGTCGACCCGTTCCTTGATTGCCGCGCGAATTCGGGCCAGCTTCAGGTTGAGCTCGTCCTCCGGCATCGCGTCGGCGAGCGGATGATAGCCGGCGGGCACAATGCCCTGCCCGTAGAGAACGGCGAACCAGCTGACCTCGCTGAAGAGGTCGCCGTTCTGTGGCTTGACCTCCGCCCGGGTTCGGAACAGCTCCAGCTTGGCGTTGAGCGTGTCGGGGACGCTCATGTGCTTGCAATATTTCCAGAACTCCGTGTCTTCCCGCTCTGTCACCTTGTAATGCGCGATGATGAAGTCGCGGATCGTCTCGTACTGGAACGCCACCTCCCTATTGTAGAGATCGATCAGGATCGGATCGCAATTGCGGTGCGGGAACAGGTCGAGAAATTTGGTCAGCCCAGCCTGCACCAGATGAATGCTCGTGGATTCCAGAGGTTCGAGGAAACCGCTTGAAAGTCCGAGCGCCAGGACGTTCTTGATCCACGATTTGCGCCGGCGGCCGGCCTTGAACCGCAGCGTCTTCGGATCGGCGAGCGCCTTCCCTTCCAGCCGCTCGACCAGCAAGCGCGCGGCTTCATCGTCGCTGATGAAAGAATCGCAATACACATAGCCGTTGCCGGTCCGATGCTGAAGCGGGATCCGCCACTGCCAACCGGCCTCGCGAGCCTGCGCCTTTGTGTAGGGGGTTATCGTCGGCATCCGCTCCGCAGGGGCGGCAGCGGCACGGTTATTCGGCAGCCAATGGCTCCAGTCTTCGAAGCCTGCCTGGAATGCGCCCTCGATCAGCAGCCCGCGGAAGCCGGAGCAATCGATGAAGAAATCACCTCGCACCACGCTGCCGTCCTGCATTTCAACGGCTTCGACAAAGCCGCTCCCGCCGTTCTGCCTGACATCGACGATGCGGCCCTCCTTCCGGACCACGCCTCGCCGCTCGGAATAGCGGCGCAGATAGGCAGCGTAGGTGGAGGCATCGAACTGGAAAGCGTAGTTGATGTTTGGCTGAGTCCCAGAGGCGCGAGTCATTTGCGCTCGGCCGAACTTCATCTCCCGGGCGGCCTGAGCTTCAGAACTGAAACGCAGCTGATCCGGATCGCCGCCGGATCGCATCCACCGCATCCAATAATGGATGAACGAAATGCCAGTGTGCAGGTCCGCGCCTAGAAGGCCGAAATTATGGAAATAGGTGTGGCCGAGGCGGGCCCAATCAACGAATTCAATTCCCAGCTTGAAGGTCGCGTTCGTTTCCCGGACGAATTCGTCTTCGTTGATCCCCAGGAGCTTGTTGAACAGAATGATCGGTGGAATGGTCGATTCACCGACACCGACCGTACCGATCTCCTCGGATTCGATCAGTGTGACCCGATGAGTCGCGCCCAGAGTTTTCGCGAGGGCGGCGGCCGCCATCCACCCCGCCGTGCCGCCGCCGACGATAACGACATCCCGCATCGGCTCCATTACTTCGCCACCTCCAGCTCCTCACGGCTTCGCTTCAGGAAGTCGTCAGCTGATGGCATGTTTGGAACCGCTATCGCAATGTCGCGCAGCCTCTGCTGCACCTTTTGTATGAGCGTCTCGTCAGGGGCGACATCGATACGCGGATCGTAGCGCCTTGGAACGATTCCCGCTCCGCTCAGAAGGGCCGCCCACTGCTGCTCTTCGAAGGGCTCCTCGTCATAGAGCGGCACATGTGCTGTGAGCGAAAAAACTTCCAGCTTCCGTTCAAGGGATTCGGGCGGAGTGTGATCGCGGTATTCATCCCAGAAAGGCTCGTCGAAACGGCGGTTCAAAGCGTAATGAGCACACTGGATGTCCCGCAGATTTTGGCCGGCAAGCGCGATTTCACGGTTGTATCGCTCCGCCTCGGGAAAAGCGTTCCGTTCCACCGGAAACAGCGCCATTAGGTGAGAGATGCAGGTGTGCGTTAAATAAAGCCCGAGCGATTCCAAGGGATCGAGGCCAATGGCTG
>Ga0157369_10008997_pt1 | contig 11439 bp, 13 predicted proteins | sample C25metaG_FD_113461 | JGI IMG/M metagenome (GOLD analysis project Ga0157369, IMG submission 113461) | Corn rhizosphere microbial communities from Kellogg Biological Station, Michigan, USA - C2-5 metaG | ecosystem: Host-associated > Plants > Roots > Rhizosphere > Soil | place: USA: Michigan... | reverse complement strand
GTGCGGCAGCGTCACCAGGCACTCGTGGAGGACGGTGAGGCCGCCGACCCCGGAGTCGAAGACGCCGACGGGACGCGGATCCATTGCGAGGAGGCTACCCTGACGCCGTGCTTCGGAGGGCATCGGTCGTGGCAGCGCTCGCGTTGGCGTGGACCGCGTCGGCGAACGCAGCGACACCGCAACAGCTGACGATCCCGGCATCGGACGGCGCGCAGCTCTCCTGCTCGTTGACGCTGCCCGACGGCACACCGCCGGCCGGCGGCTGGCCCGCGGTCATGCTCTTCCACGGGCTCGGCGGCAAGCACCAGGACATGGAGCCGATCGCGACCGGGTTCCTCGCCCCCGCGGGCTATGCATCGCTCGCGTGCGACGCGCGCGGCCACGGCACGTCGCAGGGCCAGTTCGGGCTCGACGGGCCGCGCGACGTGCAGGACACGAAAGACCTGTTCGCCTGGCTCACCGCCCGTCCGGACATCAGCGACACGCAGATCGCCGCGCTCGGCATCTCGCTCGGCGGCGGCGCCGTCTGGAACGCGCTGACGAGCGGCGTTCCGTTCAAGGCCGCGGTCCCGATCATCACGTGGACGAATCTCATCACCGCCCTCGCGCCGCAGAACCTCTCGAAGTCCGGCCTGCTCGGCTACCTCGAGGGCCTCGTGCCGACGAGCAAATGGGAGTCGGACCTGCTCGCTGCGTCGCCGGGCCTGACGACGAGCATCGACCTCAGCGCCGCCGATGCGCTTGCCGCGGCACGGTCGCCTCAGCCGAAGCTCTCGTCGATCACGACGCCGACCCTGCTCGTCCAGGGGCGCCACGACTTCCTCTTCGACATCGACCAGGCGCTCGCGGCGTATCGCTCGCTCGGCGGCCCGAAGGCGCTGTACGTCGGCGACGTCGGTCACTCCCCCGCGCCGAATCCGCAGGCGGAGTTGCCGACGCTCTACGGCATGGTGGTCAAGTGGTTCGACCACTTCGTCAAGGGGACGCCGAACGGCATCGACAACACGAAGATCATCCTCGCGCACGATCCCTGGGACGGTAAGACGACGGCGTACGCAGCGACTCCGCCGACGAAGAAGATCTCGGTCAACCTGCCCGGCTCGACGACGATGAGCGGCGCGAGCGGCAAGGTCGTCCGGAGCGTCCGGATCACGGGCGGGCCGCACGAGACGTTCGGCGACTCGACGGTGACGGTCAAGTACTCCGGCGCACAGAGCTGGGACCGGCTCGTCGCCGTGCTCGCCGTCCAGGGAAGCGCGACGCCGATCACGGCCGGCGGAGCGAGGGTGACCGGCGCGTCCGGCACCGTGACGATCAAGCTGATGGACGAGTCGGTGGCGTTCCCCGCCGGGAAGAAGCTCGTCGTCTATCTCTCGTCGACGTCGCTCGACCAGAACGGCAACCCGCTCTACATCGCCGCCGTCAGCGACCCGTCGGCGCACATCACCATCGGCAAGGAGACGCTGAAGCTGTCGGTGCTGAAAAAGGCCGTCTCGCACGTCGGCGCCTCGCGGCGACTCGCGTCGGCTCACTCGGAGCCGGGGATCACGAAGACGCAGATCGTCCTCGGCGGCACCGGTCCCCTGACCGGCGCCGAGGCCGCATACGAACCGGTGCTGACAGGCGCGAAGGCGTACTTCGACTACGTCAACGCGCACGGCGGCGTCCACGGCCGGAAGATCGTCTACAAGATCGAGGACGACCAGTACGACCCGGCGCAGACCGTGCTGCAGACGCAGAAGCTCGTCGAATCGGAAGGCGTCTTCGCGATGTTCAACTCGATCGGCACCGAGCATGCGCTCGCCGTCCGTGACTACCTGAACTCGCGCAAGATCCCGCAGCTGTTCGTCGGCAGCGGCGCGACCGCGATCGCGACCCAGCACAGAAAGTATCCGTGGACGGTGCCCCTGCTCCCCAGCTTCGTCGGCGAAGGACAGCTCGACGGCCGGCTGCTCGCGAAGCAGCATCCGCACGCGAAGATCGCCGTCCTCTACGAAGGCGACGAGTACGGCAACGAGCTGCTCGCCGGCCTGAAGAAGGGCCTCGGGTCGCACGCGGGCCAAATCGTGGCGAGCGTCTCGTACGCGCTGCTCGACGCCGATGTGTCGCCGCAGGTCCAGCAGCTGAAGGCGAGCGGCGCAGACACCTTCGTCATCTTCGCGCTGCCGAAGGAAGCGCTGCAGGCCTTCATCGGCGCCGACAAGCTCGGCTGGAAGCCGTTCGAGTACGTCACGTCGGTGTCGATCGACCCGGCGGTCATGCAGATCGTCCACCTGAACGCGAGCAAGAGCGCCGGCGTCGGCGCAGAGTCGATGGCCTTCCTGCACGACCCGACGAACCCGACGCAGACGTCGTCGCCGGGCGTGAAGCTCTACCTGCAGATCATGAAGCGCTACCTGCCGAACGAGGATCCGAAGGCAGTGGCTCACATCTACGGGATGATGGCCGCGTACGCGATGGTCGACACGCTCGAGCACGCCGGGAAGAACCCGACCCGCGCCGGCGTCCTCAGGGCGGCGACCCACCTGAACGAGACGAACCCGTTTCTCCTACCCGGCCTCAAGCTGACGACGTCGCCGACGAACTACTTCCCGCTCGGGCGCGCGTATCTCGTCAAGTACGTGCACGGCTACTGGAACGTCCTGGGCCGACCCGTCAGCGTCCCGTAGTTCCGAATTCCTGCGGTTCGGGAACGTACCGTCCCGCCGACAGTCTCTGGACGAAAGGACGACAGCAATCATGAAGAAGGTCATTGCCGCCGCGGCGATCCTGGCAGGCTTGGTGCTTGCGCCGGGTGCCCTCGCGGCACCGAACTCAGGGTCGATCTCCGTGGCCTACAACCCGCCGAGGCTCGGGGTCTCGAACTCGACGGCCATCCACGTCAACATCGCGAGCAGCACCGACGCGGTCGCGGCGGTCAACATCTTCACCGGCACGACGCTCGTCAACTCCGGTGGAACGCCGGGGACGACGATCGGGTCGGTCAACGCGACGGCGATCGCACACGACCAGGGCGGCCTCACGCTGCCGCTGGCGGGAACCGTCGTCACCGACGACCCGGCCAAGCACACGACCGACCCCTGCTCCCCGGGCACCAACTTCGCCGTGTGGAACATGAACCTGACGGTCGCCGGGCAGACGCTCGTGATTCCGATCTACGTCAACAAGACGGTCGGGGCGACCACCTCGCTCGGCGCGTACAACCTGAAGATCTGCCTGCCGCCGTGGGACGTTCCGGCGGGAACGCCGGGACGCGCCGCGTTCGGCGCACAGCTGACCGACGCAGCACTGACGCTGAACAAGATCTTCACCTCGCCGACGGCCGCGGGCACGAGCACGTGGGAGATGCTCGTGACGACGTACACCCCCGGTAAGGGGACGCCCAACCCCGCCTCGACGTTCGAGGCGCGCGCGGTCGTCCCGCTGCCCGTCGTCCTGACGATCAAGGTCAGCTACCTCAAGAAGACGAACACGTGGAAGCTCAGCGGCACGCTGACCGAGGGCGGCAAGCCCGTCCCGGGCTGGACGATCCGCATCGGCCGCGGCCCGAACGGCAAGGCGTTCCCGGCGCAGGCGTTGACGAAGACGAACGCGGCCGGCGTCTGGAAGACAGCCGGTCACCTGAAGCCGAAGAAGACGACCTACTGGGTGGCCAAGGCAGCCGCGCAGGAGCGCGACTTCACGGCGACGGGTTGCCAGAACCCGGCGACGCAGGCCGCTCCGGCGGGCTGCGTGAAGGCGACGCTGCCGCCGTGGAGCGTCTCGAGCGTGATCGTTCGCATCAAGCGGTAGTCAGTTGCACCGGACGACTCGCGCCTGCTTTAAAGCAGGCGTGAGTCGTCCGCCCATTCGCATCGGCACCTGCTCCTGGGCCGACGATGCGCTGTCGAAGTACTTCTATCCGCCGAAGTTCCCGGCGAAGGAGCGGCTCGCGTACTACGCCGACCACTTCGACACGGTCGAGGTCGACTCGACGTACTACCGGCTGCCGAGCGAGTCCATGGTGCAGGGCTGGGCGGAGCGGACGCCGGACGACTTCATCATGCACATCAAGGCGTTCGGCCTGATGACGCGGCACCCAGTGAAGGTCGACGTGCTCCCGGACGACCTGCGCGACGCGATGCCCGTCGACGAACGCGGCCGCGTCGACCGTCCCCCGCGGGAGCTGCGCGGCGAAGTGTTCCGCCGCTTCCTCGGCGCGCTCGAGCCCTTGCGGGTTGCAGGGAAGCTCGGCGGGATCCTCTTCCAGCTGCCGTCGTACATCGTCTTCAAAGAGCACTCGTTCGAGTACCTCGAGTGGGCGCGCGAGCAGCTCGGCGGCGACACGATGCTCGTCGAGTTTCGTCACCGCTCGTGGCTCGACGAGGAGAACGTCGCGGAAACGCTGTCGTTCCTCGAGCGAATCGGGGCCGCTTACGTCACCGTCGACGCGCCGAAGTCGGCGTCGGCGAAGAACCTCGTACCCACCGTCCCGGCCGTGACGTCGTCGATCGCGTACGTCCGCTTCCACGGCCGCAACCTGGAGACGTGGAACAAGCGCGGCGGCTCGGCCGCGGAGCGCTTCGACTACCTGTACTCCGACGAGGAGCTGGCGGAATGGGTGCCGATCCTGCAGGAGCTCGCGGGGCAGTCGCAGGAGGCATACGCGTTCTTCAACAACAACTCGTCGTCGGTCGACCCGAACAATCCGGTCGGGCGAATCTCGCAGGCCGCGGACGGCGCGTTCCGCCTGCGTAAGCTCCTGGACGTGAACGCGCTCTGAGGATCCTGTCGGTCGTCCATTCGCCGGAGGCGAGGACCGAGCTGTTCGCGCGCCCGGGCCACAGCCTCGAGGAGTGGTCGTTCGCCGGCGGCAGCGCACCGCCCGCGTCGTACGACGCGTACATGGTGTTCGGCGGCGCGATGCATCCCGACCAGGAGCTCGAGCATCCGTGGCTCGTCTCCGAGGTCGACTGGCTGAGCGAGCTCGTGCGGAGCGGGGCCCCCGTGCTGGGCGTGTGTCTCGGCGCGCAGCTGATCGCGCGCGCGCTCGGGGCCTCGAGCGGCCCTCTGGCGGGCGGCCCCGAGATCGGCTGGTGCGAGGTCGAGCGCTGCGCGGACGACCCCGTTCTCGACGCCCTCCCGCAGCGGTTCGAGGCGTTCGAGTGGCACCACTACACGTACGAGGTGCCGCCGGGCGCTGTCGAGCTCGCGCGGAACGCGCGCTGCAATCAGGCATACCGCGTCGGCGACGCGTGCTGGGCGGTGCAGTTCCATCCCGAGGTGACGCACGCGCAGGTGCTCGGCTGGATCGACGATCCCGACGACCCGCCGGCCGATCCCGACGCGCTGCGCGCGGAAACGGCGGAGAAGATCGGCCGCTGGAACGAGCTCGGCCTCGCGCTGTGCGACGCATTCGTCGCCGCGGCGGAACGCGTGCTCGCGCGTGCCGCCTGAAGCGCTGGCGTTGGCGCTGGCCGCGGCGTTCCTGCACGCCGGGTGGAACGTGCTGCTGCGCGGCTCGGAGGACGTCGCGGCGCGAACGGTTGCAGTCCTGTGCCTGTCGGTGGTGCTGTTCGCGCCGGTTGCCGCCGCGACGTGGTCGGTGCACGCGGGCGCACTGCCGTACGTCGCCGCGTCCGCCGTCCTCGAGGCCGCATACTTCGTGCTGCTGACCGCGGCGTACCGGCGGCGCGAGCTGTCGGTCGTGTATCCGATCGCCCGCGGCTCGGCGCCCGTGCTCGTGCTGATCGGGACGGCAGTCGTCTTGTCGCGTGCGGTCACGGCGGCGCAGGTGGCCGGCGTATTGCTCGTCGCCTGCGGAGTGCTGCTCGTGCGCGGTCTCCGGCGCGGCGTGGAGGGCGTCGGGATCGGCCTGGCGATCGGCGTGATGATCGCCTCGTACACGCTCGTGGACAAGGAAGGGCTGCACCACGCGTCCCCCATCCCGTACCTCGAGCTCGTGCTGTTGCCCATCGCCGTGGTCGGGCTCCCCGTCTACGTGTGGCGGTGGGGGTTCCATCCGTTCACGGCGCAGTTCACGTTGTCGACGCTCGGCGCGGCGGTCGGCTCGTTCGGCGCCTACGTGCTGTTCCTCTTCGCGTTGCGGTTGACGAGCGCCCCGGGCGTTGCGGCGGTGCGCGAGACGAGCGTGGTCATCGCCGCACTGCTCGCCGCCGTGTTCCTGCGCGAGCGCGTGACCTGGTGGCGGCTGCTCGGCGCCGCGGCGGTCGCCGGCGGTGTCGCAGTCCTGGCGGCCACATGATCCGCCGCGAAGTGCTGAACGACGGCCGGGTCTGGCTCGAGCAGGACGTCGAGCTCGTACGCGAGGACCCGGAGCTGCTCGCGGTCTGGGTCGCGCCGGGCTCCGCGATCCGCTACCCGCTCGGCTTCCATCCCTGGTACCCGAAACCGGCGTGGGAAGGCCCGGGCGTGCTGCAGCTGCAGCGCCCCGGCGACTGGTACGCGGTGTGGGTGTTCCGGAGGGAGGACGAGTTCGCCGGGTGGTACGTCAACTTCCAGGAGCCGTTCCGGCGCTGGGACGGAGGTTTCGATACGCAGGACCTCGAGCTCGACATCTGGATCCCACGCGACGGACCGTGGGAGTGGAAGGATCGCGAGGCGCTCGAGGAACGCGTCCGCGAAGGACGATTTACCGCCGAGCAGGCCGCACAGGTGCGTGCAGAGGCAGACGCCGTGGCGGCAAACCTCGACGCCGGCCGCTCTTGGTGGGATGCTGCGTGGGCGGAATGGTCGCCGGGCTCCTCATCTGCGTAGTGCTCGGCCACAAATGGCGCGTCGACGAGTCGACGGAAGCCGAGCCGGTGCTCTGCTGCGATCGCTGTGGCCGGAAGACCCTCGCGCCTGCAGGCTCCGCGTTCGAGAACCGCGTCGGCGCGGAAGCCACCCGCGACCGCGCGCTCGGCCCGATGGGCCGCCGCTAGCCGGAGGCTCGGGCGATCGCCGCGTCGATCGCGGCGGCCGGATCGCGCACGACCGGGCCGTGCCCGGCGAGCAGCACGCTCGGTTCGAGCGCGCGCAGGGCGCGCGCAGACTCGAGATCGCGCTCCTTGTCCCACGTCACCATCGCGGCGAACGGAAACCGCGGATAGAAGTGATCAGTCACCTCGACTCGGCCGAACGTCGTGAAGACATCGCCGGCGAGCAGTGCGCGGTCGCGCGTGTCGAGGAACGCGACGTGTCCCGGCGTATGTCCCGGGCTCGCGACGACCTCGAGCGACCCGACGCGGTCGCCCTCGTGCAGCAGAACGTCCGGCTTCGTCTCGAGCTTCGGCCAGCTGCCGCCGGTCTTCTCGCGCTCGCCCGCATGGATCTGCGCGTCGATCTCGGGCATCAGCACCTGCACGGAGTCGCCGAGCCGCTTCTTCAACTCGTCGAGCGAACCGACGTGGTCGCCGTGACCGTGGGTCAGCGCGATTCGCCGGATCGTGCCCGGCGCCGCCGCGATCAGCTTCTCGGCGGCGTTCATCGTCGTGTCGACGAGCGTCACGCCGTCGTCCTCCTGCACGAAGTACGCGTTGACGAAGCGGAACCGTGTGAACGGTGTGATGTTCATCGTTCGAGCGGCAACTCGGGATGCCGCGACCACTCGTGCCACGATCCCGCGTAGTTGCGCGCGTCGTATCCGGCCGAACGCAACGCGAGCGTCGCCAAGGCCGAGCGCGAGCCGCTGTGGCAGTACGCGACGATCTCGCGTGCGTCGCCGACCAGTGCGCGGATCTCCTCCGCCGGCTTCGGGCTTCCGTCGGCGCCGAACAGCTCGTCGACCTGCAATCGCCGTGCGCCGGGGATGTGACCCTGCCGCGGATCGCAGGCGCTGCCCGCCTTGCCCGTGTACTCCTCCTCGCGCCGTACGTCGAGCAGCGTCAGCGTCGGGTCCTCGAGGCGGGACGCGATCTCCTGCCGGGTTGGAAACGCATGCGCGTTCGGATGCAACGACGCCTCGCGCACGGGCTCGAGCTCCACCGCGCCCTGCTCGAGCTCACCCGTCCAGCCCGCGACGCCGCCGAGCAGGATCGCGACGTTCGGATGGCCCGCGAGCTCGGCCATCTGCGCCGCCGGCATCGCGCCGACACCGTCGCCTCGGTCCGCGAGCACGAGCTTCTCGTTGCCCGTGATGCCGTGGCGCCGCAAGCGCAACGCGACCTCCTTTGCGAGCTCGGCAACCGACGACTCGTCGGCACCCGGCGGGGGCGAGCCGAGCACGAGCGGGCGCGAGCCGGGAATGTGGCCGCGCATGTGTGCGTTCGGACCGCGCACGTCGCCGACGACGACGTCGTCGAGGTGCTCGCGCAGCCAGTCGGCGTCGACGACGCGCGGCAGGTCAGAGTGCGGCAACCGTCTCCACCTCTCGCGCGACCGCCGGCCGCTCCTCGAGCCGAGCGAGCCAGTCGCGCACGGCCGGGAACCCGTCGAGGGGGACGCCGAGCATGTCGCGGGCTCGCAGCACCCACGGAACGTACGCGATGTCCGCGAGCCCGTACTCCGCCCCCGTCAGCCACGCGTGCCGCGACAACGCGTCCTCGAGCTTCGCGAGCTGCTCGTCGAACCTCTCGGCCGCCCCCTCCTCCTCGCGGCGCAACGCGTAATACGGCTTCGTGAAGTCGTCGTGACGGAAGATCCAGACCCGCGCGAGCGCGCGATCGGCCGGATCGGGCGGCAGCAGCGGCGGCTCGGGATAGCGCTCCTCGAGGTATTCGAGGATGACCGAGGACTCGGGGAGGATCCATGCGTCCTCCTCGACCACCGGCACGCGGCCCGTCGGGTTCTTCTCGTAGATCCACCGCGGGCGGTCGCTCAGGTCGATCTCGATCACCTCGTACTCGAGCCCCTTCTCGGCGAGTGCGATCCGAGCCCGTGCGCAGTAGGGACAACGAGGAGCGTCGTACAGCGTCAGCATCAGTCCACCTCCACCCCGAATACATCGGCTATCTGTCGGTACAAGTCTTCGGCCGGCGGGAGCTCTGCCGGCGACGCGGCCGTGCGGGCGACCGCGCGGACGCGCGCAGGATCGGCGTTCGTCAACCGCGCGACGACCGTCGGATTCGCACCGAGCGCGATCACGTCGCCGGGCGGCAGCTCGCCGTGGAACTCGGGCACCGACGCGTATTCGTCGACCATCGAGCCGCGGTCGAAGAGCACGTAGCGGACGACCGCGCCGTCCTCGACGCTCAGCGCGACGGAGACGCCGCTGGTGAAGGAGAGCTCGCGGGCGAGGTTGCGCAGCTTGTCCGGTTCCGCCTCGACACGGACCCACCCGTTCCCGAGCTTCACGTCCGGTTGCGAATGCAGCACCTTGGCCGCGTTCCGCTGTACCGCCTCCGCGTCGTCCGTCTGCACGTGGACGGCGCCGTGGGTCGGACCGCCGACGGGGACGTCGAGGACCGCGGACACGGGCGCCGCGACGCGCCGGTGGACCGTCGAGAACCCGAGCCGCTCGTAGAAGCGCCGCGCACGGGGGTTGTCCTCCATCACGTCGAGCTCGAGCACGTCGGCGCCTTGCCCGCGCGCATGCTCTGCGGCGGCGCGCATGAGGTCGAGGGCGACGCCCGTCCCGCGCGCCTCCGGCCGCACGTACAGGACGACCACGAAGAAGTGGCGCGTCCCCTCGCGCGACAACGACACGAGCCCGGCGTCGTCGGCGAGGAACGAGATCTCAGGCGCGAAGTCGTCCTCGTCGTCGTCGCGCCACGGAGCGTCCGCGATCTCGACGTTGAACGCGTGCCACAGCTCCCGCACGAGCTCCCTGTCGGCGTCGGTGGCGGTGCGGATCACGGTGTGCGTTGGGCGAGCAAGAGGTAGTGGGCGGCGAGATTCTCGAACGGGTGGAAGCGCGTGCGCGCCTCCCGGACATCGAGGCCACCATAGAGATCCGCCACCGCCTTACGGAGCGCCAGGTCGCCCCACGGCCAGGCGTGCGGGCGTGCGAGGTGGCGGCCGAGAAACCACTCGGCCGTCCACTCGCCGAGCCCGCGCAGCGCGACGATCCGCGCCCGCACTTCGTCGTCCGGCAGGTCGCGCAGCGCGTCGAGGTCGAGATCGCTCCGCGCGAGACCGAGCACGTACTCCTCCTTGCGCCGCGAGAAGCCGACCGCCACGAGCTCGCCCTCGCCTGCGCGCGCGAGCCGCTCGCGCGTCGGGAACGCCCACGCGACCTCGTGTCGCTCGCCGAACCGTTCGATCATGCGGTTGCGAATCGCGGTCGCGCTGAAGAGCGACACCTGCTGCGCCGTGATCGAGCCGACGAGCATCTCGAACGGCTCGGGCATGAGCGGCGGACGGAAGCCGCGCAGCCTGACGACCACGTGGCGCAACACGTCGTCGGCGTGCGCCCAGTCGTAGAACGCGTCGAGATCGAACGGGAAGCCGAGCAAGTGACGGACATCCGCCTCCGGCTCGACGTCGACGCCGCCGGGCGCCGCCTCGATCCGCACCTCCACCCCGTCGACGACGCGGTGGAGCCCGCCTTCGTGCCACACCGTTGCGAGGTCGACGCCGAAGACCCGAAAGCGCTCCGTCGAGAGCGCGAAGTCGAATGGCCCGGGCACGGCGAGGAATGCCATGCCGGGACGGATATCAGCGCTACTCGGGACCTGCGTTGTCGACCGCGTCCGCAGTGCGGTGGAAGCGATACTCACCGCCGAGGTTGATCCCGACCTTGCCGGTCTCCGGATACTCCGAGACGTCGGGGCTCGCGTTCGTCGAGACGATCAGCACGCGGGCGACCTCGTCGCCGTCGTTGCGGATCTGGTGCCCGCCCTCCGGTCCGCGCGGGAACGAGACGACATCGCCTTCACGCAGCGCGTGGTCGCCGTCATGCATGCGAACGGTCGGTGCACCACGCAGGACGACGAGTAGCTCCTCGCTCCCGTGGTGGAAGTGGTAGACGAACTGCGACCGGCCGGGCTGGAACTCCCAGACGGCGGCGCCGAGCGTGCCGGCGCGCTCGAGCCGGAGCGCGCCGACGCCTCCCCAGTCCGGAACGTCTTCCCAGACGTTGTGCGCCATCAGAGGTGCGAGGTCAGACCGGCGTCGGACGCGACCTCGGCGCTGTCGTACCAGGAATACGCGTACTTGCCGTCGTCGAGGTCCTTCGCGAAGCGCGACAGCTTAAGCGGATTGAACGTGTCGCACATGACCGCGAGCTCGTGCGTCTCGTGGATCCCGATCGACTTCTCCGCAAGCCCCGGCTGCGGCCCGTGCGGCAGGCCCGACGGATGCAGCGTGATCGAGCCGACATCGACGCCCTTGCGCGAGCCGAAGTTGCCGGAGACGTAATAGATCATCTCCTCCGACTGCAGGTTCGAATGGTGGTACGGAATGGGCACTGCGAGCGGGTCGAAGTCGAGCTTGCGCGGACAGAACGAGCAGATGACGAAGTTCGGGCCGGCGAACGTCTGGTGCGACGGCGGCGGCTGGTGGATGCGGCCGGTGATCGGC
>Ga0157369_10008994_pt1 | contig 11441 bp, 7 predicted proteins | sample C25metaG_FD_113461 | JGI IMG/M metagenome (GOLD analysis project Ga0157369, IMG submission 113461) | Corn rhizosphere microbial communities from Kellogg Biological Station, Michigan, USA - C2-5 metaG | ecosystem: Host-associated > Plants > Roots > Rhizosphere > Soil | place: USA: Michigan... | reverse complement strand
TGGAGCGCGGCGATGACGTGGTGGTCGCCGACGACCTCGTCTCGGGGGTCGCCGGGCGCGTCCCATCGAGCACACGGGTCCTGAAGGTCGATCTGGCGTCCGCCGACTCCGTCGCGCCGCTCGCAGAGTGCCTGCGCGAGGGGCGGATCGATGCGGTGCTGCACTTCGCGGCGCGCAAGCAGGTGGGCGAGTCGGTCGAGCGACCGGCCTGGTACTTCCAGCAGAACGTGGGCGGGCTGGCCAACCTCCTCATCGCCATGGAGGAAGCAGGCGTCTCCCGTTTGGTGTTCTCGTCGTCGGCGGCCGTCTACGGCTCGACCGACGGTGCGACCATCGCGGAGGACGCCCCGACGCATCCGGTGAACCCGTATGGCCGCACCAAGCTCGTGGGGGAGCAGCTCGTCGCCGACGCCGCCCATGCCTTCGGCCTCTCCGCGGTGAGCCTCCGCTACTTCAACGTTGCAGGCACGGGCGCGCCCGAGCTGGCCGACCGCGCCCGGTCGAACCTCGTTCCGATGGTGTTCGAGCGGATCGACGCGGGAGCGCCTCCGCGCATCTTCGGCGACGACTTCGGGACGCCCGACGGCACCTGCATCCGCGACTATGTGCACGTGCTCGACGTCGCCGAGGCACATCTCGCGGCGATCGACAGCACGCGCTCCGGCCGCGGCGATCACGAGCTCTTCAACATCGGAACCGGCGTTGGCACCAGCGTTCGCCAGATGATCGAGACGATCCTCCGGGTCGCGGGCTCGCCGCTGGTCCCCGAGGTCGTGGGGCGGCGGGCGGGCGACGCGCCCGTGGTCGTCGCGTCGGCCGCCCGGATCCGCGAACGGCTGGGATGGCAGGCGACCCACGGGCTGGAGGCCATCGTGCGATCGGCCTGGGATGCGCATGTCGCCGCCCGTGCCGCGGGCGGGATCTCCGCGGGCCGATGACGACGCGATCACGGGTGAGCGTCGCGCTCTGCACGTTCAACGGTGCCCGCTTCGTGCGGGAGCAGCTGGAGAGCATCCTCCGGCAGAGCCCGCCTCCCGCGCAGCTGGTCGTCTCCGACGACGGGTCGACCGACGCGACCCTCGACATCGTGCGTGAGGTCGCAGGCTCGGCGCTGGCCGAGGGGGTCGAGGTCGTCGTGCTCACGGGCGAGAGGCCGCTCGGCGTCACCGGCAACTTCCAGCGGGCGGTCTCGACGGCCGACGGGGACCTGATCGCGCTGAGTGATCAGGACGACATCTGGCACCAGGGGCGTCTCGAGCACATCGCTGAGGTCTTCGCGACCGGCGACGCTCCGCTCCTGGTCCACACGGACGCCTCGCTGGTCGACACCGCGGGCGCGAGCCTGGGGCGCACCCTGTTCGAGTCGCTGGAGATCACCGCGGACGAGCTGGACGCAGAGCGGGCCGGTCGAGCATTCGACGCGTTCATCCGGCGCAACCTCGCCACTGGTGCGACGGTCGTGTTCCGGCGTGACCTGCTGGAGGCGGCCCTCCCGTTCGGCGCTGGGTGGGTGCACGACGAGTGGCTGGCCGCGATCGCCGCCGCCACGGGTAGGGTCGAGGTGCTGACGGAGGCCACGATCGACTACCGTCAGCACGACGCCAACCAGATCGGTGTCGCGGCGCCGACGCTCGCCCGCAAGATCGGGCGCGTCTTGGAGCCGCGCGGCGACCGCAACGACGTACTGGCGGCCCGGTTCGCCTTGCTGGCCGAGCGGCTGGAAGCGCTGGGTGACCGCGTCCCCGCCGAGTTCGTCGCGACTGCGCGCCAAAAGGCGCGGTTCGAGGCCGAGCGCGCGGCGCTCCCGCACAACCGGCTGCGCCGCCTCGGCGCGGTGCGGCGGGTGGCCGCGGGCGGGCGTTACGAGCGCTTCGCCAGCCGTGGCCGCGCCGACATCATCCGAGACCTCCTGCAGCCCGCCTGAGCGGGGCCGCGGGAGGAGCCGGGTCAGCCGAACACGTTCCAACCGATTCCGGCCACGACGGCGGGAGCATAACCGGGCAACTGCACGGGCGCGTTCGGGTAGTACGACAGGCCGCCCGTCGACGTGACGGCCACAAGGTCGCCCGCCCGCCCGGATGCTCGGTCACCCGTGCCGGTGACGGTGGTGAACGATCCCCAGCCGACACCGACCCGCACCCCCGGCCGGAATCCGACGCCCGTCGCCGTCTTGCCGATGCCGGCGTAGAACCAGAGCGATCCGTCCTTGCCGGTCGCGACCAGATCCGCCTTGCCGTCGCCGTTCGAGTCGCCCGAAGTCACGAGCTGCGTGAAGATGTCCCAGCCGATGCCGACCTTGACCCCTGAGCCCGCCCAGGTCGATCCCGACTTCGGGATACCCGAATAGAACCACAGCGATCCATCGCCGCGTATGCCCAGGATGTCCCGGTTGCCATCGCCGTCGAAGTCGCCGGCGATGATCTTCGTGAACACTGTCCAGCCGCTGCCGATCAGGCGGCCGGGAAGATACGCTGCCTGGCCGGCGGCCACCTTGCCTGTGGAGAGGTAGAGCCAGAGCGTTCCATCCGGCCGCACGGCGACCAGATCGTTCGTACCGTTGTGGTCGACGTCGCCGGCATCGATCACGTCGACGAACGATGTCCACGTCGAGCCGACCTGGGTCGGGCTCCCGTAGCTCCCGTTCGTGCCTCCCGAGATGCCGCGACCGGGGTAGCACCACAGGGTGCCGTCGCTGCGGACGGTCAGCATGTCCGCTTTGGCGTCGCCGTTGATGTCACCGGCGCCGATCACGCGGGAGAAGGACTGCCACCCGACCCCCACCGCCTGCGCAGCGCCGTATCCCGCCACGGTCGGCAACGTGCCGGCATAGAAATCGAGAGCTCCGGACGCCGTGCGCGTGAGGAGGTCGGGCCGTCCGTCGCCGTTCGCGTCGCCGGCCGCGATCAGCAGATCGCCCGCACTGAGGCCGGAGACGCTGACCGCGGTCCCCGGTGCGTATCCGGAGGCGGATCCGCGGTACAGCCAGAGCGAGCCGTCCGGTCGGATGCCGACCAGATCGGACCACCCGTCACCCGTGAGGTCTCCCACGCCGACCACCTGGGTGAAGATATTCCACCCGATGCCCACCAGGGCGCCGCCCCCGAAGCCGACGTTGGTGCTGTTGATCGTGCCCGTCCCGGAGTAGCGCCAGAGAGTGCCGTCCGGACGGCGGGCGAGGAGATCGGGCTTGTGGTCGCCCGTCACATCGCCTGCCGCGATGATGTCGGTGTAGATGTCCCACCCGTTACCCACGAGGCTGGCTGCACCGAAGCCGGAGTGCGACGCGTCGATGATGCCGGTCCCGGGAAAGAACACCAGCGCGCCGTTGGTCTTGCGGGCGAGGAGATCGGGTTTGCCGTCGCCGTTGACGTCGCCCGGCGCGATGAGCTGGTCGTAGATCCCGAAGCCCGCCATGATCTGCACGCCCGGCCGATACCCGGCCCCGCTCCCGGTGGCGCCGAGGCCCGCGTAGAACCACACCGTGCCGTCGGGCTTGCGGGCCAGAAGGTCGGGTTTGCCGTCGCCGTTGAGATCGCCCGCCCCGATGATCGGCTGCGGCATGGAGCGGCCTGAGATCGCAAGTTGCTGGAGAGCGGGAGTGCTTCCGTTGAAGACGTCCTGGTCGCCGGGGAAGATACCGGCGTCGGCCCATTGCCACATCGTGTACGAGGACCAGCCGGCCGGGAGGGTTCCCGGGCCGTCGGAGATGTTGTTGGGGTAGCGCGCGATGAAGAGCGGATTGACACCGAAGGCCGCGCTGTTGCCGGTGCAGCGCGTCCACCAGTCCGTGGTCGAGTAGATCGCGGGGTACCGGCCGGTGCGTTGGAAGATGGTGTTCGAGAAGTCGGCGATCCACGACACCATCGCCCCTGCGCTCAGCCCGTAGCACGTGGCGCCGTAGGGGTTGTACTCGATGTCGAGGAGCGGGGGGAGGGTGCGGCCGTCCTGCGACCAGCCTCCGCCGTTGTTCACGAAATAGTTCGCCTGGGCGGCGCCGGAACTCGTGTTCGGCGTGGCGAAGTGATAAGCGCCACGGGTCAGCCCGGCGGCGAATGCGCCGTTGTACTGGCTGGTGAACTGGCTGCTGACGTAGTCGGTGCTCTCCGTGGCCTTGACGTAGGCGAACTTGGCTCCGTTCGCCGCGACCTGCGACCAGTTGACATTGGTCTGCCAGCCGCTCACGTCGAGGCCGGGAAGGCCGGGAGGGACCGCACTGGGCGACGCGGAGAGCTTGGGCGAAGCAGTCTTCGCCGACGGGTCGTACACCGCGATGGTGGAGCCCATCGCGTGATTGCGGGCCTGATTCTGGGTGGCCAGGTCGGGATCGGTGCCCTGGACCGCCTGCGTCGCTGACGACGGCGAAGGTGACGGCGTAGGCATCGGCGCCGGTGTCGCCTGCGGCGCAGAGGTGGTCTGCGGGGTGGGTGACGGGGTCGCCGCGGGCGACGGGCCCGGTGTCCCGGTCGGGGCGCCCGTCGGCGTCGCCGAGGGTGTCGCGGTCGACGGCGTCGCTGTCGCCGGCGCCAGGCCGGCGCACGTCAGAGCCGTCGCCGCGAATGCGGTTGCCAGGGTCAGAAGGATGGATTTTCTGCGCATCGGAAGCCTCCCCGCTCGGGATGCACACGGCGGCTCCGGTCGGAATGGGCCACTCGCGCACGACGATGGTACCCCGGGCCCACAGTGCAGCCCCGCCAGCCCGGCCGCGCGTGTTCCCTGCGAAGATGCCCACGAAAGAGGGCCAGCGGGAGGGGGAGGGCTCCCTGTTAGGGTGGCTGGCGGATAAGGGGGAGGTCGCAGTGGCGAAGATCACCGCAGCATTCACTGTCGTCGTCGTGCTGGCCGCGACAGTACTGGGGGTCGTCTCGGCGGCGCCGGCCGTCGCGGCTCCGATGGGCCAGCTCGGGTCGAAAGGCTCACCGATCGAGCCCTCCGACCCGTCGGCCACGGCGTCCGCGACCCCGAACCTGGCTGGACGCCCGCACACGCGCGTCTGCTCCGCCCCCCGGCCCGATCGGGCCGCGTGCCTCGCGGAGGTCGTGGACGGCGTCGCCTCGCCGTCGACCCCGGCCGGGTTCGGCCCGGCCGATCTCCGCTCCGCATACAACCTGACTACCGCGACCACCGCAGGAACCGGCGCGACCGTGGCCGTCGTCGACGCCTACGACCTGCCGACGGCAGACGCCGACCTGGCGACCTACCGCGCCAAGTTCGGTCTCCCGGCCTGCACTGCCGCGACCGGCTGCTTCCGCAAGGTCGACCAGCGCGGCGGGTCGTCCTACCCGCCTGCCCGCGCCGGCTGGGGAGCGGAGATCGCGCTCGACCTCGAGATGGTGAGCGCCGTGTGCCCCAACTGCCGCATCATCCTGGTGGAGGCCGACGACGACTACCTGACCAGCCTCGGCGCCGCCGTGCAGACGGCGGTCTCGCTCGGCGCCAAGTACGTCACGAACTCTTACGGCAGCGACAGCCCCAGCGACTTCAGCAGCTTCGACCGGTTCTACGACCACCCCGGCGTGGTCGTGACGGCAGCGAGCGGCGACGCCGGCTACGGCACCCAGTTCCCCGCATCGTCCCGCTATGTCACCGCGGTCGGCGGCACCTCGCTCTCCCGTGCGGCCAACCCGCGCGGGTGGACCGAGTCGGCCTGGAGTGGCGCCGGCAGCGGCTGCAGCGGGTACAGCCCGGCACCCGCGTGGCAGACCGGCACGGGCTGCGCCTCCAAGGCCGTCGCCGACGTCTCGGCGGTCGCCGATCCGAACACCGGTGTCGCGGTGTACGCGCCGCCGCTGGCGGGCGGCGCGTCTGTGTGGCAGGTCTTCGGTGGCACCAGCGCGTCCTCGCCGCTCATCGCCGGTATGTACGCACTCGCCGGCGCCCCTGCACCGAGCACGTACCCGGCGTCGTACCCCTGGGGCAATCAGTCCGGGCTGAACGACGTGACCGCAGGATCCAACGGCAGCGGGTGCTCGCCGGCGCAGCTGTGCGCGGCCGGCCCCGGTTACGACGGACCGACCGGGCTCGGGACCCCGAACGGCGTCGCCTCGCTCGCCTCGCCGACGACCGTGCAACCCTCGACGGCCTGGAACGACTTCAACTCCGACGGAGCGAGCGACGTGCTCGCACGCAGCACCAGCGGCACACTCCTGCTCTATCGCGGCAATGGCGCGGGCGGCTGGGGGATGTCCACCGGTGTCGGCTCGGGCTGGAACGGCATGACGGCCGTCGTCTCGCCCGGTGACTTCGACGGCGACGGGCACGACGACATCCTCGCGCGCGATTCCGCGGGGCAGCTCTGGCTGTACCCGGGCGACGGCGTCAGCAGTTGGTACCCGCGCCGGCTGGTCGGCGCCGGATGGAACGGGATGCGGCAGATCATCGCCGCCCACGACTTCACGGGCGATGGGAAGCCCGACATCCTCGCCGTGGATTCCGCGGGCGCGCTGAAGCTGTACCCCGGGAACGGGCACGGCGGCTGGCTGGCCTCGTCGGTGATCGGCGCAGGCTGGGGGTCGATGACGGCCATCGTAGGGATCACCGACTTCGACGGCGATAACTCCGCGGACCTCCTCGCCCGCGACACCTCCGGTCGGCTTCTGCTCTACGCGCACACGACAGCCGGCTGGAAGGCTCCGAAGGTCGTCGGCGCCGGCTGGTCCGGGATGACCGCGATCGTCTCGCCTGGCGACTTCAACGGCGACGGCCACGACGACATCCTCGCCCGCACGTCGACCGGAGCACTCGTCCTCTACCCGACGACCGGCAACTCGGGGTGGGGTACGGCCCGCCAGGTCGGCACCGGGTGGAACGGGATGAACTGGATCGGGTGAGCCGGCCGATGTCGAGCAGACGATTTGCTGCCGCCGCCGCGCTCGTCTGCGCGCTGGTCGCGGCGCTCGCCGGGTGCGCAGGACCCTCCGACGGCGGCATCACGAGAACGTCTCCGGCCCCAGCGGCGGTCTCCACGCAGGCGCCCACGCCGACCCCGACTCCGACAGTGACCTGGCAGGACCCGCAGGCGATGATCATTCTGCCGAGCGCGACGTCGCCCGAGACGATGCCGCACGGGCCGTCCTGGGCGTCGCAGGACGGCACGATGAAGTGCGGCATCTACGACGACTGGGCGCGCTATAGCGCGTCGGGGGAGCATCTCGGTCCGGGCGTCTACTACGGGTGCCGCATCGAGTACGGGATGAACCGCTTCACGTATCCGCCTGTGTCCAACCCGGCTGATATCGGGGGGTGCCCGAGCGGCTTCGCGGCGAATGCGGGCGAAGCGGCCAGGGTGCTGTGCAACAGCAGCGCCGTGTTCTCCAGCGAATACGAGAGCTCCGCCGTGCTCATGCCGGGCAATGGCGTTCGATTCGCGGGTATCGAGTGCGTCGCGCTGGCCGCCGGGATGTCGTGCACCGAGACGGCTACCGGCCACGGGTTTCGGGTGACCCTCGACGACTACGGGCTGAGCTAGCCGGCACCTTCGCGATGCGGCAGCCGCAGCCGCCAGCTCATGCCCTGTGACGCCTTGACGGTGCAGATCACCAGCAGCATCCAGCCGGACTCGATCAGGATCGAGCTCTCGAAGACGCTGGTGACGAGCAGCGAGACCATCACGAGCGGCGCCCAGGCGTAGACAACGCTGCGACGGTTCGACGCGAGCAGCCAGGAACGGCTGAACGCGAGCGCGATCAGCGCGACGAACAGCAGGAGGCCGATGAAGCCGACCTGGAGGTAGACGTCCAGATAGGCGTTCAGGCCGTCCGCGTGGTACACGCCCGTCGCGTCCTGGATGGCGTTGAACGGGTAGAGGTCGGTCGGCCAGGAGCCGACCCAGCCCCAGCCGACGATCTGGTTGATCGGGATCAGCTCCCAGATCTGGATCCAGAGTCTGTAACGCACCTGGAAGTCGGCACGTGCGTTCAGCAGGTCGATCACGCGGGTGCGGTAGATGTACGCGGTGACGAGGATGGCGATCGTGAGGACCGCGAGGCCCCACTGAACCAGCGTGCGGCGGTGCGCGGGGACTTTGCGCAGCAGGTAGAGCGCGAGGGTCGCGAACCCGACGACCACCGACACGGCGGCGATCACCGGGGAATGGGCGAGCAGGATGCAGAGGACCGCGAGCGTGATCGAGTACGCAGCCAGCTGCGGGCGCACCGAGCGCGTGCGCAGCTCGACGAGGAACGTGACGAACGCGATGAGCGCGACGATGCTGAGCGCGTTGCGGGAGCCGAAGAGTCCCTGGATCGGGCCGCCCGCGGCGATGTTGCCCGCGATGCCGAGGAAGCGGATGGGCATGTCGAGCAGCAGGCCGCTGAGGACCTCCAGGGCGAGCGACGCGGTCAGCAGCGCGCGCAGGGCGTCTCCGACGACCCGGACGATCTGGATCGCGTCGCGCACCAGCGCGATGTAGACAGCGAGGAACGCGAACAGCAGCTGGTAGACCACGCCGGCCAGAGTGGCCAGCTGGTAGTCGCTCCAGATGAGCGAGAGCGCGCACCAGCCCACGAAGAGCAGCGCGGAGATCGGCAGCAGGCCGTGCCATTCGATGAGCTTGCGCTGGGCGATGAACGACAGCGCGGCCAGCACGGCGACCGTGCCGAGCACGCCGATCAGGCCCGGCCAGCCGATCACCGCGCGGATCGCGTGCGTCGAGAATCCGGTCGCGACGGCCAGCAGGGCGAGCGTGGACGTGAACCTCGCCGATCCGAGGAACTCGGTCACCGCTGGCGGCACCAGAGTTCGACGCGGTTCGGCCATGAAGAGAATCCTACGGCGCAGACTGCTTGGTCTTCACGGCGATCACCACGAGGAGGGTCCAGCCCGCCTCGATCAGGATGCGGCTCTCGGCGAGGCTCTGCGCGAGCAGGGCGGCGAGGAGGAGCAGCGGCAGCAGCGTGAGTGCCGTATACGGCAGGTCGTCGCCCGGAGCGAATCGCGGGCGGTCGACGGCCTGGAACCACGCCCTCCAGAGCGTGCTCACGATGAGCAGCGCGAAGATCACCACGCCGACGATGCCGAGCTGCAGCCAGATGTCGAGCCACGCGTTGTGCGCCTGCAGGTAGACGACGCCTCCGCGTTCGGCGAGGTTCTTGAACGGCTCGACCCAGGGCGCCCAGTAGCTGACCCAGCCCCAGCCGAACGCGGGCCGCTCCTGCGCCAGGTGGATGACGGAGTTCCAGATCGTCAGCCGGCCGGTGAGATCTTCGCTCTTGCCGAGCAGCGCGGGGATGCGTGAGGCGAACAGCGCGACGGCGACGACCACGACGACGACCAGCGCCGCGGCCGTCAGATAGACGGGCCTCCGACGCTCCGGGCCGACGCGGCGGGTCCACAGCGCGAAGCCGAGGACCACGGCGGTGAACACCGCCGCGACGAAGACGGTGGAGGAGCGCGTGAGTGCGAAGGTCAGCACCGAGATCACCAGCCAGGTGATCGCGGTGCCGCGCCGGATGGTGCGGTCGGCGAGCTGGATGCCGAAGACGACCAGGGAGAGAAGGGCGATCATCGCGAGCAGGTTGCTGTTGCCGACGATGCCCTGGATCTGGCCGCCGCGGAACAGCAGGTCGCGGCTCCAGTAGAACGCCGCAGGGATGTGACTCGGGACCGGCTGGATCGACGTGAGCGGGAGGACCGGGTGCCGCACGAAGACCGCGACGACCAGCTCGAACAGCAACGACAGGCCCAGGATCCAGCGGAAAGCGTTGGCGAGCGCGGTCAGCAGCGCGCGCCAGGTCAGGCACAACGCCAGGAAGACGGCGGCGGCGGTCGTGGCGAACTGGGCCACGAGGCCCAGGGCGGTCGCGCCGGGGTAGGCCGACCAGGCCAGCGAGACGACGGCCAGCGCGAGGAAGAGCACGAGCGTCTTGGGCGTCTTGCGCCACCGGAACGCCGGTCGCTGGCGGACGAGAAAGACGATGCTGCCCGCGGCCAGCAGGGCGGCGAGCACGAAGTAGCCGGGCCAGCTGATGAGGTTGCGCCAGAAGTCTCCGGCGAAGAGCGTGAAGAGGAGCAGGACGGCGAACACCGAGGCTCCGGTCCCCGAGGCCCCCCGCGCGGTGCGGACGCGGTCACTCAGCGACCGGCCGCTGGACGGCACGGGCCTCGGGCTGCTCACCCCCGAAGGATAGCTCACCGGTTCGGCGTCGCGACGAAGAGGGTCCCGGCGCCGCCGACGACCGAGAGCCGGCGCTCGTCCGCCGTCACCACGGCGGCCTCCCCGCGCTTCAGGCGCAGCGCCTCCGTGGCCCCCTCGACCTCGACCTCACCGGCCGTGCAGAGGACGATCGCGGTGCCAGGGATGTCGACGGAGGCCGCAGGCACGTCGCCGCCCACCTCGATGCGGATGAGGCGGAAGTCCGGGACGTCGGGGACGAACTCCTCGACTCCCGGCGCCGGCCGCTCGCGCACCATGGGCGTCACCGCGAACGGCCTGAAGTCGAGGATGCTCACCAGCTCGGGAACGTCGATCCGCTTGGGCGTGAGGCCGCCGCGCAAAACGTTGTCGGAGGCCGCCATCAGCTCGACGCCGAGCCCGCGCAGGTAGGCGTGGATGTTGCCGGCGGGGAGGTAGAGGGCGTCGCCCGGGCGCAGAGCGACCCGGTTGAGGAGCAGCGCGAGCACGATGCCCGGGTCGCCGGGGAAGGCCGCGGCGAGCATCCGAACGGTGTCGGCGTCGATGCCCTCGGCGTCCTGAGCCGCGGCGACGACGCCATCGACCACATCGGCGACCTCCGGAGCCCCGCCGAGCAGCCATTCGGTCGCACGGCGCAGCACATCGGCCGGCTCGCCCTCGAGCGTCGCGGCGAAGGCCGCCACCGCCCGGTCCCCGCCGGCGAGCCGCTCCAGCGCGGCGCGGCTCTCCGCCGGCTCCCGGAAGCCGCACAGCGCGTCGAACGGATCGGAGAGGGCGAAGATCATCTCCGGCTTGTGGAAGGGGTCCTTGTAGTTGCGCTCGGGGGAGTCGGGCGCGAGGCCCTCCGCGTTCTCGCGCTCGAAGCCGGCGCGCGCCTGGGCAGACGACGGGTGCGCCTGCAGCGACAGCGGGCTCGCCGCGGCGAGCACCTTGAGCAGGTACGGCAGCTTGCCCGCGGTCTGCGTCCAGTGCGCCAGATCGGCGGCGCCGTCGGTCTGCGTCGTATCAAGGATCCGGGCCGGGGAGCCGGGGTGCGCTCCCAGCCACAGCTCCGCCTCCGGCGCACCGCTGGGGGTCGTGCCGAGGAGGCCGGCGATCGCCGTGGTGGATCCCCACGCGTAGTCGCGCGGGGTGTTGCCGATGCGCACAAACATCCGTCGCCATCCCTTTCGTTCGGTTGGACCAAACTACCAATGGCTTTGTCCGGGCCGTGCGCGTTCCTTAGGCTGACGGCGGCCCGACCATCCCTGTGGACGCAATGGAGCAGACATGCCCTTCGAGACCATCGCCGGCGACTTCTACGGCTTCGAGA
>Ga0157369_10008993_pt1 | contig 11443 bp, 15 predicted proteins | sample C25metaG_FD_113461 | JGI IMG/M metagenome (GOLD analysis project Ga0157369, IMG submission 113461) | Corn rhizosphere microbial communities from Kellogg Biological Station, Michigan, USA - C2-5 metaG | ecosystem: Host-associated > Plants > Roots > Rhizosphere > Soil | place: USA: Michigan... | reverse complement strand
GTGGTGGCGTCGTAGGTGCCGGTGACGGCCCCATGACGCATGGTGGCCTCGAAGACCTCCCACCCGGGGTCACCGGGGTGGATCTCGTCGGCGTCGAACGGGCTGTGCGCGAACGGGTTCTGCCCGTTCATCGTCAGCTCGTCCATGATCATCTGGGCCTGCTCGCGCACAGCCTTCTCCGCCCGGCGCATCTTGATCCAGCTCCAGAAGCCGGAGATGAGCGAGCAGGTCAGCCCCACCACGGTGAAGATCCAGTAGAACCGGAACCCGGTGAAGCTGAGCACGCAGGCCACCACAAGCAGAAGAACCCCCAGCAGGGATAGCTGGAGGTTCTTCTCACGCTTGATGCTGTGCCAGAGGTACTGGCGGTTGGTCATCTGTTCCATCAGTCCTCCAGCTGGATCTCGAAGTCACTAACCAAGGAGTCGTCCTCGGCCGACATGATGGTGACCGTGTGAGTCCCAGAGGCTTCGCCGTAACCTTGCAGCCCCTGCCAGCGCTTGTTGGGTAGCTCGATCTCGACTCCCTCCAGGACCTCGGTGAGCCGATCGATGACCGGGGCCCGGTCCAGGTAGATCGTCCCTATGTCACCGTCGCCCGGCTGGAGACCGGAGACGGTGAGGGTGAGGATGAAGGCCCCGTTGATCACGGTGGGGGTCTCGATGCCGAGCTCCCTCAGGCCCTCGTTGACCCGGTTCTGGGTCGAGGAGCAGACCTCCTCCTCGGACAGGACCTGCTCCCACAGCTCGGCCACGCCCCGCTTGAGGGCATCGAGCTCGTCCTGGACGACCTTGAGCTTCTGGCCCGCCGTGGGGGGCTTCTGACGGGGCGGCACTAGGACCGCGCCTTCTTCTTGGGCGCGAACATCTCCATCTCGGCCGACTTGATGGCCTCGTTGGCGGCCTCCTTGGCCTGGTCGGCGGCCTTGACCGTGGTGCCGTCTTCTTTGACGAGGTCCTCGAACGGCTCGGACTGCCAGACGATCTGGCCGGTGCCCTGGCTGATGACCTGGCCGACGGTGCCGTTGATGAGGTTGACGGTGAGAGTGCTGAACATGTCTGTTTCCTTTGCTGCGGTGGTTGTGTTGGTGGTGCCGTAGTCGCCGTGCTGAGGGCACATCCGGCGACCGGAGATGTTGCAGGAGCAGTAGTCGGACTGCCAACGCAGGCCCTCGCCGTAGTAGACCCACTCCAGGAACGGGGCACTGTAGGTAGTGCGTAGCCAGTCGGCTCGGGTCTTCTTCGCGCCCTGGTACGTCAGGACGAAGTGCCAGATACGGACGTAACTGCGGGCCAGCTCGCGCTCGGGCTTGGTGACCTCAGCCCTTGCGGCGAGGGACTTCAGGATTCCCTCGACCCTCGCCTTGATGCCGGTGCGGCTGGGGAACCAGGCACTGACGAAGTCGCTGAAGGCGGCTGCTGCCTCTGGACGCAGAACCCAGGCCTCGATGAGGTCAGCCCAGAGGTCAGCCTTGAGTTGTGCTGGCTGACCGCGGCGGGTTAGCGACCACTCCTCGGGTTCCCAGTTTTTGATCCCGGTCTCCCAGGACGCGATGTGTCTGATCATGGCTTCCTCTCTAGGGCTCCAGGTCGAGCTCGACTACGCCCGGCCATCGGCCTTGGTTGTGGTGCCAGAGGTACAAGGTGTCCTGCTGGCTCCAGTTCTCCTCGTTGGTCAGAACGGCCCAGTCCACGAACCGGCCGCCCTCGACGTACTCCTCGATGGCCTCCCGGATGTGCTGGACCTCCCGCGCCTCGGGGATACGGGTCAGGTTCACCACCAGGTGTAGGGACTCCCAGTCGGTCGGCTCGCCCCACTCCTCGAAGGAGCCGGTGTCGATGTAGACCGTGTAGTCCATCTCGCCCTCGGTGCGGACGTGGAAGACCTCGTTTTTGGGGTCCACCCGGCCCGGGCTGGCATTTAGCCCGAGCCGCTCGTCCTCGATCCGGGGGTCGTACTGGCTGGCGACGATCCCGAAGTGCAGCGCGTACATCAGTCGCTGCCCTCGGACTCGTCCAGCTCGTCCAGGACCAGCTGGAGCATCTTCTGGTAGGTCTCGTGCTCCAGGAGCCCGTGGGCGATGGAGAACATGAGGTAGATCGCGTCGCTGGGCTTGATCAACCGGATCTGCATCGGGATGAAGTTGTCCGGGTCGAGCTCGCCCTGCGGCACGTACTTGATCATCAGCGACTGCTGGGGGATGTCGTCCTCGGACTCCTCGGCCGGGACGGCCAGGACCGCCTGCAGTGCACTGCCTGCGACGCCCCCGGGGAGCGGTTCGCGGGTCTCGGCGTCGATGACGAGGACCTCGTTGCTGGCGTCCTGAGCCAGCTTGAAGACCGCCCACCAGTCGGCGTCTTTTTCCAGTGGCTTCTCCATGGCCATGAAAATTCTTCTCCTCTGCGCGTCAGTGCACACAAAAAGAGCCACACCCAACGGATTTTGGGCATGGCTTTGCGTGCACCTCTATTTTACGCCTTTTTGGCGCTTTTTTCAAGGCTGGAGCCCAGTCTGACACTGCAGGTATGACCATCGTCTACTGCACCGGTACGAGGTCGGCCCGGTTCCACTCCAACCCCGACTGCTGGCGGCTCAAGGGGCGGCAGCAGACCGAGGTCCAGGCCTTCGACATCTCCGAGATGCTTACCCGCAAGCCGTGCCGGGAGTGCTGGCCGGAACAGCCAAAGATGCCCCGGGTGCGGCACCAACCGTGCAAGATCTGCAGGCACCGTCAGCCTCTGCCGTGTCGTCACGGGGGCGCGATCAAGGTCTTCGACGGGCACACGGCCTCCTGGGTGTGGCCGGAGAACGTACTCCGGTATCCCCTGGATGTCACCCTTGCCAAGTCTCACCCTGCGCACTAGTTTGAAGCTCGCTCGAAACTGAAGAAAGACAGGCTCCCCATGGCTCGCACAACCCCCGAGACCTTGCTGATCTCTGCCCTGCTCAACCAGATGGACCCGTCCGCGGCCAAGCAGTACGGGGTGCTCCCGGAGCACTTCGTGGGCTACCGCGACGAGTACGAGTGGATCCAGTCCCACTGGGCCCAGTTCGGTGTCTGTCCCACGGTTGACGCCCTCAAGACGGTCTACCGCGACTTCCCCCACACCCCCGACCAGACCGACGTCCGCTTCCCCTCCTCCGAGGTCCGCCGCAACGCCGCCTCCCGGGCCATCGCCCGGGCGTTCATGCGCGGGTCGGATTCCCTGGCCCGGGGCGACGTGGAGGGGGCCTACGAGCAGATCGTGGGCCTGAGGATGGAGACCGTCAGCGTCAAGCCGTCCAACGCCCTGGTCGACCCGGCGTTCATGGACGACTACTACGACACCGACGAGGTCCGGGTCCCGATGCCGTGGAACACCCTGCAGGGGGTCACCAACGGCCAGGGCCCGGGGGAGCTGTGGTACTTCGCCGCCCGGCAGGGCAAGGGCAAGTCCAGCTTCCTGACCCGGATGGCCTGCCAGAGCGCCATGGCCGGGCACCGGGTGCTCTTCTACTCCCTGGAGATGACCAAGCGGCAGGTGCAGGTCAAGACCCACTCCATCCTCGGCCGGGACCTGGGCCTGCGGGTGGACCACCGGGCCATGCTGCACCGCACCTTCGACTCGGCCGAGTACAAGACCCTGCTGCAGACCATCGAGCAGCAGGTTCCCGGCCACATCGACATTCACACCCCGGACATGGGCATGGTGACCCCCTCGGTCATCGCCGCCCGGGCCGGTGAGTACGACCAGGTGTTCGTGGACTACATCGGCCTGGTCAAGGCCGACGACGGCACCCCGGCGATCAAGGACTACCGCGTCATCGCGGAGATCAGCAACGAGCTGAAGCAGATCGCCCTGAGCAAGAAGACCCGCATCGTGGCCGCGGCCCAGATCAACCGGGAGGGCGTCAGCGCCCAGATGCGGCCCCCGAAGCTCCACACCCTGGCCCAGAGCGACCACCTGGGCAACGACGGGGATGTGGTGCTCACCATGAAGGAGTACGGCCGGGGTGCCTCCGTGGTGAGCGTGGAGAAGAACCGCCACGGCGCGAGCGGCAACCTGTTCTGGACTGCCTTCGACGCCAACGCTGGTCACTACGGAGAGATCTCGCGGGAGAAGGCCGACGAGATCCTGGAAGCAAGTGAGGATGACTGATGGACGCAGGGGAACTCGGTCCCGTGGCAGTGCTGGAGACGCTGCCCGTGGACTTCAGCCACGAGGAGATGGACGACATCCTTCAGGCGTGCGTGGAGCGGCAGATCTCGCCCTTTGAGTTGGCCCGGGCGGCCATCCTGGAGAGCCTCTACCGCTGATGGGGTACCTCTCGATCGAAGAGGCCCTGACTGTCGGCACCGGGATCGAGCGCAGCTTCGTCTGCCCGGTGCACGACGACTCCAACCCATCGGCCTCGGTCAACTCCCTGACCGGGTACTGGTGCTGCTACACCTGCGGGGCCTGGGGCAAGGTCGACCTGGACCGGATGGAGATCGACCCGGCCGCGGTCCGGTTCATGGTCGCCAAGGTGATGGAGAAGCTGGACCCTGTCCACCAGGTCTACCCCGAGGGGTGGCTGTCGGTGTACGACGCGGACGGTCCCGGGGACTACTGGCTGAGCCGGTTCGCCCCCGAGACCTGCAAGCGGTTCCGGCTGGGCCAGACCCACGACCGGCAGTTCGCCACCATCCCGATGCGGGACAACACCGGTGACGTGCTGGGCGTGATCGGGCGTCGGCTGGAGGGCGAGGGGTCCAAGTACAAGTACCCGACCGGGGTCGACATCTCCCGGTACCTGTTCAACTACCACGGGCTCTACGACGGACGGCTGATCCTGACCGAGGGTGCGACCGATGCCATGGCTGCATGGGAGTCGGGCTACAGCGCCGCCGCGATCTACGGCAGCCGGTTCAGCACCCACCAGGCGCGGCTGATCAAGAAGTTCGACCCGTCCGCGATCTTCGTGGCCTTCGACCAGGACACGGCCGGGGAGCAGGCCTACGAGCGGGTCCGGGACAAGCTCGGCACGTTCTACCCGGTCATACGTCTGGAGTGGGACACCTACAAGGATCTGGCCTCCATCCCCTTGTCAGAACGGACCGAGATGTTCCAGAGAATTTTCCAAGAGGGGCGCAAGAAGAAGTTGCTTATTGTGCGAAGAGAAGAGTAGGTTCAGGGCATGCGAATCACCCAGACCCACCCCACCGAGGACCTCCTTGGCAGGTACGCCGCAGCACGGCGTAAGGCCGAAGACGCCCAGCGGGAGGTCAAGCTGCTCGAAGAGGAGCTGGCGGCTCGCATGGTCAAGGAGCAGCGCAAGAGCGCCGAGCTCCACGACGGCGGCAAGTTGGTCCGTGTGACTTACGTGCAGGGCGAGACGACCTCGATCGATGAGGCCGGTTTGAAGAAGGCACTCGGAGCCGCCGAATTTCGGAAGTACACGCAGGAGAAGCTTGACAAGAAAAAGCTGGAAGATGCCCTTGACCGTGGTGACGTGGACCCGATCGTGGTCGGTCAGTACGTGAAGGTAAACCCCAGCAGGCCCTACCTGCGCTTCACCGAGAAGGAACACCGAGATGATGAACACTGAGGTCGAGCCGAGGGAGGAGGCTGCTCGCAGCGACAAGGTTTCGCCCGCCGATCGTCTTGTGAGCAACCTTGAGGGGACCTACTACAAGCTGACGGAGGCCGCCAAGATCGTCGGCGTTTCTCCGACCACGCTTCGGCGCTTGATGAAGCGGCCGAACACCGGGGTCAAGGCCCCGTCCTTCCAGATCGTCCAGGGAGAGATGCTCGTCTATCTCTTCACGGAGGATGACATCGCAGAGCTGAAGCGCCACTTCGGCCTGCAGCAGCCACAGAAGAGGCTTGCGTGAGCGTAACGATCAAGTCGCACCGCGTTGCCGACCCCGTCGTTCGACTGCTGGATGACGGTGACGTCATCGAAGTGGGGACCTCCCACGAGTTGAAGATCGACGGGGACGGCAGCTGGGTGTCCTACAAGGTGGCCACGAAGGTTCGCGTTGGCGAGAGTGCCGATGACGCGACCGCTAGAGCCCTAGAGCAAGTGACCAGAGCAATGCGCACGGCCGTCGCTGCCACGGTGCGCAACGTAGAGGAGATGAGCAAGTGAAGTTCGGTACGCGCGCGGGTGACAGCACCCGCAAGACCTCCACCGGTGGCTCAGGCGGCGGCAACGCCGACTGGCTGCGGTACTTCAAGGACACCGAGACCCGGATGCGGTTCCTGGACGAGCTGGACGACTGGATCGAGGTGTGGATGCACTGGTCCCCCTCGGCGTCCCGGTCCTACCCGTGCACCGAGGACTTCGACACCTGCCCCGGTCACAACTCCGAGAACGAGCGGGAGCGCTCGGCCTCCAAGCGGTACATCGTCAACGCCCTGGTCGACGGCTACGTCAACGCCTGGATCATCCCCGGCAGCCTGTGGGACGACATGAACCGGCACGCCGACAAGGCGGGCGGCACCATCCTGGACCGGGACTTCACCGTGGTGAAGAAGAACACCGACGCCGGGGTCCGCTACGCGGTAGATCGCGAGGAGCGAGACCGCATCGACTTGTCGAAGTACGACGACAAGAAGAAGAACATCGGCAAGATGCTGGAGGACGTCTACGTCGAGGTCTGGGGCAAGCTGCCCGCGGCCGGTGAGGAGAACCAGGACCCGCCCCGCCGCGAGGTGGTCGACAAGGAGATCAAGGCTCCGACCACCGCCAAGGAGAAGCTGGAGGCGGACACCGCTGGCGACCCCCCTACTGAGCCTGCTCCCCAGGGTGATGAGGAGGAGCAGGAGATCAGCGAGGACCAGCTGCGTGCGATGAGCGCGCCGCAGATCCAAGCCTTGTTTCGTCAGTGCGGACTTGAGGTTCCCGAGTCCGACGACTCTGCCTACCTGGCCGATGAGCTGATCAAGGCCCTGGCCTAGACACATAGAGAGGCCCCCTCCACAACCAAAGGGGGCCTCTCTTGGCTCACACAGGCGCTCGAAACCGGTGTTAGGACGAGAATGACACGGCTGAAGATCATTCGCAAGGAGCGTAAGAGTGAGTTTTGGTCAGTCCACACGCACTCCAGGTACTCCTACAACGACGCCCTGCCCAAGGTGGAGGCGATCGTCGCGCGGGCCAAGGAACTGGGTTATTCCGGTCTGGCCCTGACCGACCACGGCAACATGGCCGGGTCGGTGAAGCTCTACACCGAGTGCATGAAGGCCGGGATCAAGCCCTTCCCCGGGTCGGAGATGTACCTGGTCCGGGACCGGTCGGACAAGAAGGCCAAGCGGTACCACGTGGGCCTGGTCGCCTACACCACCCAGGGCTACCGCAACCTGGTGCAGATCAGCACCCGGTCCTACCGGCAGTTCCACCACAAGCCGCTGATCGACCTAGCCGACCTGGCCGAGTTCCACGAGACCGGGCTGAGTGAGGGCATCGCCCTGACCACCGGCTGCTTCTTCGGCCTGGTCACCCAGACCTTGGTCAACGACGGCTACGCGGCTGCCCGCAGCACCATCGCCATGCTCGCCTCCTGGTTCGACACCTACGTGGAGATCCAGCGGCACCACATCGACCACGGGGACGAGTACCCCTCCGAGGAGCAGATCGCCCGTGACCTCCACGCCATCGCCACTGAGCTCGACCTTCCAGTGGTCATCACCCAGGACTCTCACTACCTCGATCCTGAGCACCGTGGCCTTCACGAATCTCTCAAGCGACTCGTGGCCTTCGGGCCTGATCCAGATGATGCTGTCTTCCCGGGTGACGGCTTCCACCTCGCAGATGACCAGTGGATGGCTGAGCACCATGAGCCGTACATCCTCCGAGCCGGTCTGTCTGGGCTACAGCGGCTACTGGGTAAGTGGGACATGGCCATCGCAGAAATGGACGAGTATCGCTATCGGGTTCCGGCACTGGTTGCGGATCCATCAGCTGCTCTCCGCCAGCGGTGCACCCGGGAGCTCATCCGCCGCGGGCTAGCCAAGCCCCGCTACCTGGACCGGATGGCCGAGGAGCTGGAGGTGGTCGAGGCCGCGCGGATGGCCAACTACCTGCTGCTGGTCGCCAAGGTCACCGACCACATGTACGACGTGGAGATGTTCTTCCAGTGCCGCGGCTCGGCTGCCGGGTCGCTGCTGTGCTGGCTGCTCAACATCACCAACGTGGACCCGCTGAAGTGGAAGCTGCGCTTCGACCGGTTCCTGACCAAGGACCGCACCAAGCCTCCGGACATCGACCTGGACGTGGAGTCCGACCGGCGCAAGGAGCTGCTGGACTGGCTCAACGAGACCTTCGCGGTCACCCAGATCGGCACCTTCGGCACCTACTCCATCGCCGGTGACGAGGAGGGCAAGGGGTCCCTGCGGGTGAAGTACCTGTCCACCGTGCGCAAGCGCACCGGTGAGGCGGACTGGGCCAACGTCACCCCCGAGGAGCGGCACGAGCTCAACGCGCTGAGCGACCTGGAGCTGTACTCCGGCTACGGGGTGCACGCGGCCGGGATCATCCTGTGCACCTCCCGCACCGAGCTGGAGACCCAGGTGCCGCTGATGTACGTGGCCTCCTCCAAGACCTTCTGCTCCCAGTACGACATGAAGGACGTCGAGGGCATCGGGCTGGTCAAGCTCGACGCTCTGGGGGTCAAGACCATGGACGTGCTGCGCCAGACCATCCTGAACATGGGGCGCGACCCCAAGGACGGGCTGGACTGGATCGAGCACTCCCACTCCAACGTCTACCGGATGATCGGCAAGGGCGACACCGATGGGGTCTTCCAGCTGGAGGGTCCCACCAGTGCCCGAGGAGTCCGCAGGCTGCGTCCCACCAAGATCGGGGACGTCATCGCGGCCATGGCCCTGTTCCGCCCAGGGGTCATGGCCAGCGGTGCCATGGACACGTACATGCGCCGCAAGAACGACGGGGAGAAGACCCCCGACCGGCACCCGATCATCGCCAAGGCCACCAAGGAGACCTTCGGCATCCTGCTCTACCAGGACCAGGTGATCGAGGTGCTGCGCGACCTGGGCCTGGGGGTGGACGACCTCAACGCCTTCCTCAAGGCGGTGAAGGCCTCCAACAAGAACGTCGCTGCCGCCGCGGCGACCATGGAGAAGTACGAGCCCGTCATCCAGGACCTGTGTCACGACGCCGGGATGACCCAGGCGGACTACGACTGGCTGCAGGAGGCCCTGACGGCCTTCGCGGAGTACTCGTTCAACCGTGCCCACGCCACCGTGTACGGCATCACCGCCTACCGCTGCGCCTACCTGGCGCTGAACCATGGGAAGGAGTTCCATGCAGCACTGCTATCTGTTGCGGCTGGCACCACGAAGGAGCCCAAGTACCTTCATGCGGCCCGCGTCCGAGGCCATCGTCTTATTAAGGCTGACGTCTCCTACTCCGACCGGTCCTACTCCGTAGACCCCAAGGGTCGGGGCATCCGCAAGGGGCTGCTCAGCATCAAGGGCATCGGGCCGAGCGCCGCCGACGCCATCGTGGAGGCCCGTCCGTTCACCTCGGTCAAGGACTTCTGCACCAAGGTCAACCCGCGTGCGGTGACCGGTGTGAAGGACTGGTTGGGCTCGGATGGACAGGACTGGTCAGGAAAGATGGCAGTTCTGCAAGAACAAGGCGCTTTTGCTTCGATTGAAGAGCTAGGTTAGAGCACTATGAGAGTAACTATCTGTGACGTCTGCGAGGAGCAGATGGCACCCGAGATCGAGCCCGTGGGGGTGACCATCCCCAACGGCTGGGTGATGGGACCCGATGCCGAGGAGGGCTCGTTCAGCATCGACGTGTGCTCTCCCGGCTGCCTGCTCCTGCTGGCTCGCCAGCTGGGGCCGGAGGACGCCGTGGCTGGCGAAACCGCAGATCAGGGGGACGATGGAGACACGTCCGCAGGGCAGTTCGTGCCAGTACCGGCAGAGCGGCCGACCTTTGTAACACCCGTCAAGGTGAAGACCAGGAGTGAGCATGACTGACAAGAAGAACACCCAGGACGAGAACAAGGACCCGTTCGAGGACAAGGACAACATCCCGCGGTCCTTCCCCCGCACCGAGGACTGGAACGGCACCCCCGACACCCAGCCCGACCAGCCTGCCGAGGCCCTGGGCGTGGGTCAGGTCTCCGCGGACTCCCTGACCAAGGAGCGCGAGAAGCTGCGCGACCTGGCCGACAAGCGCAACTCCTCGGAGAAGCGCTCGGGCCTGGTCCAGGTGACCGAGGAGGAGAAGGCCAAGGCCAACGCCGAGATCAAGGACGGCTCGGCCATCGAGGGCGGTCACTCCGACGAGCAGAAGGACGCCTTCGACGCTCAGCTGGAGGCTGCCAAGCAGCACGACGAGACCGCCTCCCACGCCGGTGAGGTTCCCGAGAATGCGCAGTCGCGCACCGAGGAGAACGACACCAAGAAGACGGCTGCCGCCAAGAAGACGGCCGACACCAAGAAGTGAGGGACTCCCTCCCCTCGTACGAGCAGGTGGTGGCTCGGTCCGGAGCTCGCTGCGAAGCGATGATCCAGCTTCCACGAACGTGGGCCAGGTGTGGACGGGCACCGATCGAGGTTCATCACCGGCTGACCCGTGCGAGGGGAGGTGACCTCCTTGACTCGGTCAAGGAGATCTACCACTTGATGGCGCTGTGCCATCGCTGTCACAAGTACGCGCACGAAGTTGACCAGGGCCACAACGGGCTCATCCTCGCAGGGTCGGTCTACCGAGATGGGCTGTACCTCATCTACGAGGGGCCAGATGAGTACCTCCGAAGCACCTACGGTCGAACAGCGCTGGCAGTGTCGGTGGTGCCTGGCATCGTTTCCGGTACCGAGCATGACGAGAGAGCACGAGGCTAAGTGTGAGGCTAGGCCAGCTCGCTAAGCGGGCAGCGGGGGACTACTGGTACATCGGCCAGTACAACGACTACCTGCAGCACCGGGACAAGGAAGCCGAGCGGGACAAGCTGGTGGCGCTGATGACCCGCCCGCCACGCATCCGCGGCTGGTCCTGGTCGGCTTCGGGGGCCAACACCTGCCTGCGGCAGCGGCAGTTCGGCTACCTGGGTATGCCACGTCGTCGCCCCGATGACCGGACCGCCAACATCTTCGCCAACGGCGACTACATGCACCTGCGGCACCAGGCCTTCGGGGAGATCGCCGGGTACATCGTCGCCTCCGAGGTCTCCGTGGCCATGCCGCAGTACAACCTGCTGGGCACCCTGGACGGGGTGTTGAGCAACGGCCGGGGCCTGGAGCTCAAGAGCATCAACACCCGGCAGTTCTCCGAGGTGATGACGTTCGGGCCCAAGCCCGACCACATCATGCAGATGCACAGCTACATGCTGGCAGGGGGCTACGACGCCTTCCACATCGTCTACGAGGACAAGGACAAGCAGCACCTCAAGGAGGTTGTGGTCCACCGCGATGAGGCTAAGATCAAGAGCGTAATAGAAGAT
>Ga0157369_10008991_pt1 | contig 11443 bp, 8 predicted proteins | sample C25metaG_FD_113461 | JGI IMG/M metagenome (GOLD analysis project Ga0157369, IMG submission 113461) | Corn rhizosphere microbial communities from Kellogg Biological Station, Michigan, USA - C2-5 metaG | ecosystem: Host-associated > Plants > Roots > Rhizosphere > Soil | place: USA: Michigan... | reverse complement strand
GAAGATTCAAGTGGTCCGCCGCTGAGATACTACGGTGCCAAGTTGAATGTTTCATTTTAATTGTAATGTATCATGAGAAAGAATATCATAAAAACCCTAAGCATATTATCTGTATTATATTTTACAGTCGGCTGTAAAAAAATAACGGATATCAATATCAGTCCTAATAATCCACCATTGTCGGCGGCTACTCCAGAGGTACTGTTCCCTTCAGGCGTAGCTTCGACAGCCGCAAGGGTAGGTGGAGAGCTCAATATTTTGGGCGGTTTTTGGTCTCAGTACTATACGCAGAGTACCATAGCCAACCAGTACCGAAACATTGATTCATACAACCTTACGCGGAATGATATGAACGGTGACTACAACGAGCTTTTTGCAGGCGCGCTGGAAGATTACCAATTAGCCATTACCCAGGCTAAGGCTAATAACCAGTGGAATTATTTCTTAATGGCCACGGTAATGAAGGCCTATACCTATGAGGTGCTCGTAGACCTTTGGGATCAAGTGCCCTACTCACAGGCTTTTCAAGGTCAGGCAAATGTGCAGCCTGTATTTGATAAAGGTCATGACATCTATGATGGCCTGATAAAAGAGATCGATAATGCTTTAGCTCAAAACTATAATGTGCAATTGAGCCCCCAGGATGCCCCTACTGATTTTGTATTTGGTGGTGGTAAAGGTGCAATGACAAAATGGGCAGAGTTTGCACATACGCTGGAACTGAAAATGTATCTGCGCATGGTAAATGCCTATCCAAGCGAAGCGCAAGCAGGTATCGCGAAACTCTACGCCTCTCCAGATTTCCTCAGTGTTGATGCTGGTATGACCAATTTTGTTAATACGCCTAATAAGGATAATCCATTTTATGAGTATAACATCCGCTCATTGAATACCACTACGAACATACGAGCAAGTTCAACTTTTGTAAGCTTTTTATTGGCCACTCAGGATCCGCGTGTACACACTTATTTTGCTTATACAAGCGCTACTCCAACTTCAATTAATCAAGGTGATTATTTGAATACCAACACAGCATTAGGTAACGCAGCTCTTCCAGTGCAAACGCCAACTGATCCGGTTTGGTTTATCTCCGCCGCCGAGTCGCACTTTTTACAGGCTGAGGCGCTTGTTCGTTATCCAAGTCTTAGTGGGGGCGTAGCAAGGGATCAATACATTGCAGGTGTAGAATCGTCATTTGCGGATAACGGTCTTTCAAAAGGAGCTGCAGACACTTTGGCTACCCTGTCAACCGACCCTCGGGCCAACTGGGATATATCAAATAATAAAATAAGAACTATTATTTACCAAAAATGGGTATCGTTTGCACAGGGATGTCATGCATTAGAGGGATTTTTTGACCAGGAGCGCACTGGCTATCCTGAGCATAGCCCTGTTTATTCTACAGCTGATACTTATATACCAGGTGAGTGGGTGTATTCAAAGAATGCGGTGACGCCAAATCAACAGTTTCCTAAACGGTTGATATTCCCGGCTTCTGAGGGCGACAGAAACAAGAATACGCCAGCACAAGTTCCTATTACCACCCCGGTATGGTGGGGATTAACAACACAATAATTCACCTTTTAAAAGTAAATCATGAAAAGATACATATTACATATTGGGTCAATTCTTGTGGCCATGATCACGTTTTCATGTAACAAGGATTCATTTAATTATAAACCAGGTTATGTAGGTAGCTCTAAAATTACGTACTATGCGGATGTTGAAGTTACGGGAGATACTTATATGGCTGTGCCATTAAATGGTACCTACACCGAACAAGGTGCAACAGCAACAGCAAATGGGAAAACCCTGAAAGTAACTACAACCGGAACTGTTAATACCTCACAGGTTGGAGTATATTTGGTAAATTATAGTGCAATTAATACTGACGGATTTCCCGCTACCGTTACCCGGTATGTGGCTGTTTATTCAACAGATGCCAGTGCTCAGAGCAATGATTTCTCTGGTACATATGCGCGTACTACTAATGGTGTAACAGCTACGTGGACCAAAATTGCGCCAGGCGTGTATGTTGTAGAGAATCCGGGAGGTGCCCCTGGCGTAAACTTACAGGTTATTGCATTCAATCCAACGGGCTACACCATCCATATTCCGCAGCAAATAGCAGGCGGTTCTCCAACCAGTTCAACAGCAGAGGTAACGGTTCCTGGTACCACTCCTGGTACATTGGCTAAATATAGTTGGAAAATAGTAAACCCAGGCTACGGACCTTCTTTGAGAACTTTTGTTAAACAGTAATTTAAGCAACGATGAAAAAAATCAATATATTTTTAGCACTGGGGGTTTTGCTGATGATCGGCGCTACTTCCTGCAGAAAGGACCCGAAAGTAGGCGGAACAGCGACGCAATCCCTTGCTGGTGAATGGTGGGTAAAGCTTGACGGAGGAACGGGTGAATTTGGTAATAAATACTACAGTATCTGGACCTATAATACCGCATCAAACAAGCCGGATAGTATGTGGATTGATGACAATAACACCATTTGGTCCGTAAAAGGTAAGGTGCCATGTAGCGTCACCAATGGAACTTTTGGAAGTACTAATGCGATTAACAACGTTGACTATGATAGCCAGTTTACCGTAACCAATGGAAAGATCATAGCCAATGCCGCTCATGCACCCGGTTCTGGTGATAAAACCGATTCTATTACTTTTCAGATGTCATTCTCTGATGAAGACCCTGTGGTAGTACATACTGTTACGGGATATAAACGTACAGGTTTCTCGCAGGATGATCACTAAATCAACCTGACAGCAAAAAGCCCGGGCAGTAACTGTAACTGTTCCGGGCTTTTTTATGAGGCTTTGTTAAGTCTAAAATTGGCTAGTGATGATAATGGCATGCCGTTAATGCACTTTAATTAATAGACTTCACTATAGTCGCGTTCTTCTAATAGCAAAAACTGGTTGCCCAAGCCATCAGAAAATCCGGCAGAAAGCCCAAGTGAAATGTACCGTGGCAACTCGGCGGCTTTTACACCGCGGTATTTAAGGTAATGAAATTCTTTAAGGCAGTTTTCGGTATTGAAAATTACAGTGGGCAGATTGGTGCCCGAAGCCGATTTTTCAATAAGACACAAGCATAGATGTCCATTATTCGGCTGTAACAGGATGCCCTCCTTATCATCCGGCAAGCTGATAACGCCTTTATTCTTGAAATGGAGTTTTTCAATATAAAAGGCTAATTCCTTGTCCATGTCATCAACATAAACAAGAAAGTACTTTGTCTTCATAACTTATAAATGCGATAAAAGTGGTTGATCAAGTTAATAGTTAATAGTATGTAAAAATGAAATTCGGCCAGAATAGTTTGGACGGATTCCTTTTTTATTTTCTTAAAATGACGAAACTTTTCCTATAAAGATTACAGTAACGTCAGATTATTTGCGTTTCTAATAGGATTTTTACAAACAGATCTTTCCAAACCTTGCGTTAATAAGTTAGTGTGAAAGCCACTGCTGTAAGGGCAAATTACAATATTTTTACCTAAGATGGTAAAACTGCATTAGTATGGGCACAAAAATTAATTGAAAAAGGCTTCAGCATCATAATCTTCCCTCCATTGTCATTTTTGCAGTGCTGTATAACTGCTTTAGTAATTGCAAATTTAGGACTTTATGCCCATAGTATTACATTTTTGTGAATTGTGTGATGAAAAAACGTGTTATAGTGAGTGGGGAAATAACATTAAATTCAGTTCCATTTTTCTGATTAATTGTTTGTTAAATACAATGAAAACAGGGTTTCCTTAACTCAGCACCTCCTCAAGTATTTCGTGTGAACGGATACTGCCAAAGCCTTCAATATGCAGCGCATAGTATTCCAGCAAATGTGTAACCAAATATCGTCGTTCTTCATTGGAAATTTTGAGCGTGCCTATGGTCTCAAATTTACAATGCAGCAGCTGATAGAAATTTTGCGTATGCGGTGGTGACATGTATTGGAGACTTTCCGGTTTGTATTTGGTGAATACGCCGTTCTTCATGTCAAAGTAGGCAGCATCGGTATCATGAGTGGCATCGGGAAAAAAACCCAGAAAGCGTGTCAAACCGGTTAAGAACACCAGGTGAAAGTTTACAATGTGGCTATCCTGCTCATCAAGCCACTGTAGCGAATGGAAAATGTAATTGAAAAGGAATTCGTCTGGTGCGTTTTGTTTTATCGCTTTATAAAGTACTTCGTTCAGAAATAAGACAATGCTGCTTTTTACAATGTCGTAAGGAATAGTTTGCAGAACCGGGTCATTTTTGAGTTCCTTGATGCGCTGTATCGATCCGGTGTTTTTATGATACACCACCAGATCAAGCAGGTGGAGTGGCTGCAGCATGTTGCGGCTTATCATGGCCTTGCTCTTTTTTACGCCGTTGATGAGATAAGATTGCAGTCCGAATTTCTCAGTAAAGATCTGCACCACAACACTGTTGTCGCCATAATCTGTTACCTTAAAAACTATGCCCCTGGTTTTTTGCAGCATAATGCAACAAACTTAAAATTTTTGGCCCGAAGATGATCACGCCGACAACGATGGCAAAAATGGCGCAGAGCAGAACGGCTCCGGCGGCTACGTCTTTTACATGCCCGGCCTTGGGATGATACCCCGGCGAAACCAGATCCGTTAAAAACTCAATGGCGGTATTAAACATTTCTGCCGCTAAAACCAGCGTAATGCATAATATGATCCATACCCATTCGTTAATTGAAATATGCAGGCCTATGCCCAGTGTAATAGTCACTAATGTTGCTACCAGATGCACCCGAAAGTTAAGCTGCGTGGTAGTAGCATAGCCTATTCCTTTGAGGGCATAACCAAAGCTGCGTATTAGTTTTTTGAACTGAGCGGACATATTTTACTGAATAAACCGGAGCGCCCCGAATTTAACAACATTGTCACAATATCAATCATTAAACACAGTGTTTAATTAATTTAGTAGTTTTGCGGCCCGAATTACCTCATTTTAAATGATCTGGAAAAGACTTGCTGATTTTATACTCAAACACCGCCTTTTAGTAATAGCCATTGTTGCCCTGTTAAGCGTATTTATGGGCTGGAAAGCCAGTAAAGTACGGCTTACCTATAATGCAGGCAAGGTGCTCCCTACTACTGATTCGGCCTACATCCGGTTTACGCAATTTCAAAAAAAGTTTGGACAAGACGGTACCGCTATGGTTATCGGCTTCAAATCTCCAAACTTGTTTCAGAAAGATGTTTTTAACGACTGGTACCAAATCGGTACCCGTCTACAGCATATCAAGGGTATTAAAGCAGTAATTTCATTGGCCAATATTTACGGTCTTGATAAAGATACCGTACAGCATAGGTTTGTTTTAAAACCGTTGGTTAGCCATACTTTAACTGATCAATCGCAAGTAGATAGCCTTAAGCAGCAAATACTGGATTTGCCCTTTTACAAGGGGCTTGTGTTAAGCGATAACGGCCAGTCTACTTTAATGGCCATCACTTTTGATAACAAAGTAGTTAACTCTCCGGCCCGTATTCCTATTATCAAGACCATCTTAAGGGAAGGAAAGGCCTTTGGTGATAAGCACGGCGTTGAAGTGCATTACTCGGGCTTGCCGCTCATCCGTACCGTTGTGAGTGACCTGGTGTCGCACGAGTTTGCTTTGTTCCTGGGCCTGTCGCTGCTCATTACGGCAACCATTCTCTTTATCTTTTTCCGCACAGCCTACGCCGTGATCTTCTCGGTTATTGTAGTGTTGCTGGGCGTAATCTGGAGCCTCGGCATCCTGGTATTGAACCATTATAATATTACTTTATTAACAGGCATTGTGCCGCCGTTGGTAGTGGTTATTGGTATCCCCAACAGTATTTTTATTCTTAACAAATACTACCGGGAGTACGGTATCACTAAAGATAAAATGCTGTCGCTGCACATTGTTATTGAAAAGGTTGGCATAACCACTTTTATCGCCAATGTAACTACGGCTATTGGCTTCGGTGTATTATGTTTTACCAACAGTCAGATCCTGATGGAGTTTGGCCTGGTAGCGTCGCTGAGTATAATGGCTACCTTTGCGCTGAGCCTTGTATTGGTGCCGGTTATCTTTAGCTATCTGCCTGATCCGAAACCGCGCCAGAGTGGTATTAAGGATGGCAAGTTTCTCAAAACGGTACTTAATAAGATCGATTACCTCGTTCATCATCATCGTAACGCCATCTATGTAACTACTGTTGCGCTGGTTGCCGTTTGTGCTTACGGACTTACTACCATAAATGTAAACGGATATATTGTGGATGACCTGCCCAAAAGCAGTGCCGTGCTGGCGGACCTTAAATTTTTTGAAAGCAACTTTAAAGGCGTACTGCCATTAGAGGTAAGTATAGATGCCAAACGTAAAAACGGTTTGATGAACTTGGCTACCATGAAAAAGGTGGAGCGGTTAGAACATCTTATTTCGTCTTATCCTGAGTTTAGCCGCTCGTTATCCCTTATCCAGGTGTTGAAGTTTTCAACCCAGGCATTCTATGGCGGGCAAAAGGCCTACTACCGACTGCCTGACGAATTGGAGCAAAACTTCATCCTTACTTATGCAGCAAATAGTGGTAAAGGCACAGGCATGTTGAAAAACTACCTGGACAGCACCCGTCAAACCACCCGTGTAAGTTTCCAGATGGTTGATGCCGGTTCAAAACAACTGAACAAGGTTATTGCCGAGCTGCAGCCGCGTATCGATTCGATCTTTAACCCAAAGCGTTACCATGTGGAGCTGACGGGATCAAGCATCATATTTGTAAAGGGTACTAATTACCTGGTTAAAAATCTATATGAGAGTTTAGCGCTGGCTATTGTGTTAATTGCCGGTGTAATGTGGGTACTATTCAGAGGCATAAAAATGATCGCTATCTCATTGCTGCCAAACCTTATTCCGCTCATTATTACAGCAGGCATTATGGGTTTTGCAGGCATTCCGCTGAAGCCGTCTACCATCCTGATCTTTAGCATAGCCATGGGTATCTCATCAGACCAGACCATTTACTTTCTTACGCGCTATCGTCAGGAGCTAAGGAACACGGGTAAAAGTATTTCAGAGATCGTGTCTGATACCATCAAAGAAACCGGTATAAGCATGATCTATATCGCTACTGTTTTGTTTTTCGGTTTTGGCATCTTTGCTGCATCCACCTTTGGTGGCACGGTAGCATTGGGTATTCTGTTGTCGGTAACGCTGGCTGTTGCCATGATCAGCAACTTAACACTGTTGCCTGCTTTCTTGCTGAGCCTGGAAAAACGTTCAGAAAAATCTCCGGCCAAAAAGGCTGCTGAACCGATAACGGATTTGGAAGCGCAGACGCTGTAGTTGGTTAAATAATAAGCTTCCTCTTGCTTGCTCTACTCCAGCGGCGCCTTGCGCGCATTTGTAATGCGTGCTTAAAATGGGCGTGCGATTGTATCGCACAGCGAAAATCGCGATGCAATCGCTGTGCCAAGTTAAGCACTCATCGCAGATGAGCGCAAGTTGAGAAATTAACGGTAAGATTTAAAAATTTACCCGGACAGTTTTATTCTACAAAAAATCTTCCCGACTTTGCGGCTGAAAAACACTACCTATGGATTTAAAGCTCAATAATAAAGTGGCCCTGATACTGGCCTCAAGCAAAGGCTTAGGAAAGGCCATTGCAACATCCCTGGCTGCCGAAGGAGCTAAGGTGATCATCAGTTCCCGCAATCAACAGGAATTAACGCAAACTGCACAGGAGATTAAAAACCTAACCGGCAATGAAGTAACTGTTATTGCTGCCGATGTATCAAAGGTGGAAGATGTAGAAAAGCTGGTTACACAAGTAGGTAATAGTTTTGGCCATATTGATATTTTGCTGAATAATGCAGGCGGCCCTCCGTTCGACAAGTTTGAGCACTTTGATGACGAGCAATGGCAAAAAGCCTTTGAGCTAAACCTTTTAAGCTTTGCCCGTTTGAGCCGGTTGGTATTGCCCTACATGAAGAAAACCGGCAGCGGCCGCATTATCAACATTATAAGCGGTTCGGTAAAGGCAGTTTTGGCCAACTCGGTACTATCAACCAGTATGAGGATGGGCGTGGTAGGTATGGCTAAATTGATGGCTGATGAGTTTGGTCCCTACAATATTACCGTTAACAACGTTGCTCCCGGTATGATTCTTACTGACCGTATTAAGCATACGCTACCAAAGGATGCCGATCCTGAAGAGGCGCTAAAGGAACGTGCTAAAAATATACCCCTCGGTCGTATTGGCAAGCCAGAAGAACTGGCCAACCTGGTTACCTTTTTGACGTCAGACGCGGCTTCTTACATCACCGGTACCACCATTCAGGTTGATGGCGGCGCTAATCGCAGTATTTTTTAGCGATCGGCACTCGCTCGTAACCGATACGTAAAAATCAATTTAGTGTTTTAACTTTTAAAATATTCAGTTTAAAATTCTGTAATTTTGCACTCCTAAAATTGAGGGCAATTATTTGATGTACAAGGAATATAAGCAGTTAAATTTATCACAAACAGGTAAAGAGGTACTGGAGTTCTGGAAACAGAACAACATCTTTGAGAAAAGTATCAGCAGCAGGCCTGCTAACAACCCTTATACCTTTTATGAAGGTCCGCCTTCGGCAAATGGTATGCCTGGGATACATCACGTAATGGCGCGTTCTATCAAAGACATCTTTTGCCGTTACAAAACACTTAAAGGCTACCAGGTAAAACGTAAAGGCGGCTGGGATACCCACGGCCTCCCTATTGAGCTTGCAGTTGAGAAATCGTTAGGTATTACCAAAGACGATATCGGCAAAAAGATCTCTATTGAAGAGTATAACGCTGCCTGCCGTAAAGAGGTAATGAAATATACCGACATATGGAACGACCTGACCGAAAAGATGGGCTACTGGGTTGATCTTGAAAATCCATATGTTACTTACGAGAATGAATACATTGAGACTTTATGGTGGATACTGAAGGAGTTCTACAATAAAGACCTCTTATATAAAGGCTATACTGTTCAGCCGTATTCGCCTAAAGCGGGTACTGGTTTAAGCTCTCACGAACTGAATCAGCCGGGCTGTTACCGCATGGTGAAGGATACTTCTATTGTGGCTCAGTTCCATTTGAAGAATGATCAGCAGCATCCTTTGATGGGCAAGTTGTTTGAAGAGCCGAATGAAGATACCGTAATCCTGGCCTGGACCACTACCCCATGGACCCTGCCTTCGAACTGTGCCCTGGCTGTAGGCGAGAATATTAATTATGTAAAGATCAAAACCTTTAACCCCTATACCTATCAACCGGTAAGCGTGGTATTAGCGCGCGACCTGGTGAGCAAGTATTTTAAGGCCGAAGCAGAAAACGGCGATTTCGAAGCTTATGCCTCTCTCCCTTCCGGGGAGAGCCGGAGAGGGGCTGTTATCCCATGGTCGATCAAAGCTGAGTTTAAAGGTAAGGACCTGCTTGGTCTGCATTACCATCAGCTAATGCCTTATGTAACCAATGAAGATCTGGAGAAAAATGCATTCCGCGTTATTCCGGCCGACTTTGTAACTACTGATGACGGTACCGGGATCGTGCATACAGCTTCTGTTTTTGGTGCGGACGACTTCAGGGCCTGCCGTGAAAATGGCGTGCCTTCTGTTCTGGTTAAAGACGAAACAGGCAAAGAAGTTCCCTTGGTTGATAAACAGGGAAGATTTGTTGCGGAGGTGACCGATTTTGCCGGCCGTTATGTAAAAGAAGAATATTATTCTGATGCCGAACGTGCAGAACCGGGCTTTAAGCCTACTGATGTGTTGATCTCCATCAAACTGAAGGAAGACAACAAGGCGTTCGACGTAAAAAAATATGAGCACAGCTATCCGCATTGCTGGCGCACCGATAAACCGGTATTGTATTATCCTTTGGATAGCTGGTTTATCCGCACAACAGCCTTAAAGCATAAGCTGGTTGACCTCAACAAAACCATTAACTGGAAGCCGGAATCAACCGGTACGGGCCGTTTTGGCAATTGGTTGGAAAACCTGGTTGACTGGAACCTTTCGCGTTCTCGTTACTGGGGAACACCGCTGCCTATCTGGAAAGAGGAAAACGGTACGGAAGAAAAATGTATCGGCTCGATAGCCGAGCTCAAAGCCGAGATTGAAAAATCAGTAGCTGCCGGCTTTATGAGCAGCGATACAAACATCACCGACCTGCACCGCCCCTATGTGGATGATATTATTCTGGTATCATCAAACGGCAACAAAATGCTCCGCGAGCCCGACCTAATCGATGTTTGGTTCGACTCTGGCGCTATGCCTTATGCACAGTGGCATTTCCCTTTCGAAAACAGGGAGGAATTTGAGCACGCTTATCCTGCAGATTTTATTGCAGAAGGTGTGGATCAAACCCGTGGATGGTTCTTTACCCTACATGCTATTGCGGTAATGCTGAGCGAAGCGAGCGACGAAATCAAGGCGGTAAATGCTAAAGTGGGTAATAAAGGTATCGCGTTTAAAAACGTAGTATCAAACGGTCTGGTGCTTGATAAGAACGGCAACAAAATGTCAAAACGCTTAGGCAACGCTGTTGATCCGTTCGAGACCATTGATAAGTATAGTGCAGATGCTACCCGCTGGTACATGATCAGCAATGCGTCGCCGTGGGATAACCTTAAATTTAATATTGAAGGTTTAGATGAGGTGCGTCGCAAATTCTTCGGCACACTTTATAATACTTATTCTTTCTTTGCGCTTTACGCTAACATTGATAAGTTCAACTACGGCGAACCTGATATTACGCTAACCGAGCGCCCGGAGATTGACCAGTGGATCATTTCGCTGCTCAATACGCTGAGCCAGGAAGTTGACGGGTTTTATGCCGATTTTGAGCCTACCAAGGCTGCCCGCGCTATACAGGATTTTGTTGACGAGCACCTGAGCAACTGGTACGTGCGTTTGAGCCGTCGCCGTTTCTGGAAGTCTGATAACTCAGAAGATAAACTTTCCGCTTACCAAACATTGTACACTTGTTTGGAAACTATCGCCAAACTGATGTCGCCGATTGCGCCATTCTTTGCCGAGCGTTTGTATAACGACTTGAATAGTGCGACCGGTAAAGAAGCTTTTGAATCAGTACACCTGGCCGATTTTCCTGCTTACCACGCAGATCTGGTAAACAAAGATCTGGAAGAGCGTATGCAGCTGGCGCAGGATATATCATCATTGGTATTATCACTGCGTAAAAAGGTAGGCATCAACGTACGGCAGCCACTGAGCAAGATCCTGCTGCCAATACTCGATAAAAACTTTGAACATCAGATAGATCAGGTTAAAGAATTAATCCTTTCCGAAACCAATATTAAAAATATTGAGTATATTTCCGACACCGCAGGTTTTATCAAGAAAAAGGTGAAACCTAACTTTAAGGCACTCGGCCCTAAAGTGGGTAAGAGTATGAAAGCT
>Ga0157369_10008990_pt1 | contig 11444 bp, 8 predicted proteins | sample C25metaG_FD_113461 | JGI IMG/M metagenome (GOLD analysis project Ga0157369, IMG submission 113461) | Corn rhizosphere microbial communities from Kellogg Biological Station, Michigan, USA - C2-5 metaG | ecosystem: Host-associated > Plants > Roots > Rhizosphere > Soil | place: USA: Michigan... | reverse complement strand
CGGCCTTCGCGTCCACCCCGGTCCAGTCGAGCAGGTACCACCGCCGGCACACCGGCGACGTCGTAGTCGCCAAGGCTGACACCAAGCGGATCAAGAAGCTGCTCGGCCGCTGACGCGGGCCACCGAATAGAGGAGACACTGACGTGGCACGCGTGAAGCGGGCTGTCAACGCCCAGAAGAAGCGCCGCACCATACTCGAGGGTGCCAGCGGGTACCGGGGCCAGCGTTCCCGGCTGTACCGCAAGGCCAAGGAGCAGATGCTGCACTCGATGCAGTACGCGTACCGGGACCGTCGCGACCGCAAGGGCGACTTCCGGCAGCTCTGGATCACCAGGATCAACGCCGCCGCCCGGGCCAACGGCATGACCTACAACCGCCTCATCCAGGGCCTGCGCCTGGCCGGCGTCGAGGTGGACCGCAAGATCATGGCCGACCTCGCCGTGGTGGACGAGGCCGCCTTCGCCGCCCTGGTCGAGGTCGCCCGCGCGGCGGTCGCCGCCGAGGGCACCGGCGGGGCCAAGGCTGCCTGAGCGCAGCCGGAGCCGGGGTTTGGCGGAGGCGAGCACAGGCCCCATGACAGAGGCTGACACAGAAGCGGTGACAAGGGCACCGTTGTTCACGGCACGGACGCCGCGCGTCGTCGCGGCCCGCAAGCTGCAGCGCCGGCGCGACCGGGAGGTCGCCCGGCGCTTCCTTGTCGAAGGGCCCCAGGCGGTGCGGGAGGCCGAGGCGATCGTCGAGCTCTTCGGTACGCCCGAGGCGCTGGACCGGTACCCGGAGTTGGCCGCGCGGGCCGAGCGCGTGTCGCCGGTGGACGAGGATGCCCTGGCGGCGCTCGCCGAGACGGTGAACCCGCAGGGACTCGTGGCGGTCTGCGACTTCGTGGACGTGCCGTTGCCGGTCGCGCTCGCCCGGGAGCCGCGGCTGGTCGCCGTACTGGCGGGGATCCGCGATCCGGGCAACGCCGGTACGGTGCTGCGGACGGCGGACGCGGCGGGCGCCGGTACGGTGATCTTCGCGGGAGAGGCGGTCGACCCGTACAACGGCAAGTCCGTGCGGGCCTCGGCGGGCAGCCTGTTCCACGTCCGCGTGGTGCGGGGCGTGGACCCGGCGCAGACCGTGGACGCGCTGCGCGCCGGCGGGCTGCGGGTACTGGCGGCGGACGCGTACGGATCGGTGGACCTCGACGGGCTCGACGGCCTTGAATCGCCGACGGCGTGGCTGTTCGGCTCCGAGGCGCACGGGCTTCCCGCCGAACTGGCCGACGCGGCCGATGCCCGGGTACGGGTACCGATCTACGGGCGGGCCGAGAGTCTGAACCTGGCTGCAGCCGCGGCGGTTTGCCTGTACGCTAGCGCCAGATCGCAGAGGAGCCCCTGAGTGTCGATGACCATCCACTCCTTTAGCCAGCCCGCCGGTGCGCGCGGGCGGCGAGGCTGAGCTTCCCTCTTCGCTCCTCTCCCACCGGTGGGCGGCGGTAAAACCGCGAGCCCGTATTCTTTATCGGTTGTCCGGTTCGGGAGACGAGAAATCATGGCCTACCGCAACGATCGTTACGACCCCAAGCAGCCCGTGCTGCTGGACCAGGCTGCGCTGGACGACGCGGTGGCGGCGGCCGAGAAGGCCTTCGCGGGCGCGGCGGACCTCGACGCGCTGACCTCGCTGCGCCCGTCCCACCTGGGCGACAAGGCGCCGGTGTCGCTGGCCCGGCGGGAGATCGGCGGGCTGCCGCCGGCCGCCAAGGCCGACGCGGGTGCCCGGGTCAACGCCGCCCGGGCCGCGGTGCAGGCGGCGCACGACGCGCGCCGCGCCGCGCTTCAGGCCGAGCGGGAGCAGCGGGTACTGGCGGAGGAGGCGGTGGACGTCACGCTGCCCTCAGCAACCCGGCCCCGTGGCGCCCGGCATCCGTTGTCCACGCTGATGGAGCGCATCGGGGACCTGTTCGTCGGGATGGGGTACGAGGTCGACGAGGGGCCCGAGGTCGAGGCCGAGTGGTACAACTTCGACGCCCTCAACATCTCGCCGGACCATCCCGCGCGAGGGCTGATGGACACGTTCTTCGTGGACGTACCCGGGCTGGTGCTGCGCACGCACACCTCGCCGGTACAGGCGCGGTCGATGCTCACCCGGCCGCTGCCCATCTACATCGTGGTACCGGGGCGCACCTACCGGACCGACGAGCTGGACGCCACGCACACGCCCGTCTTCCATCAGGTCGAAGGGCTCGTGGTGGACAAGGGGATCACCATGGCGCACCTGCGCGGTACCCTCGACCACTTCGCCCGCGCGATGTTCGGGCAGAGCGCCCGCACCCGCTGGCGCCCGCACCACTTCCCGTTCACCGAGCCGTCGGCCGAGTTCGACGTGTGGTTCGAGGCGCACCGCAACGGGCCGCAGTGGGTCGAGTGGGGCGGCTGCGGGATGGTCAACCCGAAGGTGCTGCGCGCCTGCGGCATCGACCCGGATGAGTACTCGGGCTTCGCCTTCGGGATGGGCATCGAGCGCACCCTGATGTTCCGCAACGGGATCAGCGACATGCACGACATGGTGGAGGGCGACGTGCGCTTCACCCGGGCTTTCGGAATGGAAGGTTAGTCGGGTGCGGATCGGGGTTTCCTGGCTGCGCGAGTACGTCGACGTGCCCGTGCAGCCGGCCGCGCTTGAGCAGGCGCTGGTGCGCATGGGCATCGAGGTCGAGGAGATCGTCGACCTCCGGTCCACTGTGGAGGGTCCACTGGTGGTGGGCCGGGTGCTGGAGATCGAGCGGCTGACCAAGTTCAAGAAGCCGGTCACCTGGTGCCAGGTCGACGTCGGCGAGGAGAAGCCGCGCGGGATCGTGTGCGGCGCGCCCAATGTGGACGCCGGCCAACTTGTCGTCGTCGCGCTGCCGGGCGCGGTGCTGCCCGGCGGCTTCGCCATCGCCGCCCGCAAGACCTACGACCACGTCTCCGACGGCATGATCTGCTCGCTCCGCGAACTGGGCCTGGGCGACGACCACACCGGCATCATGGTGCTCGCGCCGTCCGCCGGGGTCGAGCCCGGCGAGGACGCCCGGCCGGTGGTCGGCCTGGACGACATCGTGCTGGACCTGGAGATCACCACCGACCGGGGGTACGCGCTGTCGGCGCGCGGCATCGCCCGCGAACTGTCGCACGCGTTCGGGGTACCGCTGCGGGACCCGGCGAGCATCGGGGCGCCCGGGGCGACCGAGGAGCCGCCGTACCCGGTGGCCGTCGACGACCCGATCGGCTGCGACCGGTTCGCGGCCCGGCTGGTACGCGGGATCGACCCGGCCGCGGCGAGCCCGGAGTGGATGCGTCGCCGGCTGACGACCGCCGGTATCCGCAGCATCAGCCTCGCCGTGGACATCACCAACTACGTGATGCTCGAACTCGGCCAGCCGATGCACGCCTTCGACCCCGACCGGCTGTCCGGCCCGCTGCTGGTGCGCCGCGCCCGATCCGGCGAGCGACTGACCACATTGGACGGTGTGGACCGGGCGCTGGATCCCGAGGACATGGTGATCTGCGACACTGGGCTGGCTAACCCCCTCGCGGGCGAGGGTGCCGGCGTCCCCGTGTCGCTGGCCGCCGTGATGGGCGGCGAGACGAGCGAGATGCAGACCGGCTCGACCAGCGTGCTGTTCGAGGCGGCGCACTGGGATCCGGCGATGGTCTCCCGTACCGCGCGACGGCACCGGCTGCTGTCCGAGGCGGCCAAGCGTTGGGAGCGCGGCGTGGACCCGCAACTGGCCCTGGTCGCGCTGGAGCGGGCCGTGGGGCTGCTGCGCGAGTACGGCGGCGGCGACCTGGACCCGCGGATCCTCGACCTGGACGCGGTCGTCCCGCCCCGGCCGGTGACGCTGGACGTCACCCTGCCGTCCAGGCTGATCGGCGTGCCGTACCCGGCGGAGCGGGTCGCCGAGTTGCTGCGCGAGGTCGGCTGCAGGGTCGCCGGTTCCGACGAGTTGACGGTTACGCCGCCGTCGTGGCGGCCGGACATCACGCAGCCCGCCGATCTGGTCGAGGAGGTGGTGCGGCTGGACGGGTACGACAAGGTGCCCAGCATCCTGCCGCACGCGCCGGCCGGCAACGGGCTGACCGCCTCCCAGCGGCGCCGCCGTACCGTCAGCCGGGCGCTGGCCGAGGCGGGCTACGTCGAGGTGCTGTCGTACCCGTTCGTGTCCCCGGTGGCGCTGGACAACCTCGGGCTGCCCGAGGGCGATCCGCGCCGGGTCGCGGTACGGGTGGCCAACCCGCTGTCGGACCAGCAGCCGCTGCTGCGTACCACCCTGCTCGCGCCGCTGCTGGACACGCTGGCCCGCAACCTGGGCCGGGGACAGCGCGACGCCTCGCTGTACGAGCTGGGTCTGGTCTTCCGCCCGAAGCCGGACGCGGCCGCCCCGCCGGTCATGGGCGTGGCCGGTCGACCGTCCGATGTGGACATCGCGGCGACCGACGCGGCGATCCCGGACCAGCCGTGGCACGTGGCCGCCGTGCTCGCCGGTGACGTGGAGCCGGCCGGCTGGTGGGGACCGGGTCGCGCGGCCAGCTGGGCGGACGCCGTGGAGGCGGCCCGGGTGGTGCTCGCCGAATCGGGTACCGGGGCGGATGACGCGGAGATCCGGGCCGGTGCGGTCGCGCCCTGGCACCCCGGGCGGTGCGCCGAGATCGTGGTCGGCGGGCGGGTCGTCGGGCACGCGGGCGAGCTGCACCCGGCCGTGTGCGCGGCGTGGGGACTGCCGAAGCGGGTCTGCGCGATGGAGCTGGATCTGGACGCGCTGCCGTTGCCGGGCACGGTACCGGCTCCCCGGTTCGCGAACTTCCCGCCGGCGCTGATCGACGTGGCGCTCGTGGTGGACGCCGGTACGCCGGCGGGCGAGGTGCAGGCCGCGCTCGCGGAGGGCGCCGGTCCACTGCTGGAGGCGGTACGGCTGTTCGACGTGTACACCTCGGACCAGCTCGGGGCGGGGCGCAAGTCGTTGGCGTACAAGCTGACCTTCCGCGCGAGCGACCGGACGCTGACCGGCGAGGAGGCGGTCGCGGCCCGGGACGCGGCGGTGGCCGTCGCGGCGAGCCGGCTCGGTGCCACGCTGCGCGGCGCCTGACGGCTGCGCGGTCAGCGGGCGACGCCTGCGGAGCCGCTGCAGTCAGCGTTCGCCGAGTACACCTAGCGGGCGCGACGGATGAGGGTGAAGCCGTCCCAGCCCTTGGAACCGACCGTCTGCAAAGCGGTCGCGTCCAACCGCGGGTCCTCGGCGATGTCCCGGAGCACGGCGCGCACGCCGTGGACCCGCGGGTCGGCACTGTCCGGGTCGGTGACCGCGCCGCCGCGCACGACGTTGTCGATGACGATCACCGTGCCCGGGCGGCTCAGCGCGAGCGAGGCCCTGAGGTACTCCGGGTTGCTGGGTTTGTCGGCGTCGATGAACACGAAGTCGTACGGCTCGGTCGCGGCCTCGATGAGGCGCCGGGCGGATTCCGCCGCCGGCCCGACGAGGATGTCGACCCGGTCGCCGACGCCGGCCCGGTCGAGGTTCTCCCGGGCCACGGCGGCGTTGCCCGCCTCCAGTTCGAGGGTGGTGACGTGCCCCCGCTCGCCGACGGCACGGGCGAGCCAGATGGTGCTGTAGCCGGCGAGGGTACCGAACTCCAGCACCCGGGTCGCGCCGGCCGCCTGCGCCAGCAGCGCGAGCAGCTTGCCCTGGTTCGGCGCCACCTCGGCCCGCGCCATGGTGGTGCGGTGCCCGGACTCGCGGGCACCCGCCAGCGCGTCGTCCTCGTCGACCAGCGTGTCCACGAAGTACGCGTCGACCTCTCGCCAACCGGCCTCGGATTCGTACATTTCGTTCCCCCGATTCGAACGCGGCGCCAATCAGACGTCAGACGTTACATCTAGCGCCGGGTTGTGGCGATCCAGAACAATCCGGGGCATGGCGTGGTGGAGGCGGGCAGGCTGCCCGGTTCAGCCGGTCGAGCAGGACTGGATCGAACAATCGATGTCCTGGCTCCTCTCCGAGTTCGGGGAACAGCGGCTGCGCGGTGAGGTGGTGCTCCCCACCGACGAGTACTTTCCGGGCACGTACCACGGTACGGAGCAGGACGTGCGCGTCGTGCTGGACCGGCTCTGCGAGCACATGGACATCGAGCCGGGCCGGGTGCGGCTGAAGCACGGCGAGGGTGGCGCGGATCCGGAGCTGGCCGCGCAGATGCCGGTACACAGCGAGTCGACCGGCGCCGCGGGGCTGCACGAGGCGCACCGGGGCTCGTCGGTCCTCACGCTCTCCGGCGACCTGCTGGACCACCCGATGGCACTGGTCGCGACGCTCGCCCACGAACTGGGCCACGTGCTGCTGCTGGGCGAGCACCGGATCCCGGCCGACCGGCCGGACCACGAACCGTTGACCGACCTGCTGACGGTCTTCTTCGGCCTGGGCATCTTCGGCGCCAACGCGGCGTTCGACTACTCGCAGGACATGCACGGCCGGTACAGCTACACGCGCAGCAGCCGGCTCGGGTACCTGACCGAACCGATGTACGGGTACGCGCTGGCGCTGTACGCGTGGCAGCGCGGGGAGACCAGCCCATCGTGGGCGCGGTACCTGGACACCAACCCGCGCGCCTACCTGCGGCGGGGCCTGCGGTACCTGGCGGAAGGCGGTCGGGAGTCGCGAGGGTAGCGTCCAGGCATGGTACGCATCGAGGCGACTCAGCTGATCCCGGGACGCGGCGCGCCGGTACCCGACGCCGTGGTGCTCACGGACGGCGACACCATCACCTACGCCGGGCCGGCCGCGGACGCGCCGCCGACTCCGGACGCGTCGACGGTCCGCGCCCACACCGTCATGCCCGGCATGTGGGACTGCCACACGCACCTCATGGGCCTGTACACCTCGGAGCTGGCCCGGCTGCCGATGGAGCCCGCACCGCTGCGCGCCGCCCGCGCCACCGGGGACCTGCGGGCCGCCCTCGACGCCGGCATCACCAGCGTGCGCGAGGTGGGCGGGTTGGGCATCCACCTGGCCCGCGCGGTGCGGGAAGGTGCCATCGTGGGGCCGGACATCTACCCGGCCGGTGCCGTCCTGTCCACCACCGGCGGCCACGGCGACCTGCACTCGTTCCCGCTGCCGATGATGGCCGACTACGCCCGATGGGGCGGGGAGATGCGCCAGTGCGACGGGCCTGCCGAGTGTGCCCGGGCGGTACGCGAGCAGCTGCGCGGCAACGCGAAGGTCATCAAGGTGTGCGCGTCCGGCGGCGTACTGTCCGAAGTGGACGATCCGATCCACCAGCAGTTCACGGACGCGGAGCTGCGCGCCATCGTCGAGGTGGCGGGGCTCGCCGAACGGGTGGTCGCCGCGCACTGCCACGGCAAGCCGGGCATCCTCGCCGCCCTGGCCGCCGGCGTGCGCACCATCGAGCACGGTACCTATCTCGATGAGGAGTGCGCGGCGGCGATGCGGGAGTCCGGCGCGATCCTGGTGCCCACCCGGACCATCGTGGCCGAGCTGTCCCGGTCGCGCTCGGCGCCGCCGTGGGCGCAGGCCAAGCTCGACGCGATCGTCGACACGCACAAGGCCGCCGTCGCCCTGGCGCGCGAGTCGGGGGTACGCGTGGCCATGGGTACCGACATCGGACTGGTGACCGGCGACCGGCCCGCCTCGTGGGGGCGCAACGGCATGGAGCTGCCGCTGCTGGCCGAGTGCGGCTTCGACGCGCTGGCGGCGATCGAGGCGGCGACCGCGACCGCGCCGGAGACGCTCGGCCCGCAGGCGCCGCGCTCCGGACAGCTGTTTGCGTCCTACCGTGCGGACCTGCTTACGCTTGATGCCGACCCGCTCGCCGACCTGTCCACATTGGCCCAGCCGGAGCGGATTTTCGGCGTGTGGAAGGCAGGCGTGCGGGTTAAGGGGTGATGGTCCCGCTCATTGAGCCGTGCCTCCCCTGGGGGTGGTGACGCTTCGGGGCCGAATAGTTGCGCTTTTGCTACAAGGCTGTGCCCAACGGTCGCCGTCGGGCGTTATAAGGGGGAGACTCGCCGCGTGGGACAACGCCGACCAGCCAGCCCGATCGGGCGCGACGAGGCGTTGGCACTGGCGCGCGCACAGTTGGCCGACGCGGGCAGCGTCCTGCTCGTCGGACCGGCCGGCATCGGTAAGTCCACGGTACTGTCGGCGCTCGCCGCCGAGTACCCGGGCCTCGTGCTGCGCGCGGCGGCGGCCGAGGTGGAGTCCGGGCTGCCGTACCTGACGCTGGTCGACCTGTTCAGCGCGCCGCTGGCCGAGCACGGCGAGGAACTGCCCGGGCACCTGCGCGCGGCGCTCGACGCGGCCCTGCTGCGTACCGCCGCCCCGGCCACCCCGCAGGACGAGTTGGCGGTACGGCTGGCTGTGCTGGAGCTGCTGCGGATCCTCGCCGTACCCGGGCCGGTCCTGCTGGTAATTGACGACCTTCACTGGGTTGACGAGCCGAGCGCGGGCGTGCTGCGGTTCGTGGCGCGGCGGCTGAGCGGCCTCGCGGTGCAGATGCTCGCCGCCGAGCGGGGCGAGGGCCCGGCCGGTACCTGGGTGGGCGCGGCCGCCGCGCGCCACGCCGACCTGTGCCCCGAGCCGCGCATCGAGCTGACCCTGAGCCCGATGTCCGCGGACGACATCGCCGACCTGCTGCGCGACCGGTTCGGGCAGGCGCTGTCCCGGCCGACGATGGCACGGGTACACGCGGCGTCGGGCGGCAACCCGCTGTTCGCCGTGGAGCTGGGGCGCGCCCTGGTCGCCCGCGGCGGGACGCTCAACGCCGCGGAGCCGCTGCCCGTACCGGACCGGCTGCGGGGACTGCTCGCCGCCCGGCTGGCCGCGTTGCCGCACACCGCCGCGGTACCGCTGACGGTCGTCGCGGCCGCGGCGCGTCCGGGTCGGGCGCTGCTGGAGCGGGCCGGAGTGGACCCGGACGTCGACCTGGCCGAGGCGGTGGGCGCGGGCGTGCTGAGCGCCGAGCCGGGTGGAGCGGTCGGGTTCAGCCACCCGCTGCTGCGCGAGATGGTCTACGCGGACGCGGACGCCGGTACCCGCCGGCTGGCCCACGAGCGGCTGGCGACCGCGGTGGACGACCCGGTGGAGCGGGCCCGGCACCTGGCCCTGGCGCGGGTCGAGCCGGACGAGGATCTGGCCGCGGCGCTGACGGACGCGGCCGCGGTGGCCCGGCGCCGGGGTGCCCCGGTGGTCGCCGCCGACCTGGCGCGCCTGGCGGCCGACCGTACCCCCGATCCGGCCATCGCCGCGGACCGCCGGCTGCTCGCGGCCCGGCACGCCTTCGCCGGCGGGCTGGTCGAGGAGGCGCACCGGCTGGCCACCGCGGCGCTGCGCGACGGGCTGGCCAGCGCCACCCGGGTGGAGGCCCGGCTGCTGCTGGTCAAGCTTGCCGGGCAGGACAAGTCCGGGGTGACCCCGTTGCTGGACGCGGCCTTCGCCGAGGCGGGCGACTCGCCCGGCCTCATCGCCCGGGTCCGCCTGGCCCGGGCGCTCAAGGCGTTCTACGACGGTGACATCGAGTCGGCGCTGGCCGAGCTGAAGCGCGCCGAGCCCGGCGCCGAGCAGGCCATCGACTACGAGTGCCTGGTCGAGGTGCTGGCCTGGCGCGGGCAGCTCGAGGCGGCGTACAGCATCCGGGGCGGCGAGGAGGCCACGGAGCGGGCCGCGGTGCTGTCCAAGGGCATGCCGCTGAGCTCCGCGGTGGTGGCCGCCCGGTTCATGACCATCCAGACCGCGTTGCAGCGCGGCGAGGTCGGCGAGGCGGTACGGCGGATCGAGGCGCTGCGGGTGGCGACCGAGCGCTCGGGTACGGTCAACGACCTCGCCAACGTGCTCTACGTGGCGGCCTCGGTCTACAGCCGGGCCGGGCGGTGCGCCGAGGCGCTGGCCGCCGGCCGGTACTGCAACCGGCTGTTCACCGACATCTCGGGTGCGTCGAGGGGCATGGGGCTGCTGGTCGCCGGCCTCGTGGAGCTGGGCGGCGGTACCCTCGCCGAGGCCGAGAGCTGCGTGCAGGCGGCGATCTCGGTGATCCGGGCGGCGGGTGACGAGGACTGGCTGCGCGGCGCCTACGCGGTACAGGGGCAGATCCTGTTGCTGCGTGGCGATCCGGTGGCCGCGGTCGAACCGATGCGCCGGGCGTACGCGCTGGAGCAGCGGCGCGGGCCGATCGACCCGGCGATCTACCTGTGGCACGGCGACTTCGTGGAGGCGCTGGCCGCGTCGGGGCTGCGCGGTGAGGCGGCGGCGGTGCTCGCCGACATCCGCGGGCAGGCGCGGCGGCTCGGCCGGCAGATCGTGGAGCTGAGCCTGGACCGGGGCGGCGCGGTGCTGGCCGCCGCCGAGGGGGACGCGCGGGCCGCGGCCGAGGGGCTGGCCGCTTCGCTGGACACCTGGCGGGACCACCCGTACCCGATGGAGGTGGCCCGCGCCTGGTACGTGCTGGGCACGCTGGAGCGGCGCGCGCACCGGCGGGGCGCCGCGCGGGAGGCGCTGAGCGAGGCGGTCGGCCGGTACGCGGCGGCGGGAGCGGCACCGTGGCAGGCGGCGGCCGAGGCGGAACTGGCCCGGCTGGACGGGGCGCGCGGGGCGACGCTGACGGAGACCGAGCGGCGCATCGTCGAGCTGGTGCGCAGCGGCGCGACGAACCGGGAGATCGCCCGGACCACGTTCCTGTCCATCAAGGCGGTCGAGGCCAACCTCACCCGGCTGTACCGGCGGTTCGGCGTGCGCGGCCGGGACCAACTGGCCCGCGGCGCCTGGGAGGCGTTAGAGGATCGCTGACCGTTCTCGGTTGAGGGGCACTCTTGCATCCTGATACACTCTCCTGCATAGCAATACGGGAGGTGTGGGGATGGGCGCGCGGGCGGCGGTCGCCGGAGCCAGCGGGTACGCGGGCGGCGAGGTGCTCCGGCTCCTTGCCGGGCATCCGGAGATCGAGGTGGTCGCGGCCACCGCGCACACCCAGGCCGGTACCCCGCTGGGCGCGGTACAGCCGCACCTGGCCAGCCTCGCCGACCTGGTGCTCGCCCCGACCGAGCCGGCGGCGCTGGCCGGCGCGGACATCGTGTTCCTGGCCCTGCCGCACGGCGAGTCCGCGGCCCTGGCCGCCACGCTCCCGCCGACCGTGAAGATCGTCGACCTGGGCGCGGACCACCGGCTGCGCGATCCGGCCGACTGGGCCCGGTGGTACGGCGGGCCGCACGCCGGGGCGTGGACCTACGGGCTGCCCGAGCTTCCCGGCCAGCGGGCGGCGATCGCGGCCGCCTCGCGGGTGGCGAACACCGGCTGCTACGCGGCGTCCGTGATCCTCGCGCTGGCACCGTTGATCGCGGCGGGGCTCGCCGACCCGCAGGACGTCGTGGTCGTCGCCTCGTCGGGTACCTCGGGGGCCGGGCGGGGACTGAAGCCGCACCTG
>Ga0157369_10008989_pt1 | contig 11445 bp, 11 predicted proteins | sample C25metaG_FD_113461 | JGI IMG/M metagenome (GOLD analysis project Ga0157369, IMG submission 113461) | Corn rhizosphere microbial communities from Kellogg Biological Station, Michigan, USA - C2-5 metaG | ecosystem: Host-associated > Plants > Roots > Rhizosphere > Soil | place: USA: Michigan... | reverse complement strand
ACGCGCCGGAGGAAGAGACGCGCTTCGGCCTCTTCCGCATGTAACGGCGATGGCAGGACGACAATGAAAATGATCCGCAGCCTCCTCGTGGCCAACCGCGGGGAGATCGCCTGCCGCATCTTCCGCACCGCGCGCCGCATGGGCATCCGCACGATTGCGGTGTATTCCGACGCGGATTCTTCCGCCCGGCACGTGCGTGAGGCCGACGAGGCCGTCCGCATCGGCCCTCCGCCTGCTGCCGGGAGTTATCTCGATATCGGGGCCGTCCTCAAGGCGGCCCGCGCGACGCGCGCCGAAGCCATTCATCCGGGCTACGGATTCCTCTCGGAGAATGCGCAGTTCGCCCAGGGCTGCCTCGATGCCGGGATCGTCTTCGTGGGGCCGGGACCGGCGGCGATTGCCGCCATGGGCTCGAAGAGCGTCGCCAAGGCGAGCGTCCGGGCGGCCGGCGTGCCCGTACTTCCCGGCTATGACGGCGCGCGGCAGGACCTCGAGCACCTCGAGGCACGCGCGCTCGAGGCGGGCCTGCCACTCATCGTGAAGCCCGCTGCCGGCGGCGGCGGCAAGGGCATGCGCGTCGTCAATGTCAGGGAGGAGTTACGCGATGCGCTGACGGCCGCACGCCGCCTGGCGGAGAGCGCCTTCGGCGACGGAACATTGCTCATCGAGCGTTATCTGCCACAGCCGCGCCACATCGAGGTACAGGTGTTCGCCGACGGGCATGGCAACTGCGTGCATCTCGGGGACCGCGATTGCTCCGTGCAGCGCCGGCATCAGAAGCTGATCGAGGAGGCGCCGGCGCCCAACCTGCCGCAGCCTGTGCGCGAGTCGCTGCACGCTGCGGCGGTGCTCGTGGCGCGCAACATCGGTTATCAGAGCGCCGGTACCGTGGAGTTCCTCTACGACGGCCGCGATTTCTACTTCCTCGAGATGAACACACGGCTTCAGGTGGAGCACACCGTCACTGAGGCGGTCACCGGGCTCGACCTCGTCGAGTGGCAGCTGCGCGTGGCGGCAGGGGAGCCGTTGCCTCTCGCACAGGCTCAAATCCGTCTCGACGGTCATGCGATCGAGGCACGCGTCTGCGCGGAGGATCCGTGGCACGAATTCCTGCCGAGCGCGGGCACGTTGCATCTTGCGGACTGGCCACACGGCACGACGGTACGGGTCGACGCCGGCTTCGCGGGCTCGGACGTCGTGCCGTCCGTATACGATTCACTCCTCGCAAAAGTCATCGCCTGGGCGCCGGGGCGCGAGCAGGCGGCGTTGCGGTTGGCGGATGCGCTCGAGCATACGTATCTCGCCGGCATCCGCACCAACGAGCGTTGGCTCGGACGAATCCTCCGCTCCCGCGTCTTCCTCGACGTGCACCACAGCGTGGCGCTTCTCGATCGCAGCGCCGGGCAGTTCTCGGCGCCAGTCGAACCCACCCCCGCTGCGCTCGCTCTGGCTGCGCTCGCGGCATGTCGTGCGCCTTGCGCAACGGGGCCACTCGAGCCGAGTCGCGCACCCGGTCCCTGGGAGGTGAGCGATGGCTTCCAACCCAATCTGCCGGCGCGCATCGAGTTGACGCTGTCCTCGGGTGGCCACCCGCATCGGCTGCAGCTCACCCTCGAGGGCGGGGACCCGCGTGGAGTGCGGCTCTGTGCCATGGCTGATCCATCACCGCAGGCGCAAGCCGCGGCGCAACTCGAGCTCGCTGGCACGTCCGTCACTCAGGACACGGTCTCGTCCGTCATCGGCGATGAGCGGCACAGTGCACGCTGGTTCCGCCGGGGTGCGCACCTCCATGTCTGGATCGGTGACGCGCATCACGAACTCATCATCGAGGACCCGCGCACGGAGGAGTTCAGCGCAAGCGCCACGAGCGGCGGGCTCACGACACCCCTGCCGGGCGTGGTGTCGGCAGTCAACGTCCAGGAAGGTCAGAAGGTCGCCGCGGGCGAGGTGCTGATGGTCATCGAGGCGATGAAAATGGAGCACAGCATCACCGCTCCCTACGAGGGCACGGTAGGCGCGATCCACTTCGCGCGCGGTGAGCGCGTGCCCGAGGGAAGTGCGCTGCTCGAATTGTCGCGTACCGGCGACAAGGGAAGTTAGGTTCCATTCAGGGTACGGTGCGCGTGGATCATGACCCGGGCCAGCGCATTCCGCTCGATCGCGGGCAGTTAGTTCTCGGGGATGGCTCGCAGTCGGGCTGACACCGTCGAGACGTAACGAGAATCGCGATCATAGAAGCGCCATGGACGGCGCGCCCACGCCCCGGCGTAGTCGACGCCGATGCGCGCGCTGCGGGCGATGCGCGGGGGCCGGCGGCCGTAGCGCGGCGGCTTCTCCAGCCAGAGCGCATCGCCACAGAGATCCGCGCCGTTGAGCCCCTTGTCGATGTGCATCGCCCGGCAGAGCAGGCCGGGTCCCCAGGTTTTGTCCGCGATCCCCGTCACAGGCTCGAGCGCGCGCAGCAGCACGGCGTGCGGCACTCCCTCGGCCTCCGTCACGAGGTTGAGGCAATGCCAGAACCCATAAATGAAATACACGTAGGCATGACCCGGTGGGCCGAACATGACCTCGGTCCGCGGCGTACGGCCGCGGGAGGAGTGTGCCGCGAGATCCTCAGGGCCCTGGTAGGCCTCGGTCTCGACGATTCGTCCGGTCCGCAGTGTGTCACCGTCGGCACGCACCAGGTGCATGCCGATGAGCTCCCGGGCAACCGTCAGTGTGTTCCTGGCGTAGAAAGCGCGAGTTATTTTTCGTGACGGAGGCATGCCGCGCGCATGTTGAGGCATGCCGCGTGCATGTTACAATGGTGATAAGGCCCAACCCGGGCCAAGCGGTAGCGGGAATCAGACTGATGCGAAGGCTGATGCGCAGTAACGGTGGCTCGAGCTGGGCGGTGATCGGCAGATGGCTGGGGGCCGGGTTCGCGGGCGCCCTTCTGGCGACGGCTAGCGAGGCGGCTGTGTTCACTCTGCCGCCCAGCGCCGGCTCGCTCATCGGGCAGGATCAGCAGATCCAAACCCAGTCCGCGGACACGCTGCTCGACCTCGCGCGCAAATACAGCGTGGGGTACTGGGAGATCCAGGAGGCCAACCCCAGAGTCGACATGTGGCTGCCGGGACAGGGCACGGGCCTCACCATTCCGGGGCGCTTCATCGTGCCGCCCGTGGATCACAAGGGCATCGTCATCAATCTGCCGCAACACCGGCTCTTCTACTTCCCGAAGACGCGGCGCCATGACCAGCCGATCGTCATCACGTATCCGGTGAGTCCCGGCGAGGGCGATTTTCCGACGCCGGTCGGCGTCACCCGCATCATCCGCAAGGTGCCGCACCCGGTCTGGATTCCGACCGCGCACATCCTGAAGGCGCACCGTGATGCCGGCGATCCGATCCCGAAGATCTGGCCCGCGGGACCCGACAACCCGATGGGTGAGTGGGCGCTCGAGACGACGCTGAGCCATGGAGAGATCTACATTCATGGGACCAACAATCCGATGGCGATCGGCATGTCGGTGACGCACGGCTGCGTGCGCCTGTACCCGGAGGACATAGCAGCGCTCTACCCGGTCGTGAAGGTGGGTACGCCGGTGACCATCGTCAACGAGCCGGTGCTCGCGAGCCTGCAGGATGGAGAGCTCTATCTCGAGGTCCATCCACCCACCACGAGCAATCACGTGCCCGCGCCGCCGGACTTCGACAAGATCTCGCAGATCATCGATGGGGTCATCGGCAAGAACACCGTCGCCATCGATTGGGACAAGGTGCGCCAGGTGGCGACGCAGGCGAACGGGATCCCGCAGCTCATCGGTATTCAGGCCGACTACACACCGCCCGCGGCTCCGGGGACGCAGACTCCGACTCAGGAGACGACGCTCAGCGCGGCGCCCCGCCACTCAAAGAGCGCAGCTGCCGGAGCAACCTGACGATTGCCCTGGCGCGCGAGAGGAGCGCCACCCCGGCGCTCACCTTGCCGACCCACCCGACCAGCCGGCGCTCGCGCATCATCACGAGAAGCGTCGCAAGCGATACCAGCCATTTCAGCGGATGACTCGCCGCTGAGGTCGGCGCCCGCCGGGTCCAGTTGGAGAACTGTGCCGCCGGGCTGAGCTCCGTCATCCGATAGGCGATCTCCAGGCGTTGCTGCTCGCAGCGGGCGATGAGGTTGAGTCGGCGCGCCTCGAGCTCGTGCAGGCGCCTCATGATCGTTCCCCGTTGGTGCCTGCCATGCGGCGCTGGTCGTGCTCGAATTGCGCGAGGGTTCCGGCGAGGAGCGGCGGACGCCCCCGAAAGATGCGCGCGCCGATCAAGCCGCAAATGACCGCCAATACGAGCAGCACCACCATGCTGCCCACGAGTCCTGCCATGCGGTGCGTTTCCCACAGCGCGATGATCACCGCCGTCAGCGCGAACACGATGGCGAGCAGCGCGCAGGCGACGGCCGCAAAGCCCCAGAGGAGGAGCTGCGCGACATAGACGAGATAGATCTCCGCTTCCACCGCGGCAAGATCGAGACGCGTCTTGACCGAATCGAGGATTGCAGCGAGGAGGCCGCGCACGAGGCCGGGCGCGCGCGGAACCTCAGGCTTCTCGAAAGCCTCCTCGGGAGCAGGAGCAACATGATCACTCATTTAGCGGCGGCCCATGAGCAGGCCGACGAGCAGCGCGATGCCCCCGACGACTGCGACCGCCGTCCAGGGATTGTCATGGACGTAGCCGTCGAGCATTTCCGCGCGTCCCTTGAGATCGCGCTCGATATCACCGAGCTGGCTGCGAAGCGCGTGCAGCGACTGCTCGGCGCGCCGACGCGCTTCGTCGGTCAGCTCCTCGGCATTCTCGGTGCTCGCCCGCAGCAGCTCCTCGGCATCTCTCACCAGGGTCTTGATATCTTCGGCCAGCTTTCCGGCATCGAACGTTGGGCTCATTGGAGCATCCTCAGGGTGGAGTTTCAGGCCAGTTTAGCCACGGTCATCGCCGCACGCACCAGGAGCAGCTCCTCGTCCACCGGGATGACCCGGACGCCGACGCGGCTGCCTGCTGTGCTGATGCGGGACTCGCTGCCCTTCGCGGCCTCGTTGGCGGCGGAGTCGAGCTCGATTCCCGCCCATTCGAGGCCGTGGAGGATCCGTGCCCGCACCTGCGGCACGTGCTCGCCCACGCCGCCGCCGAAGGCGACGCCGTCGCAGCCACTGAGCACAGCAAGATAGGCGCCGAGGTACTTCCGGGCGCGATAGCAGTAGAGCTCGACCGCCAGGCGCGCCCGCTCGGAGCCCTCATCGAGGAGAGACTGCGGATCTTCGTGGCTTCCGGCGACGCCGGCCAGGCCGGAGCGCTCATTCAACATTTCGAGGACCTGATCGCCACTCAAGCTGAGTCGACGCTCAAGGTATGGCACGATGGCGGCATCGACATCGCCCGAGCGGGTAGCCATGACGAGCCCCTCGAGCGGCGAGAACCCCATGGACGTATCGAGGGCCCGCCCCTGCGCGAGCGCCGCGATCGAGCAGCCGCCTCCGAGCTGCAGGGTGATCAGGCGGCCGCCACTCGGGAGGGCCGGCTCGAGCTCGCACCACCGGCGCCACATCGCCTCGTGGGCGAGGCCGTGAAAACCGTACCGACGAACGCCCAGCTCGAGCGCGAGGCTGGACGGCAGCGCGTACTCCGCGGCTACCCGCGGCATGGCCGTGAAATAGGAGGTGTCGAATGCCGCGACCTGCGCCACATCGGTGCCGCAGATCTCCCGGGCGGCATCGATCCAGCGAAGCGCCACGGGATTGTGCAGCGGTGCGAGCTCTGATAGCTCGCCGATCGCCCGGCGTGCGGCATCGTCGATGAGCGTCGGGCCCGTGAAACGCGTACCCCCGTGTACCACCCGGTGCGCCACCGCGGTGGGACGGGTCATCTGCGCCAGAAACCCGCGCAGACTCGCCGCCGGGTCGAGTCTGCTGCCGGTGAGGTGCTGCGCTTTCAGCCGCGCCGGTACCGGTTGAGCCGCTCCGGGCCGCGTCTCGATGCGGAAGGCGGTCAGCTTGACCGAAGTGCTGCCCGTGTTGACGGTCAACACGATCATGGGGGGCTCATCGCTGTCATTGAGCGGTTATATTACGCACTAGCATTGCTCCTGCATTTGCCGGGAGGCTCCGATGGACACACAAGCCGTACGCGCACGCCTGCTCAAGCGCCGGGAGGAGCTGCAGATGCGGGCGAGCAGAGCGAGCGCTGACTTGAGACACGAGTCGGACCCCCTGAGCGCGGATTTCGCCGAGCAGGTCACGCAACGGGAGTCGGACGACGTCCTCGGTGCCATCTCCGAATCGGCGCAGCACGAGTTGCGCCTGGTTCAAGCCGCCCTGCGGCGCCTCGAGGAGGGCCGCTACACCACCTGCGTGGGCTGCGGCGAGCCCATCGAGGAAGAAAGGCTGCAGGCTGTGCCATACACGGACCGCTGCCGCACGTGCGCGGAAAGCACGCGGCCCCCGCGCGGCTCGCCACCCCCGCGCAAGGGTTGAGACGCAGTGCGGCCTTCCGGCGTCATTACCATCACGACGGACTTCGGACACCAGGGTCCCTTCGTCGGTGTCATGAAAGGCCGCATCCTCGGCCGCCTGCCGACGGCGCGGATCGTCGACCTCACGCACGAGATCGTGGTTCATTGGCCTGCCGAGGCAGGGTTCTGGCTGGCCAGAGCCTTCGAGTACTTCCCGCCCGGCACCGTACACGTGGCGGTCGTCGACCCCGGGGTGGGGACCTCCCGGGACATCATCATCGTGACCGCCGCAGAGCATCTGTTCGTCGCGCCGGACAATGGGCTCCTGGCGCCGCTGGTCGCGCGCCATCCCCGGGCCTCGATCGTGCGCCTGCGGCCTCAGGGGCTTGCGCGAATCGGCGTTCAGCACGCGAGCGCCACCTTCCACGGACGGGACATCTTCGCACCCGTCGGGGCCGAGCTCGCGGCAGGGCGCTGCAGCCCCGCCGACCTCGGTGAGCCCGCGGCCGCGAGCTCGCTGGTGCCTTCGTGGGTCGATGAGCCAGCCGTCGACCATGCGAGCGTCACCGGGCTCATCATCACCATCGATCACTTCGGCAACCTCATCAGCAACATCGACGCGGCCCTGATCGAGCGTTTTCGGCTGCCCTTGGTGCATGCCGGCAACCACGCTTTCCCGCTCCTTCGGACCTATGGCGACACGCGCCCGGGGCAGTACCTCGCGCTCATCAATTCCTTCGGCGTGGTAGAGATCGCGCGGGCGGAGCAGAGCGCGGCCGAAGGCCTGGGCCTCAGCCGGGGGGCGCCAGTGATCGTGCGGGATCGCACCGACGAGTAGCGCCTGCCCGTGGCGCCCGATGCCACGGAACGGTCACCCATCTTAGATATTGCTCTCGGCAGCGAATCCGTTATAGTTCGCTGCCTTGCTCCGTGCCCAAGACGCACTTACTCTTTGATTTAACTCAGGATTTGCACCGCTAGATGTCGGAACGAGACAACGAGAGCTTCGATCTCGACGAGGAATTCTTGAGCGGGGCCACCGAGGACAGCACCGACTATGACCGGCTGCTCGACCGGGTGGACAAGCGCGTTCGCAACCAGGTGAAACGCGGCAAAGCCGCGTGGAGCCGGCTGGAAGAAGTCCTGGCGGACAAGAAGCTCGAGAAGGACCTCCGCGACTTCGACGAAGAGCTGTAACACCGCCCCATGACTCGAGCAGGGCGGGCGGGCGCCTCGGCGCCGTGGCCCCGCCGGGGGGACTGCTCGATCCACGGCCTCATTTGGGCCTCACGCGGCCGCTGCCCCGCACCGCCGTTCGCCTCCGGAATACTCTCGTGACTCGCACCGCGTCCGACTGGATCGTCCTCAAATTCGGGGGGACCAGCGTCTCCTCGCTCGCCAACTGGCGCAACATCGCCAAAGTCGCCGCCGCCCGGCGCGCCGACGGTGCACGCGTGCTCATCGTGCACTCCGCGGTCACGGGCATCACCGATCGCCTGGAGAAGCTTCTGTCGGCGGCGCGCGGGGAGGCTCAGCAGGAGGAGCTGCGGATCATCGAGGAGCGCCACCGGCGGCTCGCGGCCGAGCTCGGCATTCCGCTTGGACCTGACTGCGAGCGCCAGCTCGGCGAGCTCGGCCAGATCGCGGCCGGCATCGCCCTCATCGGTGAGGTGAGCGATCGCACCCGGGCTCGCGTCATGTCGAGTGGCGAGCTGCTCGCTAGCGACCTCGGCGCACGGTTCCTGCGCACCCAGGGACTGGAAGTCGACTGGGCCGACGCGCGCACCATGCTGCTCGCCGAGGATCGCGCCAATGCGTCGGCCAAGGCGGGGCTGCTCAACGCGACCTGCAGCTTCGCGCCCGATGCGGCGCTCGAGGGGCGCCTCGAAAGCCTCGCGCCCATCGTGATCACTCAGGGCTTCATCGCGAGAGACACGGAAGGCAACACGGTGCTCCTCGGTCGCGGAGGCTCCGACACCTCCGCCGCCTATCTCGCCGCGAAGCTGCGCGCGCGGCGGCTCGAGATCTGGACCGACGTGCCGGGCATGTTCAGCGCCAACCCGCGCTCGACACCCACGGCACGCCTGCTGCGCTCACTTCACTATGATGAGGCGCAGGAGATCGCGACCAGCGGCGCCAAGGTGCTGCATCCGCGCTGCATCCTGCCCGTGCGGCAGTACCGGATTCCGCTTCATATCTATGCCACGCAGGTCCCGGACCTCGAGGGCACCGTGCTCACGGCCGAGGGGGCCGACGGCAACGCGCAGGTGAAAGCGGTCTGCACCAAGAAAGGCATCACGCTGGTCTCGCTCGAGAGTCCCGGCATGTGGCATCAGGTCGGGTTTCTCGCCGATGCCTTCCAGGTCTTCAAGAGTCACGGCATGTCGGTGGATCTGGTATCGACGTCGGAGACCACCGTCACCGTTTCGCTCGATCCGGCCGCCAACACGCTCGATGAGAGCCTGCTCGCCGGGCTGGTGAGCGATCTCTCGCGCCTCTGCCGCGTGCAGGTCATTGGGCCCTGTGCCGCCGTGAGCCTCGTCGGACGCAACATCCGCGCGATCCTGCACCAGTTAGGAGGCGCGTTCGAGTTCTTCGAGGAGCAGAAGATCTACCTCGTCAGCCAGGCGGCCAACGATCTCAACTTCACCTTCGTCGTCGATGAGCGGCAGGGCGATCGGCTGGTCGACCAGCTCCACGAGCTGCTCATCCGGCCGGTGCCGGGCGATCGGGTGCTCGGGCCCACCTGGGAGCAGCTCTTCGCCAAGCCGCAGGCCGGTGCCGCGAGTCCGCCGCCATGGTGGCGCGAGAAACGCACGCGCCTCCTGTCGGCCCTCGGTGAGCGCGATGCGGCATACGTTTACGATCTCGATGCCGTGAGAGCGGCAGCGCGCGCGCTGCGCGCCATGAGCTCGCTCTCGCGGGTGCATTATTCGATGAAAGCCAACCCGCATCCCGCCCTGCTGCGGACGATGCGCGAGGAGGGAATCGAATTCGAATGCGTGGCGCGTCCGGAGGTGGAGCGGGTTCTCGCTCTCTTCCCGGACCTCGATCCGAAGCGTGTGCTCTATACGCCCAACTTTGCATCGCGCGATGAGTACCAGTGGGCGCTCGAGCGCGGCGTGCAGGTCACCGTCGATAACCTCTACGCGCTGGCAGAGTGGGGAAGCCTCTTCCGTAACCATGATCTCTTCGTACGTGTCGATACGGGAGTGGGCGTAGGGCATCACCATCACGTGCGGACGGCCGGGGCGCATGCCAAGTTTGGCGTGCCGGTCTCCGATCTCGAGCAGATAGCGCGGGAAGCGCGCAAGGTGGATGCGCGGGTCGTAGGTCTTCAGGCTCACGTAGGGAGCGGCATCCTCGATGAAATGACCTGGCAGCGCACGGCCCGACAGCTGACGGGGCTCACGCAGCGCTTCGAAGGGGTGCGGGTGCTCGACATCGGGGGTGGCCTCGGCGTGCCGGAGCGCAGCGATCAGCCGGGCCTGGATCTGCCCAAGCTCGATACGCTGCTCGCCGCCGTGCGGGCCGAGTACCCCAGCCTCGAATTCTGGCTCGAGCCCGGTCGCTTTCTCTCGGCGCCCGCCGGCGTCCTGCTCGCCCGCGTCACTCAACTGAAGAGCAAGGGCGAGGTTCGCTACGTCGGGGTCGCGACCGGTATGAACTCCCTCATCCGGCCGGCACTCTATGGTGCATATCATGAGATCGCGAATCTCACCCGCCTGACGGAGCCCGCCACCGAGCTCGTGAATATTGTGGGTCCCATCTGCGAAAGTGCCGACGTACTCGGGCACGATCGTCTACTGCCCCCGACCCGGGAAGGTGATGTCATTCTGATTGCCAATGCCGGCGCGTACGGCCACTGCATGAGCTCGTCCTACAATCTGCGCGATCCCGCCGAGGAGCTCGTGCTCTGAAGGGCTCGACGCGACGTTCCTCCGGCGGGCGGTCCGGCTCGTCCGGCGGCCGGAAGAAGAAGTCCGCGGCTCGCCGCTGGGGGCTGGGCGGGCTCCTCACGGGCGTGGTGCTCGTCGGGGTGCTGGCCTTTGGCCTCTATGTCTACTACCTGAACGTTCTCGTGACGCACCGCTTCGAGGGTCTGCGCTGGACGTTGCCGGCGCATGTCTACGCCGCACCGCTGGATCTTTATGCGGGGCTCGACCTCTCGGCGCCGCAGCTCGAGCACGAATTGCAGCGGCTCTCCTACCACCCCGTGACCGACCTGGAGCAGCCGGGCACTTACCGGGTGACCGGGACGCGTATCGACGTCGCGCTGCGAGCGGTGCAATTCGCGGACGGCAGTCGGCCGGCAACGGTGTTGTCGGTACTCTTCGGCCCGACGGGTGTTCAGGACCTCAGGGACAGCACCGGACGAGAGGTGCCGGTGATGCGGCTCGACCCGCTCCTCATCGGCAGCCTCTTTCCGATCGACGGCGTCGACCGGATCGTGGTGACGCCGCAGGAGGTGCCGCCGCTTCTGCCGGCAGCCCTCAAGGCGGTGGAGGATCGCAGCTTCGATACCAACCGCGGCGTCGATCCTTGGGCGATCCTGCGCGCGTTCTGGGTGGACCTGCGCTCGCGCCGCTTCGAGGAGGGCGGCAGCACGCTGACGCAACAGCTCGTGAGGAGCTATTTCCTTTCCAACCGCCAGACCCTCGGGCGCAAGGTGCGCGAGGCCATCATGGCGGTCGCGCTCGCCTCGCACTTCAGCAAGGCGGATCTCATGAATGCCTACATCAATGAGATCTTCCTCGGCCAGGACGGCAACCGCTCGATTCATGGGTTCGGGCTCGCGAGCGAGTTCTATTTCGGCAAGCCGCTGTCGGAGCTCGATCTGCCGCAGATCGCAACTCTGGTCGCGATCGTGCGCGGCCCCACCTACTACGACCCGCGCCGACATCCGCAGCGCACGCTGGCCCGGCGCGATCTGGTGCTGAAGATTCTCACCGAGCAGGGGGT
>Ga0157369_10008988_pt1 | contig 11445 bp, 10 predicted proteins | sample C25metaG_FD_113461 | JGI IMG/M metagenome (GOLD analysis project Ga0157369, IMG submission 113461) | Corn rhizosphere microbial communities from Kellogg Biological Station, Michigan, USA - C2-5 metaG | ecosystem: Host-associated > Plants > Roots > Rhizosphere > Soil | place: USA: Michigan... | reverse complement strand
CTTCATGCGATCCGACAGCGCCTCGTAAGCGGCGTACATGTTGGCGAACAGCGTGTCGCCGCCGCGCGGCGGGCACTCCCGAATATAGAGGATGCTGCCCATCGGCGGCTCGGGCTCGCACGATACGTCGCTGTGCCAGCCCTCGCCATTGGCGCGCGGCGAATCCTTGTCGGTATAGATCCGCATCAAGGCGGGATCGTCGCCATCATGCGGCGCGGCCGGGTGAATATGCAGCTCGCCGAACTTGCGGCCGAAGGCGAGATGCTGCTGCGGCGTGATGTACTGGTCGCGGAAGAAGATCACGAGATTTTCGGCAAGCGCGCGATGGATCTCGTCCATCTGCCGGTTGGATGGCGTATCGCCATCGACGAGCTTGCCGATATCGACGCCGGAAATCTCAGCACCAATGATCGGGGTGAGCTTTTCGACGGCGATCGTTTCATAGGGTTCGGATTCATCGGCGACATGCCGGTAGCGCGGCCCCTGCTTGCCAGACAGCGAACTCATGACATTTTCTCCCCGGCTCTGTTTGGGGAGGCATGGTAGCGTCACGCCGAAGAAGCGCAATGGCCGTCATTGCGAGAAGCGAAGCGACGACGCAATCCATATTTCCGCATGGGGAGAGATGGATTGCTTCGCGGAGCCTGTCATCGGGCCGCGCTTTCGCGCGGACCCGTTGGCTCGCAATGACGAGCACAACGGCAGTTGAGACTATTCCGCCGCGGTCACGGCCTCGGGCACCTTGCCGGCATTGCCGTAGCGCTGGTCGATGTAGTCGATCACGAGCGCCTTGAAGTCGGCGGCGATGCCCGGACCACGCAGGGTGCGGAACTTCTTGCCGTCGACGAACACGGGCGCCGCCGGTGCTTCGCCGGTGCCGGGCAGGGAGATGCCGATATTGGCGTGCTTGGATTCGCCGGGGCCATTGACGATGCAGCCCATGACGGCGACGTTGAGCTCCTCGACGCCCGGATACTTCGTCTTCCAGACCGGCATCTCGTCGCGGATGAAATCCTGGATCGAACGCGCCAGTTCCTGGAACGTGGTCGAGGTGGTGCGGCCGCAACCGGGGCACGCTGCGACCAGCGGCACGAAGGTGCGGAAGCCCATGGTCTGGAGCAATTCCTGGCCGACCTGCACCTCGCGGGTGCGGTCGCCGCCGGGCTCCGGTGTCAGCGAGATGCGGATGGTGTCGCCGATGCCCTGCTGCAGCAGGATGCCGAGCGCCGCCGACGAAGCGACGATGCCCTTCGAGCCCATGCCGGCCTCGGTGAGGCCGAGATGGATGGCATAGTCCGAACGGCTCGCGAGATCATGGTAGACCGCGATCAAATCCTGCACGGCCGAAACCTTCGCCGACAGGATGATGCGGTCCTTGGGCATGCCCAATTCTTCCGCGCGCGCGGCCGACAGCAGCGCCGACTGCACCATGGCTTCGCGCGTCACCGCGCGGGCGTCGCGCGGATTGGGCGAGGCCGTGTTCTCGTCCATCAGCCTGGTCAGCAGCTCCTGGTCGAGCGATCCCCAGTTCGCGCCGATGCGGACCGGCTTGCTGTTCCTGTTCGCGATCTCGATGATGTCGGCGAACTGCGTATCGCGCTTGTCCTTGAAGCCGACATTGCCGGGATTGATGCGGTACTTGTCGAGCGCCTCGGCGCAGGCGGGATATGCCGCCAGCAGCTTGTGGCCGATGTAATGGAAGTCGCCGATCAGGGGCGTGTTGATGCCCATCTTGCGGAGCCCATCGCGGATGTGCGGGACGGCGGCAGCGGCCTCCTCGCGGTCGACGGTGATGCGCACCATTTCGGAGCCGGCGCGGGTGAGCGCTGCGACCTGGGCCACCGTCGATTGGACATCGGCGGTGTCGGTATTGGTCATCGACTGCACCACGATCGGGGCGCCGCCGCCGACCGCAACATGGCCGACCTTGACTTGCGTGGTCGTGTGCCGGGCGCTGGGGCCGGCGATGTCGATTTCTTGAATTTTGTCTTGGATTTTCTCGGGCTTGTTCATGGGGCAACCGAATATCAGGTTTTGGTGACATTCACCAAGGGGGCGTGGAGGTATGGTGCGGGTCCGGCGAGATGGATTATTTCCATTGTAAACTCAAAGGGTTAATGCGCCGGCCGCTGGCCACCCGGTGGCGGCCCGCATGACCGCTATATTGGACCGGATCGGCTTGAATCAAAGGGCATTTTGGCGCCTTTTCATGTGATCTACCGCACCTAAAGCGCGATGGCTGAACGCCACCGCGCTTTAGGCTCTTGATTGAACATGATCCCCCCGGTCAAGCCCGAGGGCATGCTTTTCGGAAAACCGCAACACACTTTTCCGGATCATGCTCTAGCATCCGCCAAAGCAGGTTTGGGAGGACGCCATGGCGCCACGAAGCGAGCTGATTTCGACAGGGGAACTCGAACAAATCCTCGGTCAACCGAATCTGCGGGTGTTCGACTGCACCACCAGGCTCGAATATCTGCCGCCCGGCAGTGACGCCCCTTATATGGTCGTTCCCGGACGCGATACGTTCGAAGCCGGACATGTTCCGGGCGCGGATTTTCTCGACCTGCAAGGCGAGTTCTCCGACGAGGGCACAAAGCTTCGCTTCATGATGCCCGGCGTGGCGCAGTTGGAAAGCGCATTCGGCCGTCACGGTGTCGGCACCGACAGTTTCGTCGTGCTCTATTCGATCGCGACGCCGATGTGGGCGACGCGGTTCTGGTGGATGTTGAAGTCTCTTGGGTTCGACAACGTCGCCGTGCTCGATGGCGGGATCGACAAATGGAAGGCGGAGGGCCGCGCGCTCGAGAGCGGGCCGGCGAAGGGCTATCCGCCGGCAAAATTCACCGCCAAACCGCGCGCCGGGTTTTTCGTCGACAAGCATCAGGTGCTGGCCGCGCGTGGCGAGCGCGGCACGCTGGTCGTCAACGCGCTGAACGCGACGCTGCACAAGGGGCTGGAGCCAAGCCGCTACGGCCGGCCGGGCCATATTCCCGGCAGCTGCAACGTGTCGGCGGCCGCGCTGACCGATGCGCAGACCAAGGCCTTCGTGCCGCTCGCCGATGCCGAGCAGAAATTCGCCACCCAGGGCTTTTCGCGCGACAAGCGCGTGATCGCCTATTGCGGCGGCGGCATCTCCGCCACGGTCGATCTCTTCGTGCTGCACCGTCTCGGCTACGACAAACTGACGCTCTACGACGCCTCGATGGGCGAATGGGCGACGGACGACACGCTGCCGATCGAGGTGGGATGACTTCTCCCTCTCCCCGCGAGCGGGGCGAGGTGGAGTACAAGGCTACGCCGGCACGTTCGGATCGGGCACGACCTTCGGTCCCGTCACTTCCGGCCGATTGACGAGATAAAGCCCGGCGATGACGAGGACCGCGGCCGCGCCGAACGCGAGCGTGAGCTCGTCATGCATGATCAGATAGCTCGCGACCACGCCGAACAGCGGCGTGATGAAGGTGAAGGCCGAGAGCTTGCTCGCCGAATAGGCCTGCACCAGCGCGAACCAGATCGTGAAGGTCAGCCCGACGATCCAGATCGCCTGATAGGTGACGACAGAGATCGCAAGCACCCCCGGCACGTGCGTGAGCTTCTCGCCGGAAAGCCAGGCGGCCGCAGCAAGGATCGGGATCGAGATCGCGACCTGATAGCCGAGCGCCTTTTCCGGCGCGGCGAGCCGGAGCCTGGTACCCTTGGCGATCACGGTGGTCGCGCCCCACAGCGCGCCGCCGCCGACGATCATGAGGTCGCCGAGCAAGACGCTGGTATCGACATTGGCCTGCGGCACGCCGATCGCGAGCGCGACGCCGGCAAAGCTGAGGGCGAGCCCGCTCCATTGCGAGGCGCGCAAGCGCTCGCCCAGCAGCCGGAACGAGCCCAGCGCGACGAAGAACGGCGCGGTGTAGAGAAACACCACCGCGCGCGAGGCCGTGGTGAAACGCAGGCCCTGATAGATCAGCACGAACTCGAAGCTGAACAGAATGCCGGCGAGGACGCCCGGCCAAAACGAGCCGTCGCGCTCGAAGAATTTCACGCCGCGTATCCAGCCTACGATAAGCAGCACCGGCAGCGCGCCGATCGAACGGAATGTTGCCTGCATCATCGCAGGAATATCCGGCAGCGCCAGCTTCACCGCGATCTGATTGAACCCCCACGAGATGCACAGTATCAGCATCAACGCGATCGCGACCGGGCTGAGTGGCCGCCCGGCATCGGGCTTGATTTGATTTGACGACATTTCTTCCTTCGGATGCCGGCTTGATCGCCGTGTTGTTTTTCTACGCCGCCTTCTGGCAGTGCGCGCAGGTGCCGGTGATCTCGACGACGGAAAGCTTTGGCACAAAGCCCGACGCACGCGCCGCGGCGGAAAGACTCTGCGCGACGGCAGCCGCCGGAATCTCGCCGACCGAGCCGCAGCGCTCGCAGATCAGGAACGCCACCAGCGAGGCCGAGTCATGGTCGTGCGCGCAGGCGAGATAGGCATTGCGGCTTTCGATGCGGTGCACGAGGCCGTTCGTCATCAAAAAATCGAGCGCGCGATACACCGTGATCGGTGCAGGCCGCGGCATCGATTTGGCGAGTTCGTCGATCACCTCATAGGCCCCGAGCGGCCGGTGACTGGATAGCAGCGCTTGCAGCACCTGGCGACGGATCGGGGTGAATTTCTGCGCCCGCTCCGTGCAGACCTGCTCGGCATGCGTGATCGCGTCCACAGCGCAGCGGTGGTGGTCGTGGTCGGGCGCGGGAAAGGCCGGCTTTGTCGGGGTCATTACCGGACTTACTAGCATTTTCGGCCATGGTTCCCAAAGCCCGGCCGGAACCGGCCCCCAGCCATGTGTTTTCGGCAGGCCTGCCAGCAATTAACCCAACATGAAATAATCATAAGCTAGCTTATTATATTGCAAGCTTATTGGAGACTTTGCTTATGACCTCCGTGGACATGAATTTCCTGTTCGCGCTCGGCGAGGTGCAGCGGCTGATGCGGGCCTACGCCGACAAGGAAGCCGCACGCTACGGCATCACCCGCGCGCAATGGGCGGTGCTGGCCAAGGTCGAGCGCAGCGAAGGCATGAAGCAGACGGAGCTCGCCGAACAGCTCGAAATGCAGCCGATCACGCTGACGCGGCTGATCGACAAGCTCTGCGACAATGGCTGGATCGAGCGCCGCGGCGACGAAAGCGACCGCCGCGTCAACCGCCTCCATCTGAAGAAGGCGGCGCGCCCTTTGCTTGGCAAGCTCGCCGGATTGAAATCCGAAATCACCGCGACTGCGCTGGACGGCATCAGCCGCGACGATGCCGAGCGCCTCGTCACACAACTCGAAAGCATCAAGGAAAACGTGCGTAACGCGCTTCAGACCATCGAGACGCAACTGCCGAAGAAAGAACAACGCTATGGCTGATCCCGTCCTCAAATTCCCGCCCGAGGCGAAGGACGCTCCCTCCGGCCGGCCGACCAAGAAGCTCGCCGCCGAGCCGCGGCGCCGCCTGCTCGTGGGGCTGCGGCGCTATCGCCGTTTCCTCCTGCTCGTCGCGCTGCCGATCGTGGTCGCGATCGCGGGCTTCGTGTTCTATCTCAATGGCGGCCGTTATGTCGGCACCGACGACGCCTATGTCGGCGCGCAGAAAGTGCTGATCACGCCCGACATCTCCGGCAAGATCGACAAGGTCGTGGTCAAGGAAGGCCAGCACGTCAAGCAGGGCGATGTGCTGTTCGAGATCGATCCGCAGCCGTTCCAGTTCTCGCTCGACCAGGCCAAGGCGCAGCTCGAACAGGCCAAAACCACCTATGACAATCTGGCCGCCAACATCAAAATCTACGGCCAGATGCTCGATCTCGCGCAGCAGGGCGTCGACCTGAAACGGCGCGACGTCGACCGCAAGCAGCAGCTCGTCGACCAGAAGGTCGGCTCGCAGCTCGACCTCGACAATTCCGCGACCGGTCTCGTCACCGCTGGTGCGCAGGCCCAGTTCGTCAAGCAGCAGCTTTCCAATGCCAAGGCGCAGCTCCTCGGCGATCCCGATCTGCCGATGGAGAAGTTCCCGCCTTACGCCCAGGCCAAGGCGCAGTTCGACATGGCGCAGCGCAATCTCGACCACACCGTGCTGCGCGCGCCAATGGCGGGCGTCGCCACCCAGGTCGAGCAGATCCAGCTCGGCCGCTTCGTCACCGCCGGTACGCCGGTGTTTTCGGTCATCGATATCGATAATCCCTGGGTCGATGCCAACCCGAAGGAATCGGACTTCACCTATGTCGCCATCGGCCAGCCGGTCACACTCGACGTCGACGCGTTCCCGAACCATGTGTTCAAGGGCCATGTCGGCTCGCTCTCGCCCGGCACCGGCGCGCAATTCGCGATCCTGCCGCCGCAGAACGCCACCGGCAATTTCGTGAAGGTGGTGCAGCGCGTGCCCGTGCGCATCTACTTCGACAAGGATGACCCGTTCGTCAAGAAGCTGAAGGCCGGCATGAGCGTCTATGCCACCATCGACACCGGGCACAAGCGCTCGCTCGCGGGCCTGCTCGGTCTGTCGCCGGCTGCCGCCACGCAGGAATAAGTTCAGCCATGTCGCCGACGACGCTGCCAGCATCTACCACCATGGGCCCCGGCTTCCGCCGGAACATGGTGACGATCTGCGCCATGACGGCGACCATCATGCAGGCGCTTGACACCACGATTGCCAACGTCGCGCTGCCTTATATGCAGGGCACGCTCTCGGCCTCGCAGGACCAGATCAACTGGGTGCTGACTTCCTACATCGTCGCGGCTGCGATCATGACCGCGCCTGTGGGGTGGATCGCCAACCGCTTCGGGCGCAAGCGCATCTTCATCATCTGCTCGGCGGGATTCACCTTCGCCTCCGTGCTGTGCGGCCTCGCGCAGGACATCAACCAGATGGTGCTGTTCCGCCTGTTGCAGGGCGTGTTCGGCGCGGCGCTGGTACCGCTGTCGCAGGCGGTCATGCTCGACATGTACACCTTGCAGGAACGCGCCAAGGCGATGGCGATCTGGGGCATGGGCGTGATGATGGGCCCGATCATGGGGCCCTCACTCGGCGCCTGGCTGACCGAGACCTATTCCTGGCACTGGGTGTTCTTTGTCAATTTGCCGTTCGGCTTCGTCACAGTGCTCGGCCTCATGATTTTCATGGACGAGACCAGGAAGAACCTGAATCTGAAATTCGATTGGTTCGGCTTTGCTGCGCTCGCGGTCGCGATCGGCTCGCTGCAGCTCGCGCTCGACCGCGGCGAGCAGCTCGGCTGGCTGGAATCGAACGAGATCATCGCCGAATTCATCGTCTCGGCCGTCGGCTTCTACTATTTCTTCGCCCATTCGCTGACGACGTCGCGGCCGTTCATCCAGTTCGCGCTGTTCACCGACCGCAACTTCCTCACCGGCTGCATCTTCATGACGGTGATGGGCCTCGTGCTGTACTCGACCATGGCACTGGCCTCGCCTTACCTGCAAAACGTCATCGGCTATCCCATCATCACCGCCGGCGTACTGCTGGCGAGCCGCGGCTGCGGCACCTTCGTCGCCATGATGATGGTCGGCCGCCTGATGCGCTATATCGAGGCGCGGACGCTGATCATCACCGGCCTCTCCATCACGGCGGCATCGCTGTATTACATGACCGCCTGGACCGACCAGACCGGCGTGAGCGAGATCGTCACCACCAGCATCGCCCAGGGCTTCGGCTTCGGCCTTGTCTTCGTGCCGCTCTCGACCGTGTCGTTCATGACCCTGCCCGGACATCTGCGCACCGACGGCACCTCGATGCTGACCCTGATGCGCAATGTCGCGAGCTCGATCGGAATTTCGGTGGTGATCGCGCAGCTCACCGAAGGCGGGCGGCGCATCTATGCGATCCTCAACAACAACGTGAATCCGTTCAATCATGCCATGCAGATGCCTGACGTCGCGGGCATGATCAACATGAACACCGACCACGGCCGTGCCATGGCGGACGTGATGATCGGCTTGCAGGCGCAGATCATCGCCTTCTCGCAGGACTACCAGCTGATCATGATCTTCATCGTGGCCTCGATCCCGCTCGCGATCATGATCGGCTCGACCAAGGCCGCCCTGCGCAAGCAGGCAGTCGGGCCGGAACATGCGGTGATGGAGTGACCCCGTCGTCCCGGGCAACGATAGCGGATACGCCGCGCCCTCAGGTCAGGAATTCCTCACAGCCGAGATCATCGACCGCCAAAAGCACGCGCTGCAGGTTATTCCACCAGATCACCGGCGGGATGTTGGCGCTCCATTGCCAGACCGGGCTGGTGATCTGCCAGAGCGTCGACAGGCGATAGTCGCGGCGGAGTGTGTCGCGGCTGTAGCCGATCACGCCGTGCTCGACCAACGTGTCGTGGTAGCGATCCAGCAGCGGCCATTCGAGCACCTGCCGGGTTTCGGGATACCATTGCAGCGCCATCATATAGGCGAGGTCACTGGTGGGCACGCTAATGCGCCACTGATCGAAGTCGAAGATGCGCACGGTGTCAGCGCCACGCGGCAGCAGGAAATTCCATGTGTGGGCATCGCCGTGAATGATGGTGACATGGCGGCGCGAATGATAGCGCTGAAACAGCGGGACCCATTGATCGAGAAGGCGGCGGAAGAGATCGCGCCGTTGTTCGCTGAGGCGGTCGCCGAGCAAATTGGCAAAGCGGTCGTAATGGCCTGCGAACGTCTCCGACAGATTCGCCGCGTCGTCGGTGCTCATCCACTCGCCGACCGTTTCGCCGAGACTGGCGTGATCCCACCACGCTGCGTGCATGCGCGCAAGCGCGGTGACGATCGCCATCGCCTGCCCGTGTGACGGCGGCAGTGGCCATGCGGTCGCGACCTCATGGCTATCGGTCAGGTCTTCGAGCAGGAGGTGCCAGGCGAGGCTTTCCTCATCGAAATTCCCGTCGAAGCAGCGCGGCACGAGTTGCGGCGGCATTTTGGGCGCGAGCTTCGTGTAGAAGGCCACTTCGCGCCGGCCCGCGTTCGGTAGCGTCTTGGCAAACGCCGGATAGGGCATCTTGAGGATCAGGGATTGTGGCGCGCCGTCGGATTCACCGACATAGCGCAGGTTGAGGCGCGCAATATGCGACACTACGGTATCACGCGCTGACAGCACCGTGACCTCGCGCAGGGCCCCGCGGTCCAGCACCCCGGCCTTGCGGAGCGCGGCAGTGAGATTGGCGGCCTCAGCAGCCGCCGGCAGTTGTGCAGTTGTCATGAAACGCGCCCCGGGTGCTGTGCTTATCCTGCACGATCACGCCCGGGAGCGCCAGCCGCGGTCCACCTTGATGAGGAGGTGGAGCAGACGTCAGACGTCGAAAAACACCGTCTCATCGCCGCCCTGCAGGCGCAGGTCGAGCTTGTAGACGTTGCCGCCCCCGTCACGCTCGGCAATCAGCGTCGCGCGGCGATCGGCGGGCACCAGCGCCAGCACGGGATCGCCGGCGGTGGCCTTCTCATCGCCGAAATAGATCCGCGTATAGAGGTGCCGCAGCATGCCGCGCGCGAACACGGCGAGGAGCAGATGCGGCGCCTGCGGCCTGCCGTCGGCATCGGGCACGACGCCCGGCTTGATGGTGTCGAACACATAGGCGCCATTGGCGTCGGTGCCGGCGCGTCCGAAGCCGCGGAACTTGGTGTTGGGCAGCGCGCGCTTGTCCTGCGGATCGGCGAAACGACCCTGCGCGTCCGCCTGCCAGACTTCCAGCATGCAATCCGGCACCGGCTGGCCGTCGCCGTCGAACACGCGGCCCTCGACGCGGATGCGCTCGCCGGTAGTGTCAGGCGTGATCATGTCGCCGGTGAAAGCGTCATTCCACGCATACTGGCCGCCCGGCGTCAGGCCATATTTGAAGAACGGACCGACCGTCTGCGACGGCGTGATACCCTTGTCGATATCCTTGCCGATATCTTTGGCGATATCTTTGCCCTGCACTTACTTGTTCTCCATGGGGGTGGCGTTCTTGCCGCGCAGCACGATGTTGAAGCGATAGCACAGCGCCCATTCCGGCTGGGTGTTCTCGAGATCGAAAGACGACACCATCCGCATCCGCGCCTTCGTGTCCGGCACCGAATTGAAGATCGGATCGAACTCGAACAGGGGATCGCCCGGGAAATACATCTGCGTCACCAGGCGCGAGACGAAGGAATGGCCGAACACCGAGAAGTGGATGTGCGCCGGCCGCCAGGCGTTGTGGTGATTGCCCCAGGGATACGCGCCGGGCTTGATGGAGACGAATTTATAGTAGCCGGACGCGTCCGACTGCGTGCGGCCCGCGCCGGTGAAGTTCGGATCGAGCGGCGCCGGATGCTGGTCGCGGACATGGACATAGCGGCCGCAGGCATTGGCCTGCCAGATTTCGAGCAACGTGTTCGGCACGCCGCGGTCGTCTTCGTCCAGCACGTGGCCATGCACGATGATGCGCTCGCCGAGCGGCTCGCCTTTATGCATGGTGGTGAGATCATTGTCGCCGGCGCGCACGGTCTCGTGGCCATAGACGGGCCCGGTCAATTCCGACAGCGTATGCCGCATCGGGATCAGCGGCTTCGAAGGCGCGCGCTTGATCGAGCTTTTGTATTCCGGCGACAGCGGCAGCGGATGCGCCTTGTTGCTGTCGGTGGGGTAAAGAAATGTCATGATCTTGCTCCTCCTCCCGTCATTGCGAGCGAAGCGAAGCAATCCATTTCTCCACTTGCTGAAGCGTGGATTGCTTCGGAGCTCACGCTCCTCGCAATGACGATGCCCTTGCAGGCGTCAGTTCAACTTCTCAATCGCAACCGCGACGCCCTGGCCTACGCCGACGCACATGGTGGCCAGCGCCCGCTTGCCGCCGCGCTTCTCCATGCCGTGCACCGCCGTCAGCGCCAGCCGCGCGCCGCTCATGCCGAGGGGATGACCGAGCGCGATCGCGCCGCCATGTGGGTTGACGAAATCGGCATCTTCCTTGACGCCGAGCTGGCGCAGGCAAGCGATACCTTGCGAGGCGAAGGCTTCATTGAGCTCGATCAAATCGAAGTCGGAGATCTTCAGCCCCAGCCGCTCCATCAGCTTGCGGGTGGCCGGCACTGGGCCGATACCCATGATGCGCGGCGGCACCGCGGCCGAGGCGAGGCCGAGAATCTTCGCGCGCGGCGTCAGGCCGTGCCTCTTCACCGCGGCTTCCGAGGCGAGGATCATGGCGGCGGCACCGTCATTGACGCCGGATGCATTGCCGGCCGTCACCGTGCCGGGATTGCGCACGATCGGCCTCAGCTTGGCGAGACCTTCCATGGTGGTCTCGGGGCGCGGATGCTCGTCTTTGTCGACCACGACCGGACCGGCCTTGCCACCGGGAACGGTGATCGGGATGATCTCCTCGGCGAAATAGCCGGACTTGATTGCCGCGCCCGCGCGCTGCTGCGAGCGGATCGCGAACGCATCCTGATCG
>Ga0157369_10008984_pt1 | contig 11446 bp, 10 predicted proteins | sample C25metaG_FD_113461 | JGI IMG/M metagenome (GOLD analysis project Ga0157369, IMG submission 113461) | Corn rhizosphere microbial communities from Kellogg Biological Station, Michigan, USA - C2-5 metaG | ecosystem: Host-associated > Plants > Roots > Rhizosphere > Soil | place: USA: Michigan... | reverse complement strand
GGTTCCCACCAGGTCCCAGGAACGGCCACACCGATCGTACAGAGATAGGAAATTACCGTGGCGAACATGTTCGGAACATCGAACTCGGAAAATGCTCAGGACCTCTCAGTCCTGGCAATTCATATGGACGATCAAGCCGTCCATCTCATCAGGCGCGTCATTGCCTCGGTGCCTGGCTTCTCCTTCGGGGCCTCTCTTCAGCAGTACTTTGGCGAAAAGGATGCTTCCCTTGTTCGCACGCTGCGTGAGATCCATCCGGAGGTCTGCATTATCGATCTTGACCGCGACCGCCAATTGGCGCTCGAAACTGTCGAGTACCTTCGCCGAACCGCGCTGATTCCACTCTCGATCTTTGCGGCGTCCAGCCGCATGGACTCCGAGGCCATCATCGAAGCGATGCGCTCCGGCTGCACGGAATACCTCGAAAAACCGCTCGTGGCCGACCGCGTCCAGGAAGCTCTTGTTCAGATGTCGCGCAAAAAGCGCGATTCGCTTGTTTCTCCTGTCCAGGGCAAGCTCATCACGCTCATGGGAGTGAAAGGTGGGGTCGGCACCACCACACTTGCCGTTCATCTCTCTTACTCACTGGCGAAGCGCGGCAAGAAGGTGCTTCTCATCGATCATCACCCGGAACTGGGCGAAGCAACTCTGCATCTCGGCCTCGAACACCATAACTATGGCTTCTATGAACTGGCCTGCAACCTTAACCGCATGGACGCCGAACTGCTACAGGGCTTCGCGCTGAAACATGACAGCGGCCTGGAGGTCCTGGCCTCGCCCGAAGGCATCGGTATGACACCGAAGACGACGCCTGAAGCCGTCCAGCAGACCCTCCGCTTTCTGCTTCGCATGTACGACTACGTCGTCGTTGATACCGATTGCGGCTTCGATGAACAAAATCTTGCCATTCTCGAGACCAGCGACGAGTTCAATCTCATCGCCACACCCCAGCTTCCATCGATTCGCAGCACATCGCGTTTTCTCGATTACCTGCTACGGCTCAACTATCCCACGTCCAAGTCGCAGATCATCCTCAACCGCTGGTCAAAACGTGCTCCACTCTCCATCGACAACATTGAGAAAGCGTTGCACAGGAAGATCTCGCTCATTATCCCGACTGGCGAGCAGGAGCTCACAGAGGCCATCGCGACCGGAATCCCGGTTTCCGTCAAATCACGGTCCGATTTTATGCAGGGCATTAACAAGTGGACATTACGTATCAACGGATCACTTGAGATCGCTCAGGATGACAGCACAGAGAAACGAATTCATCAGGCGCGATCTCGCTTCAATGTTCTTGGTATCTCGGGGTAAGGACATGCGCGCACAGATGTTTGTAGGGAGGTCAACATGGGCTCAATGAACGAAGTGGTGCCATCATCATTTGGCCGTCCCCCGCTTTCGCGCGGCAGCGACTCTCCACGTCAGGGCGTCTCCAGTCGCGTATATCAGGAGATCAAGTCTGCGCTGCACCGCGACATGCTCGCGAAGATCGACCTCGAGAAACTCCGCAACCTCCAGGATCTCCGCGCCCGCCAGCAGATACTAGCCGTCATCCAGGATCTGATGACGCAGCTCGACACTCCACTCAGCATGGTGGAGAAAGATCGTCTCTGCCGTGAAGTGCTTGACGAGGTCTTCGGCCTCGGCCCACTTGAGCCGCTCCTGCAGGATCCGACCATCAACGACATCCTGGTCAACACGCACAGCGCGGTCTACGTGGAACGCGCCGGTGTCCTCGAAAAAACCGGCGTCACCTTCAAAGACCAGGTGCACCTCATGCACATCATCGACAAGATCGTCTCGGCCGTCGGCCGACGCGTCGATGAATCATCGCCCATGGTCGATGCCCGCCTCGCCGACGGCTCCCGCGTCAACGTCATCATCCCTCCCCTTGCAGTCGACGGCCCAATCGTTTCCATCCGCCGTTTCGGCACGACGCCTCTCGAGGCCGCAGATCTTCTCCGCAACGTCACCATCACGCCGGAGATATTGCAGCTTCTACAAGGCGCCATCAAGGCGCGCCTCAACATCGTCGTTTCCGGTGGTACGGGCGCCGGTAAAACGACTCTGCTCAACGTGCTCTCCAGCTTCATCCCGGATAGCGAACGCATCGTCACCATCGAAGATTCGGCCGAACTTCAGCTCAAGCAGCATCACGTTGTACGACTTGAATGCCGCCCCGCCAACGTCGAAGGCCGCGGCGGAGTGAAGCAACGCGAACTCGTCGTGAACTCCCTTCGCATGCGTCCCGACCGCATCATCGTCGGTGAGGTTCGTTCCGAAGAAGCACTCGACATGCTGCAGGCCATGAACACCGGCCACGACGGCTCCCTTACTACCATCCACGCCAACAGCCCACGGGACGCCATCGCCCGCATGGAAACCATGGCAATGATGGCTAACCTCAACCTTCCCGAAAAAGCGATCCGTCAGCAGATCGCGTCTGCAGTCGCCATCATCATTCAGATCTCGCGCATGAGCGATGGCACACGCCGTATTACTCACTTCACCGAAATCACTGGAATGTCTGAGGATGTGGTCAGTCTGCAGGACATCTTCCGCTTCGAGAAGCGCGGTCTCGGTCCCAACAACAAGGTCCTCGGCCGTTTCCACTCAACCGGCATCGTTCCCAAGTTTCTCGAAAAGCTTCAGGCCTCTGGAATCGCCGTACCCATGGACATCTATAACCATTCCGTCGACGTATAGCCCTCAACGAACATGGCTCTCCTTCTTCTGTTTGTTTTCGTCCTCGTCGTTGTCTTCGCAGTGGTTGCGATGTTCATCCAACCCACGCGGTCGGAAAAGCTCGCACAATCTCGTCTTCGCAGTGTTGCGGGCCGTGCTTACGCCAATTCTGCGCAGCAAGTCGACATTCTCCGTCACGACGCCTACAGCACGATCCCGTGGCTCAATCGCCTCTTCGGAAACCTCACACCTGCAGCACGGCTCCGCAAGCTCATCATCGAGGCCGGCCTTAATTGGACTGTAGGTGCGCTTGTCCTCGGATCTCTGGTCGCCTTGGTCGTTGCGTATTGGGTCAGCCAACTCTTCGGCGCCAATCGAGTGATCGCTCCACTCATCGCGATCGCCGTCTTTCTCGCTCCATACTCGTTCCTCTACGTGAAGAGAAAGCGGCAGTTTTATAGATTCTCCACTCTTCTCCCGGACGCCATGGATCTTATTTCGCGTGCTCTGCGCGCCGGTCACTCTCTTACGGCTGCGCTGGATCTTGTCGGCCAGGAGATCCCAGACCCCGTGGGCAAGGAGTTTCGGCGCGTCTCAGAAGAGCAGAATCTCGGCCTTCCACTTCGCGACGCCCTGCTCAATCTTGCCGAGCGCGTCCCCATCTCCGACGTTCGCTTCCTCGTCGCCGCCATGCTCATCCAGCGCGAAACTGGTGGCAACCTCGTCGAGGTGCTTGACAAAACCACGTCCGTGCTTCGCGATCGAATCCGCCTCCAGGGCGAAATCCGCATTTACACCGCGCAAGGCCGGCTAACTGGCTGGATTCTTTGTCTGCTTCCAATCTTCATGTTTTTCGCACTCACCGCGATCAACCCCAACTACACCGCTCCCCTCGTGAACGAGCCGACAGGTCAGCACCTATTGATCGCCGGCGCTGCGTTTATGCTTCTCGGCATTCTGGTCATTCGAAAGATTATCCAGATCAAGGTCTAACCATGCTCTACATCGTTATTGCCGCCGGCCTGACTATCTTCTTCGCGACGACGCTGCTTGTTGTCATCTTCGAGCGACGCGCCTCCGCTGAAGCACGTCTGCTAGACGCTGTCCAGGGCATCAAGCCCGTAGTCACCACGGCTTCCCTTCGACCCGCAACCATTCTCACTGAGATTAGTTCCGCAACCGAGCGTCTTCGGCGCAGCGTCGGTATCACTGACACATCGAGCGCAGCTCGTCAGCTCGCGCTCGCAGGTTATCGTCAGCCCTATCATGTTGAGATCTTCTACGCCGTGCGGCTTCTGCTTCCGGCCGCCACTGCAGTCCTCATCAGTCTCTTCGTTCACGAAGATATGATCTTCTGGTTCATCGTCGGCACAATCTTCGCCTTCTACGTGCCCGATCTCTACGTTTCGCGCCTCATCCGGCAGCGCCGCGAGCGCGTCCGCCTCGGCCTCCCCGATGCACTGGATTTGCTCGCGATCTGCATGGAAGCCGGACTTGGACTTGACCAGGCACTCATGCGCGTCGGCGGCGAGCTCAATGACACTCATCCGGATCTCAGTGACGAATTCAACCTCATCAGCCTGGAGCAACGCGCCGGTACCCCGCGTATCGAAGCATGGCGGCATATGGCGGAGCGCACCAAGCTCGAGATCATCTCCGCCTTCGTCAGCATGCTCGTTCAGACTGATAGGTTTGGTACTCCGATTTCTAAGGCACTTGCGGTATTTTCTGACTCGCTGCGCACCCAGCGCCGTCAGAAAGCAGAAGAGCTGGCCGCAAAGACGACCATCAAAATGGTGTTTCCCCTTGTCTTCTTTATCTTCCCCAGCATGTTCATTGTCTTACTCGCTCCGGCATTTCTCAGCATCATGAAAAACATGCAATCGCTGTTCTAACTCAACCGCTCAACTGTCTTATCTACCTTGAAATAGGAGAAAGCATGGATACACCAACAATTATTCGCGTTGTGGCAGGAGTTCTGTTCGTCGTGGTCCTTCTTGTTCTCATTCAGCGGCGCAAGCGCAAGGTCTAGCCGCCACGCACCATGGGTCCACGAACGCGAGAGTTCCTGTGCATCTCCAATCCGGTCCGCCAGTCCGTTCTGGGAGACCGGATTGGAGTTGCCGATACGACGCTCACACGTTTCGTGGGCCTCATGGGCCGCGGTTCCCTTGCACCCGGTCACGGCCTCCTGATCCGCCCATCCAACGGAGTTCATACTCTCTGGATGCGCTTTAGCATTGACGTCTTACTTCTCGACAGAGAGCGCCGCGTGCTTTCGGTCTACAGAAATTTGCGGCCTTTTCGCGTCACCGCCATCAAGTGGAATGCAACCGCCGCGCTCGAGCTTCCCGCCGGAACGATTGCTGCTACAAACACCCAGTTAGGCGACGAGCTTCAATTCACACCATTAACCGCCTAGCGCTTGTTCCGGCTTCTTTCAAAGACACAGCTCACACCATCGTCATAGATGACGTGCCACCCATCAGTGTGTCTCAGCAGGTAAGTGAAGGGATCATCCTTGGACGGAAAGAAGATGTAGTTCGCGTGGTAACGATCGACGATCGCCAGCGAATTCTTCATCCCAATCGCATCCAGGTAGTCAGCCAGCACGCCCTTGTACTCGAAGATATCTGTCCGGCTATCAACAAACGTCAGAATCGAAGGCTGGTTCCAGATCATCCATCCGCCATACATGTAATGGTTGAACACCCGCTCCCCTGCCGCGACATGGGCCTGTAAGTATTGCGTACCGCCGATTGGCATCTTCTTTGCAAGGTCCTCGTTCAGTATCTTCACGCTTGGCCAGCGCCATGCAATCGCCGCCAGCAGCGCCGCAGAGAACAACGCATTCACCCACGACTTGTCCACCTTCCTGTTGTATGCCGGCATAAAATCCATCTGCCGCGCCAGGGTCGGCGCAATCAGGATCGCTGCCGGAAACAGGAACCGCACATACGTCAGCGACATATACAAGCCGAAGACGACCATCCCCACCTCGGCGAGCTTCCACTGCCGTCTCCCTGCCAAAGCCAGTAGAAGAAGCGCCAACAACAGAGCAAACACAATCTTGCCTCGCGGCTCATGAAAGTTCACTGAGGCCCATTCCACCACGTGCGCCACGTTCAGCCTTTGCCGGTACGCAAGGTCGAACGGATAAAACACTTCTTTGTAACCATACGGATTCACAAACAGCACCGGCACGATCGCGCCAGCTGTGATCAGCAGCTTGCGGCGCATCTCTGGCGTCCATTTCTCCGCAACCACCTTGCCCCAGGTGCCTGAGACAAACCCACTCCCCACCACAATCCCAAACACAATCAGCCCGATCAGCCATGACCCATGCAGGTTCACCCACAGCAGAAAGATCAGCGGAACCGTCCACAGCGGCGCATCGCCATCCTTCATCAGCTTCCAGAGCACGAACATCAGCGCCAGCAGGCACGCCCAGCCCAGCAGAATTGTTCGCGGTCCAAAGTTCACCACCGAAAGCACCACAGCCCAGACTGTAGCGACTGCCGACGCCTTGATCGACTCACTCGCGCGATAAGCCAGCGTAAGGATCCCGATCATCATCAACTCAACGATGATCACGTAGCCGAAGAACAGTGCGGCTACTCCATGCAGCTTCCATATGCCATAAAACACCAGCTCTGAAAGCCATTCCGAATTCACCCACGGCGTGCCTGCAACCGTCCACGAAAACTGGTCCACACGAACCCAGTGATGCTGCTGCATCAGAATCTGCGCATCCCTCAGGTGCCACCAGATATCAGGATCTGCAATGGACTGCCCGCAGAAGAAAAACGTAATCAGCGCAATCGTCGCCGCTATCGTGACATGAAACGGGCACCACAACCGGCCCAGCGGAACTACCTTTTCAGGGGTTTCAGTTACGCTCGCAACGGAGCTCATTCAATCCTCGCTCCGCAGAGAACATAGACTTCAGTGCATTACGTACGGTTCCGTATGTCCGCTGCGTACCGGAATTCTAAGCCGCGACCTGACCTCGAACAACAGTATTTTGCCCCTCTGTTACCTCGAGTTACTCGCTAACTTATAACCAATCAACAACTCCCGCCATTCGTCTTCATACGATTCACCACAACCGTTGTTACAACACGCATGTTGACAGGCTTTTTCGTTGACATTCCCCTTCACGGGACTAGACTTAGCCCATCTGTAAAGCTCATCTCTGCGAGGCCTGCGCAATGCCTAGGATTGCCCATCGCCGCCGCGGAAGTAAGTTCGGCCATCCTTCGTTTAGGTTCGCGTTGGTCAAGCCCCCTCTTCTGCCGCTGGCGCTCAGCACGTCGAGCTTCTATCGCCTCCTCGCCCTGATTCCCCGTCTGCGCTTTGCACTCACACACCCGTTTCATTCTTCAGGGGTCTGGACCAGTACCGCCGGAGACACTACTGTTCCGCGTCGCAGGTTACTCTCATCATTCCTCTACATCCCAGCGGCCAGTATGCTCACTCCCGGACCCCTCCTGTGCCTCTAGACAGCCCACGTCCGATACTCTCCACGCCCAGGCTGGCGGACTTTACCGGCTTCCCTGTGCGCGCGATCCCAACCTCGGCTGGCGCGCACGCTATCGTCATCACCGTAGTTCTTCTGCTGGGCCTTGCTCCCGTCATCATCGACGGTCCCCAGCACCTTCGCCAGCGATTTCAGCCCGTCGACCTCCAACCGCAAAAGGAAGACGATGCGCCCATCCTGCCTGAGATGGAATCTTCCTCGGCCTCGGCCTCATCGCCTGCCTCGGCAGCTTCATTGCGTTCGGCGCCAGGTCGCAATGGACCTTCGAGCGCATCCTCCATGCCGCTCATCCATCAGCGTCGCCAGCACATCATCTCCAACACACCCGACGCAACCAATCCTGTCCAGACCATCCTGCAACCTGACATTCCAAATCCACCGCGCCTCGCCAAAACTCTTCCGGTCCCCAGCATGATTCGAATGGCGCCCATGCGGCAACCCGCGCCGGTTCTGACAGCGCCCACCCTGAGCGCGGTCGTGAAACCCGCGGCTCCGCCAACACCCACGCCCGCAACTCAACCGACGCTTCCCAAGATTCAACCAGCCAACGTCGACACCGTTGCACTCACCTCCGCGACCGAACTCGTTGATTCACCCAAGCTCTCAGCCTTCGCCACCACCGGCCGCACGTATCAGCCCCCGAAACCAGCCCCGTCTCCGCCGGCGGCCACCAAGCCCTCCGCTCCCAAGCTCGCGGCAAACTCCGCGCCGAGCCCACCGTCGACCGCAACTCCCGCCGGAGGCACTGATTCCCGCAATCTCCTCGTCGTCAACGCGATCGAGGTCCAGTCGACTCTCGCTGAGCGTGACATCCCCGCCGCCGAGATTCACGGACGCTTTGAGGTAACCGCCAGTCCGAGCCTTCCGGAGGCCCCCACAACCGGCGGCTCCTCCAGTTCCGCCGGCGTCAACGGTTCCGGCGTCGCAACCTCCGGTAATGGCGCCGGCAAGGGCTCACTCGCCTCGAAATCCACCGGCGCAGGCACAGGCGGCACGCACGGCAGCGGAGCAGGCACGGGCACCTCAAATATCGCCGGTTCTGGTGCGGGCCATGGTGCGGGCCTGGGCAATGGCGCAGGCAGCGGAACAGGTCATGCTGGAAACGCCGGCATGGGTAACGGCAATGGGAATGGCGCCGCGGGCGGTAACGGCTCTGCTCCGTTCTCCGGCATGACGATCGTCGGTGGCACCTCCGGCAACAACGACGCCCTCCGCTCTGAACCTTCCGCCGCGAACGTGAACCCCAACGATCCGCGCGGCTCCTACGGCATGACCATCCTCTCCAACGGCGGCAGCGGCGGCGCCGTCCGCGACTACGGCGTCTTCACCGGTGGCCCCGTCTACACCGTCTACCTCGACCTCTCCAGGCTCGGCGCGCACTCGCGCTGGAGCTTCCAGTACAGCGCCTCCCGCGATGCGCGCATGGCACATCCCGGAGTTCCACTCACGCCGCCTCTTCCTCAGGACGAGCGACTCCCGCAGCTTCCTGCCGCGCTGGTCACCCCTAACGTTGGCAGGCTCGTTGTCGTCCAGGCCAACCTCAAGCCCGACGGCAAGCTCGAGGCGTTCCATGTCCTCGAATCACCGGACGAGCGCCTCAACCAAGGCATTATCACCAGCCTCACGCACTGGTACTTTGACCCCGCTGCCATGGGCTCCGACAAGATCGCCGTCAAAGTCCTGTTCGGCATCCCCATCGCGCCCGCTATGGCCGACAACGGAATCAGCCAGCAAGCAGATCAGCACGCCCCCGGTGACGCCACGCCGCACACGCCGGCTCAGTAATTACACGACGACCGTTACACGACTGCAGTTACACCACCGTAGACTTCAACAGATCCTCGATCGTCACTGGCAGATCGCGCACGCGGACGCCGGTCGCGTGATACACCGCGCTTGTAATCGCCGGCGCCACGCCTGCCAGCCCAATCTCGCCGATGCCACGCGCGCCATACTCACCCATCATCGGGTCCGGAATCCCCAGGAAGTGCACATCAATCGCCGGCACATCCGCGTTCGTCGGCACCAGGTAATCCGCGAAGTTGTCGTTGATCGGATGTCCATTGCGCGGGTCGTAGATCGCCTCCTCGAGCAACGCCATCCCGATCCCCATCACCACGCCGCCCTGGATCTGGTTCGTTCCGGTCTTCATGTTGATGATCCGCCCCGCATCCATCACTGTCACGACGCGGCTCACGCGTAGTCGCGCAATCGCCGGCTGCCACTCCACCTCCACAAACTGCACGCCAAACGAGTGCGTCGAATAGTCCCTCGCCTTCGTATCGGAACCCAATCCGCCCGAGCGTCCATCCGCACTCGCATAGCGCACCTTGGCCGTCCGAAGCACATCAGAAAACGGCACAGCAACGTCCCGGTTCGCCTTCAAATGCACGCTTCCGCCGTTCATCACCAGCTCAGCCGGTTTCTTCCCAGCAAAGGCTCCGCCTGGCCGCGTGGCCATCGCCAGCACCATCTGCACCGCACCATTCGCCGCGTCTGCGACAGCCGGCATCACCGTCGCCGTCAGCGTCGACCCACCCGAAGTCGCACCCGGCACAAATTTCGTATCTCCCAGCAGCACTTCGATCTTGTCCACCGGCAGACCCGTCTTATCGCTCACAATCTGCGCAAGAATCGTGTACGTGCCCATACCCGGATCCTGCGCCGCGCAACTCACCGTCGCCCTGCCATCGTCCTTCAGCATCACCGTCGCCTGGCATCCGCCTCTCCACGCACCCCACGACGCCGCGGCCACTCCCCAACCCAGCACCGTGTCGCCTCGCCGCATCGACCCGACCTCAGGTGTCCGCTTCGACCACCCGAACTTCTCCGAACCGACTTGCAGGCACTCCTTCAAATGCCGCGAGGAAAACGGCTTCCCATTGCTCTCATCCGTCAACGTGTCGTTCTTCAGCCGCAGTTCCACCGGATCCATCTTGAGCTTGATCGCCAGCTCATCCATCGCGGACTCCACCGCAAACAGACCCGGTACAGCACCCGGCCCGCGCATCGGACACGGCGTCCCCACATTTCTCTTCACTATCGCTGACGTCACCTGCAGATTCGGTGTGCTGTACAAAAACGGCGTCGCCTCGCCGCAATTCTCATGAAAATTGCTTACCGGCGACGTGAGATTCCAGTAGTGCTGTTCCAGCGATACCAGCTTCCCATCCGGCGTCGCTCCAATTCTCATCTGCTGCTGCGTCCGCGGCCGCTGCCCAACGCACGTGAACATCATCTGCCGCGTCACCATCAGCTTCACCGGCCGGTTCAGCTTGCGCGACGCCGCCGCAGCCATCGCCGAGTGCGGCCACGGGCTCAGCTTCCCTCCAAACCCCGACCCGATAAATTTCGAGATCACCCGAACGTTCTCCTTCGGAACGCCCAGCACCTGCGCCATCGTATTCAGATGTCCCACGACACCCTGTGTCGACTCATACAGCGTGAAGTTCTTCCCGTCCCACACTGCTGTCGTTGCATGCATCTCCATCGGATTGTGAATCTCTGACGGCGTCGAATACGTCTCATCCAACTTCACTGGCGCGTTGGCAAACGCACTCACATCGCCGCGCCTGCTCGTCGTCATCGCTGTCACATCGGCGTCATTCAGCTTCAACGACACATTCGGCTTCTCCGGGTCGTAGCTCACGCGCACCGCAGCCGCCGCTGCCTGCGCCTGTTGCAGTGTCTTCGCCACCGCCAGCGCTACATATTGCCCCCAGTAATGGACGAGATCATCCTCAAACGGCTGCCGCTCTTCATTGAGCCCACCACGAGCCGTATGAAACAGCGGGCCGATATTCTCGTGATGCAGAATGGCCACCACACCCGGCATCTTCTCCGCCGCCGAGATATCCATCGTGCGAATCTTCCCATTCGCAATCGTCGTCCCCACCGGCACCGCGTACACCAACCCCGGGAAACTGTAGTCCGCCGCGTACTGCGCGCGTCCCGTCGTCTTCACCGGACCATCGACACGCGGCAGCGCCGCTCCAATCACCGGTGGAAACTCCGTCCTTACCTCAGCCTGTTTCGCGCCATTCTCCTGCATCGCCGTTCTCCTTCGCGATTCGCTCTTGACACTCAAGCTACGTTTACCGTCGTCAGCGCATGCACAATGCAACGCTTCGCCAGCTCCACCTTGAATCCGTTCTCCGACCGTGGCTTCGCATCCTTCAGCGCCGCCTCCGCCGCACGCACAAACTGCTCCCGCGTCGC
>Ga0157369_10008981_pt1 | contig 11449 bp, 12 predicted proteins | sample C25metaG_FD_113461 | JGI IMG/M metagenome (GOLD analysis project Ga0157369, IMG submission 113461) | Corn rhizosphere microbial communities from Kellogg Biological Station, Michigan, USA - C2-5 metaG | ecosystem: Host-associated > Plants > Roots > Rhizosphere > Soil | place: USA: Michigan... | reverse complement strand
CCCGTCCGCCATCGCGGAAAAACGCCTGCTCGGCCGCCCGGTTCATCACCAAAATGCTGATGCGGCGGTTGGTCGGCGCATTCGGATCGTTCCCTTGCAACGGCTGCACATCGGCCAGCCCCCCGTACTTGCATATGCGGCTGAGTGCCCGAAGAACGAAGATGCCTTTGTCGGCTTCCCGAGAAACCGCTCGAATCGGGGAGGCGTTGTTCAGAGGACGGACGGTTCAAGGCGATGGTTGCGGAATTATCCGCCGCCGCTCAGACAAAGCCCTTAGGTGAGAGCGAAAATCCGGTCATTTCGAGCAATCTGCCACGCTTCACAGTTCAACGTTGGTCGGGCTCTCCGAGTGCCACTTGACCTGCCGCCGTTCCTGATCATGCGTGATTGAAGAGATCGATCCATCCTGCAACGAATTGAGGGTCCATCAACAAATCAAGTCCAAACTCTGATAAAATCCTGCGCCATAAATGATGTTCGCCGAAGGTCGACGTTATACAAGAATGCATTTGCTAATGCGCAAGAATTCCCAGGGGCAACTTGGGAACATCGGGGCCATCCGAACTTTGGATGCGATTCTTAATCTTCTACCACAACCTTCATGAAGAAAAACACTTTGAAAGCGCTTGGAGTCACACTTGCCGCGACGGTTGCGCTAACGACGTCGATATCGGCGACTGCTCAAGTCTACCCCATGGGGAGCAACTCCTATAACAGTCAAGGCGCGACACCGGGCGGCATGCCGATAAACACTGTCGTCAACATTTTTCCCGCGAGCGCTAACGCACACGGTGCGATTATTCAAAGTTGCAATGTGACCGTTTGGGGCAGCAGTTGGGGCCCCAATACCCTTGTCATTGCCTCACCCACCCAGCCGACGCCGCTGGCGACCGGAAACATCGTTGTATTCTCGGTTCTCAACCCGCCGGTTACGGCTGTAACGCTCCCTCATCCGGTCTATATTCCAGCAGGGAACGGCTTGTGGGGATACACGAGTGGAACCGGTGGCTCGATCTATTGTAATTACGACTTCCTAAACTAACCACCCTTGACAGCAAAAATGCCGCGCAATCTGCGCGGCATTCGTGCCCTTCGAATTTTTTCGCCCTTTGAACTAGGAATTCATCTTACCATTTAATATATTTAGGTTGCAATCGACATAAAAAGCGGATCGTACACGGAGTTCCAAGCTCTGGCCATGACCTGAATAAGCCGTTAGCGATGCAAATGCTCAGTGGAACTCAGCGCCGCACGGGCACCGAAAGATCGGGTGAACACCCACTCCTGGTAGGTCCGCGCCCCGTCGAATCTTTGAAACTCCATTGGGAAGTTAGCAATTTGAATCGGATGCCTCTTCGATGCGCTATGGATACCGACGATCGTTTGCCCATCCGGCGACATTTCCAGAACCCAGTCGGCCCTGCCGGTGACGGGGTCCGCATAAATCTTGCGTAGATGCCGCACCACGTTGGGGTAGCGTGGATCACGCAGGAGATCGTCAAGGGTGCGAGGTTGCGGCGCTTGAAACTGCGGCGTCGCTTGAGCATAGCTCATCAGCGCACGCTGAAACTCCTCCCCGACGAACAGCAACTCCTTTTCCGCCATACGCCTCTGATATACCGCGCCGAGTTGTACTGCGCCGGCGGCCGCTACGCCAATGATGGCGATCGAGATCATAAGCGCGAGATATGCATACCCCCCCTGCCCCGCCGCTCGCCTGGGATTGTTCCCTCGCATGCCTACATATCTCCGTAAGGCTTGCCTTCACGATCCTTCCCCGTCGCCCCGCTCTTAATGTCGTAAACATTTCCAAGCGACTGTTCGTCGGGCCGCACAATGCGCCAGTCGTCCATGCTGCCGGCGACCGGATCGAGCGGCAGGGAACGCAAATAATGCTTGTCCACAAGTTCCTGCAACGACTCGGGATATCGCCCAACATCACCATAGAACTTATCGATCGCGTCACGCGTGACGTGCAGGTTTTCGGCAAGCACTTTCTCCTTCGACGCGTCGATTGAATGAAAATATTGCGGCAACGCGATTGTCAGCATCAGGGCGATCACCGCCAGCACGATCAACAGTTCGATCAGTGTGAAACCGCGTCTTGTGCGTCTGCCACCTTTGATTCGAGTCACCATTGCCTATATGGAACACCGTTCAAACCAACGCTATTTGATGTCGAGTACACGTCGTACACGTCGTCACCTTCTTGCGGGTCGTCCGGTCCGCTGGCGTAACTGCGCTTGCCCCAACTGGCCTCAGCATCGACATCAACATCGGGGTTCATCGGATCACGCGGGATGCGACGCAAGAAATAGAGTTTTCGATGCTTCGGATCTCGTTGGTCGACCACACCGTCAACAAGTGCACCCAGCTTTGATGGGTACCCACTCGCCCCGGCGTCCATCGCGACCCTTCCTTCTCTACTCGCATCGCGATAAGCGTCGATTGCCCTGCGGATTTGATGCAAGGCCTGTCGCAGTTCTTGCTCGCGCTCACGTTGTCGTATCACTTGCGCCGTCGGCATCACGACCGTGGCAAGCACCCCTAGAATCGCTAGCGTGACGAGCAGCTCGATTAGCGTGAAACCGCCGGCCGTTGCTCGTTGCGAGCGCGCCCGCACAACAAAATAGCCATGCATCGCTAACGGACCGAGATGCTATGCGCTGAGGTCGGCGCGAACGCCACGGGACGCCCCCCGATACCCTTCGCCTCGCCGGGGCGCAATCGAACCGCCGTCTGCGCGGTACTCGAGAGCGCACGAAATTTCAACACTGCGAACACCCCTTTTGCCGACGAGCCAACGCCACCCGTGGCCGAGTCCGCAAGGATCACTTTGCCGTTAGGATCCGCGCCGCTGGTAAAACGCGTCGGCGCGCCGCCACGTCTCAAGAAATCACCTTCGACAGCGTCGACGAACGCTAGCTTGCTGCTGTCGTAGCTCAAATCGGTCGACATGCTCATGATCGGCTCTTGTGCTTGCATGGCTAGTGTTAGGGTTAGCGTCTCACCGACCTTGACCTGCTGCGGCCCGTCTATCGTCGCCTTGACCGCAGTCCCGCCCGCGCTTGCAGCATCGGTCGATGCGCGGGGCGCTTCCACTTGCGAGGCCGCACGATGCGTCGCACTATTGTCAGGACCAGCATTCTTTAGTTCAAGCGACGGCCCTGCCTTAGTCGTCACGGCCGGCGTCGACGCAGGCAGCACCTGTGCAGCGTCGGCCATTGCTGCTCCGGCTTTCGGGGCAGCGGAAACCGTCGACACGATCTGCGCGGAAGCACCTGCCAGCCCGTTTGAACGAATCAAACTCTGCATGTTCGTTTCGGTCCCTGCCGAAAAGTAGGCAAGCGCTGCATCGGGCCGCCGGATATTCCGGATCAGGTGTGGCGTGATCGAGAGGACGATCTCGGTATCTTTATCGTCATCCGTCGTCGCCCCAAACAGTCGGCCCAGCAAAGGCACTTGGCCGAATCCGGGTATCTTATTGCCTGACGTACGCTCCTGGCTGTCGATCAAGCCTGCGAGCACGTCGGTTTCGCCATTCTTCAGTTGCAAGACGGTGCTGGCCGTCCGCGTGCCGATCTCGTAAGCGGTCGTACCCGACGATTCCGTTATCTGATTGAGCAGACTGCTGACTTCCAATGAAACCTTGATGCCGACCGTGTCGTCCAAATGAATCGTCGGTTCAACCTCGAGCGTCAGGCCGACATCGAGGTAGTTGATCGACTGCGATACGAAACCCGTGGAGGTCGCCGTCGATGTTATGTTCGGCACTCGCTCGCCGATGAGAATTTTGGCCTTCTCGTGGTTGCGCACGCGAATGCGCGGATTTGTCAGCAGCTTGGCGTTCGAATCCTGGACATTGGCGTTCGCGCTGGCCTGCAACTGCGACACGCCGAGGGAGCGCGACGTCTGATGCAGCAGGTCGCTCAACGAAAGCGCAGGTGAAGTCGCGCTCGATAATGCGCTGCCAAGTCCCGAGCCGGCAGAACTCACGGCGCTGCCAAGCGGCAGCGGTGTGACCGTCACCGATCCAGGCCATGCGATTCCGAGGTTCTGCAGGCTGTTGCGCTGCACCTCCAAGACCTCGACCTCCAGCATGACTTCTGGCTCCGGAACGTCTTCCAGCGCAACGAGTTTCTCGGCCATCTTGATGACGTCGGGTGAGTCTCGCACGATCACCATGTTCAGCTTCTCGTCGAACACGATGTCTTTGACCTGAAGGATAGTCCTCAAAGTATTGGCGACGGTTTTTGCTTCAGCATTGGAGAGGAAGAACGTGCGCACCGCAAGTTCCCGGTATTCCTTCCGCTTGGCCGCCGTGTTCGGGTAGATCAGCACCGTGTTCTCGTCGACCACTTGCTGCGCGAGCTCGTTCGTCGCGAGCACATAGTGCACCGCCGCTTCGATCGTACTGTTTCGCAGGAAGATGGACGTTCGTTGATCCGTTCTTACGTCTTTATCGAACACGAAGTTGAGCCCGGCCGTGCGGGACATCACATCGAACACCTGTTTGAGCGTCGCGTCCCCAAAGTCGATTTGGATCGGCTTTTGGTAAGCGTGCGCAAGTACTGCCTCGACAGCAGACTCGCCTTCCTCGTGATGCAACTTCTGTTTAAGCGCAAGTGCGCGCGGCTGGGCCGGAGCCTCGCTCAATACCTCGTCGACTAGGCGCCGCGCCTCCGCATTGTCGTTTTTTTCCGCAGCCGCTTCCGCTCGATCGAGCAAAGCTGCTTGATGGCCGATGTTTTCGAGGCCCACCAATCCAGCCAAGGCGCGCTCGTTGGCAGGATCGAGGGCAAGTGCTCTTTGATATGACTTTCGAGCTTCGGCCAATGCTCCGCTAGCCGCAAATCGGTCGCCTTCCTCGTCATATCCCGCAGTGGCTCGTTCCCGCTCCGCGAGCCACGTCGAACGATATCGCGCATCCTGAGGCTCACGCGTCACCGCTTCGGACAATTTGGCGAGACCTTCGTCGATCTTGCCCGCGGCGACCAGGTTCTGCCCGTCGTGATAAGCCTGCTGTGCGGCACAGCCGACCAGCAAAACGGTCAACGTCAAAGCGGCCGCAAGATGTCGCCAATGAAACGCTGGCCAACGCGCACACCCTTCGCGCTTTACTGAAGTTAAATTATCCAACACTAGTTTCCTTCCTTTGCTTCACGCTTAGTCGGCGCCACCGATGTCCAACGTTTGAACCTGTTTCAGGGGCAGGTAGACGAGCGATAGTGTCGGTGGCTTGATCGACTCGACGCGGTACTCGGACTCGATGATCATTTGCTCGCGCACGACCAATGTCTCTTGCCCCCGTGCCAAGTAGACTTCCCAAATACCGTCGGCGGCTTTCTTGCCGATGTACGTGAAGGGCAGATTCGGCGCCGCTGGGGGCGGCAATGGCGGCACATCGGCCTGCGCCGGCGCCACCGAAGGAAGCGGTGCAGCCATGGCTTGCGCTTCGAAGAGATTGCGGCGTCCATCGGTCGCGCGGCCAAAAAGCGCTTGACGCGGACGCAGCGCGGCAACACCGATCTCCCCTGCTGACGCTTTGTCCACGCTGCTTACGGTGACCGCTGTTCGCACACGCGGTGCAGCCTCGACGATCTCGTCGCCCGACTGGCGATTCGCGAAAACGAGCGTCGCCGCGCATGAGACGAAGACGAGCGCAAGCGCGACTTGCCGGGGCTTCATTGCCGCACCTCGCCTGTCGCCTTACGCCCCAATGTGGAATCATCTGCGCGAACGAACATAGTGAAACGCACATTCGCCTTAACCATCGATTCACCTGCCGACGCGCGCTCGAAGCGTATGTCGTCCAGCGACGCATAAGGGGTTACCAGCAAAACGCTCTCGCAAAATCGTCGAATGTTTTTGTAGTCGCCCTTTACGGGTAGAACGATCGCGTACGTATCGAAGCGCCCAACTCTATCGTGCGCCGGCTTGTATTCGCCTTTATCCAACGCGACGCTCGCGTCCGCCGCGGCTTTGAACAGACTTGCCACGATTTGGTCGACGTGTGTGGCATCTCCAAGCGTCGAATAAAAGGCCGATATACGTTCGGCAGCCAAGGCTTGCGGCGGAACCGCGCGCTTTGGCTCGGGTGTCGCACGTGCGCGGGCAAGGGCGCGAGTTTCCTGATCAACGTGCACGGCGAGGCCGGGGATCCAGACGATCCACATTAAACCGGCAGTGAAAACGCATGCGGCGACGAAAAGCGTTCCGGCTTGGGCGCGATCGAACCATAGGCGCACTCGGAGCGCCGTTCGCGCAAAGGAAGCGTCCGTCACAACGGGCCTCCTCGCCATTGCACTTCTATCTCGAAACGGATCACTTCCCCGAAGCCGTCGTGCACTCGCTCGTGTTTCGTCAAATACACGTGGCCAATGGAAGGTTGTTGCTCCAGCGCTGCGAGATAGCCGATCATGTCCTCGGCGTGGCTGCTCTGCGCTTCAATCTTGATCTGTGCGCTACGTGGATCCGGCCGGACCGACAGCACCGAGACCGGCTCAGGCGTTGCGGCCTCAAGCGCGTCGAGGATGTCGGCCCAAGGCAAATTGAGTCGTGCCACGGCGGCATTGATCGCTGCAGCTTGCTTCACATCGATCGGCGTCTGCAATAACGCAGTCGACTGTCGAGCACGCGCGCCGGACCGAGCCGCAAAAGATGCGGCTTGCCGATCAAGTGTCTCGAGCCGGCCTAACAACTCATGCGCGCGAAAGCCAACAACGATGCACGACATGACCACCGCGACCGCCAACCATCGTGCAATCGGCCGCGTACGATACAGTTCGCGCAGAAGACTAGGCGGCGCAAAGTCGATGTGAAGATGATTCATGTCGCCGCCTCGCGTTGAACCATCTTGTCAATCAAGCCTGCATCGAGTTCGGACTTGTCGGAAGTTGCGTCGTCGGCGCGATGCCAATGCACGACCATAGCGGATTCTTGCCCTGGAACCGACTGCGAAGGCAATGCCTCGGGCGGCAATCCACGAACGTGCAGCGATGCCGCCAGCGGCACGCCTTCTAGCATGGCGGCATAAGCGACTTGCTCGCAAAGTCGCCCCACTGAATGGCGATCATCCTTAAACACGAGCGTACGCACCGCTGCAAGCCGCGGCCGCGAAGCTCCGACAACAATTCCCAGCGTCAATGTGACGCCGCTCAACGTAGCGAGCCATGCATCGGCCGACACGTCGTGGCGCAAGCGATTCCACGCCGCAACGAAGTTCGGTGTCACCGAGACCAGCGTGGTCCGTCGCGGGGCTACAGCTAAGCGCAGGGCGTCGATCACATGACGCGGCGCCGCGCACGCAAGAAACGGCACGCCGCCCTGCCAGTCCGCCATGACGTGCCACGGGGCGACCGGCTCGCCATACAGCCCCTCGAAGCGCACATCGGCGGCACTGCGCAGATCCGACATGCTCGCGGCGTTCGATGGCGGGGTCACCATGAAATAGCGTACGACGTCATCGTCTAGAAGCGCTCGGACCGGCAGTCCACGGCAGCCTATGTCTCCGAGCACCGCTGATATCGACGCCCTCAACTCGTCCGATGCTAGGTCGAGGCAATCGGCCATCGATCTGTGCGCGGTCGCCGCGCTTCGCTTCTGCGCCCCCGATTCACGCCTTGCAACGACCAAAGTGCGCCCAACGTCGAGCCGACATTGTTCGCCTCTGACAATCCGCATCAGCCGATCACGCATTGAGCGTCACCCGTTTCACTTCGGCCAGCGTTGTCTCGCCGCGTTTCACTAACGCGAGCGCCACTTCGCGCAGTTGGCGCGTGCCGTTCTTTCGCGCCGCCTCTTTAATGCGGCGGATCGGCTGCTTTTCCACCACCATGTCGCGAATCTCATCGTCCAGAATGAGAATTTCGGCGATGGCCCGCCGCCCACGATATCCAGTGCCACGGCAGTCACCGCATCCGGCGCCCTGTCGGAAATCGAAATCGGCTACCTCCTCGCGGGCAAGCCCTAGACGTGCGAGCTCCGCGTCCGACGGAATGTACGGCCTGCGGCAGCGCTTGCAATTTACGCGCAACAATCGCTGCGCCCAAATTCCGTTGAGCGCGGATACGAAGGCGTACGGGTCAATGCCCATGTGATTGAAGCGGCCGAAAACGTCGAACACGTTATTCGCGTGTACTGTCGTCAACACAAGGTGGCCGGTCAGCGCGGACTGAACGGCGATCTCCGCGGTTTCGCGATCCCGTATTTCGCCCACCATGATCTTGTCGGGGTCGTGCCGCAAGATCGAGCGAAGACCTCGAGCGAAAGTGAGCCCCTTCTTCTCGTTGACGGGAATCTGCAAGATGCCGGGCAACTGGTATTCCACCGGGTCTTCGATCGTGATGATCTTGTCCCGCCCGTTGTGGATTTCGGTAAGGGCTGCGTACAGTGTGGTCGTCTTGCCCGACCCCGTGGGCCCCGTTACGAGCAGCATGCCGTACGGCTCTTCCGCCAAGCGGCGCAGCACGACCAACGACTCATGGTCATACCCAAGCGCTTCTAGCGTGAGCGCACCGTGCGCCTCGATCATCGCCCGCTTGTCCAGGATTCGGATCACCGCGTCTTCGCCATGAATGCTCGGCATGATCGAAACCCGCAGATCGATATCGCGGCCGCCGGCTGACACTCGAAAGCTTCCGTCCTGCGGAACGCGGCGCTCGGCGATATCGAGTTCGGCCAGTACCTTGAGGCGCGATATCACTTGTTCCGCGGTCTCGATTCCCTTGATCGTCGCCGCTGCGTCGAGCACACCGTCAACACGGTACTTCAAGGCGAGACCACTCGACGTGCTCTCCAAATGGATATCCGATGCCCCGGCCTTGAGCGCATCGTAAAGCGTCGAATTGACGAGTTTGACCGCTGGGCTGGCCGCTTCGTTAACCGTGGCAAAGGACAGCTCTTGGGCGGCACGCCCCCCCGCCTGCTGCCCGTCGATGGGAGAAACCAGGGTATCGATTGCGCGCGCGGATTCTTCCATGCGTGCGTGGTAAGCCTGCAGATCGGACGGCAAGGCAAATCGCACATCCACGGCAGCGCCCGCCCGAGTAGCAAGCCAAGTCCGAAGATCCAGATCGAAGGGATCGGTCAGGACAGCAATCAAGGCGCCGCCCGGCTCGCGCAGCAATGCGCATCGCCTCTGCATCGCACGCGAGAGCGGAACGCGATCGAACAACGGCTCCATCTCTAGCATCTGCGGCGTTTCGATAGTACTCATCGCCAGTTGACGCGCAAGCATCCGCACGAGCGCACGCGGCTCGATACCAGTCAACGCCTCCAATTCGAGGAGCACATGGCGTTGCGACGCCGACGATGCAGCACGTGCCTGCGCAAGCAGCGCCGTATCGATCGTCGTGGACTGCATCATCGCTTGCGCAATCATGACAAGCCCGCCGCGAGATCGAAGATGGGCAAATAGAGCAACACGACGATCGTGCCGACCACGAGACCAATGACCGACATGAGAAGTGGCTCGAAGAGACGCGTGAATCGATCGATCCAGCGACTGATTTCTCCATCGTAAAAAGCCGCCGATTGCGTCAGCATATCGCCGAGTTCTCCAGAGCGTTCGCCTACCCGCAACATCCGCAGCGAGATAGGCGTTGTGAGGTCTTCCGCATCGAATGCGCTTGATAAAGCCATACCTCCTTGCACGACGGCGGCGGCTCGCTCGAGACGTTGGCGCAAGGCGAAAGAGATCGTCCCTGCCGCTGTCTCCATGGCCGGAACGATAGGGACGCCCCCCTCCAACAGCATGCCAAGCGTCAAATAAAGACGCGAAAGTTCGTAGATGCGTAAGTGCGAACCAATCAATGGGATGCGCGCCAGCAGGCTCATGACGCCGACCTTGGCGATCGCCGTTCGCAGCCCGACAAGCCCCGCCGCAGTACACGCAATAGTCCCAGCCAACAGCGGCAGACCGTGAGCAGCGGCGAATCTGCCCCAATCGAGCAGCAGCTGGGACATCCAAGGCAGTGCTCGGCCTGTACCCTCATAGATGATTGCAAACCGCGGCACGACGTAGGCAATGAGGAACATGGCCACGCCACCGCCGGCGACAAGCAGGATGCTCGGGTAAATGGCCGCGCTCACAAGCTTGTTCCGCACGATGTCGATGCGCGACTGATAGTCGACGTAGCGTTGCAACGACCGAGGTAAGTCACTCGTGCCTTCTGCCGCGCGCACGATGCCGACATAGAGCGGCGGGAATACGTCCGGCTGCTCGGCGAGTAGGTTCGAGAAGCGCTTGCCATCACGCAACCCTGCAAGCAGACGTTCCAGAACGCGGGTCAGCCTGGCGCCTCCCGCCCGCTCCGACAGCGCCTCGAGCCCTTCGACGATGGTAAGCCCCGCTTTGAGCAGCGCCAAAAGTTCCTGACTGAACAGAACCAACGAGAAGCCAGCGCGCGACGCAGCGTGCCGCCGCAGGGACCGCACTCGATTCAGACGCATCACATGGAGCCCGCGCGCGCGCGCCTGTAGGCGTGCGTCGCCTTCGTCAGGAGCGTCAACGACAATCGAGACGATTCGGTTCTCAGGAGAGAGGCCTCGCACTTCGTATCGCATCTCGCGGCCCTACTCTTTTGCGCCGAACCCACTCGCGCGACGCGCCGGCTCGCGGCGTTTCATTCGCAGCCGGCTCATTCGCTACTAATGTCGGCGTCTTCCCCGGCGCCGCCGCGCTGACCGTCACGACCATAGGAAATAACCGCGTAATCGCCTTTGGCGCCGGGTACTTGATAAAGGTAGGCGTGACCCCAGGGGTCGAGAGGGACATCCTTCTTGAGATATGGGCCTGTCCATTTATCGAGGCCCGCCGGCTTGATGACCAATGCGGCCAGGCCTTCTTGGGCTGTCGGAAAGCGGCCGACATCGAGGCGGAAATTGTCGATGGCCTTCGTGAAAACATCGATCTGCGCACGAGCGATGGTCACTTGAGACTTGCCGAGTTGAGCGAAATAGCGAGGCCCAACCAGCGCCGCCAGCATCCCGATGATGACCAACACCACCAGCAATTCGAGGAGGGTAAAGCCCCGCTGACGCGCGCCCCGTAGCCACGCCCCGGGTATGCCCCGCACCCGGCCGCTTTCGCCAAACCGCATTCTGATTCCTTTCTTAGAATTATTGCCCTTGCATGGGCCGGATTTTTTCGCAGAGCCGTCTATTGCTTAACCCCGTTCGGCTCTAAATCGGCGTAATGGTAAAGCAATTTAGTCAGCGTGTGCGTGGGTGTGATCGGCTCGCGCTGGCAAGCGTCGTTACGCCCCCTTCGCTCCCGCCCCCGCCCGCCGCATCGCCACCGGCTTCACCGCATCCTGCAGCGCCGGCGCTGCAGGCGCCGAATCATCGATCGAAGTCGCCCGTCCGCCATCGCGGAAAAACGCCTGCTCGGCCGCCCGGTTCATCACCAAAATGCTGATGCGGCGGTTGGTCGGCGCATTCGGATCGT
>Ga0157369_10008979_pt1 | contig 11451 bp, 8 predicted proteins | sample C25metaG_FD_113461 | JGI IMG/M metagenome (GOLD analysis project Ga0157369, IMG submission 113461) | Corn rhizosphere microbial communities from Kellogg Biological Station, Michigan, USA - C2-5 metaG | ecosystem: Host-associated > Plants > Roots > Rhizosphere > Soil | place: USA: Michigan... | reverse complement strand
CCCGCGGCCGATCCCGGGCCATGCCGCGCTCGGCCAGCACATCGCGGCGACCGCGATGAAAGACGATTTCGAGCCCTCGATCTCGCATCGCATGGCGCTCGACCACGGTTTCTGCATTCCGCTCCAGAAGATGGAATTGCCGAAGCTGCCGCGCATCGTGCCGATCGCGGTGAACGATCTCGAGCCGCCGATGCCGAGCATCAAGCGCTGCTTCGCCTGGGGTAAGCTCCTGGCGAAAGCGATCGCGTCCTATCCCGAGAATATCCGCGTCGCGATCTTCGCCACCGGCGGGCTCAGCCATTCGATCGGCGAGCCGACGATGGGTGCGATCGACGAAGCCTTCGACCGCGATTGCATCAAGGCGTTCCAGAACGGCGCCGAAGGCCCGCTCACCGCGCTGCTCGACGAGCGCATGGAAGCGGCCGGCAACGGCACGCATGAAGTGCGCAACTGGGTGATCGCCCACGCCGCCGCCGGCAGCCGCGGCTTCGACCTCATCGATTACCGCAACATGCCCGAGGTCTATGTCGGCTGCGGCTGGGCGTCGTGGAGTGCCGCTTAATTATCGTACGTCATTGCGAGGAGCCGTAAGGCGACGAAGCAATCCAGAAGCCTCACGTGAAGCTCTGGATTGCTTCGCCCTCATCCCGAGCTTGTCGAGGGACGCTCGCAATGACAAGTCTCCATTAAGGCGACAACTCCTCCAGCGTCCGGCCCTTCATGCGCGAGGATCGCCGCGCCCGAGTGCGTCTCGAGGACTTCTGCTGTCGTCATCTTTCCCCTCGCGCTGCTTCAGCGCCGTATGCGGCTCGACGGTGCGTTGGTCGGGCTCAGCCCTTTCGGCAAGGCCGCGCCGGCGATGATGATCATGAGGATCAAGGCGCCGGCGACCCAATAGACATTCTGCACCGCGTCGCCGATCCCCGCCATGACTGGAGCGACCTCGCTCGGCGAGAGCTTGTCGCGCAGATTGGGGTCGAGGATGCGATCGACGGCGTTGTCGCCGAGCATGCCGGCCAAGGTCAGATTGACCACGGCGCCATAGATCGCGGTACCGACGGTCTGGCCCAGCATGCGCATCAGGGAAATGATCGCGGTGGCGGTGCCGCGCTGGCTCCAATCGACGACGCTTTGCGCCGCGACCATATAGGTGTTCTGGTTGAGGCCCATGCCGATGCCGACCAGCCCGGTGCCAGTCGCCGCCCAGAGCGGCCCGCGGCTCGGATCGAGCGCGATCAGCATGACGATGCCGGTCACCAGGAAAATGCCGCCGACATTCGTCGCCGCGCGATAGGAGGCGCGCAGCATGATCTGACCGCCCGCCCAAGAGCCGGCGATCCAGGTGACCGAACTGATCGCGAGGGCATAGCCGGCGACGATCGGGCTGCGCCCCATCACGCCCTGGATGTAGGCGGGTAGGAACGTCGTGCTCGCCATGACAACGCAACCGACGCCGAAGCAGGCGACAACACCGCTCAGGATGACGCGGTTGCGCCACAACATCAGCGGCAGGATCGGCTCGGGCACGCGGCGCTCATGCCAGACCAGCACGGCCATGATCGCCGCCGAGACGATCAGCAGCAGCAGGAAGGTCGAGAGGCCGAGGTGATGCGCCTGGATCAGCGTATAGAGGATCAGGCCGATGCCGAGCGCCATCATGACGGCGCCGAGATAGTCGATGCGATGACGGCGATGCTCGATCCGCTCCTGCAGCGAGACAGCGAGCAGCGCGAAGGCGACGATCGCGATCGGCACGGAGATCCAGAAGACCCAATTCCAGGCGAAGGTGGCGATCACGAACGCGCCGAGTACCGGACCGATGATGGCGGCTATGCCCCAAATGCTGGAAAAGAACCCCGCCATCTTGGCGCGCTGTGCCGGTGGGTAGAGATCGCCGATCAAGGTCTGGTTGATCGGCTGCACCGCGCCGGCGCCGATGCCCTGGATGACGCGGAAGATCACCAGCCACAACATATTCGGCGCCAAGCCGCAAGCGGTGGTGCCGACCAAGAAGACGATGAGGCCGAAGAACAGGATGCGCTTGCGGCCATAGAGGTCGGCGAGGCGGCCATAGATCGGGATGGTCACGCCCTGGGCGAGGAAGTAGCCGCTGAACACCCAGGAAAAGAGATCGAAGCCGCCGAGCTGGCTGATGATCGTCGGCATCGCGGTGGCGACGACCGTGCCTTCCATGCCGGTCATGAAGATCAGCACGACCGAGGCTGTCAGGATCCAGAAACGCCGTGTCGGCCCGGCGATGATCCGCGATTCACCCGGCGGGTGGCCCGCCGCGACGGGCTTATCGCTCTGCCGCGTCGTCTCTGCGCTCAAGCCTCACCGGACGCGATCATCATTCCCCCCAGCAATCCTTCGGGCAGCGCGCCTTTAGCGATCTCGTGCGGCGTTCGTCGGGCTGAGGCCGCGCGGCAGCGCCCGCGTCACCGCAAGCCCGATCAGCGCCAAGGCGCCGGTTACGAGATAGACATTATGCAGCGCGGCGGCGATCGCCGCCATCAGCGGCTCGATCTCGCTGGCCGGGAAGTTGTCGCGCAAATTGGGGTCCATGATCCGGTCGACGGCGTTACCGCTGATCCGGTCGGAGAGGCCGAGATTGACGATGCCGCCAAAGAGGGCGCTGCCGACCGACTGGCCGAGAATGCGCGCAAAGAGCGTCGAGGCGGTCGCCGTGCCGCGCTGCTCGCGTCCGACCGCGGCCTGCGCGGCGAGGAAGAAGGTGTTCTGGAAGAGCCCCATGCCGAGGCCGGTCAGCGCCGTGCCGGCACCTGCCCAGAGCGGGCCGTAGCCCGGCTGCAGCGTGATGAGGAAAGCCGCGCCGATGATCACGATCGCGCTGCCGGTCACGGTCGCGGCGCGATAGGAGCTGCGCAGCATGATCTTGCTGCCGGCGGCGGAGCCGACCATCCAGGTCACGGAGGTGACCGACACGACATAGCCGGCGATCAGCGGCGTCTCGCCCATCACGCCTTGCACATAGGCGGGAAGGAAGGCGGAGGCGGCGATGGTGATCGAGCCGACGGTGAAACAGGCGATGGTCGCGGCGAGGACGATCGGGTTGCGCCATACGTGCAACGGCATCACCGGCTCGGCGACGCGTTGCTCGTGCCGATAGAGCAGCACCAGAAGAACCGCCGCACCGGCAAGCAGGATGAGAAATATGGTGATGCCGAAGGACGTCGCCTGATTGAGCGCGAACATCAGCAAGCCGATGCCCGATGTCATCAGCACCGCGCCGAGGTAATCGATCTGGTGCTCGCGGCGAGCGCGCTGCTCATGCAGGAACGCGGCGAGCAGCGCGAAAGCGGCGATGCCGAGGGGCACGTTGATCCAGAAGATCCAGCGCCAGCTCAGATGCGTCACCATCAGCGCGCCCACCAACGGGCCGCAAATCGCCGCCGTTGCCCAGATGCTCGAGAGATAGCCCTGGATGCGCGCGCGCACCGCCGGCGGATAAATGTCGGAGATCAGCGTTTGCGTGACCGGCATCGTGCAGCCGGCGCCGATGCCTTGCACGATGCGGCAGAGGATCAGCGTGAGCATATTGGGTGCGAGCCCGCAAGCCGCCGAGCCTGCCAGGAACAGTGTGAGCCCGAAGAACAAGAGCGGCTTGCGGCCGAAGAGATCGGCGAAGCGGCCGCTCAAAGGGATGGAGACGGACTGCGTCAGGAAATAGGCGCTGAACACCCAGGAGAAGAGATGGAAATCGCCGAGCTGGCTGACGATGGTCGGCATCGCGGTGGCGACGACCGTGCCTTCGATCGCCGTCATGAAAATGCAAATCACCGCCGCGGTCATGATCCATGGCCGGCTCGCCTTGCTAGCGAAAGCGGTGCTCTCTTCGGTGCGGGCGGGTGCGGTGGTGGTGGTTGGGGCCTCGCTCGACACGGGTGATCGTTCCTATTTATCCGCCGCCGCGTGGTGCGGGCTGAGGCCACGCGGCAATACAAATGTCATGGCGAGGCCGAGCAGGACCAGCATGCCCGTCCCGAGAAAGACATTATGAAGCGAAGCGGCCACTGCCGCCATCAGCGGCGCGATGCTACCGGCCGACAGATGGCTACGCAGCGCTGGGTCCATGATCTGATCGACAGCATCGGCGCCGATCGTATCGGCGAGGCCGAGATTGACAATGCCGCCGAACAACGCGCTGCCGAGCGATTGGCCGAGGGTGCGGGCGAAGAGCGAGGAGGCAGTGGCCGAGCCGCGTTGCTCGCGCCCGACCGAGCTTTGCGAGGCGACAAAGAATGTGTTCTGGAAGAAGCCCATGCCGAGGCCGATCAGCGACGTGCCGATCGCCGCCCATACCGGCCCGCGCTCCGGTGTCAGGGCGATCAGCATCAAAGTGCCGGCGATGATGATTGCGCTGCCGATCCTGGTGGTGAAGCGGTAAGAGGTCCGCAGCATCAGCCTTCCGCCGACCGTCGAGCCGAAGGCCCAGATGATCAGCGGTGCTGCGACGACATAGCCGGCGACGATCGGATCGCGTCCCATGACGCCCTGGATATAAGGGGGTAGGAAGGCAGCGGTGGCGATGTTGATCGCGCCGACGGTGAAGGACGCGATGGAGCCGGCAAGCACGATCGGATGAGTCCAGACCTGCAGCGGCAGCACTGGTTCGGGCACAACGCGTTCGTGGAAATAGAGTACCACCAATAGGACCAAAGCGAGCACGAGAAGGCCAATGAACAACGGCGTGCCGAGCGCGGTCGCCTGATTGAGTGCGAACATCAACGTACCGATGCCGGTCGCCACCAGCAGCGCGCCGAGATAATCGATCTTATGGGCATGGCGTTGGGGCTCCCCGCGCAGCGCCACGCTTAGCAAGACGAAGGCGAGGATGCCGATCGGCACGTTCACCCAGAAGATCCAGCGCCAACTGAGATGCGTCACCAACGCGGCGCCGAGTAGCGGGCCGCCGATCGCCGCGACGGTCCAAATGGAAGAAAGATAGCCTTGGATCCGGGCACGCGCTGCCGGCGGATAGAGATCCGAGATGATTGTCTGCGTCACCGGTGTCACGCAGCCGGCGCCGATGCCCTGGACGACGCGGAAGCCGATCAGCGTGACCATGCTCGGCGCCAGGCCGCAGGCCGTCGATCCGCCAAGGAACAATACGAGGCCGAGATAGATAATCGGCTTGCGGCCGAACAGATCGGCAAAACGGCCGGCGAGCGGAAGCGTCACCGATTGGGACAGCAAATAGATGCTGAAGACCCAGGAGAAAAGATGGAAATCGCCTAGCTGACCGACGATCGTCGGCATCGCGGTAGCGACCACGGTGCTCTCGATCGCGGCCATGAACATGCAGATGACCGCCGCGGTCATAATCAAGGTTCGGCTCGCTTTGTCGGCGGCGTTTTCTTCGGCAGGCGCAGGCGCTGCGTCGCCCGATTGCGGGCGATCAGGCTTTACAGCCGATTCAGTCACAGACGATGCTCAGTGTTTCTCGACGCGCTAATATTTCTCGACCCAGGGTCGTAGCGCGATCTCGGCCGTCCAGGCGCTGCGATGCTGGCGATGGACGGCGAGATAAGTGGCCGCGATAGCATCCGGCTCGAGAAGCGCGTCGGGGCCGCGATCCTGGCCGCGCGTGTCGCCCGGCTGGCGGATGCCGCCGTCGATCACGAAATGCGCGACATGGATGTTCTGCGGCGCGAGCTCGCGCGCCATGCTCTGGGTGAGTCCGCGCAGACCGAATTTTCCCATCGCGAAGGCCGCCGAGAGCGGGAAGCCTTTCACGCTGGCCGAAGCGCCGGTGAACAGGATGGTGCCGTGGCCCGCTTTCAGCATCAGCCGCGCCGCCTGCTGGCCGACGAGGAAGCCGCCATAGCAGCCGACCATGATCGCGTTGAGCACTTCGTCGGGCTTGAGCTCGGCGATCGGGCCACGCGCGCGGCCGCTCGGGTTGTAAACGACGAGATCAGGCACCGCGATGTCTTGGGCGACAGAGGCGAAGAGCTTCTCCACCTCGGCCGGTTTGGTGGCATCGCAGGCATAGGCGCGTGCCTGGGTCTCGGCGCAGAGCGCGGCGAGCTTGTCGGTACGGCGCGCCGCCACGGCGACGCGCATGCCTTCTTTATGGAAGAGGCGCGCGAGCGATGCACTGAGACCGGCCCCTGTTCCGACGATGAGCGCGGTCTCAGCCATGGCTTGTGTCCTTTACCTGGCGCGTCGCGAGGGCAGCAATAGCTCGGCCTCGGCGCGTGCCGCGGCGCGGCTCAAAGCCTCGCGTTTCAATTCGACGACAACCTGCTTGGCGTGACGGTCGCGCACCGTGCCACCCATCACAGGTGAATTTGGCGACAGGTTGAGCAGGCGCAAACCGGCGATCTTCGGCGTTTCGTCGCCGCCTTCGAGCGTCGCTTCGATCTCCTGGCCCTTGAAGAGGCGGGTGAGACCGGAAGCGGCGAGGGTATCGCTATCGATCGGCAGATCGCTGCTGACGCCTTGCAGGCGCAGCGTACCGCGCGTCGTCCGTGTGTCGAACCACTGCACGACGCCGCGCACCATGCCGTTCGTCGGGGCGAGCGGCGGCGCCGGCGGTGTAACCGGAGCGACATGAATGACTTCGGCGCGGCGCAACAAAGTCGGCTGTGCCGGTTTGATCTCCTGCGCTTCGGCTACCGGTTTCTCGGGCGCGGCAATCTTCTCGACGGCGATCTTCTCCGCTGTGACCTTCTCCGCAGCGGGGGCGACGACATGCGCGTCATCGCGCTTGCGCGGGCCAGCGGCGCGTTTCGCACGCGGCTCCGCGACCGTCTTTGCCTCGGTGGCTCGCGGTTCTTTCTTGATCGACTTGCTGGCGTTGCTGTCGAGCGATTGCAACGCACGCTCGACATTCTCGATGATCTCAGGAATTTCGTTGATCGAAGTGTGACGACGCTTTGATAACAGCTTCGCGACCACGCGCGCGGCCTCGGTTTTTTGTGACATGCGTTGTTCGCTATGTTTGCCCGATGCGGAACTCATAACAAATCCTGTCTCTTTGGCAAGGGTACCGCCATTGACCCTGCTACGCGATGGGCGATAGCGTAAGCAATGATCGGAAGTTTGGATTCCCGTGCGCGTCTCGGCGTCGTGGGGATCATCGTGTGTACGTTTGCTCTATGGCTTATTTTGGGCGCAGGCGCGGAGCTTGCGCGGCTGGTCGCGGGGGCGGCGGTCGCGCTCGCCGCCGGGTGCTGGTCTGCGCTTGATACGCCTTGATTCCGGCGATCAACGAATGCGGGCAGCAGAAAACGCATAGCTGAGCACCGTTCCGAACGTGCCCGTTCATTGACAGCGACGGAGCGGGGGTGTTAACGAGCGGCAGATTTGTTTCAGTGGACCCGCGAATTCATCCATGCCGCGGATATCGATCGGCGATTGCGAGCTTTATTACGAGCGCGAAGGCGATGGCTTTCCCGTGCTCTTCATCACTGGGCTTGCCGGCTATGCGAGCTTCTGGCGCGATCAAGTGCCGAGCTTCGCGCGCAGCTACTCCGCGATCACCTATGATCATCGCGGTGTCGGGCAAAGCGATCTCAAATGCGCGAGTAACGTGATCGAGCGCCTCGCCGCCGATGCGGTGGCGCTGCTCGACGCGCTCGGCGTTGCCAAGGCGCATATCGTCGGTCACTCGGCCGGCGCTGCCACCGCCCAGGTTCTCGCGATCGATCATGCGCATCGTGTCGCCAGCGTCGTCATCGTCGCGGGCTGGACGAAACCCGACGCCTATTTTCGTCGCTTCTTCGGCTTGCGCAAGGAGCTGCTGTCGCGGCTCGGCCCCTCTTCTTATATCCAGGCGAATACACTCTTCCTTTACCCGCCGTCCTACATCGCGGCGAATAACGAGAAGCTGCGCCAGATCGAGGCCCAGCACCTCGCGCATTTCCCGTCACCCGATACGATCGCCAGCCGTATCGATGCGATCATGGCGTTCGACCGGACCGCCGATCTCGCCAAGATCAAGGTCCCGACCCTGGTCCTCGGGGCGCAGGATGACGTCATCACCCCGGCCTATTTCTCCGAAGAACTGGCGCGGCGCATCCCGGGGGCCGAGGCCAAATTTTTCCCCCAAGGCGGGCATGACTTCCCCCAAGTCGTGCCGCGCGAGTTCAATCAGGCGGTTTTGCCCTTCCTCCAGGCCCACACCCCCGCGTCTTAAAGGCATTTTTGGGGCATCTGGCCTCCGGTAAGGTTAAGGGAAAGCCGGTTTAATCATTCGTCAAGTCCTGGGTCAGTACTCTGCCCCACGCGTCGTTTTCGTGCGTGGCTCCTATTGGCATGGCTCAATTGACGAAGACACCTTCCAGCACGGCGACCGCCCCAAGCGTCGCAGTGAATACGGAATTGGGCGATGTTCTCGCCGCGCTCGCTTCCGCGGGCGACGTTGCCTATGTCTGGAATATCGAAAGCGACGCCATCACCTGGCACGGCTCGCTGCAGATGCTCGGCTTCGACGAGGGCACGACCCTCGCGACCGGCCAAGCCTTTGCCGAGCGCATCAATCCGGACGATCTGCTGCAACGGCAGCAACAGCTTCACGCGCATTACGCGCGGGGCCAGGCTTTCGATTGCGAATATCGCGTGCGGCTCCAGGGCGGCAGCTTCGGCTGGCTGCACGATCGCGGCACCGCCGAGCTCGACCATGTCGGTCGGCCCAAGCGGCTGCGTGGCGTGGTGCGGCTCGTCACGAGCCGCAAGACGCAAGAGCAGCGGCTCGAACTCTTGGCGAATTACGACGATCTCACCGGCCACTTCAACAAGAAGCGGCTGCGCGAGGTGCTCGATCATCAGCTCGCGGCGAGCTTCCGCGCGGGCAGCACGGGCGCCTATCTCGCGATCGGTATCGACAAGCTCGCGACCATCAACGACGCTTTCGGCTATGACGCCGCCGATCAGGTTCTGATCGAGATCGGCCGCCGCCTCGACCGTTGCCTGCGCGTCAGCGATGTCGTCGGCCGTGTCGGCGGCGATCGTTTCGGCGTCATCCTCGCGCATTGCGCCGAGGCAAGCGTCAGCGCCGCGGCCGAGAAGATCCTCGCGACCGTGAGCCGCAGCCCGATCGAAACCGCCGCTGGCCCGATCTACGCCACGGTCTCGATCGGCAGCACCATTTTCCCCGATCAGGCCAAGACCTCGTATGAGGTCATGACCCGCGCCGAATCGGCGCTGTCGGAAGCCAAGCGCGCCGGCCGCGATTGTTTCGTGCCCTATCGCCTCTCGGAAGAGCAGCGTCGCCGCCATCGCGTCGGCATGGCGCTCGGCGAGCAGGTGCAGCGCGCGCTCAAAGAGCATCGCCTGCCGCTCGCCTATCAGCCGGTGGTATCCAGCGCGACCGGCGAAGTCGATTATTACGAATGCCTCCTGCGCATGATCGGCGAGGACGGCCGCACCATCGCCGCCGGCGCGTTCGTTGCGGCGATCGAGCAGATGGGCTTCATCCGCGTCATCGATCGCTATGTGCTCGAGACTGCGGTTGATCAGATCGCATCGCATCCGGGCTTCTGCCTCGGCATCAACATCTCCGGCCTCACCGCGACCGACCGCGCCTGGCTGCGCGCCGTCACGGCGATGCTGAAAGACAAGCCGGAGATCGCGAGCCGCGTCCTGGTCGAGATCACCGAGACCGCGGCGCTGCACGATCTCGAGGAATCCGCGCGCTTCGTCGCCTCGCTGCGCGATCTCGGCTGCCGCGTTGCGCTCGACGATTTCGGTGCCGGCTTCACCTCGCTGCGGCACCTTCAGGCGCTGGCTGTCGACACGGTGAAGATCGACGGGTCCTTCGTGCGCAATCTGACGCAGAGCGAGGACAACCAGGTCTTCCTGCGGCACCTTGTTGGCCTCGCGAATACGCTCGGCCTTCAGACGGTTGCGGAGATGGTCGAGACCGCCGAGGAAGCGGAAATTCTGCGCCGCGAGGGCGTGGCCTTCCTGCAGGGCTATTATTTCGGCAAGCCGACGCTCGAGAAGCCGTGGCTGCCGCCGCAAGCCGCGCCCTCCACGCCGATCAGCGCGGGCCCGATCAGCGCGGGCGCCAGCCGCTAAGCCGCACGCGAAGGCTCAGCCTTCGCCTTTTTCCTTTTTGCCGTAAGCCTCGACCTGCTGTTGCAGGTCGTTGATGCGCTTTTGCAGCTCGGAGAGCGATGCTTCCGATTGCGGCTCGGCTTGCGGCTTCTCGCCGCTTTTTTCGCCCGCAGCCTTGTCCGCCGCGGGCGTCTGGCCGAAAGGCGAGAACATCTTCATGGTCTGCTCGAAGAGCGCGAGGTTCTGCTTGCCCATCTGCTCGAGCGAGCCGAAGGGGAAGAGCCCGCCGAAGGCATCCTGCAGGCTTTTGCGCATCTGCTCCTGGTTGCGCCCGAAAGTCGTCATCGCATGTTCGAGATAGCGCGGCACCAGCCATTGCATGCTATCGCCGTAAAGCCCGATGAGCTGGCGCAGGAAGCTGATCGGCAAAAGGTTCTGCCCGCCTTTGCCTTCCTCTTCGACGATGATCTGAGTAAGGACGGCGCGGGTGATGTCTTCGCCGGTCTTCGCGTCGTAGACGACGAAGTCGGTATGGGCTTTGACCATCCGGGCGAGATCGTCCAGCGTCACATAGCTTGATGTCGCCGTATTGTAGAGCCGCCGATTAGCGTATTTTTTGATGACGATCGGCGGCGTTTCGGCGCCACTCGTGTCGGTCATTGTGGCAAGTTCCTCTGACGCATGAACAAAGCCAGCATAGCCTGTTGCGGGCCTTGGCTCTAGCGCGTTGATCGCGGGCGCCGGTATACTCGCCCCCATGGCGGAATCGCCCGATCTTGCCGCGCTCGCCCGGCGTTATGTCGATCTGTGGCAGGACCAGCTGACCGCCATGGCCGCCGATCCTGCGCTTGCCGAAAGCACCGCAAGGCTGCTGCAGGCGCTGGTTCCTGTCGGGTGGCCGCCACAACAGCGCCCTCAGGATGACGATGCCGGCATCTTCTCTGCGCCCCGTTCCGCCACGCCGGGCTTCTCCAAGGCTGGGCCCAAGGCCGCTGGCGCTGCACCTGGCCAACGCGACCGGCGCGTGGATGAGCTCACGCGCCGCCTTGCCGCTCTTGAAACGCGGATTGCTGCCCTGGAGGCCGGAATTCGCCCTCCAAGGCGGAAGCCTCAGCCTCGCGCTAAACGCCGCAAAAAGTGATTCCTTCGACGCTGCGCTCGATACGGAGCTGACGCGCCGCGCCGGCCTTTTCCTGGATGGCGTCGAGCGCTATCGCCGGCACCCCTATCGCCGCGACCTCGCCGAGCCGCCGCTGCTCTGGCAGGAGGGCACGACGCGGCTGCTCGATTACCGGCCGCGCGGCGGGCCGCCGGTGCTGGTCGTGCCCTCGCTGATCAATCGCGCTTATATCCTCGATCTCGCGGCTGGGCAGAGCCTGGTGCGGTATCTTGCCGATCAGGGCCTGCGGCCGCTGCTCGTCGATT
>Ga0157369_10008976_pt1 | contig 11451 bp, 13 predicted proteins | sample C25metaG_FD_113461 | JGI IMG/M metagenome (GOLD analysis project Ga0157369, IMG submission 113461) | Corn rhizosphere microbial communities from Kellogg Biological Station, Michigan, USA - C2-5 metaG | ecosystem: Host-associated > Plants > Roots > Rhizosphere > Soil | place: USA: Michigan... | reverse complement strand
GTTCCGTCCGACGCTTGCGCGGGTGTCGCAGTACGGCTCGACGCAGTCGCGGCCGTGCTGGGGTGTGAACGGGTCGACCGGTACGCCGGGTTCTGTCCCACGCTCTCGCGTTTGGACGGCCATCTCTCTCGGGACGACGTTGCCGCCGCCCTCTAGCGGTCTACCCGGGAACTTGGCGAGCAGCCTCAGCGTTCCCTGTTGACCTTGCTCCGGACGAGGTTTACCGAGCCGACCGGGTCACCCCGGTCGCTGGTGGGCTCTTACCCCACCGTTTCACCCTGACCGTGGTCGCCCACGGCGGTCTATTCTCTGTGGCACTGTCTCGCGGGTCACCCCGGGTGGGTGTTACCCACCGCCCTGCTCTGTGGAGCCCGGACGTTCCTCGGCACCGACACCCGGAGGTCTCGGTGACGCGACCGTCTAGCCGGCCCGTTCACGGAGTCGAGTCTACCGGGCCGCGACAACGGCCGCGGACCGGCCGGTGTCGTAGAGCCAGCGTCCGGCTCAGATGAGGCCTGACTCGTCCGTCCGGACGACGATCGCGGCGCACTCGGGGCACTGCACGACCTCTTCGGACGGCGCGGCGCGGACGGCCTGGAGGTCGTTGCCGGTGAGCGACATCTTGCATGCGCCGCAGGTGCCGGCGCGGAACAGTGCTGCACCGATGCCGCCGCGGGCGCGGCGCTGGTCGTAGAGGGCCAGGAGGTCGGCGGGGATGCCGGGTGCGAGTGACTCGCGGTCGGCGGTGAGTCGTGCCCGTTCGGCCTCGAGTTCGACCAGTTCGGCGTCGCGCTTCGCGACGACCTCGTCGAGGAGTTCCTGGAGTCCGGCGCGCTCGGCGTCCACCTGGGCGACGGCGTCCTCTGCGGCTTCGACCCGCTCCATGACGGTCAGCTGGATCTCCTCGAGGTTGTTCTGCCGGTTCTGCAAGGAGGCGATCTCGCTCTGCAGCGCTTCGACGTCCTTGACGGAGGTCGACGACTGGAGACGGTCGGCGTCGCGCTTCATGCGGGCCGCGACGACGGCGACATCGGACTCGATGCGCCCGAGCTCGGTCTGTGCGTCGTCGCGGACGCCGACCCGCTCCAGGCGACGGAGGCGGACGGTCTCGATCTCGGCCTGGAGCTGCGCGATGCGCGCGGCCTCGGGGAGGTTCGCCGCGCGGTGGGCGGTGCGCTGCACGCCGGTGTCGATGCTCTGCAGGGTGAGCAACGTCTTCTGGTCTGCTGGGCTGGCTTTCACGTCTGTTCCAAACTCTCGACTCATCACCCTACCGGCCGCGCCGACTACTGGGTGACGACGAAGTCCCACGGGTCGGTACGCAGCTCGCTGACCCGGACGTCGAGTCCCGGGAGCTCTCGTCGGAGCGCGTCGGCGGCCCCCTCCAACCACAGCCACTCGCTCGCCCAGTGGGAGACGTCGACGAGGGCCGGCCCGCCGCCGAGGAGTGCCTGTTCCCGGGCCTCGGACGCCGGGTGGTGGCGGAGGTCGGCCGTGATGTACACGTCGGCCGCGCGGACCGCGGGGTGGGACAGGAGCGAGTCCCCCGCTCCCCCGCAGAGCGCGATCCTCCGGACGGCCTGGTCGTAGTCGCCGGAGGCACGGACCCCCGTGGCGGTCGCCGGAAGGATCTCGGCCAGGGCACGTGCGATCGCGCCGAGCGTCGTCACCTCCGGGAGGTCTCCGACCCGGCCCAGCCCGGTCAGACCGTCGGCGGCAGGGACGATCGGAGCCGGGTCGTGCAGGCCGAGACGTCGGGCGAGGACGTCCGAGGTCCCGTCCACGACGACGTCGGCGTTGGTGTGGGCGGCGATGAGTCCGGCGCCGCCACGGATCAGGCGCGTGATGAGCGACCCCTTGTAGCGGTCACCCGCCACGGTCGTGACACCACGCATCAGCAGCGGGTGGTGGACCAGCAGCAGACCGTCGGGGCGCTCGAGCACCTCGTCGACGGTCACGCCGACCGCGTCGACCGCCAGGAGCACATGCCCGACCGGCTGGTCCGGGTCACCGACGAGGAGCCCCGGGGCGTCCCAGTCCTCGGCTCCGGACAGTGGCCAGAGGCGCTCGACGACCGTGTTCACCTCACGCAGGGTTCTCATCACCCGGCAATCCTAACCAGGCACCCTCGAGCACGCTCAGGGGCGCAGGACGAGCATGATCGCGAGGGCGATCATGACGACCGCGATCGCGACGTCGAGGATGCGCCAGGCCACGGGCTTCGCGAAGACCCGGCGGAGCAGTCGCGCGCCGTACCCCAGCGCGGTGAACCACAGGATGCTCCCGAGGACCGCGCCGGCGGCGAACCACCACCGCCCCAGCTCCCCGTGCGTGTTCGCGATCGAGCCGAGGAGGAGCACGGTGTCGAGGTACACGTGGGGGTTCAGCCAGGTGAGGCCGATGACGGTGAGTACCGCCGCCCTGAGCGAGAGGCTGTTGCCACCACGGTCGGTGGCGAGACCGGACGGGGCGAGCGCACGGCGTGCGGCCAGCAGGCCGTAGCCGAGCAGGAAGGCGGCCCCGGCCCAACGGAGGACGACGAGGACCACGGGGAAACGCTCCACGACGAAGCCGATGCCGCTGACACCGGCGATGATGAGCACCGCGTCGGAGAGTGCGCAGACCAGCACCACGGGAAGGACATGCTCGCGTCGGATGCCCTGCCGGAGGACGAAGGCGTTCTGGGCGCCGATGGCCACGATGAGTGAGAGGCCGAGGCCGAGGCCCGCGATCGCGGCCTGCAGTGCGGAGGTCATCCTCCGACCGTAGGAGGCGCAGCATGATGAATCCAGTTCAATATTCTGCTGAATCGTAAGATTCTCTTATGATGGACTTCCATTTCGAGCAACTGCGGGCCTTCGTCGCCGCCGTCGACCACGGCACCTTCGAGTCGGCCGCCCGGGAGCTGATGGTCACGCCGTCGGCGATCAGCCAACGCATCAAGGCCCTCGAGCAAAGCGTCGGACGGGTACTCCTGCTCCGGACCAAACCGATCACCATCACGGCGTCAGGCGAGATCGTGCTCCGCCTCGGCCGCGCGGTGCACCTGCTCGGTCACGACGCGGCGCTCGAGTTGCACGCCGACGACGCGCTCACGCCGGCCACCCCGGCGGTCATCCCGATCGTCGTGAACGCCGACTCCCTCGCCACGTGGCTCCTGCCCGTGCTGGCGGACGTCGCCGCACGGGAGTCGGTCGTCTTCGACCTCGCTCGCGAGGACCAGGACCATTCGACGGACCTCCTCCGTGCGGGCAGCGTCATGGCCGCCGTCACGTCGAACGCCGAACCGGTCCAGGGGTGCACGGTGCGGCCTCTCGGCCGGATGCGATACCGGCCGATGGCCTCACCCGCGTTCGCGGCGCGCTGGTTCGAGGACGGGGCGACCGCTCAGGCGCTCACCGCAGCGCCCGTCGTCGTGTTCGACCGGAAGGACGATCTCCAGGACGCCTACCTCCGACGACGTGGCGTCGACCCCGCCGACCCGCCGCGGCACCATGTTCCGGCCTCGGCGGACTTCGCGACCGCCGTCGGCCTCGGTCTCGGCTGGGGCATGCTCCCGGACGCGCAGTCCGACGCGCCGCTGCGCAGGGGCGATCTCGTCGTACTCGACGAGACGGGCGGCGTCGACGTCCCGTTGTTCTGGCAGCAGTGGCGACTCCACTCCCGACTGCTCGAGCTCGTCACGACGGCGGTGGTCGACGCGGCTCGATCCACGCTGTACTGAACGACTGCCGAGAGCTCCCGGAGAAGGTGCGCCGGGCACGCACGACGGTGCAAGGATGGAGCAATGGATATCGCGTACACAGCAGTTGCCCATGCCACCGGAGGCGGACGAGACGGACACGTCCGCAGTGAGGACGACCTCCTCGACTTCGACACCCGTCCCCCGAAGGAACTCGGCGGCAGCGGCGAGGGCACCAACCCCGAGCAGTTGTTTGCTGCCGGCTTCGCCGCGTGCTTCCTCAGCGCCCTCCACGCCGTCGGGCGCACCGCGAAGCTCGACACGAAGGACGCCGAGGTGTCGGCCAGCGTCGGCATCGGATCGAACGGTGAGGGCGGCTTCGGCCTGGCCGTCGAGCTCGACGTCTACGTGCCGAACGTGACGCACGACGAAGCCCAGCAGCTGGCCGACCAGGCGCACCAGGTGTGCCCCTACTCGAACGCCACGCGCGGCAACATCGACGTGACGGTGTCGATCGTCGACTGACGAACCTCTCGCCCACAAGGGCTGTCGATCGTCGTGTCCGCCGGTTACCCTGGCGGGCACGACGATCGAGAGGAAGCATCATGTCTGATTTCGGGGCGGTCGAAGGCATTCGTGACGAGGGCGCGGCGGCCATGCTGCCGGGGCTCCCGGACGCCGTGGTCGAGGACGAGGCACTGGACGATGACGCGCCCGCCGAGGACGCAGCGGACGATTCCGGAACGGGTCTCGCCGATTCAGGTGCCTGACGACGGGATCGCGCTCAGCGCAACAGTGACGCGGCGATGACGCCGACGATGCCGAGCTGCAGTGCGAGCACGACACCGATCGTGATGAAGAGCGTGCTCCAGAGGACGATGTTCCCCAGGAGGACGCCCACGAACGCCCCGAACCGTCCGCGCGGTCGAGCCGTCGGCCGCGCCACCTGCAGCCGCTCGGTCTGTGCAATCCGGGGCGTGGACAGGGTGAAGAGGTTCGGGCTGGTGTCCAGGTGCGTGGTCATGCCACAAGTGTCCGTTGACACCCGGGGGCGGCACATCGGACGCCAGGGCGATCATCGTCCCCGCGGCGTCATCCTGTGAGCTGATCCTCGTCCGCCCGTGGGACGGTCGATTGTCCGCCGAACGGCGTGCCGGTCACACCTGCGTGAGTCGGATCCCCCAGGACAGCGACCACCGCTCGTCGGGCTCCAACCATCGGAGTCCGGTCCCGCTGTTCAGCGCATCGGCGGGGGCCGTCATGGGCTCGATGGCGATGGCCTGCGTCGGTCCGTCTGCCGCCGGGAAGTTCTTCGGCGTGTAGACCTGGACGAACCGGAAGTCGTCGTCCGCCCAGAGTTCGACGGTGTCGCCGTCGGGTGCGGTGAGCCGGTGTCGGACGGCACCGTCGACCTGCCGGACCGAACCCAGGCCGACGTCGATCGAGAGGTCGCCCACGCGAACACCAGAGCGCAGATCGTACGGGGTTCCGTCGACGGGGCGGGAGGCGACCGGGATGCGCTGCTCGTCCGTCTCGAACCAGGTGTCGGCGGCCACCGTCACGGTGAGGTCGGCGGTCGGTACGTCGCCGAGCGCCAGGTAGGGGTGAGCACCGACGGCGACCGGCACGGGGCGACTCGACCGGTTCACGATCGTGTGGGTCACCCGCAGGCCGTCGTCGTCCAAGGTGTAGGCGACCGAGGTGTCGAGGCGGAACGGGTAGCCGTGCTGCGGGAACACCGAGGCGAGCAGGGTCACCGCGTGATCGGTGTGATCCCCCGCCCGGTACCCCGTGTTGCGCAGGAGCCCATGGGAGGCGTTCCCGGTCGCCGCCTCGGTGACGTCGAGCTGCTGCGGTTCACCGTCGAGCGTCCACCGGGCATCGCGGACGCGGTTGGGCCACGGCACGAGCACCATGCCGCACCCCATCGGGGCGACGACGTCCTCACCGAAGGACTGCACGAGGGTGCGTCCGCCGACCGTCAGTTCGCGGAGTCCGGCGGCGAGTTCGGTGACCGTCGCTCGGACCTCGCCCTGCGGACCGGTGTGGTGGAGACGGTACTGGGTTCCAGAGGCAGCGGGCATGCCGCCAAGCCTACGACGGACGTCCGCCGGGCGGGGTGAAGCCGGGTGAGGCCGTCCGCCGGTGGACGGCCTCGGCGATCCGGATCAGCCCGCGTTCGAGCTCGGCGAAGCCGGAGCTCAAGGGGGCGACCCCGATGCGGAGACCGTCCGGGTGCCGGAAGTCGGGGATCACACCCGCATTCCAGAGCAGCGGGGTGATCTCGCGGAACGACGGGTGACCGAGCGTCACATGACCACCGCGACGCGCCGGATCACGAGGGGTCATCACCCTGACGCCGGAGCCTGCGAGGTGCTCGTCGGCCCAGGAGATCGCGAACGTGGTGAGGGCCTCGGACTTCTCCCGGATGGCGGCGACCCCGGCGGACTCGATGAGCGTCAGCGAGTCCTCGAGCGGCAGCATGCCCACGATCGGTGGCGTCCCGCTGAGGAACCGGCGCATCCCGACGGCCGGCTGATAGGCGTCGGCCATGGCGAAGACGTCGGCGGCGCCCATCCACCCCTGGATGGGCTGGAGGAGCCGGTCCTGATGGCGTGCCGCGACGTAGGCGAACGCCGGAGCCCCGGGCCCGCCACCGAGGTACTTGTAGGAGCAGCCCACCGCGAGGTCCACGCCCCACCCGTCGAGCTCGATCGGGACCGCACCGGCGGAGTGGCACAGATCCCAGAGGACGAGTGCTCCCGCCTGATGCGCGATCGCGGTCAGCTCCTCGACGTCGAGCAGCGCTCCGGACCGGTAGTCGACCTGGCTGAGCACGACGAGTGCGGTCCGCTCGTGGACCACCTCGCGCAGCCGGTGCGCGGCGACACCGTGGACCGGGTCGGCGTCGATCCATCGCACACGCAGACCACGTTCAGCGGCGACCCCCTCGATCACGAAGCGGTCCGTCGGGAAGTTCCCCGCATCGATCACGAGCTCGTCGCGCGGCGCACCTCCTCCGGCAGACGACGTCGCGTCGACCGCCGCGCGGATCAGCTTGTACAGCAGCACGGTCGTCGAGTCGGCGACGACCGTCTGGCCGGGTGCGGCACCGAGCACGACCGATCCCAGGCGGTCGCCGAGCGTCAGCGGCAGCTCGAACCAACGGTCGTCCCACGACCGGATGAGCCTCGTCCCCCACTCCTCCGCGATGAACGACTGCAGCCGCTCCGCCGTGGCCCGCAACGGCCGCCCCAGGGAGTTCCCGTCGAGGTAGGCGACGACGCCCTCGGCCGGGACGAACGCCGCACGGTGTTCCGCGAGCGGGTCGGTCTCGTCGAGGACGCGTGCGTCCGGGCGGGTGGAGGTGGCGGGGGCTGGGGCTGGGGCTGGGGCTGGGGCGTCGACCATCCTGCGACGGTAACCGCCACCAGTGCGTGCCGCAAGGAAGCGGACGGGACCCGGCTTGCTAGCGTTGCCGCATGCCCACGCTCTTGCACCTCGACTCCTCCGCCGATCTCGACACCTCCCGGTCCCGCCGGCTCTCGCAGGCCGTCGTGGACGCCTGGTCGAACGCCGACCCGACCGGCGTCGTCGTCCGTCGCGACCTGCACCGCGATCCGATCCCCCACCTCGCCGACGCGAGTCTCCACTGGGCGCCGGCCGACCGCCGCGCCGGTGCGAACCCGCCCGCCGAGTCCGAGACGCTCCAGCGCGTCCTGCTCGACGAGCTGCTCGGCGCCGACATCGTCGTGATCGGCGCGCCGCTGTACAACTTCTCGATCCCGTCGTCGCTCAAAGCGTGGATCGACCACATCCACGTGCCGGGCGTCACCTCCGCGGACACGGGAGCGCTCACCGGCCGGCCGGTCGTCATCGCCACCAGCCGCGGGATCGCCTACGACGCGGGCAGCCCGACCGAGGGTTGGGATCACGAGGTGCCGGCGCTGCGGACCTTGTTCGGCGGAGCCCTCGGCATGGACGTCCATGTCATCACGACGAGTCTGACCCTCGCCGACCATGACCCGGCGCTCGCAGCGCAGCGCGAACGGAGCGAGCAGGAGTTCGCAGAGGCCCTCCGGTCGGCTTCCGAGGCGGGACTGCGGCTGGCCGTCTCGACGGCCTGACAGCCGACACGACGGGCGGACGGCGGATCCGACCCGTCTGATCCGGGCAGTGCTCCGAACTCCTGTCGAGCCACGATCAGGGAGTAGCACATGCCATCGAAGCACCAGACCGGTACCACACGGGGCGGACGACGTCTCGTCTGGTTCGCGGCAGCACTGTCCGGGATCGTCGCAGCAGCGGTGTTCCTCGCGATCGCCGAGCTGGCGGCGCTGTTGTTCGCCCGCGGCAGCAGCCCCCTCCTCACCGTCGGATCGTTCGTGATCGACATCGTCCCGCGGTGGGCGAAGGAGTTCGCGATCGAGACGTTCGGCAGCAACGACAAGATCTTCCTCCTCGTGAGCCTCGGCGTCGCCGTCGTGATCGCCGCGGCGATCGCCGGGGTCCTGCAGCAGATCCGTCCACCGCTCGGTGTCCTGGTCCTGTTCGCGGCCGGCGTCTTCGCCGGTGCGACGACCGTCACCCGCGCCGGCGCCACCCCGCTCGCCGTCGTCCCGGTGATCCTCGGTCTCGCGGCGGGCGTCGTGGTCCTCATCCTCCTGAGCCGTCGCCTGCCGAAGCGCGCCGCGAACGGTTCGGATGACGAGCGCGCGGCGTTCGACCGTCGAGGCTTCTTCCGCGTGGCCGGCATCGCGGCGGCCGGTGCCGTCGTCGTCGGCGTGGGCGCACGCCTCGTGAACGTCACCACCTCGTCGATCACGGCCGTCCGCGACGCCCTCAAGCTCCCGGCGCCGAAGTCGACCGTCACGATCCCCGATGGAGCCGAGGCGGACGTCGACGGCCTCAGCCCGCTCTTCACGCCGAACGACAAGTTCTACCGCGTCGACACCGCGCTGACCGTGCCGACGGTCGACCCGGCCACGTGGACGCTCACGATCGACGGCATGGTCGGCGAGCAGGTGCAGATCACCTTCGAGGAACTCCTCGCCATGGGTCTCGACGAATACGTCATCACCATGACCTGCGTCTCGAACGAGGTGGGCGGCAACCTTCTGGGCAACGCGAAGTGGCTCGGTATCCCTGTGCGCGACGTCCTCAAGCGGGCGATGCCGGACTCGAAGGCCGACATGGTCCTGTCCACGAGCGTCGACGGGTTCACGGCGAGCACGCCGCTCGAGTCGCTCACCGACCCGAACCTGGACGCGATCCTCGCCGTCGCGATGAACGGCGAGCCGCTGCCGCTCGAGCACGGTTTCCCCGTGCGCATGGTCGTCCCGGGCCTCTACGGCTACGTGTCGGCGACGAAGTGGCTGACGAAGCTGACGGTCACGACGTTCGAGAAGGACGAGGCCTACTGGACCCCGCGCGGCTACGACGCGAAGGCGCCCATCAAACTCTCCTCGCGGATCGACACGCCCCGGATCGACAAGCAGGTGCCGGCGGGTCCTGCCAAGATCGCGGGCGTCGCCTGGGCGCAGACCGTCGGGATCGCCAAGGTCGAGGTCAGCATCGACAACGGCGACTGGCAGAGCGTCAACCTCACGACCGCCATCAACGACGACACCTGGGTGCAGTGGTGGATGGACTGGGAGGCGACCGCCGGCACGCACTACGTCGCCGTCCGCGCGACCGACAAGGCCGGAAACCTCCAGATCGAGAAGCAGGCGCCGATCGCTCCGAACGGATCCTCCGGTTGGCAGCGCACACTCGTCCGCGTCGGCTGACGGTCCGCGGCTGACCGGTAACGGTCAGCCGCGGGTGTCGACCGGTCGCAGCTGGGCGATCTTCGGTTCGCGACCGTCGCCCGAGGACCGACCGGTCAGACGGCGCCCGATCCACGGGAGCACGTGTTCCCGGTAGTAGGCCGCGGTGCGACGTTGACGCGGACCGGGCGGGGCAGCAGCGACGTCCTCGATCCCCCACTCCTCCGGGACCGGCACGTCGAGCGCCGTCAGCACGTTACCTGCCACCCGGGCATGGCCGAGGGCGTTGAGGTGCAGCCGGTCCACCGACCAGTAGCGGAGGTCGGCGAGCGTCCGGTCAGCCCAGTTGTCGACGAAGGTCACCCCGTCACGCGGATACCGCACCCGCACAGCCTGGGCCAGCTGCTCGCCGCGGCGGGCGAGGAGCGAACCCATCGGGATGTGGGCGGAAGGGTTCGCCCCGCTCAACAGCAGCACGTGGGCTCCCCCGGCACGCAGACGATCGACCGCACCGTCCAAGCGGTCGGCGACGCCGTCGATCGACACCCGCGGGCGCATGATGTCGTTGCCGCCGCCGTTGAAGCTGACGAGGTCCGGACCCATCGCGATCGCTCGGTCGAGTTGTTCGTCGAGGATCGGCAGGAGCTTCCGCCCGCGGATGGCGAGGTTCGCGTAGCTGACGGTCTCCGTGGACGCCCGGGCGAGGCCGAGGGCCACGAAGTCGGCCCACCCGCGAAGGGTGCCGTCCTCCCGGAGATCCCCGTAGCCCTCACTGAAGCTGTCGCCGATGGCCACGTACCGTCTGAACCCGTGCTGCGTCATACCTGCACTGTACGCGCGACCGGAAGCCGTCTCCGACCGGTCCGCTCAGGCCGGACGGGACTCCCCGTCCGCGGCCGGTCGCCAGCCGAGGGCTGGCCCGAGCGCGCCGGCGATGTCGGTGAGCAGCTGCGTGTAGTCGTCCGCTTCGAGCGTGAAGGGGAGGGCGAAGGCGACCTCGTCGACCTCCTGGAATCCAGCGTGCTCGTGCAGCCGCTCTGCGATCTCCGCACTGCTGCCGACGAGGTCCTCCGCGAAGAGCATCCGCCGCGGTCCATGGGCGACGCCGACGCGGTGCCGTCTCGAGTCGACGTACTCGCGGTACCGGGCTCGCTGGGTCGCCGTCGCGGAATCCGTCGGGATGACCACGAGCCCCTGCGACACGCGGGCCCGCTCACCCGCCGGGTGGAGTTCTCGGAACCGACGCACCTGAGCGGCCTGGTTCGCCGCGAAGTCCGTCGTGCCGTCCTCGGCGGCGATGACGCTGCTCGTGAGCAGGTTGAAGGACTGCTCACCGGCCCAACCCGCCGACCGCAGGCTGCCCGCTCCGTACCAGAGCCGCTCCGCCAGACCGTCGGCATGCGGCTCGACCCGTGAGGAGTAGTCCTCCTGGCCCTCACGACCGGCGCTGTCACTGACGACGTCACCGCGGATGAAGGAGCGGAGGCGCAGGACGCGGTCGTAGCCGAGGTCCTCCTGGTCGAGCGTCGACGGATAGATCGCGTGCTTGAACGCGTCGAACCGCATCGGCTCCCCGGTGCTGAAGCCGGGAAGCAGTCTGCCTCCCGAGAGGACGTCGACCGTGCCCAGGTCCTCCGCGAGCCGGAAGGGGTTCTCCGCGCCGAGCGGTGTGACCGCGGTGCCGAGCGCGATGCGCCTCGTGCGCTGCGTCGCGGCGGCGAGGACGGCGACCGGTGAGGAGATGCCGAACTGCAGGTGCCGGTGCCGCAGCCAGGCACTGTCGAACCCCAGGCGTTCACCGAGCTCGATGAGCTGCAGGGTCGCCTCGTGCCCCGCCGCCGGCTCCTCGGGGTCGAACAGGCCCATCGTGAGGAAGCCGAGTCTGCGGAGCGGTGCTGAGGATCGGGCCATGCATCGACTCTACGACTCCGCCGGAGCCGGACGTACCCGCGCCGCGGGTGTCAGCTCGGCGACCCGGCCAGCACGGTGAACATGGCGCCG
>Ga0157369_10008975_pt1 | contig 11452 bp, 11 predicted proteins | sample C25metaG_FD_113461 | JGI IMG/M metagenome (GOLD analysis project Ga0157369, IMG submission 113461) | Corn rhizosphere microbial communities from Kellogg Biological Station, Michigan, USA - C2-5 metaG | ecosystem: Host-associated > Plants > Roots > Rhizosphere > Soil | place: USA: Michigan... | reverse complement strand
CCACCGCCGGCGGCCAGCAGTTCCCCGTGCACTGGGGTGGCGATTGCTCCTCGACGTTCGAATCCATGGCCGAAAGCCTGCGCGGTGGCCTATCGCTGGCGATGTCGGGGTTCGGCTACTGGAGCCACGACATCGGCGGCTTCGAAGGGCCACCCGACCCGGCCATCTTCAAGCGCTGGATCCCGTTTGGCCTGCTGTCCTCGCACAGCCGCCTGCACGGCAACGAGTCGTATCGGGTGCCGTGGACCATCGACGACGAATCGGTCGACGTGCTGCGCGAGTTCACCACGCTCAAGCTGCGGCTGATGCCGTACCTGTTCGGCGCCGCGGTTGTCGCGCACGAGCAAGGCATCCCGATGATGCGACCGATGGTCTTGGAGTTCCCCGACGATCCCGCCTGCGCGGGACTCGACCGGCAGTACATGCTCGGCGACAGCATCCTGGTCGCGCCCGTCTTTTCTCGCGACGGGTCGACCAGCTATTACCTGCCGGCCGGCCGCTGGACGCACCTGCAGACCGGTGTCACAGTCGAGGGTGCGCGCTGGATAAGCGAGGAGTGCGACTTCCACACGATCCCGGTATACGTGCGGCCCAATACGGTGCTGGCTACCGGCGCCCACAACGACCGCCCCGACTACGCCTACATCGACGGAATCACGCTCAACCTCTTCGAAATAGCGGACGGCGCATCGGTGGTGACCGAGGTGCCTACCCTGACCGGCGAACGCGCGGCAACCTTCACCACTACCCGCGCCGGCGACTCCATCATTGTGCGCAAGTCAGGCGAAGCTGCGGCGTGGTACGCGGCGCTGGGAGGGCGCATTCTTGCGATGCAGGCCGACGAAACCGAGTGCACGCTGAACCCGTAGTCTGTCGAGACGTCGGCAGGGGATGTGCTCGGCGCGATATCTGCGGATGTCGCCGCGGACGTCGGGGTGCGGCATCGGTCTGCTGTCGTCACCGTGCACTCACACGACACCGCTGTGGCAGTCGCCGGCGTTCCCGCCGCTGATGATGACTTCGCGCGTGTGTCCACCGGAACACGGCGCTCGTCGGTGTCCAACTCGCCGCGCCGCTGCTCACCGAGGAGGCGCGCGTCGGGCGATACGGCCGGTCCCCAGCCGCGGGGTGCGGCGCAGGTGGCCGATCTCGCGCACCCAGCGGACGGCGGATCACCCCGGGGATGCAGTGCGGCCGGCTCGTCCGGTCAGCCATCGCCTCGATCGCCGGCCGTGACAGATCCCGCTGCCGATCGCGGGCCGCCCACCGGCCCGCGGTTTGCGGGGATGTCTGGGACCGTTCGGCCGCCCGCCGAAGGACCAGCCGTCATCCACGACACACCGCGCCAACGCAAGCGGCCTGCGCGGTCAACCTGGCATTAGCGTGCGACATAGAGATCTCCGAGGAGTCGGTGAAGCCTTCGACAAGCCCCACCTCACTCGGAGGTCTCCTTCATGTCGCGACGACGCGCCGCGTCACCAACGTCTGTGGTCAGTCCAACTAGATGCTGCGCGCTACCCGAAACCCGACATTGCCTGCCGAGCTGTCGGCAGTGTTCTTCGTGCGGGCCGCGACGCGATACCGGTTGCAATAACTGTGATGACACAGGTAGGAGCGCCGCGCATCACGTGCGCCTCGGGAGGACCGCAGGCGGTAGCGCAACCGCTCGTGCTCAGAGCGCTGGGCCGACGTGTGCGGTCGCGGCGAGCGCGACTTGTTGGGCGACGTGCGCTCGCTGCGCGATGTCGGCAACGACCGCCGCCTGCTGCTCGGCAGCCGTGGCGATCGCGCCCTGGTAGTGCAGTACTTCTGCGGCGATGTGCGCGACCCGCTCGATAGCTGCCTGTACTTGTTCTATATGCAGGGCGGACGAGTCGAGCGTTTGCGCGATTTGCTCGGTTCCCTTGGCTGCGTCTTCGGCGAGGGTGCGGATCTGTTCGGCGATGACGCCCATCACGCGAGTGCTCGAGCGGGCGTTCGTGGCCTCGATGGTTGTGTTCAGCGCGAGGATCCTGGTGCGTTCGGCGAGGTTGTGAATCGTGCTGGTCACTCGGGCCGCTTTTGTTCCGTTGACGCGCAGGGCGGCGATCCGGTCGCTAGCCTCGCCGACTACCGCCACTGCGTCGTGTGAAACGCGGGCGGCTTCCGCTGCGCAGGTCGCGATCTCGGCGGAGCTGTTGCTGAGTTCCTCGGCGGATGTCGCGATGATGACCACGTGATCGAGAGACTCCGAGAATCCACGCGCAACCTGTGCCCCCTCTTCCGTATCTCGGTCAGCGCCAGGCTGCGACGGCGGCAGCAATGCGCCGTCCAACTCTGACGCGAGTGGTCGGCAGCCGGCCGGCTCGGAGCGTGCCAATACGAGCGCCTCACGCATAGTGTCGATGGCCGCCATAAGACGCCTCGTCTCGACGTCCACAACATTTGTAGGGGCGCCGGGTATGTCGAGACTGAGCGACGCCGCTACTACAGCCCGGGCTACGACTGCTAGTGACTCCCGGGCCATGCGGCACCGCCGCGAATAGGCGGCGGTGCAAGCGCCCGCAATCATCAAGAGAACAGTTGCGGCGCCTAGCACTGTGGTTGCCGACATCGCTAGCGGCGCTTCAAAGGGTCGCGAGCTCGGTCGTCACGAGGCTCACCAGACGCTGCAACGCCGCCGCTTCGTCCGGGCCGGACGTTGCGATGGTGATCTCGTCACCGACGCGACAATCGAGACTGATCAACTTGATCACAGATTTGCCGTTGACGGTCTTGCCATTCTTCGACACCTCGACGTTGCATCCGAACCCTGCGGCCGTCATGGTGAAGAGGGCGGCAGGACGCGCGTGCAGGCCCTCGGGATTGGTGAGATAGATCGTTGCGCGTCCCATGACGTCGCATCCTCCTTCGTTGATTCGTCCGCAGCGGCGTTGTACTTCGTGCCGGGCGCGTGTCCTCGCGGTAGGCACGCGCCCGGCGATGCTCAGACGCCCCAGCGCAAGGCGGGTGTCCTCACAGGCGCGTCCCACAGTGTCGTCAAGTCGTTCGTCAGCTTGCACACCGTGACTGTGAAGCCGGCCATGTCGAGGCTGGTGATGTAGTTGCCGACGAGCTGGCGGGTGATGCGGCCGCCGAGAGCGGCGATGTGCGAAGCCACGTCTTGATAGGCGATGTACAGCTCGATGAGGGGCGTTCCTCCCAGGCCGTTCACCATGACGAGTAGGTCTTGGCCAGCGAGCGGCATGTCGTCGTTGATGGCCGAAAGTGCGACGCCGGCGAGCTCGGATGATGTCTGCAGTTTGACGCGATGACGTCCGGGTTCGCCATGGATGCCGACGCCGAGCTCGACCTCGTCGGCCGGCAGATCGAAACCGGGTTTGCCGGCGGCCGGCGTGGTACAGGCCGTGAGTGCGATGCCGAATGAGCGCGATCGCTCGTTGACCTCGTTCGCGACGTCCGTGACAGCCTTCAGTGGCGCCTTCTGCTCGGCTAGCGCACCGGCGATCTTCTCGACGAAGACGGTCGCGCCGGTGCCGCGGCGTCCGGCGGTGTACAGGCTGTCCTCTACCGCGACGTCGTCGTTCACGACGACGGTCGCAACCTCGATGCCGTCGTCGTCGGCAAGCTCGGCAGCCATCTTGAAGTTCAAGACGTCACCTGTGTAGTTCTTCACGATGTGCAGGACGCCGGCCCCGGAGTTGACGTCGCGGGTGGCCTGGGCCATCTGGTCGGGCACCGGGCTTGTGAAGACTTCGCCGGGGCAGGCCGCGTCGAGCATGCCGAGCCCGACGAAGCCGCCGTGCAACGGCTCGTGGCCGGAGCCGCCGCCGGAGATCAGCCCGACCTTGCCGGGCGTGGGCCCGCCGGCGCGGGTGATTACCTTGCCGACCACGTCGACCGAGAGTTCGGGGTGGGCGGCGGCAAGCCCGTTGAGTGCGTCGCGAACGACGTCCTCGACGGAGTTGATGACTTTTTTCATCTTTCGAAGACTCCTTATCGGGGTGGGCGGAAAGGGACGAGTAGTCAGACGCTGACGCTCGCTTGTTCTGGTACGGCGTGCGCGGGCTCGGGCTTCGTGGCGCCGAGGTAGGCGTAGATGCCCGCGGCCAGCAGGCCAGCCAGGATTTCCGAGATGACGTAAACCGGTGCCTGTCCCCAGTGCAGGCCGGCGCTGCCGCCATGCAACGTGGCGCGCGCGATCATCGGGCCGATGTAGCGCGCCGGGTTGAGCGCGGCGCCAGTTGCAGGGCCGACGACCGTAATGACAGCGAAAACGACCGAGGGGATCGCAAGGCCATACCAACCGGACGCCGCGCGTGAGTCGACCGCCGTGCCGAACACGACGAAAATAAGCAGGAAAGTGCCGATGAGCTCGGCAAAGAAGGCGTGCCCGGTAAATCCGTGAGTTGCGTACGAGAGTACCCCTAGGCCTCCGGCGACACTGCTCTTGCCGAGCACCGCCCAGATCGCATACGCACCGGCGATGCCGCCCAAGAACTGCGCGACGAGGTAACCAGGGACCTGCGACCACGAGAACTTCTTCGCCGCTGCCAGCGCGATGGTGACAGCGGGATTGATGTGGCACCCGGAGATGTGCCCGATCGCATAGATGAACGCGATGATGACCATCATGAAGGCGAACGAGATGACGCCGAGCTGCGCCATGCCGAACGTGCCCTTGAGGGCGCCGAACGTCGCTGCCGCTGTGCCCGGGCCGCAGAGGACCAGCGCGCCGGTACCGATGAACTCGGCCGCGAGCTTTCGGTCGAACGAGACGTCTGCCATGCCTGTGCTCGCCACCGTATAGGTGTGCGAGCTCCACCTCCTTTTGGCGGGAAAGGTTCGGAGTTACTTTGCTTTCTGACCGACGTTCGACAATGTCGAACAGCGTTGCGAGGACCGTAGGCCTGTCGGCAGGACGTGTCAAGAGGCGGCAGGAATGTTTTCCGTGCGATGCAGGCAGGGCATCTCGATGCTCTAGCAAGAGCGCAGGATGCGGGCATGACATGTAGCAGTGCGTATGTGGGCAAGCTCAAGTAGTCATCCGGCTCGTCGAGGCCGGACAGCGGGTTGTGCCGTCCCGTGCGCGACCCCGTTACTCGGTCTTGCGCAGTCCGCGCGTCTCCTCCGCAGCTGCCACCACGTCGGCCAACGGCAGGCCAGCGGCGGCAGCGACGACAGCTGCGACTGCTCCTTCGACGAACGGGGCGTCGACAAGGATCGCCTTGACGTCGTCGAGTCCTTCGAGGAACACCCTGGTGGTCATTACAGAACTACCGAGGTCGGGGAGGATCACCACGCCGGCGTCGCTCGCGACCGATCGCACGGCCTCCTCTAATAGCTCGACGCTCGTGCCAAGGCGACCGTCGTCCGTGCCGCCGGCATGCGCCACGCGCGCGCGGCCCGCGGACATCTGATCGGCAAGCTCTGCGGCTCCTTGGGCGAGCAGGGCGCTATGCGAGATGAGGACGACACCGACGGTGCTGGTCACGGTGATTCACCTTCCAGGAATGCTGTTTGGTATCGTCGAACACTCGACGCGACGAAGGGACGGCGATGAGCTCGGCAGAGCCGGAGGCACGGCGCAGCGGCCGGATTCAGGCGGTCGATCGTGCAGCGGGCATCCTGCGGGCGCTCGCGACCGGCACGCCGACCCTTGGGGTGACCGAGATTGCGGATCGCATCGGGCTCGCGAAGCCGACGGTATACGGCCTGCTGCGCACCCTCGAATACAACGGTCTGGTGCGACAGGACCCGGACAGTGGCAAATACTCGCTCGGGCCCGGCGTGTTGCAGCTGGGCAACGCATATCTCGCCGGGTCCGAGCTGCGGACGCGATCGATGCTTCGCGCGGCCGCACTGGCGCGTCAGGTGAACGAGGCCGTGTGGGTGGCGGTGCTCGCGGAGACTGACGCGATGGTCGTGCACCACGAGTTCCGGCCAGACGATGTCGTGCAGATCCTCGAGGTGGGCGCGACGATCCCGTGGCACGCGTGCGCGCTCGGTCAGGCGATCGCTGCGAATGTCGACGACGAAACGCTTCGCATGCTGATGTCGGCGCCGTTGCGCGCCCTCACCGGTCGCACCCATACAACAAAGGCGGCACTCACCCGAGTGTTGACGAAAGTGCGTGCGGACGGCTACGCGGTCGAGAACCAGGAGTCGAACGTCGGCGACGCGGGGATCGCCAGCGCGATCATTGACCGTCGAGGGCAGGCGGTCGGAGCAGTCGGCGTTGTCGGCCCGACCGAACGGCTGCTTGCCCGCGACGAGCTTGCAGCACTCGCGCGCGCTGTGGTCGACACTGCGCGGGCGATCTCGCGCGACATGAACGGTCGCCGCCTGGTGGGCCTTGAGGGGTAGAACCGCGCGCGCAATCATGATGTGCTTGTGCGCTCGACGAAGTCCCAGACCGACTCAACGTCTGACAGCGCGAGGATCTCGGGCAGACGTAGAGCCCACGCCGCTGCGTCGATCCGCCTGATGCGGTAACGCACCTCGTCGACGCGCGCGGGTGACACGCTGAAGGTGCGGACGCCGGCACCGAGCAGCAGCGGCAGCACCAGCGGGTCGCCCCCCGCGTCGCCACACACCGAGACCGGGATGCCGGCGTCCGCCGCTGCAGCGCAGGTTTGGACGATGTGCCGCAACACCTGCGGGTGCGCCGCGAGCGCTGGCCGCGCGCCCTGGTCGAGGCGGGTCAGGCCGAGCGTCGCGGCCGTTAAGTCGTTCGTACCGAGCGAGAAGAAGTCGGCGGTCTCCGCGATCGACGCGGCATCCGCTGCGGCTTCGGGCAGCTCGATCATCGCTCCGAGCGCGGGCTCGGGTGTGTCGAGCGCAGAGCAGACGCGGCGAACCCTTGTCCGTATGGTCCGGAGTTCCGCGGCGGTGCGCACCATGGGCAGCATGATCCGAGTGCGGGCGCGGCGTCCGACGTCGACGATTGCACGCAGCTGCGCGCTGACTGCGTCCGGATGCGCGAGCAACGCCTCGAGCCCGGTCGGCCCTTCGAGCAGGAAAGGGGGGAGCTTGTCGTTGCTGAAGTCCATCAGGCGCACGGTGACCGGCGCGCCGGGCCATACCTCGAAGATGGGTGCGAGCACGTCGCGGTGCATTTGCTCGGTCGGCCAATGAAGGACGTCGAGGAAGGGCAGCTCGGTGCGCAGTAGACCGACACCCGTGGCGCAGGCGGCCATCCCGATTGTCGCCTCTGCAGCCGACGCGACGTTACACATCACCGAAACCACCTGGCCGTCGGCGCTCCGGTCGCCGAGCGCGCGCTCGGCCACGTAACGGGAGCGACGTGATGCGGCCTGCGAGATGCGCTGTTCGGCGTCCGACATAACGGCGGGTGACGGATCCACGACGAGCGTGGCGTTGTCGGCGTCGACCAGCACACTGCAGTGGTCGCGGATGTGCAGAGTAGCGACGTCGATACCGATCAAGAACGGGATTCCGAGCGATCGCGCAATGATCGCGGCATGCGCGTTCACCCCACCATGCAGTGAGACTGCGCCGGCAAGGCCGGCGCCCGCGGCTTCGAGCAGGTCAACCGGTCCCACATCTGTGTCGAGCAGGACGAATGGCTGTGACGGTGGGCGGACCGCGGACTCGCCGGCGAGGACCCCGACGACGCGCCGTACCACCTGGCGGATGTCGGCCGCTCGCTCGCGCAGATACGGCGATTCGAGCTCTTCGAGCATTGCGGCCAGCAACTCGCCGGTCGACTGGATCGCGACGCCAGCCACGGCGCCGTCCGCCATCGCGGCAAGCGTCCCGTCGACGAGTTCCTCATCGATGGCGATGGCCGCTTCCGCCTCCAAGATCGACGCCTCGTCGCTGTGGCCGGCGTCATGCATGCGATGTGCGAGCTCCGCGAACTCTGTCGCGACCGCGGCGAACGCTTCGCGCACCGTGTCGGCGTCCGCTTCGAGGGTGGTGACGTCTCGCGCTGCTGCCCTGCGCGGAAGCCAGGCAACGGCGCGCGCAATCCCTGGCGCCGCGGACACCCCGGTTGCGCTGCGCTCCGCGAGCTTCACGCCGACTCCAGCACGGTGGCGAGGGCGCGCAACACGAGGGCGGTTGACGTCGCACCAGGGTCCTGGTGACCGACGCTGCGCGCCCCGAGGTAGCTCGCGCGGCCCTTCAACGCCTGCATAGCGATCGTCGCCGTCGCACCCTCCTCCGCCGCTGCATATGCACGTTTGGCTGCAGCCGCGACGTCGGCGCCCTCGTCCACTGCCTCCTGGAAAGCGCGGACGGCCGGACCGAGCGCGTCGACCATCGTTTTGTCTCCGGGCGAGGCCGCGCCGAGTTGCTGGATCGCGGCGAGTGCCTCGCGCAGAGCGACAGCGAGCTCGGCGCCAGAGACTGCGGTCTCGCTCCCGAGCGACCTGCCCGCCTTGCGAAACGCTGAGCCGTAGAGCGGGCCCGACGCGCCGCCGACTGTAGAGATCAGAGTGCTGCCGACCGCGACCAGTACATCGCCGGGCGACGCGGTCGCCTTTTTGTCGAGCGTCTCCACGACGGCGGCGAAGCCACGGGTGAGGTTGACCCCGTGATCGGCATCGCCGATCGCGGAATCCAGACTCGTCAGGTAGTCCTTGTTGAGTTCGATGAGTCGCAACGACTCACGGACCCAGGCCCGAGCCGTCTCATCGTTTACGGTCTGCATCTGCCCTGCCCTGAATCTCGGACCGACGCCGCCGGTGCATGCCGTCGGCGATAGCCTCGGTGTTCGACAATGTCGAACGCTGTTAGTCTGGGCAGAAAGGTAGGCCGCGGCGCTGCCGACTGTCAAGCAATGCTGCGCTGGCATGTGGGGAGTGGCCGTAGGGTCCGATGTTGGTGATCAACCCAGAGTGTTCTGATGGCGCTGTTAACGGCCGAAGCGCGCTCGTGGCGGGGGGGATCAAGCATCAGCCGACCTACGACACATAGAAGGTGCACTCGGGCAGATTCGAACTGCCGGCACACGGTTTAGGAACATGCTGGTCAATCGGCGTCGCCGTCGCGCTGACCTGCAAGAACGCGCTCGCGTTATAACGAGGCGCCGATTCAGTACGCGGACAGGACACGCGCGACCGGCGGTCAGTGGCGGACAAGGATTATGGCGCCGGTCTGGTCGGACAGCGCCGCGGTCGGCGCCACATCGCCGGCGTCGCACTCGAGCGGTTTGAGCCCGCTCCTGTTGGCAGGAGGTCGAGGCGGCGCGGGAATCTCCCGGCTGTACTTGTCGGCGTTGCGCCGAGTCAGTTCTGGTACGCGCACGATGGGTTCCGCCACAACGCGCAGTTCAGGGGCGTCTGTTGCAGAGGTTCACAAGCAATCCGAACGCCTCGTTGCCATCCAGGTGAAGCCGCGGTATCGACAATCCTTTCTGCCTGGCCGATCGCGAGCCGTGTCTTCCGCGCTTCCCTTAGCCGACCTGCGCCTGAGCAGGCGTACCCCAATAGCGGATCGGCTCGTAGCTGTTACGTGTCGTAGCGCCACTCGGCGCAGACGCGCACGATCCCCCCATCGCCGATGAGATCGAGGAGGTTGTCGCGGATGCGGACGGTACCGGCGTAACTGTCGTCGTCGTCGCGGCGCCAGTCCAAGACGTCGTAGGTGACGTCCTCGGCACGCAGACCGCGCCGGCTGGCCTCGGTGATCCATCCGGCAACGGCTAGACGCCGCCACAACACGATGTCCGGCGGCCGGGTCAGCACCCCGTCGGAGGCCCATTGGACGCTCGCAGCATCGGGGAAACGCGCGGCTCGCGCCTCACCATGCGCCTGGGTTGCCGCTGTCACGCCACCGCCGGATCCTGCCACGCCAATCGCCTCACCATCGTCGGCCAACACGTCGCCATTGCCAGCTGCTCACCTCGCCGCGCCCTTGCGGGGTGACATTGAACTCGCCGCGGCGACCGGGCCGGACGCCGACATCGCGTCGCTGGGTCTATTACGAGAGTAGAGCTATCGATTTCTAATGCGCAAGTACCGCCGATAGGGTCGAGGGGTCGCCCGTGTGGTCGGTCGTTAAGGAGGTTGGTGAGTTGCTGCCTCATCGCCTTAACCACGCTGCCAGCGGTCGCGGTGGAAACCGAGCCGGAGCCGGCCGACCTCGGCGGGCCGGCGTTGACGACGCCATCACTTCGGCAACGCTCGACCTGCTGATCGCGGTGGGATACCAACGGCTTACCGTCGACGAGGTCGCGCGCCGAGCCGACGTCGCCGCCGCGACCGTCTACCGGAGGTGGCCTTCGAAGTCTTCCCTCGTGGCAGCGGCCGCGACGAGCGCCACACTTACGCCGCTGACCCCACCAGACACCGGCAGCTTCCGCCGTGACCTCGACGCCATCGTGGACGCGACTTACCGGTTTTTCACTGGGCCACAAGGCAAGATCATGCGGATCTTAGTCACCCACTCCGCCGACGACGAAGAGTTGTTGAACGTGGTGAAATCCACGACGCAACTCCGTCGCGACGGTATCTACAGCATGGTGGAACGGGCGAAAGCCCGAAATGAGATCGCATCGACGCTCGACCCGGAGCTCGTGGCAGATCTCTTCGTCGGGCCGCTGTGGACCCGCCTGCTCGTGACAGGAGGTCGAATAACCCGACCTTTGGTCCAACAAGTCGCCGACCTCGCGGCAGCGGCACTGTCGAACACCGCGACGGCCGGCGGTGCAGGGCGTCGGTAGCGCTAGCCGTGCCGAGCTGCCCAGCTATCGGTCTACCGACCGCGCCGCCCTGCTAGAAACCTTCAGACCGCAGCCGCGCGCCCCTCAGGTCCAGCCCAAGTTGAGCGGCAATTTGGCGAGCGGGCGGTTATAGGCCGGTCGAGCCGCACGCATCGTTGCTCGTCGTTACTCGTGCTGGCGAACCGTGAGGCGCTGACCGAGCAGCCACTCTGACTCTAACCGGTGACCCCTTCGTCGGCCGCGGCCTCTTCGACTGTGAGTTCGGCCGCCGGATCAGCCTCCAAGCGATCGTCCGGGATCGGCACGCCGCTGCGGATCGAGCGTCCGTAGCTGCCGTCGTCTAACCGATGGAGCGCGCGATCTAGCGCAGTGAGCCGGTCCCGCAGGCCCACGGCCAACGCGTCGTCCACCCCTTGTTCGGCTAGTGGTTGGGCTGGGTCGGCGACGTCGCCGATCTCGCGTTCGGCCGCACGGTCCTCCGCCCGCGCGGTGCCAAGATCGGCAATCAGTTGCTGCACTTGCGCCCGCTCCACGATCAGCAACGCGCGTGCCTGCCTCAGATCCACCTGGCCTCACCTCTCCCATTTGGTTCCATGTCCGTGAATTCCATCCGGTCACCGCGTCGGACGAACGAGCCATTGATCGCTCCTGGTGCATTCCGTTGCTGATGCGGCGACACACGTCGGTTGGCCGCGTTGCTGATGCGGCGTCAGGCGCGATGCGGCGCTCCGGGCCGTCCCGGGTGCTCGGGATCGATGAGTTCTGCATATTCGGGGTTGCGTT
>Ga0157369_10008974_pt1 | contig 11453 bp, 12 predicted proteins | sample C25metaG_FD_113461 | JGI IMG/M metagenome (GOLD analysis project Ga0157369, IMG submission 113461) | Corn rhizosphere microbial communities from Kellogg Biological Station, Michigan, USA - C2-5 metaG | ecosystem: Host-associated > Plants > Roots > Rhizosphere > Soil | place: USA: Michigan... | reverse complement strand
TCCAACACGACGCCGCTTCCCGCCAAGGTCTACGCCAACGAAGGCGCGTGCCAGTTCCTGTTCCTCCAGGGCAACGAGCCGTGCGAAGTCAGTTACGCCGACCGCGCCGGCAAATATATGGGGCAGAAGGGCGTGACCCTGCCGAAGTTGTGACCATCGCCGAATCTCAACGACTCGATGCTTCCGATCCGCTCGCGTTTGCGCGGGAGCGGTTCCGAATCACCGAGAACCTTATCTATCTCGACGGCAATTCGCTTGGCGCCTTGCCTGTCGCCGCGTCCGCCGCGCTGACGCGTACCGAGCGGCAGTGGGGCGACGACCTGATCGCCAGCTGGAACAAGCATGAATGGATCGACTGGCCTACGAAGATCGCGGCCAGGCTCGCGCCGATCGTTGGTGCGAAACCGAGCGAGTTGCTGATCACCGATTCGACCAGCGTAAGCCTGTTCAAACTGCTCGCGTCAGCGGCAGCAGCGCGACCGGGTAAACGGTTAATCCTCACGCAGCAGGCGAATTTCCCGACCGATCTCTACGTCGCCCAAGGCCTCGCGACGATGCTGGGCCTCGAGCTGAACGCAGTTCCGGCAGAAGAAGTCCTCGCGGCGATCGACAGTGACACGGCAGTCGTCACGCTGACCCATGTCGATTACCGCTCTGCAGCGATCCACGATATGCGTGCGATCAACGAAGCGGCGCATGCCGACGGTGCGCTGACCGTCTGGGACCTGTCGCACAGCGCGGGCGCAATCGAGATCGACCTAAACGAAGCCGGCTGCGACCTCGCGGTCGGCTGTGGCTACAAATATCTGAATGGCGGACCGGGCGCTCCGGCCTTCATCTATGTCGCCGAGCAGCTTCAGAATGAACTTACGAATCCGCTGCAAGGCTGGATGGGCCACGCCGAGCCGTTCGCCTTCGTCGATGACTATCGCCCGGCACAGGGCATCCTCAAATTCCTCACCGGAACGCCCTCGATCCTCGCGATGGCCGCACTCGACGTAGGCCTCGGGACATTCGACGGAATTTCGATGGCGGACGTTGCCACCAAATCGAGCAAGCTCTCGGACCTGTTCGTGTCCGATGTCGAAACGCGCTGCGGAAGCGAGGTTCGCCTCGCTTCGCCCCGCGATCCGGCGCAGCGCGGAAGCCACGTCGTTTTCGCGCACCCCGAGGGCCATGCGGTGATGCAGGCGCTGATCGATCGCGGAGTGATCGGTGACTTCCGCGCGCCGGACCTGATGCGGTTCGGCTTCACACCGCTTTACACGCGCTATGCCGACGTCGTTCGCGCCGCCGAGATCCTCGGCGAAATCCTCCAGTCCCGCGAATGGGACCAGCCGCACTTCAAGAAACGCGCCAAGGTCACCTGATCGGCGCGTTCCTCGTCCGCGCGCCGTCGATGCTCCACGCGCCCGGTCCGGCGGCGGCCAGATAGAGGAAGGCAAAGCAGAACAGGATCGCCGCCTCGCCCATGTTGACCGCGGGGTAGAAGCCCATTTTCGCGTGAACGGTCCAATAGGCGATCGCCATCTCGCCGGCCGCGACGAAGGCCGCCAGGCGGGTGAACAGGCCGATGGTCACGAGGACGCTCGTCACAAGCTCGATGACGCCGGCGATCCACAAATAGCTGCCGACGTCCTGCAGTCCGGGCTTGCCGCCCGGCGGGAAGCCCGCGAGCTTGATTAATGCGTGCTCCAGAAAAAGCAGGCCGACGACAATCCTCAAGATTGCAAGCATCTGCGGCTGCCAGCGCGAAAGCCAGGGCAATTCCATCGAATACTCTCCCGACTGTTGGTTCTTCGACTTAGAGAATCGGTTCAGCGACCGCCAAGTGTCACGCGTGTTCCTTCGCGCCCTGCGCCGCGTGCGCGGCATCCTCTGCGAGGAGCTGCCGCGAACGATGGATCATCTCGACCCAATCGTGGAAGGCATGAGCCAATACGGTCACGAGGTCCTTGAGCGGCCCTTCCTTGAGACAGCCGCTCTCGTCGAAACTGTCGTCGGTGACATGGCCGAGATAGGCTTCCGGCTGCTGCATCATGGGCATATTGAGGAACACGCAGGCCTGGCGGATCTGGTGGTTCGAGCCGAAGCCGCCGATGGCGCCGGGAGACGCGGTGACGATCGCCGCAGGCTTCTTGTCGAACACGCTCTGGCCATAGGGCCTCGATCCGACGTCGATCGCATTCTTGAGAACGCCTGGAATGCCGCGATTATATTCGGGACTGCAGAACAAGACGCCATCGGCTGCTGCTACCTGCTGACGGAAGCGGGTCCACTGCTCGGGCGGGTTTGCGTCAAGGTCCTGGTTATAGAGCGGCAAATCGCCGATTTCGATCATCGAGCAATCGAGATTGTCGCCGCGAAGGCCGCAGATCGACCGCGCGACCTTCCGGTTGAGGCTGTCCTTCCGAAGGCTGCCGACGATGATTGCGATTTTGTAGGCCATGGCCGCGCTCCTGCTTTCGCCACTCAATTCGTGGGAGCGGCGAAGGTTGCTAAGCCTCTAGAGCCGTAGCGAGGTGGCGAGAAGCACCACGATGAGGATGGCGATGATGACCAACAGCGCGGTCTTGACCCGCCGGTGCCGCGCACGAAGGTCGACATCATAGGCGACGACATCGAGCCAATAAGAGTCCGCGCCGGTTTGATGGATGATCCCCCGCCGGACCATCCGCTCGAACTGCCGCCGCTCGATTCCATTGCCCGGATCAAAGGGCACTGCGCGGTCGGGCCGAACCGCATCGTGGCTGAAGAAATGATGCTGAATCTCGCGGCGGGCGCGAGCGACTAGAGCGGCTGCTGCTGTAGCCATCGATAATTCCTCCTACTCAACGCCGGCGATTGTCGTGGCGGATGTTCGGCGGCCTGCCGCGCCGGCTCGTAGTCCTGACACGGTCACGCCGCTCGGGCATCGGACGGCCGCCGGACTGCTGATCCGGAAGCTCGAAACGCAAAGAAGCAGACACTGGATTCGCCTCGGCAATTCGAAGCTTGAGCTTCTGGCCCTGCCGATAGGTCGTCCCGCTATCCTCTCCGACCAACTGCTGCGCTTTTTCGTCGAACCGGAAATATTCGTCGCCGATGGTCGAAACCGGCACCAGCCCATCCCCGCCGAAATCGACGACGGTCGCGAAGAAGCCGAACGGTTGGACGCCGGTGATCCGACACATCACAACCTGCCCCGTCTGGTCGGCGAGATAGGCCGCCACGTAGCGGTCGACGGTTTCCCGCTCCGCCTCCATCGCCCGCCGTTCGAGCCGCGAAATCTGTTCGCCGATCTCCTCGAACTTCTCGGCGTCCGCCGGCGGCAACCCGCCTTCGCCGAGCTTGTAGGCGCTGACCAAGGCGCGATGGACGAGCAGGTCGGCATAGCGGCGGATCGGTGAGGTGAAATGGGCGTAGGTGGCGAGCGCCAATCCGAAATGGCCCAGCCGATCGGGTGCGTAACGGGCCTGCATCTGCGTCCGGAGCAGCTGCTCCATGATCTCCGGCCGGCTGTCCGAATCTCGGACGCGTTCGAGGATTTGATTGAACGTGGCTGGCTTCACCACCTGGCCGAGCGTGAACGGAATCCCGAAGGTCTCGAGGTAATCCTTCAGGGCCTCGAGCTTTTCGCGGCTCGGCGGCTCGTGGACGCGGTACATCACGGCCGCCTTCTTCGCTTCGAGGGCGCGCGCGGCGGCGACGTTCGCCGCGATCATGAAATCCTCGACCAGCCGATGCGCATCGAGCCGTTCACGCGGAGCAACGGACTCAATCCGACCCTTCTCGTCGAGCACCACCTGCCGCTCGGGAAGATCGAGCTCGAGCGGCTCGCGCTTATTGCGAGCCGCGAGCAGCGCGCGCCAGCATCCCCACAAAGGTTTCAGCGCGCTCTCCACCAATGCGATCGGCACCTTGCCCTCGACCTCGGGCATGAAGCAGACCGGCGAAGAGACCTCGACCCGATCTTCTTCAGAAGCGTCGATCGCCGCTTGCGCATCTTCATAAGCGATGTTCGCCGCGACGCGAATCTTCGCCCGGGTGAACCGCCAGCTTTTTAGCGTGCCGTCCTTCGCGATCGTCAGGTGGCACGCCATCGCCGCCCGGTCGGCGCCTTCCTTTAGCGAGCAGATGTCGGCGGATAGCTCCTCGGGAAGCATCGGGACGACGCGGTCTGGGAAATAGACGCTGTTACCTCGCGAGCGCGCCGCCTTGTCCAGCGCGCTGTCGGGCCGGACGTAAAAGCTTACGTCGGCAATCGCGACGATCGCCTTCCACCCGCCCTTGTTGTCATCGTCCTCGTCGCGCGCGGCCCAGATGGCGTCGTCATGATCGCGCGCGTCCGCGGGATCGATTGCGACGATAGGAAGATGCGTCAGGTCCTCGCGCAATCCTCCCCGGAACGGGGAGGTGGCAGCCGCGTGAGCGGCTGACGGAGGGGCCGACTCCGCACCCTTCGGCCCCTCCACCAGCTTCGCTGGTCCCCCTCCCCGTTCCGGGGAGGATTTGAGCGGTAGCTTCGCGACCCGCTTCGCCTCCGCGATCACGGCATCGCTGAATTCGTGCGGAAGCTCGTACTTGTGGATCGCGATCAGGCTAAAGCTCTTCGGAGCGAAGGGATCTCCGAGCACCGCGTCGACGCGAGCGCTGACGCGACCGCCGCGACCCGAGACCTCGCACAACACCAGATCGCCAGCCTCCCCGTCGGCGACATCGCTGACAGGGAGCTCGCGGCGCTCCTTCTTCTCGACCGGGGTCAGCCAGAAGCGTGTTCCCTCCTGCCGAAGCACGCCAAGCACCAGGTCCTGCTTGCGCGCGAGCTTCTTCAGCGGATGGCCGACGAACTTGTCGCCGCGCTCCTCGGTCCTAGCGAGCACGCGATCGCCGATTCCGAGGGCGCCGCGCCTCTCCTTCTCGATGATGCGAAGCTTTGGTGCGGGGGTGTCGGCTTCCCATTGCTCCGGCGTGCCGAAGATGTGGCCATTATCGTCGGCGTCGACGATCCGAAGCACCGTCACCCGGGGAACTCCGCCAGCCTTGTTAAACGCACGGGCCTTCCCGGTCTCGATCAGCCCCTCGTCTGCCATGTCGTTGAGCAGACGCTTGAGCGCGATCTTTGCGTCGCCACGAATCCCGAATGCCCGGGCGATCTCCCGCTTTCCCGCGGGTTGGTCCGACGTCGAGATGAAGTCGAGGATCTGCTTTCGGCTTGGGAGATCGGCCGAGCGCTTGCGGGGCATTAGGACTCTACGCCGAATCAGGGCGCCGGTTGCATGGTGACAATCGCGCGTGCCCGAAGGGTGACAAAAAGGGTGACGAGCGGCCTGAGGGAATCGGAAGGAAGGCCGTTACCCTGACTGCTTGAAAACGGGGGTCCTTCCACTTCTTCCACTTTGTCACCCTCGGCTGCCTAGCGGCGAAGAGACTCACGGGAGCAAGGCACGTCATCGTCACCCGCTTAACGGAAGCGCTTGCCTGTAGGACAGGAAATTCAACGCAGCTGGCTATCCTTGCTGCCCCGGCGGTTGATGGTCGAATGGACGACCGCCTTGTCGCGCTCTGCCTGGCAGGCGATGCAGGTGCGGACGCCGGGAAGCGCCTCGCGCCGTTTCTTCGGGATCGGCTCGCCGCAATCGTCGCATTCCTCGGCGCTCTCGCCTTTGGGCGTCAGCGCACGGGCACGAAGGATCGCGTCCTTCACCGTGTCGTCGATCTGGTCCTGAACCGCGCCATCGCGAGTCCAACCACCGGCCATTTTTCCATTCCTTTCCACCTCTTAGGTGGGCGCTGCGGCCTCCGCGGACAATGCCGCGCTTCGGTGCAACCGGTGCTCGCGCCAGACGATCACCAAGCCGCTGGCAATAATGATCGGCGCGCCAATCCAGATCCAGGGGGTCGGAAGCTCGCCGAACATCGACGCTCCGAGAAGCACCGCCCAGAGCAGGCTGGTGTAATCCATCGGCATCACCAGGGCGACGGGCGCCAGCCGCAGCGCTCCGGTCAGCGTGAGTTGCGCGATGCCGCCGGCGAGCGCGATCTCGGCAAGCAATTCCCACGTCTTGCCGTCGTGAGCGCGGCCAAAGACGAGCATGGCCAGACCGAGCGGAACGAGCGAGCTGACGGCGAACCAAAAGACCGTCGTCGCAGCACGCTCGGTCTTGCCGAGGCGACGAATGACGATGGTCACCGACGCGGTGAACAACGCGGCCGCCAGCGCGATGGACGCGCCGAGCAGCGGCACGTCGCCGCTCCCCGGCTGGACGATTATCAGCACCCCAAGGAACCCCGCGGCGACCGCTCCCCAGCGCCATTTGCCGGTCGGTTCGCCGAGAACGATCGCTGCAAACACCACCGCGAAGATCGGGACCGAAAAGCCGATTGTCGTCGCTTCGGCGAGAGGAAGCATGATGAAGGCAAGGAAGTTGAGCGCCATCGCCGCGACGCCGAGCGCCATCCGCCCGATATGCGCCGCGACCCGATGCGTTCGCAGCGAATGGAATCCTGGCCCGGCGGCCACGAACCCCGTTGCGCAAAGCGCCGAGCCGCACTGGCGATAGAAGAGGCTTTCGACCAAGTTCACGCCGCGCATCGATGCGAGCTTCACCAGCGCGAACATGACCGCGAGAAGCAGCGCGGTTAGGAGACGAAGCGCGATCCCGGCGAGCGGCTGTTGCTCCGCCGGCCGATCAGTGTCGCGCGGCCCCCCTCGCTGCATCTACTTCTTGGGCTTGGGCGGAGCGACGTAAGGTTCGAAAGCACCCCCCGGGACCGCCGACGCTACCGGGCTCTCAAACCCGTCCTCGCTCACCGACGAGACGCCGAACACCCAATCATCGACACGAATGTGGGGCAAGACCACTTTGCACGGAGGGAATACAATAGCGATAACGGCTTCAGGATGCGGTGACGGCGGAACATAGCCTTCGGAAACGCCGCCATGTTCGCCGGCGGGGCATTCGCCCGAACGAACCGTTCGAGCGGCTTCCCACTGGTTCGCATCAGTTCGCCGCCAGCGGACCTTGTAGCCGAAGGCCCCGGCCACTCGAGTCCAAGTCAACGTCGTATCGGTGCTCACCGCACCCTCGACCTTCGGCGCGGGCGGCGGCGGGGCACTGGCGATGGCGGCGAGCGCGGCCACGTTCAGCTTGGTCATCTTGGCGAGGTACGGGAAATCGACGTGGTCGATCGTGTCGCCGTACTTGATCCCGTTCTCGGTCCTCAGATCCTGGTGCTGCCAGTTGTAATTCTCGATCGCGACATTGAGCCGCGCGGCGGGATAGCCGAGCTCGAGGAACGGAATGTGATCGCCGCCGCGTCCGAAGCGGTCGGTCCGCCAAATCTGCCGCAAATCAAGCCCGATCCTGAGCCGGTCGGCGAGGCTGTCGAGGAAGCGCGAGATGTTGCGAGACGGCGCGTCATTCTCGCCGCCGAGGGCATGCGTCGCTCTTGCGAGTTCCTCCTGTCCCTGCGAGCGCGGCCCTTCCGACAGCACTCGCGCATGGGTCGAATCGCACACGCCGTCGGAGCCGCAGGTGCCGCCAATGATGTCGTTGTTGATGTCGGTGACGACATTCCAGCCTTGAGCCTTCGCATAATTGGCGAGGACCTTGGCGCCGTAGAGTCCCTGCTCCTCGCCCGAGACCGCCGCATAGACGATGGTGCCGGGAAACTTGTGCTTGGAGAGCACGCGGGCTGCCTCGATCACGGCGGCGGTGCCCGACCCGTCGTCGTTCGCTCCCGGCGCGTCGGAAGTGAAGTTCATCACGTCGCTGACCCGGCTGTCGATGTGGCCTGTGATGATCACGACGTCGTTGGGGCGCTCGGTCCCGCGCTGGATCGCAACCATGTCGCAAATGCGCGTCGGCCCCGGCAGCCGCTCCCCGGTCATCGTCTCGCAGGGGCGGACGGTCGGCAGGCCGAAGCTTTCGAACTGACCCTTCGTCCAGTTGAGCGCCGCGCCGATGCCGCGTTTGGGGTCGGTTTGCGACGAAAGCGTGTGCCGGGTGCCGAAGCTCACCAGAGTCTCGATCGTATGCCGCAGCTGCGCCTGGCTGACTGGTGCGATGATCGCGCGAAGCTTCGCATCGACCGAGGGCGGGGGCGCGGCGCCCAGCAGCGTGACGCACATCAAGATCGCGGCTTTACGCATTCGACTCTCCCCTTTGCGATGTTCGGCAACTGGCATTTGCGCGTTGCCGGGTCTAGGGGAGCGCCAACCCGAAACCAGCACATTTGAGGCGTATCATGCTGCGCAGTATCGACCATTTCATCGGCGGCTCCACCTTCGCTTCGGGCGAGCGTCAGGGCGACGTGTTCGACCCCAACCAGGGCCAGGTCCAGGCCCATGTCGGTTTCGGCACGGCGTCCGACCTCCAGAAGGCAGTCGACGCCGCCAAGGCCGCCCAGCCCGCGTGGGCGGCGACCAACCCGCAGCGCCGCGCCCGCGTGATGTTCAAGTATCGTGAGCTGGTCGAGAAGAACATGGACGAGCTCGCGCACATGCTCTCCTCCGAGCATGGCAAGGTGCTCGCCGACGCCCGCGGCGACGTCCAGCGCGGCCTCGAAGTGATCGAATATGCGTGCGGGATCCCGCAGGCGCTGAAGGGTGAATATACGCAGGGTGCAGGCCCCGGAATCGACGTCTATTCGATGCGCCAGCCGCTTGGAATCGGCGCGGGGATCACGCCGTTCAACTTCCCCGCAATGATCCCGATGTGGATGTTCGGAATGGCGATCGCGTGCGGCAACGCGTTCATCGTCAAACCGTCGGAGCGCGATCCGACCGTTCCGGTCCGCCTCGCCGAGCTGATGAAAGAAGCCGGCCTTCCCGACGGGATCCTCAACGTCGTCCACGGGGACAAGGAAATGGTTGATGCCATCCTCGACCACCCGGACATAGCGGCGGTCAGCTTCGTCGGGTCGAGCGACATCGCGCAGTATATTTATTCGCGCGGCACGGCGAACAACAAGCGCGTTCAGGCGTTCGGCGGCGCCAAGAACCACGGCATCGTCATGCCCGACGCCGATCTCGATCAGGTCGTCAACGACCTCGCCGGGGCGGCCTTCGGCTCCGCCGGTGAGCGCTGCATGGCGCTTCCCGTCGTCGTGCCCGTCGGCGAGGACACCGCCGACCGCCTCCGCGAGAAGCTCATTCCCGCCATCGCGGGGCTGCGCGTCGGAGTCTCCACCGACCCGGACGCGCATTATGGCCCGGTGGTCAGCAAGGCGCACAAGGAGCGGATCGAGAATTACATCCAGATGGGCATCGACGAGGGCGCCGAGCTCGTCGTCGACGGCCGCGGCTTCATGCTCCAGGGCCACGAGGAAGGCTTCTTCGTCGGCCCGACCTTCTTCGATCACGTGAAGCCGAGCTACCGCACCTACAAGGAAGAGATTTTCGGGCCCGTCCTGCAGATGGTCCGAGTGCAGAACTTCGAGGAAGCCGTGCGTCTCCCTTCAGAGCACGAGTACGGCAACGGCGTCGCGATCTTCACGCGTAACGGCCACGCCGCACGCGAATTCACGGCGAGGGTCAATGTAGGCATGGTCGGCGTGAACGTGCCGATCCCGGTGCCGGTCAGCTACCACAGCTTCGGCGGATGGAAGCGCTCCGGCTTCGGCGACATCGGCCAGTACGGCCAGGAAGGCCTTCGCTTCTGGACCAAGAACAAGGTCGTCACCCAGCGGTGGCCCGACGGCTTCGTCGATGCGGGCGACAAGGGCGCGTTCCACATCCCGACTTTTGGGTAAGCCGCCGCAGTTGGTCCGAGCCTGATTTAAGGGTAATGCGCTCCCATCGTTTCGGCGATGGGGGTGAACCATGATCCTGATGGCGCTTGCGCTGGCCCTGCAGGGCCATTGGACCGGCCCGCATACGGAGCAATATACCGGTCCCGGCTATTTCTGCGGCGGCGGCTATGCCTTCCAGCTTGGCGCTGGGGAACGCGCGCTTATCCTTCCCCAGGGAAGCGGCGCGGATGTTCAAGGGGTCCGGCTGGTTCTCTCGCACGGCGAGGTCAACATCTGGACCGGCGTGCATCCTGAACCGGGGCGCGTCGTCTCCCGATACGCGGAATCCGCCGTGACCGAGCAGAACGACGGCCGCGGAGTTTCCTACGTCATTTCGAACGACACGGATTTCGGGCTTCGGTTGACCAGCGACGCCTTCCGCGGGTTCCGGCGAGACAGCTGGTTCTTCGCCCACGCGAAATTCTCCGCCTTGGCTGAACGATCCGTCCCCTGCCTCGCGGCCTACAGCTACTGAGGCGGATACCAACGCTGCTTAACCGCGTTGAGGGGACATGCGATTGCGCGTTCCCGTCGTCACCTGTGCGCTCATCCTGACGATCGCGGCGTGCGCCAAGCGCGATCCGGTCGCAGACAACGCCAATGGTGCAGCCTTGCCCGCTCCGGCGAAGGACACCACGCCAGATCCCGCGGGCTTGCCGCCGGCCAACGCGACGACTTCCGCAAACGTCGTCGCTGTGGAGCCTGCGGTGGCTATTCCCGCAGCGCTGCAGGGACGTTGGGGTCTCACGCCCGCCGACTGCACCTCGATCCGGGGCGACGCGAAGGGCCTGCTCGTGGTCACTCCCGATCGCCTGACGTTCTACGAATCTCGCGCCGTGCCAGCCGGCGGGGTCGAAACCGACGGCGATTCGATCAGCGGCAATTTCGACTTCACGGGCGAAGGCCAGGCGTGGAGCAAATATGAGTCGTTGAAACGGGAGCGCGACAAACTGACACGAACAGAGACCAACCCAGCAGCGAGCTACACCTATGCGAAATGCTAGACTGATGGTGGCGTTCGGGATCGCCGCCCTTGCGCTCGGCGCGTGCAACAAACAGCAGCAGCCGGCGCAGGATCAGAATATCGCGATCGACTCCGACGTTCCGAACAATGTGGTCGGAAACGCCGATATCGAGACTCTGCCGCCGGACGAGAGCAGCGTAACGCCTTCAAACCAGCTCGAGAATGGTTTCGACAATCCCGACGTGAACGACGTCGGCAACACCACCGCCAATTCCTACTGAAGGAGCGGGGCCATGCTGATTCTTTATTATTCGCCTGGGGCCTGCAGTCAGGCGCCGCATATCCTGCTCCACGAAATCGGGCTCGAACATGATTCGGTGCGGGTCGATCTGAAAGCGAAGAAGCTGGAAGACGGCAGCGACTATCTCCAGGTGAATCCCAAGGGCGCGGTCCCGGCACTCCGCCTCGACAGCGGCGAGGTGCTGACCGAGAACGCGGTCATCCTCCAATATCTCGGCGACCGCACCGCCTGGCCGGAGGTTCTACCCTCGCTCGGACACTTCCAGCGCTATCGGGTGCTCGAGCTCCTCAATTTCATCACGACGGAGCTCCACAAGAGATTCGGCTTCCTCTTCGACCCGGAGGCCACAGACGAGTTCAAGCAGTTCGTCATCGGCGGCCTCTCGAAGAAGCTCGCCTGGATCGACGAGAAGCT
>Ga0157369_10008969_pt1 | contig 11455 bp, 10 predicted proteins | sample C25metaG_FD_113461 | JGI IMG/M metagenome (GOLD analysis project Ga0157369, IMG submission 113461) | Corn rhizosphere microbial communities from Kellogg Biological Station, Michigan, USA - C2-5 metaG | ecosystem: Host-associated > Plants > Roots > Rhizosphere > Soil | place: USA: Michigan... | reverse complement strand
CGCAAATGGCTTCGCGAGCATGGCGTCAACGAGCAGGAATGGCGCATCATGCGCGCGCTGATGGAAGTCGATAGGATCGAGATCGGCGAGCTCGCCGAATGCGTCTTCATCCTGAAGCCGAGCGCCACGCGGACCATTAAGAATCTCGAAGCGCGTGGGATCGTCAGCCGGACCAGGTCAAACGAGGACCAACGCCGGGCCTTCATCGCGCTTACCGCGCGCGGCCGTAGGCTGTTCGACGATCTTTCGCCGCATTCCGAGGTGGAATATGCGCGCATCACCGAACTCGTCGGTGCGCCCGACATGCAGGAGCTTTACGAGCTGCTGCGCCGGGTCACGGACAAGCTGAACGGCGCTTAAGACCTCGCTATTGCTTGAACCCGAACCGCAACGTCGCTCCGAACTGGCGCGGCGGCGCGTACATCTGTTCGACGAAACCAAGCAGCCCGAGGTCGAGGTCATAGACCTTGTATTTCGAGTTGGTGAAGTTCTTAACCCACAGCGACCCCTGCCAGCGTTCGTCGGGCGACGTTAGCGAAATGGATGCATTCCCGACCGCGTAGCCGCGCTGGAACGACACTTGGGAATTGGTGCCCTCGAGGAAATGCTTGCTCGCATATTTGCCGTCGAGCTGGAACGCGAGCGTCCCGAAGCTGATCGGGACTGTGTAACGCCCAAGCGCATTCAGGCTGACATGTGGGGCCTGGGGAAGCTCAGCGTCCGTCGTTCCGGTGCCCGGGAAAGGAGCGGGCACGAAGTCGACCTTGGAATCGAGGAACGCTGCGCTCAGCGCGAAATCAAAATTGCGCAACGGCCGGGTGAACAGCTCGATCTCTCCACCCTTCACCGTCGCGTCCGAGTTGGTCACCTGGGGCTGCAGGTTGGTCAGCGAGAAGGCCTGATAGTCGTGATAATTGTAATAGAAGGCCGACAGATTGAGCCGCGTGTTGCGCGCAATCGTCGACTTCATTCCGACTTCGTAGGCGTCGAGCGCTTCTGGTTTGTGACGGAAATCAGCAAGCGTCACCGTCGGCGCAGGCGACCAGTTCCCGCCTTTGATGCCGCGATTGTACGACAGATAGAACAGCAGGTCCTGATGCGGTTTGTAATTCAGCTGCGCGCGCGCAGCGACGGCTCCGTAGTTGATGTGGTCGTCCCCGGCGAACTGGGGATTGGCGGCGATTTCCTGCGCATAGTCGAAGATTACCGTCCCGTCCGGGATCGGGTTGCCCTCGGAGTCCACCAGTCCGAAGCCGACCGACTTGAACGTGATCCTCTTGTGATCCTGCGACCAGCGAAGTCCGACGATTCCAGTTAGCTGCGGCGTGAAGTCATATTCGCCCTGCCCGAATACCGACCAGTTCTTGGAAATGAGGTGAGTCAGGCCCTGGTTGCGGGCGTCGTCGGTTGGAGCTGCATTGAAGATCGCGCCCGATGCGTCGAACTCGCCGTGGAAATCCATGTCGAGATAATAGGCGCCGACCTGCCAGCGCATGCGCGGCGTATGGCCGGAGAAGCGCGCTTCGTGCGACCATTGCTTGTGATGCGCGATGGTGTGGAACGGGAAGAAGAACAGCCCCCCGCCGGCATCCTCGATATAGTCCTTATCGAGCTTGCTGTAGTTGCCGATGTAGGTGAAATCGAGGCTGTCGGAGAAGCTGTGCGTCAGCTTTGCGGTGGTCGACCAGACTTTGCGGTCGAACCCAGTGTGCATGTCCGACGCATGCTTGAAGACATTGCCGGTGATCGGCGGGCCCGGGTTGATTCCGAGCCCGGTGTCAGGGTCGAATTCGGCCAACCGAACGAGATACTGGCCCGTCGGAACATCATTGTCCTTCGAATATGATTCGATGACACTGAACAAGGTGCCGGGCCCGAGATCGGCCTGAACGTTGGCGCGGACTGCCCAACCATTCGCACCCTGGCTGGTGCGGCCGGTCGCCTGGTGCGGTCCAAGCGGATTGAGGCCAAACGGATCGGGATTGAAACCCGCCTTCATCCAGCCATTCGATTTCTCGTAAAAGCCGGCGATGCGCGCTCGGATGTGCCGCGCAATTTGTCCGCCGACGGCACCTTCGAGCTTGTGATCGCCCCAATCCGCGACCGTCGCTTCGGCATATCCGTTGGCCCGAGTCTCGTCCGCCGTATTGCTGATGAACTGGATCAGGCCACCCGTCGCGTTGCGTCCGAAGAGGGTGCCTTGAGGTCCGCGAAGCACCTCGATCCGTTCCACGTCATAGATCGGCAGCCCGAGGGCGTTCATGCTGCCGACGTAAACTTCGTCCTGATAGACAGCGACGGGCGCCTCCAGATTGTCTTGGAAGTTGTTCTGGGAAATTCCGCGCAGGTTGAACGTCGTGAACGCCGGCGTCCACGCCGACACCTCCAGGTTCGGAACCTGTTGGCTGATCTGCTGCATGTTGGTGAGGTTGAGGGTCTTGATCGTCTCGCCCGAAAGCGCGGTAATCGAGATGCCGACGTCCTGAATTTTCTCACGCCGCTTCTGTGCTGTAACGACGATTGGCTGAAGAACGCCCTGGTCGGTTGGCGCTTGCGCCACTCCCTGCGAGACCTTGTCGCTTTCGACGGGGGTCTCCGTCGGCGCTCCGAGGTTCGGCTGCGGCGTCGCCGGCTGTTGTTGCGCAAATGCCGGACACGAGATTGCTATGCATGCAAGCGCCGTGCTTGCGCGGAGCATAGAAAACCGAGCTTTCGACATATGATCCCCTCCCCTGCCCGGGCGGCAAATTTAGCCCGGAATAGACCATCTGCTTAACATGTTAACTTCCGTCCGAGAAGAAGCTTTTGGGGAAGAATGACTCGCTCGCGGCGCTCAGAGATCGAGCGTGAGAAGGGAGGATTTGGAGCGCGAGCAGCAGATGGTCATCATCTTCCCGGACTCGCGCTCCTCGTCCGACAAGACATAGTCGCGATGGTCGGGCTCACCCGAGCAGACGTTGGTGACGCATGTGCCGCACAGTCCCTCGCGGCACGAAAACGGTAGCTCAAATCCGTGCTCCTCGAGCACCTCGAGGATCGACTTCTGCTCCGGAACTTCGAACTCAATGTTGCTGCGTTCCAATCTAACGGTGAATGAGTTCGATTCCTGGGGCTCGTCGGACTCCGGAACGGTGAACCATTCGAAGCGGACGGTTCCGCTTGGTAGATTCTCCGTGAGGGTCTTCACTGCCTCGATCAATGGAGCCGGCCCGCAGCAATAAATGCTCTCGCCCGCTTTCCAGCTTGAGATGGCCTGCGCGACATCGAGGACCTGGCCCGCTTCGTCATCGAAGTGGAAGTGCACGCGATCCGCTCCGAGCGAACACAATTCTTCATAGAATGCCGTCCGCTGGCGGCTGCGCGCAGCGTAGATCAGGCGCCATGGTTTCTGGTTCGCGATGCACCAGCGGACCATTGCCATGATGGGGGTGATCCCGATCCCGCCGACGATGAACAGGAAGCTCGCGGAATTCTCGTCGAGTGGAAAATTGTTCCGTGGGGCGCTGATCTTGAGTTGGTGGCCGGCACGGACGGTGCTGTGGATATAGCTCGATCCGCCGCGGCTGTCCGCGGCTCTGCCGACGCCCACGATATACCGATTGCGCTCGCGCCAATCGTTGGTGAGCGAGTAATTGCGAACGAGCCCGTTAGGCAAATGAACGTCGAGGTGTGCGCCCGGCGTGAATTCCGGAAGCTCACCGCCCGCAATCGCGCGCAGCTCAAGCGTGATTACGTCCTTTGCTTCGGCGCGCACGTCAGCGACCAGCACCGTTAAAGATTGCACCGCACTATTCACGCCGGAGTCCGGAACGATCGGGTCACTCGGCCGCGATCGCGGGCGCCATCTGCTGCGCCGTCACTCCCGCCTGCTCGTCGCGGATCATCTTGTCCATGATGTAGCGGAAGTGGGACAGCGCCACGTCCGACGCGACGGCAACGAGTTTGAAGCTGGGATCGGCGTCGAGCATCTTCTGCTGCTCTTCGATGATTTCCTTATCCTCCATGAACCCTTCGATCAGGCTGTCGAGGAGCGACATCGAGATGGTGTAGTCGGCGCCTTCGAAATCGTTCAGGTAATTCCAGAAGAAGTGCGTCGTGCGCTCCGTTTCCGGAGTCATGAACTGACAGTTGCGGAACTCGAGCGTGCCGGGGTTGCCCTCTCCTTCCTCACCCATGCCGGCGGGGGCGAACATCGTGTCCATCAGGAAGATTCCCGGGATCAGCATGCGCGCGATGTTGCGGCGATCGACCTTGTCGTCCTTGTTCTTGATGACCTTGCGCAAATAAGGCGGCGGATCGCTGTTCCTGTGCCAACGTTCGACGTGGAAGCCGTTGGGCAGCCGGTCGATCGACACCGGCTTGGTCACGTAAGCATATTCCTCGGACCCGCCGAGCGTGTTGGTGTGGACGAACGCGAGGTGGTTGAAGTCGCTGAGGTTGTCGACGATCAGCAGATAGTTGGACGTGTAATGGAGGTAGGCCGGAATGCCCTTCCACTTCGGGTCGTCAAGGTAAGGAATGTCGAGGATCTTGTCGGGATCGGCGAGCGCGGGATCGCCCATCCAGATCCACATGCAATGCTGCTTTTCGACCAGCGGATAGCTCTTCACCCCGAGCTGCGGCGGGATTCGGTCCTGGCCCGGGATTTGAACGCACTTCCCGCTCGGGTCGAACTTGAGGCCGTGGTACATGCAGCGGACGCAGTCGCCCTCGATCCGGCCCTGCGAAAGCTTCGCGCCGCGGTGGCAGCAGCGATTGTCCAAGGCGACGATCTGACCGCTTTCGCCGCGATAGAAGACGATCGGCTGGTCGAGGATTCGCCGTTCGAGCAGCTTGCCGTCCATGACCTCATGGTCCCAGCCCCCCATGTACCAGCAGTTCTTGAGGAACATTCGAGATCTCCCGTCAGGCGCTTCCAACCACCGGCAAATGCCGGCTTATTGAATCCTTCTTTACTCCAAGACGTCGCGTAAATTTAGCTGGCTTTTCTGGAAAGATTGTCCATTCAGATGGACAATGGACTGGGAAGACCTCGATATCTTCTGCCATGTGATCGACCACGGAAGCTTCAGCGAAGCGGCCCGCGTGCTCGGACGGCCCAAGTCGAGCGTCAGCGCATCAATAGCGCGGCTGGAGTCACGGTTGGGGGCGCGGGTGATCGAGCGAACGACGCGCCGGTTGCGCCTCACCGAGGCTGGGGAGTCTCTCTATCACGAGATGTCGCCCCTGTTCCGTCAGCTTCGCGAAGCGCTCGGCAGCGCTGCCGCGAAGGGTGAGACGGTCAGCGGCCGCCTGCGAATTGCCGCTCCCTATGAGTTCGGCGCACATCATCTCGGCGCCGTCGCCTGCGCAATGTTGGGCGAGCATCCGGACCTCGAGGTCGACGTCGATGTCGAGCATCAGCCGATCAACCTCTTCGACCAACAGTACGACATCGTCTTCACCATGGCCGACAAAGAGCTCCCGTCGACCAGCGGAGTCATTCGCCGGGTCTTCTCGCTCGAGCGCGGATTGTTCGCGTCAAAGGACTTTCTGGCGCAGTTCGAAGAGCCGAGAACTCCCTACGTCCTTCGTAACCTACCCCTCCTCGCTGCGGCTTCGGACACGGAGTGGGAGTTCACCGACTCCGCGGGCGGGCATCATTCGATCGCAATGGCAGCGCCGCGGCTCAGAAGCTCCAACGCGGGCATCCGTTTGCAAGCTGCGCTCTCAGGCCTCGGGGTTGCACGGATCACCGCGACTTACTGCGAACCTTCGGTGCAGGCTGGTCAATTGCGCCGCCTGCTTCCGGATTTTGAATGCGCGCCGCTGCGCGTCTACGCGCTGCTTCCCGAACGGCGGCTCATGCCGATGAAGGTCCGCATTTTCCTCGACACGCTGGAGAGCATGTCGCGCGCAGCGGCTTAGAGGTGCACGACCTGGACGGACGTATATTCCTCCAGTCCGAGCTGCCCGAATTCGACGCCGATGCCGGAGCCTTTCACGCCGCCGAACGGAGCGAACGGCTTGATCCCCCCGTGACCGTTGACCCAGGCGGTCCCGCATTCGAGCCGGCCCGCGACTTCCTTCCCCTTCGTCGGATCGGATGACCACGCGGAGCCGCCGAGCCCGACATCGAGCGCGTTCGCCCGCTCGATGGCTTCGTCGAGATCGGAGTAACGAATAACCGGAAGCACCGGCCCGAACTGCTCCTCGTCGACGATCCGCATTCCATCCTTTGCGTCCGCGACGATGGTGATCGGATAGAAATAGCCCGCCCCGTCGGGCGCATCGCCCCCGCAGAGAATGCGCGCTCCATTCCGTTTCGCGTCTTCGACCAGTCCGACGACCTTGTCGTACTGCATCTTGTTCTGGATCGGTCCGAGAATACTATTCTCGTCGAGCCCGTGTCCGACCGGAACGTTCTTGGCATAATCGACCAGTGCGTCACAGACTTCGTCATAGATTTCATCCGGGACATAGAGCCGTTTGAGCGCCGCGCACGTCTGGCCGTTATTGATGAACGCGCCCCAGAAGAGCTTTTCGGCAATCTCCTTCGGATTGGCGTCGGCAAGCACGATCCCGGCGTCGTTTCCGCCAAGCTCCAGGGTGACGCGTTTCAGCGTGCCCGACGCCGCCTGCATAACCTTCTTGCCGGTGCCGCATGACCCCGTGAAAACGATCTTCTGGATGTCAGGATGCTCGGTCATCATTTGCCCGAGGTCATCATGCCCGGCGACCACATTGAGGACGCCCGGCGGAAGCACTTGATTGAGCAGCTCGACCAGTCGGATCGTGCTCAGCGGCGTGTGGGGCGACGGCTTGATCACCACCGTATTGCCGGTGCGGATCGCGGGGACGATGTGCCAGATCGCGATCAGCACGGGGAAATTCCACGGGGTGATCGACCCGACGACTCCGAGCGGCTTGCGATGAAGCTCGACGCGCCCGCTTTCGTCGTCGTTCAGCACCTCCACCGGCAGATCGAGCGAGCCCGTGTAGCGCGCCCAGGCTTCGGCGCCGTGAAGCTCGAACCGCGAGCCCATGCCGTTCAGCGGCTTGCCCTGTTCGCGAGTCAAAAGCTCGGCGAGCTCTTCCATGTTCGCGTGGATCGTGTCCGCGATGCGCCCAACTGCCGCCTTGCGCTCAGCGTCGCTCGTCCGGCTCCAGCTTTTGTAGGCCTCCCGCGCAGCATTAATCGCGCGATCGAGATCCTCGCGGGTCGCTACCGGACATTCGCCAACAACCTCGCCGTTACCCGGGTCGCGGATTTCCATATGCTCCGATGTTGGGATCGTCTTGCCGCCGATGATCAGACCGTAGCGTTCCATTACGTCCTGCATGTCGACATCCCTCTTCGTCTGACGGCATTGTGGAACCCGATCCTCGACCGAGTCCAGCGGATATTTAACATGTTCACTTGTTCCGGTGCAGCCATTACGAAAGGCGGCGACACGCGATGAGCGAGCAGCCTCCCTTCGACCTGGATGCGAACGAGCGGCTGTCTTCCGACGAGCTCAAGACGCTGCAGCTGGAGCGGCTGAAGCAATCGTTGACCCATGCCTATCGCCACAATCCGGTTTACCGCACGAAGTTCGACGCAGCGGGCGTTGCACCCGTCGATCTGAAATCGCTCGGGGACCTGGCGCGGTTTCCGTTCACGACCAAGCAGGATCTTCGCGACGCCTACCCGTTCGGCTTCTTCTCCGTCCCGATGGAGCAGGTCGCGCGCATCCACGCTTCATCAGGCACGACGGGGAAGCCGACGGTCGTCGGCTACACGCTCGAAGACATCGACACCTGGGCGGGACTCGTTGCTCGGTCGATCAAGGCGGCGGGCGGGGAGCCCGGAATGAAGGTCCACGTTGCCTACGGATACGGCCTCTTCACTGGCGGCCTCGGCGTCCACTACGGCGCGGAGCGGCTCGGTTGCACCGTGATCCCGGTCTCTGGTGGACAGACCGAGCGGCAGGTCGCGCTTATCCTCGATTTCGAACCCGACATCATCATGGTCACGCCGAGCTATTTGCTCAGCCTGGTCGACGAATTCGGGGCGCGCGGAATCGACCCACGCTCCACTTCACTGAAGATCGGCATCTTCGGTGCCGAGCCGTGGAGCGAAGCGATGCGCGGCGAGATCGAGGGAGCGTTCGGAATCGACGCAACCGACATCTACGGCCTGTCGGAAGTCATGGGGCCGGGCGTCGCTCAGGAATATGCGTCAACGAAAGATGGTCCAACGATCTGGGAAGATCATTTCTATCCCGAGGTGATTGATCCCGAGTCCGGCGAGGTGCTCCCCGATGGAAGCGAGGGCGAGCTCGTGTTCACATCGCTGACCAAGCAAGCAATGCCCGTCATCCGCTACCGCACGCGCGACCTCACGCGATTGCTGCCGGGCAGGATTGGGCCAATGCGGCGCATGGCGAAGATCACCGGCCGCTCCGACGACATGCTGATCGTTCGCGGCGTCAACCTGTTCCCAATGCAGGTCGAGGAGCAGATCCTGCGCTGCACCGGACTTCGGCCGCACTATCGAATCGATGTCGAACGGATCGACCGCCTGGACCAGGTCACCGTGCTCGTGGAGGCTTCATTGGAAGCTCCGCAATCACAGCGAGAAAGCGCCGGAACGGAGCTTCGCGGGCACATCAAGGACCTGATTGGAGTGACCGTACAGGTCCAGGTCTGCGATCCAGGAAGCATCGAGCGATCCACGGGCAAAGCCTCGAGAGTGCGTGACCTTAGACAATGATTGATTCCGTTCGGTCCCGAGGCTTGAGCTGAACGTGCCGACGCGGCAACTTCCGGCATCCACATGGGAGGGGTTGTTGAAGCGTAAGATGTTGCTCCTGGCCGCAGCGCCTCTGCTCGTCGCGGCCGCTCCGTCATGGCAGAGCCGGGCAATCGCCTCGGCGGCGCCGTTCATCGACAAGGCCAACAGCGAATGGGAAAGCGCGATCGTTCGCGGCAACGCCGACGCGATGAGCGAGCCTTATTCGAAAAATGCGGTTTTCATCACGCCCGACGGCACCGCAATCCACGGTCGAACCGGAGTGAGGACGATGTACAGCCGCAGGCCGGCGGGCGTGAAAGTGCTCCATGCCAGCATCAAGAGCGACGGCCGCGTCGCGTCCGACCCCGACGACGTCTACGAATGGGGGAGCGCCCAGATGACGCTACAGAGCAAGGGCAAGACGCGCTACGTCGTTGGCCGCTATCTCACCGTGTGGCACCGCGTCGGCAAGCGGTGGTTGATCACCCGCAATATCGCCTTCTGACGGCAGCCATTGCACCATCGAAGCGTTTTCATCGCGGATCCTGAACAAGGAGATGCGAGATGCCAGCGAAATCCAAGGCTCAGCAGAAGGCTGCCGGCGCCGCGCTCGCGGTCAAGGAGCATGAGCGGCCGAAGAGCTCGCTCAAGGGCGCGTCCAAAAGCATGTTCGAGTCGATGAGCGAGAAAGAGCTTAAGAAGATGGCCTCGACGAAGCGCAAAGGTAAGCCCGAGCACGTCGGCGACTAGCGTTAGTTCGCGAACTGGAACCGCACCCGGTTGATGTAATAGCTCGCGACCTTCGTCCCGTCGGCCAGTTCTGCGGGCTCAAAACGCGCCCGCCTCATGAACGTGTCGCACACCAGCTTGTCCGCCTCGGGTGTCAGATAATGGCTGAGGGTCGTGCACTTGGTCGGTTTCCCCGACGCGTCGACAAGCAGGCGCACCCTGATCTCCGACTGCTCCCCTTTCGACCACATACCCCTTGGGTAATCGTCGTTGGTAAACCATTTCGCGGGGTCCGCCGCCCACACCGGCCTGACGATCTTCGCCTCTATCTCAGGGTCAACGCCCCAGTCTTTCAGCGAGTCATGGCTGCACTTGTCGAACATTCGGATGGGTTCGCCGAGCGAGCCGGTCTCGAGGATGAGCCGATGCCCGCGCCAGACGTCGATCTCCAATTCTGTCGTTCCGGTGGCGAAGGCCTGTCGCTGCGCCCTCCTTTCGGCTTGCTCGGCCAAATTCAGGGGAGGAGGCCGGTTGCCGGGATGACGCGCCTGAACTTCATTCTCAATTCTTGCGACCATTTCTTTGGGAAGCAGGCTCGGACTTGACCAGACGACCGCCGCATTGCCGCTCTGGACCGATTCAGCCGGCCGACCCTTCATGTCCGCGCCCGTCAAGGGAAGGAATTTCGCGGGAACCTCATCCTCGTGAGCGTTCAGCGGCTTGCCGACCGCCACCATGTCCATTTGGCCAGGCGCATCGCTCTCGATCAATAACAGTGTCTTGTCGGCACCTTCGCCGAAGGCCCGCATCAATCGGCAGCTGTTCTCGGCATAGTCGAGATCCCAAGGACTCGACGGCTGAAGCCTGACCGGTTGCGATGCAGCAATCAGCAGCGGCGCCACCACGACGCAGCTTGCGACGAACCTCTTACGCATAAAACCCCCCGCTCGACGCCCAATGTTAGTGCAGACGAAGGGTTCGTTCCAGATTCAAAGCTTCTCGGTCAGCTCCGGGACGATTTTGAACAGGTCCCCGACGAGGCCGATGTCGGCGACCTGGAAGATCGGCGCTTCCTCGTCCTTGTTGATGGCGACGATCGTCTTCGAATCCTTCATTCCGGCGAGGTGCTGGATCGCTCCGGAAATGCCGATTGCGATATAGACTTGGGGAGCGACGATCTTGCCGGTCTGGCCGACCTGATAATCGTTGGGCGCATAGCCTGCGTCGACCGCTGCGCGGCTGGCGCCGACAGCGGCGCCGAGCTTGTCGGCCAGCGGATCGAGCAGCGAATGAAACTGCTCCGATGAGCCAAAAGCGCGACCGCCCGAAACAATCACTTTGGCGCTGGTCAGCTCTGGCCGCTCGCTCTCTGAGGCTTCGAGCGAGACAAAGCTGCTCCCACCGGAATCGCTTCCCGCATCGACCTGCTCGACCGACGCCGATCCGCCTTCAGCCGACGCCTTCTCGAACGCCGTGGTGCGTACCGTGATGACCTTCTTCGGGTCGTTCGACTTCACGGTCGCGATCGCGTTGCCTGCGTAGATCGGCCGCGTGAACGTGTCCGGTCCCTCGACCGACAGGATGTCGCTGACCTGCATGACGTCGAGCAGGGCGGCGACGCGCGGAGCGATGTTCTTGCCGGTGGTGGTTGCGGGCGCGAGGAAAGCGTCGCGGCCCTCCATTAGCTTCGCCACAACGGGCGCGACCGCTTCGGCGAGCTGGTGATCGAGCGGAGGTCCGCTCGCCGCATAGACCCTGGCAACGCCAGCGATGTTCGACGCAGCCTGCGTAACGGCTTCATTCCCGCCAGCGACCAGCACATGAACTTCGCCGAGCTTCGAGGCCGCTGTTACGGTCGCGAGCGTCGCATCCTTGATTTGACCGCCGTCATGTTCGACCAGGACCAGAACGCTCATTTCGCAATTCCCAAACCGTGCAGCCGCTCGACCAGCTCGTCGACGCTGCCGACCT
>Ga0157369_10008968_pt1 | contig 11455 bp, 9 predicted proteins | sample C25metaG_FD_113461 | JGI IMG/M metagenome (GOLD analysis project Ga0157369, IMG submission 113461) | Corn rhizosphere microbial communities from Kellogg Biological Station, Michigan, USA - C2-5 metaG | ecosystem: Host-associated > Plants > Roots > Rhizosphere > Soil | place: USA: Michigan... | reverse complement strand
TGAACAAAATAGTTCGCCACAAAATGAGGGTGTGGTCGACCTGTTGAAAAAAGTTCGCGAACTGGAAATAAAAAGCAAGCGACTGACGAATCATTTGTTTACGGGAGAATATCATACTGCATTCAAAGGAAGAGGCATGTCGTTTAAAGAAGTAAGAGAATATGAGCCTGGGGATGATGTCAGGTTTATTGAATGGAATGTTTCCGCAAGAATGGGACACACTTATACAAAACTTTTTGAAGAAGAAAGAGAATTGAGTGTGTACATGTTAGTTGATGTTAGTGCCAGCAGTTTGTTCGGAACATATCGTCAAACAAAAAAAGACCTTATTACTGAAATATGTGCTGTGCTTGCATTTTCAGCCATCAGTAACAATGATAAGGCAGGAGTTATTTTGTTCAGCGACAAAGTAGAAAAATATATTCCGGCAAAAAAAGGAAAAGAACATGTGTTGTACATGGTGCGTGAATTGCTAACGCATCAGCCGCATTCAGCGCAAACAGATACTTTAAAAGCTTTGCGTTTTCTCAACAACACGACAAAACATAAAAGCATTGTATTTATCTTGAGTGATTTTGCGGATGCCGGCTATCATGATGCCTTGCGGGTTGCGGCACGCAGACATGACGTAATTGGTGTGCAGGTTTTTGATCGTCGTGATGAGCAATTACCAAAAGCCGGTTTATTGCATGTTCGTGATGCGGAAACAGGAAAAATGATTTGGTTAAATACAAATGATGCCTATACACGTTTCAAGTATAACCAACAATTTATCCGCATACTTGAAGATGCAAAAGTTGTTTTCAGAAATGCAGGAGCAGATCTTTTGCAATTAGCAACAGGCGAAGATTACGTAAAGAAATTACAAGAGTTTTTCAGGAGAAGAGCGTGAGGTGCATTTTAGAATTTTGGGATTGGGAAATTTTGGAATTGATGTTTCCAATTCATCGAAGTGAAATTATTAAGCTCTTAAAATTGAAAACTGAAATTTAAAATTTGCTCCGAAGGAGCAACACCTTTGTAGTGAAAATTTTTAATTTGATAAAATCATTTGTAAGAATATTTTTCTCAAAGCCTATTGTTTTATTTACAGGCTTTTTGTTTTTTATTGTATCAGCTTACACACAATCAGCTTCTTCAACAATTGATCGCAACAAAATTTTGCTGGGCGAACAAGTGAACCTTCAACTAAAAGCAGAAGATATTAATACAAGAATGTTTTTTCTGCAGGATTGGTTCAGTATTCCTGATTCCATTTCGCACATACAAGTTGTAAAAAGAGGTGCCATTGATACAGTTGATGTTGGCGGAGTTACAACATTTACACAAACGTTAACCATTACATCATTTGATTCGGGCAAATGGAAACTTGGTCCTTTGCAATTGATCATGCAGGACAGAACTACCGGCAACCAAACCGTTTTGCAAACTGATTCGGTTGTTCTCGAAGTATTGCCCGTTGATGTTTCCAACATGCAAAATTACCACGATGTAAAAGATATTCTTGATGTGGAAGTAAAACCAAATTACTGGTTGTATGTTGCTATTGCTGCATCTGCAATTGTTTTGATAATATTAATATGGTTAATGGTGAAAGGTTCTAAAAAGAAAAAAGTGGAACTGCCAAAACCTGCATATAAAGGAACGCCTTTGGAACATGCATTGCAACAAATAAAAGAATTGGAAGGCGAAGATCTTCCCGCAAAGCAACAAGTGAAATTATTTTATACAAGGCTTTCAGATATTTTACGCAATTATTTTAATGATCGTTTTACCGTGCAATCGTCACAAGCTACGAGCGATGAATTAATGGTTTTATTAAGTGTGTATTTGCAGGATGAAAAATACAGAACGGAATTTTATCAACTGCTTCGATTGAGTGACGCTGTGAAATTTGCAAAGTATATCCCTTCAACAGAACAAAACGAAAAAGCTGTGAAAACGGCAATTGAAACGTTACAACACGTAGATAAATTAACAGAAAGAACAAAACAGAATGCTGAACGAATGGCTGCAACATATTGAATTTACTTATCCGTGGGTACTGGGGTTGCTTTTTCTTGTGCCGATACTGATTTTTGAGTATGCAAGAAGAAACAAACGTGCTCAGGCTTCAATGCTGATAACCACAACACATTTTATAGAAGAAACAAAAAGTATAAAAACTTCTCTGATTCATTTGCCTTTTGTTTTAAGATGTCTTTCACTGATTTGTTTGATAGTTGCAATGGCAATGCCGCGATTAAAATATACGGAAGAGCAAACTGAAGGTGAAGGCATCGACATTGTAATTTGTTTCGACATCAGCGGAAGCATGACTGAGCAAGACTTTCAACCCAACCGTCTTGAAGCTGCGAAATCAGTTGCTGAACAATTTGTACAAGGCAGAAGAGGCGACAGAATTGGAATAGTAATATTCAGCAGTTTAAGTTTTACGTTGTGCCCGATCACTACTGATCACAATGCTGTACTCACTCAAATAAAAAATATTCAAAGTGGTTATTTGCAGGAAGAAGGAACGGCAATTGGTTCCGGTCTTGCGACAAGCGTTGACAGGTTGCGCAGCAGTAAATCAAAAAGTAAAGTTGTAATTCTTCTTACTGATGGCGTGGATGTCGGTGGTTCCGTTCCTCCCGATCTTGCAAAAGCAATGGCGCAAAAATATGGTGTGAGGATTTACACTATCGGAATTGGAAGTGAAAAAGAAATTAATGAAGTAGTGGAATCGCCGCTTGGTCAAATCACTGAAAAAAGAAAGCTTGAATTTAATGAAGGCTTGCTGAAAGATCTTGCATCAAGTACAGCCGGTCAGTATTTTCATGCGACAGATAACGATGCGCTTAGAAAAATTTATGACAGCATTGATCAATTAGAAAAATCAAAAATCAAGGTAACTGCATACAATCATTATACAAACGAATTTCTTCCGTGGCTTGCAGCAGGCATTGCACTCCTGTTACTCGAAATAATTTTCCGATACACTATTTTCAGAAAATTTCCATAGACTGTTTAAACAAAAAGTGTCATCATAATGATGGCACTCTCAAAAATTTTTCTGCGATGAATTTTATTATCGATAATCAATTTAGTTCCTTGCTTTAAATCTGAATAAAGATTGTTGCAACTCCTGCTTTAAATGTTCAATATCCATTCTCATATTCTCTAAAGAATGTTGATCTTTTCTCATCTTAAGAGCAAGGGCATAAATTTTTTCCCTGTCTTTTATTTTAATGTAAAGTTGTTCTATCAGTTCTTCCATATCCATTACTGCTATAAGCTTTAATAGCAAAGATTAGAAAATTTTAAATTGAGAAAAATGATCTTCGTTACCTGTTTTTACTGATTTTGATCGCCGATAATGCTACTGGGAGAACGATGCATACAAGAGTTAATATTTTCACATGGCTTCAAAACGTTTTCATGACAACAATCATTTAAAAGCGGTGATTTCAGTCATTCATCCGCGGGAAGCTTGCAACTACTTTTACTATCGCAAAGTTTCACAACTTCATCACTAAAAAATAACACTCATGGGAACAAAACTTATAAGCTTATTTGTTATAGTAACCTTTTCAATTTTTCTTTTTTCTTCGTGCGACAGTGGAGAAACCAATGCACAAAATAGTAATGCAGCGACAACAACAGCGGCTGCAAAAGATGGCGGGCAATCAACCGTTCAGGACGATATATCGGAAAAAAATGTCGTACAAATTGCAGAAGGAAGTAAAGATCACTCAACACTGGTAAAAGCTGTTGTAGCCGGAGAATTGGTGGACGCACTTTCAAATGCAGGCCCATTTACTGTGTTTGCTCCGACAAATGAAGCATTTGATAAATTGCCTGCAGGTACTCTTGACAATTTATTGAAGCCCGAAAACAAAGCCGATCTTCAAAGCATTTTACAATATCATGTTTCTCTTGGTGTGTTTAAAACAGAAAATATGCAGGATGGACAAACTATCGGGCAGGTAAATGGAGATAATATTACATTAAGTGTGAAAGACGGAAAAGTGACAGTGAATGGAACAGCGCATGTTATTGCTTCTATTCCTGCATCTAACGGAATTATTCATGTAGTAGATGCCGTATTGTTGCCGCCGAAGAAATAGTTTTGATGAGTGAATAAAATCAAAAACCTCAGAGCGTTTCTGAGGTTTTTTGTTTGAATAGCAAATTATCTTTTTTCCATTGGATATATCGGCGACAAAAAATTGCTGTTACTGATGAATGCGATGTTTTTACTATCTGGCGACCAACATGGAGTATTGATGGTACCCTGGCCGCCATATAAATAAGCAATCACTTTTGGAGAGCCATTATCAACAGGCATCAAACGCAAATACACATGTTTATAAAACGGATGATCGGAAGGACTTATATCTTTATCAAAAGAAATAAATACTATCCATTTCCCGTCGGGTGAAATATGCGGGAACCAGTTGTTCCATTCATCATTTGTGAGTTGTTCCTGGTCGTTGCCATCCGGTTTCATACGATAGATTTGCATCGAACCTGAACGAACAGAATTGAAATAAATATATTTTCCATCGGGTGAATATTCGCAACCATCATCAAGTCCTTTTGTGGTTGTTAGTCTTACTTCTTCGCCGCCTGTTGCAGCAATTTTATAAATATCAAACTCATTATTTCGTTGACCGACAAACACAAGGCTCTTATCGTCCGTTGACCATCCATGCAAATAAGAAGGACCCGTTGGTGTGATCTTTTTTGGTTCGCCGCCGGTGATCGGAACTGTCCACACAAGTGAAGGTCCGTTATCAGTTTCGCTGCTGCTTATTCCAAGCATTTTTCCGTCCCATGAAATAACATGATCATTATTATTGTGCTTTACCGAACCTGTATTAAGAACTTCCGGAGTTGTTGTAGCAAGATCAAATTTGTAGATCAATCCATCGCTGTTGTAAATAAGATGTTCGCCATCATGCATGTAATTAGGCGCTTGTATAGATCGCGGTGATTGAAAAATAATTTTGCTGTTGCCTGTTGCCACATCAAGAATTTCCAATTGGCTGCCGAGATATTCTCTATAAGGAACAAGTGTTGAAGGAGCAGGAACAACAATGCGCACGTTGTGAAATACTACAGTTTCAGAAACACCTGCATTATGTGAACAAACAAATAAGCCTGCATAAACTTCATCCCCAAGATCAAGATCAATGGAATCGCTGATAAAAGTTTCCCCATTGCGTGCAACACGCATAATGATTGTCGTGCCTTTTCTTTCCAATTCCACTACATCCGCTTTTGTAAGTGACGATCTTTTTTCCTGAGTTGTATCACCCGTTGCCTTTCTGAATTGTAAAGAAGTTAATCCATCTCCATGCACCACAGCATTTGCATGAGCAGATGATGAATCAAGTGAAGCACGTATCATCCATCCCCACTTGCGATGCTCTTCAACCCCCTTGCCGATGAATGCCGCATTCGTTCTTAAAATAAAATCACCTTTCATTTTCTTCCACACAAAATGAAAATCGTCATGATTTGCCCAAATGTTTTGCCCGGATCCAACAATCGTATATTCCTGTGTCGCCGTATTGTATTTGCAACTTCCTTTCAAAGGAACATAACCAATATCAGTTTGATCATCAAAAATGCCAAGTGTATTTTTTTGCGCGTGTAATTGAAGTGCTGCAGTTAGTAAAATAAAAACGATGAAGAGATTTTTTTTCATGGTGCATGTTTTGGTGTGTGAGAAGCTATGTTCAGATAAATTTAAATCAATTTACAGTTGGAATATTCAATAACTTTTTTCTTAGTTTAATGAGTACGTCTAATAACCTGTTTGTTTTTTACGAGCCGGGCTTACGGTTCAAATCTCATCGTCCCTTGCGTCGCACACTTGAACACTATCACTTCATTCAACATTCATCATTTAATTTTACTTCTTCTCTCCATTAACTCTCTCCATGTAGTTAAAATAATATGTTCATCACTTAACGCTTTTTTAAACGCAGGATCCATCATTGCAAGCATGTCGCCTCTTCTTGTCGGACCTGAATCTGAAATATAAGGAAACACTTCTGTTGTTGCTGTGCAATGCATGATCATCATTGTTACACCGGGCTTTAAAGATTTTATTGCTTCAATATATTTCTGCGTTCTCCATGCCTGTAATTTTTTATCATTGCTCTTCACATCATCCGGAACACTCCATCCATAACTGAAGTTGTGAAGATCGTCAAGTACAGGCAATCCTGCATTCCACAACATTTTTCCAATATCTCTTATTTGTTGTATCTGAGCATCTGAAAAACCGGTTTGCTGTTGTATCAAAACATCATGACCCGCTGGCATCATTACAGGAATATGATTTTCCATTCCAAGCTTTACATACATCTGTATAAATGTGGGTGAAGCGAACAATGTTCCCATGTGGCTGTCGAGATGTGTTGGAACAAAACCCATCGTCTTTGCACGATCGAGTTGTGCTTTTATTTCCGTATAAACTTCATCTGCTGAAGCATGTTTCACCACGTCTTCAACTGATGACCAAAGATCACCTTCATTATCTACAAGTCCCGGCACGGCTTGTTTTCCGGCAAGCGGTCCCCAGCGATAATCTTTCCATTCTGATGTAAGCGTTAAATGTAAGCCCGCATCTGTTTGCGGATGTTCTTTCCAGTAATGAATATATCCCGGCACCCATCCACATGGCATCATCACGCTGCAGGAAGTGGCAGCACCTTTTGTCATGGCGTTGATAGCGCCTTCATTTGAATCATAGCTCATGCCTACATCATCAACATGAATGATCAAAACTTTTGCGCCGTTTGGATAACCAAGTTTTTCCGCGTAAGTTGAATCAACGGTTTGTGCTTTTGACAAGAAGAAAAAAATAAAAGCAGTCAGTGTGAAGAAAATTTTTTTCATACAGCAAATTGAAAAACTAAAATAATTAATGTTCTTATTCAAAGTTCAATAAAAGGGAAAGTCTATTTCTTTTCCCCCAGATTACACAGAAGATATTTTATAAAACACCTTGCATTGATCTGTGCCCTTTATAGTTTGAATTGCTGAAAAGAAATCATGCAGTACAAGTGTGCGACGCAACGAAGTTCATAGTAGTAATGCTGTTGGGTACAAAATATTTTATCGAAAATAAATATGCATAAATTAAATCAGCTTTTGTAATTTTCTTCATCAAACAAACTGTTATGAACAAAAACAAACTGCTTCTCTGGTCGGTAGTTGCTGCACTTGCGGGATTTATTTTTGGATTTGATACAGTTGTTATTTCGGGCGCCAATTTGCCGATAAAGGAGTTATGGCATACTTCACCTTTGTTTCACGGATTTTTTATTATGTCCATGGCGCTATGGGGAACTGTTGTTGGCGCTATGTTTGGCGGTTTGCCCACTGAAAAGTATGGACGTAAAAAGGTTTTGCTGTGGATAGGAATTTTGTTTAGCGTTTCAGCGATTGGTTCTGCACTTGCACCAAGTCCTTACATCTTTTCATTTTTTCGTTTCATCGGTGGTTTGGGTATTGGTGTTTCATCTGTTGCGGCCCCTACTTATATTTCGGAAATATCAACCGCTAAAACAAGAGGAAGGTTAGTGGGTCTTTATCAGTTCAATATTGTGTTTGGAATTTTGATCGCCTTCTTTTCAAATTATTTATTAAAAGGCGTTGGCGGTGCAAATGATTGGCGTTGGATGCTGGGTGTAATGACAATACCATCCCTTCTTTATACATTAATGGTGCTTAGTGTACCTGAAAGTCCGCGGTGGCTGATCACTATTAAAAATGATTTGAAACGTGCAAGAGAAATTCTTGGGATGATTGGTGAAGAAAATCCGGACAAAGAAATAAATGATATTCTTACTGCGAATGCAAGCATCAAAGCAAGCGGGAGCAATCAACATATTTTCAGTAAAAAATATAACAGGGTATTATGGCTTGCATTTTTTGTTGCATTCTTTAATCAATGGAGCGGCATCAATTTTATTTTATATTATGCTCCTGAAATCCTGGCGAGCGCCGGTCTCGGGGCAAAAGAATCATTATTCAATTCAATCGCCATCGGCGGCACCAATTTGATCTTCACATTTGTTGGTTTATATCTCATTGATCGCATTGGAAGAAAACAATTGCTTATCATCGGTTCTCTCGGATACATTGTAAGTCTTGCTGCAGTTGCATGGAGTTTTTATTCGCATGCAAGTAATTTATTTTTATTGTTTTCGTTAATGCTCTTTATTGCTTCGCATGCAATTGGTCAGGGCGCTGTAATCTGGGTGCTTATTTCAGAAATATTTCCCAACAATGTGCGTGCGCTTGGTCAATCGTTTGGCGCAAGTGTGCATTGGGTCTTCGCTGCATTTATTACTTTGATCACGCCTGTTTTTCTTGATAAAGACAAAGGAATTTTTGGATTAAACCCATGGCCCATCTTTGCATTTTTTTCTTTTATGATGGTGCTGCAATTAATTTGGGTGCTTACAAAAGTTCCTGAAACAAGAGGTGTTTCATTGGAAGATTTAGAGAAGAAGTTAATACATGGGTAAGAATTTTTTATGATACCGGCTTCAGCAAAATGGCATTGCCTGTTGCGTCGCAATTACTTTGAGGTTCCTCTTTCAATTGAACACCGGCGAAGATTTTAAAATCTTTCTAAAAGATGTTTTTTATCAAAACCCAGGGATTTTACATACGATGAATTAGTGACATTACTGACTGCATTAGGATATGAGGAAAGCAATAAAGGAAAAACATCAGGCTCACGTGTTTCTTTTATTCATAAAGTAACAAAACATATCATCAGTCTTCACAAGCCTCATCCATCAAACATTTTAAAAGCATACCAGGTGAGCCAGTTAATAGATGAACTTACTAAACAAGAATTACTATGAAAAAAGATTATTTGGAATATAAAGGTTTTATAGGCACTGTGCATTTTAGCACTGAAGACGAAATGTTCTTTGGTAAAATTGAGGGAATACCTGATCTTATTTCTTTTGAGGGGATGAGTGTTAAAGAATTAAAGAAAGCTTTTCAGGAAGCTGTAAACAGTTATATAGAATTATGTAAGGAGCATAATAAGCCGGTAGTGAAATCTTTGAAGGGAACATTTAATATTCGAATCAATCCGGAGTTACATCGTCGTGCCTATAATATTTCATTGGCACGCGGAATTTCTCTGAATCAACTTGTACAAAAAGCGATAGAAAAAGAATTATCAGAATAAAATATCTGTTTCCGTGCGAGCGGGAAATTTTAGAATCATTCTTAAACTAACAATATGAAAAAACTGTTGACTTCGGTTTTTTGTTTTATTACATTTTATGCTTTCGCTCAGCCCAAACCAACATACACCGAACAATATCGGCCGCAGTTTCATTTTACTCCTGCAATTAATTGGACAAACGATCCCAATGGTCTTGTGTATGTAAACAGTGCCTATCATTTGTTTTATCAATACAATCCTTTTGGAAATGTTTGGGGACACATGAGTTGGGGACATGCTATCAGTTATGATCTTGTTCACTGGCAACATTTGCCTGTTGCGATTCCCGAAGAAAATGGTGTAATGATATTTTCAGGAAGTTGTGTGTATGATAAAAACAACACAAGTGGCTTGGGCAAAAAAGGCAAAGAGCCAATGGTGGCGATTTATACAGGACACACAGAAACAAACCAATCGCAATACATTGCTTATAGTTTGGATGAAGGTAAAACATGGACAAATTATACGAAAAACCCTGTGCTCGATATTCACAAAAAAGATTTTCGCGACCCAAAAGTTTTCTGGCATGAGCCTACAAAAAAATGGGTTATGGCAGTAATGCTTCCCCCTGAACACAAAGTGCAATTCTATGGCTCAAAAAATTTATTGCAATGGAATTTGTTAAGCGAGTTTGGCCCCGCAGGTGACACAACCGGCATTTGGGAATGTCCCGATCTTTTCCAGGCAAACATTGAAGGATCACCGGATAAAAAATGGGTACTAACAATGAGCATCAGTTATGCCATGCAATATTTTGTTGGTGAGTTTGACGGCACAATTTTTCATAACGAAAATCCTGCAACAAAAATTTATCGCCCTGATTACGGCCCTGATTATTATGCAGCGATTTCATATAATAATTTACCGCTTGCTCAACAACCAACAATGATCGGTTGGTGCAATAACTGGAACTACGCAAATGATATTCCTACTTCTCCATGGAAGAGTGCATTTAGTTTACCGAGAAACATCAGTGTAAAAAAAGTAAATGATGAATGGATCATGTTGCAGCGTCCAATAAAAAATTTAGAGCAACTAAGATCAATGCTGCTTGTCCCACGAAACATAACAGTAAAAGATACTTCAAAACTTTCACTACAAAGCAATCAGTTTGAAATGCATTTTAATTTTCATCCAATGCAAAATACCATTGCCGGTGTGCGACTGGCAGTTGGCAATGATCATTATTTTGAGATTGGTTATGATGCTGCCAATCAAAAATTATATGTTGACAGAAGTAAAACAGCCAATCAAAATTTCAATCCAAAATTTGCGCAACTCTCAAGATATGAAACATCGCTTGTTGCAAAAGGCAACAATCTTGACCTGGATATTTATTTTGACAATAGCATTGTTGAAATTTTTGCCAACGATGGCGAATGTGTTATGACAACCCAAATTTTTCCAATCCCTGATGAGAAAGGAATTGAGTTTTTCAGCAACAACGGTGCTTCAGCATTTTCTAATGTAACAGTTTGGGGAATGAGATCGGTATGGAAATAGTTTTAACGTTTGAGTGTTTGAATGTAAAGTTCAAAGTTGTTTCGCTTGCACATTTGCCCGTTACCTCATTTGCTGAATAACGTTCAAAACGTTGAAGTGAGTGACACAACAGGCGATGATAGCAATACTACAGTCGGCTACATAAAAATTATTCAACAAGAATATTCATGTTTCTTCACATGATGAAATGCGCGGCTTATAAAAAAACGATGCACAAATTCGGGCACCAACCTGCTTAAATGATAGGAAAATTTATTGATAAAACCAGGAATGATGCGCGGCTTTCCTTTCAGCATTTTATCAATAGCTTCCTTTGCAACTTCATGCGGTTGAAGAATGGAAACTTTTGCAAGACCTTTTAAATCATTATTGATGGCGGTGGTTTTTTCGTTACTGTCTGTTCCGCCGGGGCACAACACACTCACAGTTATTCCTGACGATGCAAGTTCCATGCGCAGCCCCTGACTGAATGCATACACAAAAGTTTTTGTGGCAGAATAAACGATCTTTTGCGGCAGCAAAAAAAATCCGCCCATGCTGCCAACATTCAAAATGTGCGAAGGCGTGTTTGTTTTCAAATCCTCTACAAACAATCGTGTAAGAATGCAGGTGGTCATTACATTCAAATGAATTTGCGTGTAATAAAAATCCGGTGACAGTTGTTCAAAGTTGCCCTTCGATCCCACACCCACATTATTAATA
>Ga0157369_10008967_pt1 | contig 11456 bp, 10 predicted proteins | sample C25metaG_FD_113461 | JGI IMG/M metagenome (GOLD analysis project Ga0157369, IMG submission 113461) | Corn rhizosphere microbial communities from Kellogg Biological Station, Michigan, USA - C2-5 metaG | ecosystem: Host-associated > Plants > Roots > Rhizosphere > Soil | place: USA: Michigan... | reverse complement strand
ATGTCGCTCATATGAATGCCGCCGCAGACCACCGTCCCGCCCTTCCGCACCGCGGCCAGCGCGACCGGCACCAGTTCGCCGGCGGGCGCGAAAATGATGGCGGCATCCAGCGGCTCCGGCGGCGCTTCATTGGAAGCGCCCGCCCAGATGGCGCCCAGCGAGCGCGCGAGCGTTTGCGCTGCCAGGTCGCCGGCGCGAGTGAAGGCATACACGCGGCGACCTTCCGCGCACGCTACCTGCAGCAGGATATGGGCGGCCGCGCCGAAGCCGTACAGGCCCAGGGCGGCGCCCTCGCCCGCCAGGCGCAAGGCGCGGCCGCCGATCAGGCCTGCGCACAGCAAGGGCGCGGCGAGCGCGGCGTCGGGATAATCATGCGTCGGCATCGGCAGGCAGAAATCTGCGTTGGCCAGCACGTGAGTGGCGTAGCCGCCATCGCGCGTGCAGCCGGTGAAGACTGGCGTGTCGCAGAGATTTTCCCGGCCCTGCGCGCAATAGCTGCAGACGCCGCACGCGCCACCCAGCCATGGCACGCCGACGCGGTCGCCCGGTTTCCATGCGCTCACGTCCGGGCAGACAGCTTCGATGGTGCCCACCACTTCATGCCCGGGCACGACCGGCAGGCGGGCCTGCGGCAGTTCGCCGTCCATCAGATGCAGGTCGGTGCGGCACACGCCGCATGCCTCGACGCAAAGGCGCACTTCGCCGCGGCCGGGAGAGGGCGTTGGCCGCTCCTCCTGGACCAGCGGTGTCGCCAAGCGATGGAGAACCATGGCGCGCATGCGGCATCACCTTTGCGATCGTGGGGGCGGCGGACCCAGGCCGCATCGCCGATGCCAGCTTAGGGATCCCGGTTGGCATTCGATTGATTTATGTCAACCCATCGGCCGGACGACTGTCCTGTAATGCCGGCACGCAGAATCGCATCGGGAATACCGGTCATGACAGACAAGACCCGCGCGCCGCAGGACCGGCCACTCCGCCGCATCCTGGTCTGGGATCTTCCCGTGCGGCTGTCGCACTGGCTGATGGTGGCCTGTTTCGCCGGCGCGTGGATCACGGCTGAAGAAGATCAGTGGCGGCGCGTGCATGCCGTGCTCGGCTATAGCTTGGCCCTGCTCGCCGGCTTCCGTATCTACTGGGGCATCATCGGCACTCGACACGCCCAGTTCGGCAGTTTCGTGCGCGGGCCGCGCGAGACTGTCCGCTACGTGCGCCAGATGCTGCGCGGACATCCGCCGCACTACACCGGACACAATCCCGCCGGCGCCGTGGCGATCCTGGCCCTGCTGGCGATGACCCTGCTGGTGACCTGCTTCGGCTGGCTGGCCTACACCACGCATATCGAGTGGCTCGGCGAAACGCACGAGCTGCTTGCCAACGTGATGATCGCTCTCGTCGGCGTGCACGTAGCCGGCGCCTTGGCAGGTAGCTGGCTGCATCGCGAGAACCTGGTCGGGGCGATGATCACGGGCCGCAAGCTCGGGTATCCGGATGAAGCGGCCGAACGTCCCATGTTGCCGATCGGGTTGATCGTGCTCGTCTGCCTGCTGGCGTTCTGGTGGTTGGAATGGACCACCTAGCGCCCAGGGGGCGCCCCATGCCGGAATACCTTGTCGACATCGATCCGGAACGCGGCGACACCGCCTTGCTGCGCTTCGCCTTCGGCCTGGCCCGCCAGCACGGCGCGCACCTGACCGGCCTGCAGGCGGTGACGCTCAGCCCCACCGCCATGCTGGCGATGCCGGATGCCATGCTGGTGCTGGAGGAACAAGAGCAGGCCGCACGAGGGCGCCATGACTGGTGGCGCCAGTTATGCCGCGGCCATGGTGTCGAGGGCAGCTGGGAGGCCCATCGCGGCTTGCACGAGTCGGTGCTGACCCGCCGCGCCAGCCTCGTCGACCTGGTATTGGGGCAGCTTTCACGCGAAACCGCACGCCTCGCCTCCGGCCTTCATCCGCTCGGCCGCGTACTGTCTACCGATGCCGCCCCCATGCTGCTGGTGCCGGAGCACTGGGCCGGCACGAAGGGGGTGCACAAGGTGGCGCTGGCCTGGAATGGCTCGGCCGAAGCGGCGCGCGCGATTCGCGCGGCGACTCCGCTATTGCTTCGCGCCGACGACATCGTGGTGCTGGACGGCGTTTCGCGCATCCAGGCCAATGCACGGCGCATACCGCTGGCGCTGGATGCATGGCTGCAACGTCACGCGTTGCGAGCACGCTGGGAAATCCTCGACGAGGTGGATGACAACGGCCCGTCGATCCAGGCGCGCGCGCACGAATGCGGGGCCGATCTGCTGGTGATGGGCGCTTGGGGCCACTCGCGCATGAGCGAATGGCTGCTCGGTGGCGTCACGCGCCACATGTTCCAGCACGGCGAGTTGCCCCTGCTGGTGGTCGAGGCGTGAACCGCGCAGGGCCCGTGGCTGCGCCCGGCCTGGGCCTGAGCGAGGCCGAGGCGCGCGAACGCTTGCAGCGGGATGGCCCCAATGCCTTGCCCGGCAACCGGACACGCCCGTTGTGGGCGATCGCCGGCGCCGTGGTGATGGAACCCATGTTCCTGATGCTGCTGTGCGCCGGCGCTATCTACCTGGCACTGGGCGAGCGCACCGATGCGATCTTCCTGCTGCTGTCGGTGCTGGTGATCATCGGCATCACGCTGGTGCAGGAGCGCAAGACCCAGCGTGCTCTGGAAGCCCTGCGTGATCTGTCGGCGCCATTGGCGCGCGTGATCCGGGACGGGCGGGAGCAGCGCGTCGCAGCGACGGACGTGGTATTGGGCGACGTGCTGGCATTGGGCGAAGGCGAACGCGTCGCCGCGGACGCCGTCATGCTGGAAGGCCTGCTGGAAGCGGACGAGTCCCTGCTCACCGGCGAGTCCGTGCCGGCAAGCAAGTCGCCGGCAGGCGATGCCGTCGAAGTCTTCGCGGGCACCTTGGTCACCCGCGGCCGCGGCATGGCACGGGTCATCGGCATTGCCGCGAATACCGCGGCCGGCCGTATCGGCGAGGCGCTGGCGGCCACGGTGGAAACAGCCTCGCCCTTGCAACGGGCATCGCGCACCCTGGTGCGCCGCTTCGGCCTGGCAGCGCTGGCCTGCGCTGTCGGCTTGGCCTTGCTCAACTGGTTGTGGGACGGGCATGGCCTGCTCGACAGCCTGCTGTCGGGCGTCGCGCTGGCGATCGCCATTCTGCCCGAGGAATTCCCGGTGATCCTCACCGTCTTCCTCGCCTTGGGGGCCTGGCGCATTGCCCGGCACAAGGTGCTGACCCGCCGCCTCGCCGCGGTGGAAACACTGGGCGCGATCACCGTGCTTGCCGCGGACAAGACCGGCACGCTCACGCAGAACCGCATGGCCGTGGCCGAGTTGGCGCTTGGCCACGACCTGTTCCGTGTGGACGGCAAGGCCGCACCGTCCGCCTTTCATGAGCTGGCCAGGCTGGCGTTGCTGGCCACCCCGGTCGATTCGGCCGACCCCATGGAGCACGCGATCCGTGCTTTCGGCGCCCAGCATCTGAGCGAGGGCGACCGTGCCTTTGCCGACAGCGCGATCAAGGAGTACGCACTGTCGCCGGATCTGCTGGCCATGAGCCGCGCGGCGCCGCTGGCCGAAGGCGGTTTTGCGATTGGCGCCAAGGGCGCGCCCGAGGCGGTGATGATCATGTGCCGGCTCGACGCCGCCCAGCAGGAGGCGTGGAACCGACAGGTGCATGCCATGGCCGTGCGCGGTCTGCGCGTACTGGCCGTGGCAGCGGCGGACTGGCCCGGACAGGCATGGCCGGACACGCAACGCGAACTCCCTTTCCGCTTCGTGGGATTGTTGGGTTTGATCGATCCGCCGCGCGAAGGTGCGCGGGCTGCCGTCGACGAATGCCATGCAGCGGGCATCCGCGTGCTGATGATGACTGGCGATCACGAGGTCACCGCGCGGGCCATCGCTGCCCAGGTCGGTCTCAGTGATGCGCCGCGTTCGATCTCCGGTGCCGACATAGACGCACTCGATGACGCACAGCTGGCCATTCGCCTGGCCGAGGTGGAAGTCTGCGCGCGAGTGAAGCCCGCGCAAAAGCTGCGCCTGGTGCGCGCGCTGCAACAACGCGGCGAGGTGGTCGGCATGACCGGCGACGGCGTGAACGACGCCCCCGCATTGAAAGCCGCGGACGCCGGCGTGGCGATGGGCGGCCGCGGCACCGACGTCGCCCGCGAGGCGGCGGCGCTGGTGCTGCTGGATGACGATTTCGCCAGCCTGGTAGCGGCGATCCGCCAGGGACGGCGGATCTACGACAACATCGGCAAGGCCGTCCGCTTCGTGGTGGCGGTGCACCTGCCGGTAGTGGTCCTGGCCCTGCTGCCCAGCCTGCTGCATTGGCCGATTCTGTTGATGCCATTGCAGATCGTGCTGCTGGAGCTGCTGATCGATCCGGCGTGTTCGATCGTGTTCGAAGCCGCACCGGCGTCTGCGCGCATCATGCGGCGTCCGCCGCGAGCGCTAGGCGAATCGCCGTTTCGCCTGGCCAATCTGGGTTGGGGCGCCATCCAGGGTGCCGGCCTGGCCGCGATCCTGGCGGCGTGCTACGGCGCGACGTTGATCCTGCGCGGGTCGCAGGAACTGGCCCGTGGCGCGGTTTTTCTTGGCTTGGTGCTGACGGTGCTGTTGCTGGTGCTGGCCAATGGCCAGCCGGCGCAGCCGCTGTGGCGCATCGCCTGGAGGGAGAATCCCTGGCTGCCGGGCCTATTGGGCTCGGGAGCGTTCATGCTGGCGCTGCTGGCCGGCGTGGCCCCGCTGCGAGCGGCGATCGGCCTCCATGGCGTGGGCGGCGAAGCGCTCTTGCTGATCGCCGCGCTTGCATCGCTTTGTGCGGTTTGGCTTGAGGGCATCCGGCGCGTCCTGTGCCGCTGGAAGCCTTCACTCGTCGGGAACTGAGCCGGCATTGATGCGGGTCAATACGGCCACGTGCCAGCCGCATTCTGATGAATGCCGTCACGCCGGCCCGGCCGGCAAGGAGGCTGCATGAAAATCCTGCTGCCAGTGGATGGAAGTATCTACAGCACGCGCGCCGCTCGCTACCTTGCCAGGCATTGGCCAGCCGATGCCGCGGTAACCCTGCTCAATGTGGATGCGCCGCTGCGCGAATCGATCGCCGGGTATCTGGACGCGGACAGCGTGGCGCGTTTCCATCTCGACAATGGCTCCGCCACGCTGCGTCCAGCGCGCCGTCTGCTGGCCAAGGCGGGCCATCTGTTCGACGAACGTATGCTGATCGGCGACCCGGCCACCGAGATCCTGCGCCTGGCCAAGCGCGGCCGCTACGACCTGGTCGTGATGGGCTCGCACGGGCGCGGCGTGTTGAAGAGTCTGTTTCTCGGCTCGGTGGTGGTGAAGGTGTTGGCTGGTTCGAGCGTGCCCGTGCTGGTCGTACGTTGAGGCGCAGCATGTTCAGTCGTCTGCTGGTTCCCATTGACGGAACGCCCGAGGCCCTGGAGGCGGTGGATGCCGCCATCGCCATTGCACGTATTGGCAAGGCGGACATCCATCTGCTTCATGTGATTCCGTCGTTTCCGGCTGTGGCATATCTGGCCGAGCGCACCCACGCCACGCGCGAACTCTACGAACGGGAGGCCGGGGCGCGGGCCCTGGCATGGCTCGGCGAGGCGCGCGAGCATGCACTTGGCGCGGGCGTAGCCTGCGAAGGCGATTACACGTTCGCCGCGCGCATCCACGAAGCCATCGTGGATGTAGCCAGGGACTACGGCTGCGATCTGATCGTGATGGCCACACCTCTGCAGCCAGGCATGGTGTCGGGCATTTTCACGCGAGAGGCGCAAGCCGTGATGCAGGCTTCCGCCATTCCGGTACTCGCCTGGCGCTGACCTATGCATGAGTCAAGAGGATGGCATCGAAGCACTCGCTTTCCGCTGCTCCTGCTCATGGCATTCGCGGCGATCTGGGGTGCGCTGGCCATCGCGCCTCGGTATCGGCAGGACTGGTTGCTGGAGAACGTTCTGGTCGTGGCCGCCATTCCCTTGCTGGTTTACGGCTATCGGCGCTTGCACCTGTCGAATGCTGCCTGTCTGGCGCTGTTCGTGTTCTTTACCTGCCACGAAATCGGCGCGCACTATACCTATTCCGAAGTGCCCTACGAGCAATGGCTGTCGCACGTAAACGTGTCGCTTACCTGGCTGGGCCGCAACAGCTACGACCGTCTGGTGCACTTCCTGTACGGGCTCCTGGTCATTCCGGCCGCCGCCGAATGGCTTGCCGCGGTAGCGCCAACCCGCGGGATCTGGCGCTGGATCCTGCCGGTGAGCTTCATCATGTCCCATTCGCTGCTGTACGAATTGATCGAATGGGCCGCCGCCATGGCATTCGGTGGCGACCTGGGCGCGGCGTACCTCGGCACGCAAGGTGACCCTTGGGACGCGCAACGGGACATGCTGGCCGCCACGCTGGGAAGCATGGTGGCAATGACGGCATGGTTGATTGCCGGCCGAGAAAATCTCGTGGCGCAGGACGCAGACGATGTCTAGTCGCGATAACGCGCCCTAATCGCCACTTTGCAGCGCGAGGGTGTGGCGTGAGCAAGCCTCCTAAGGGCACCTCTTTAAATGGAAACAGAATCCAGCCGATCGACGGACTCATATCAAGATTTTCTGATGGAAATTGGCTGGCCGTTTGAAATAAGGCGCTCACCCCATGATTTCTCATAGACCGGTCGCAGCCCAAAAGCCTCCACCCACGCCGGCCGCTCAACCGGCTCGATGAAATGGATGATATCCAGCGCGAACTGGTGCTGCCGACAAGCAGGTTGTAGTGCGGTAATGACCGCATGAACCGCTCGATCGCCCCTGCCTGCGTCAACACCGAGGGCAAGCAGCAAGCTCGGCGCCCCCGCCCCTGGTACTGCATGTAGGCTCGCGAGATAACCAACCTTGACATAGGACAGGGCCGCTAACGAAACCGTTAGTAAGTCCAGGAGCCACGCGGGTGTGAATCCAGTCGGCCCCACCAGCGGCTCCTCACCTAACTGAACCTTAGTGCTTTCGAACCTTGCCATATACCCGGTGCGCAACAACACATCAATTTCTTCGGGATATAGCGTACCTCTCTCATCATTAGGGTTGAGCATAAGGGTGGCACCGCGCGTTGCCTCAAGAAACACGCGGCCACGCAACGTAACGACCCGAGCATCAGATCCGGTAGCTGCACGCGCCTTGCGCTTGTCGGTAAAAAAAGGAAGGAGCAACTGACCCGTCTCCGGGTGATGGAATTGAATGAATCTCAACCGTCGGGAAATGGGATCGCCTAGAGGCACATGGGCGTACACCGTGGCATTGAGCAAGGCGCGAAAGAAAGCGGGCTCATATCGAAGATCCCTGGTCGCACGCACTAACAGTTGAGTCAGGACACTGGCGCCCGCCATATGATTCTCCTTAGGGCAGCAGCCAATCTACGTCGGAACCCGTCAATCGTCGCACTGATACCGGATGGCACGGCTCACACTCGGCGAGCTGCGTTCCGGCGGCCACAATGGAGACAGGAATGTTGGCCAGGTCTCGAATGGCCTCCATGTGCTCCTTAAGATGCTTCTTCGCGCCCCCACCGAGAAAATTGTGGAACTCATCGATGAGTAGCATCAATGTTCCAAGGTCACCTAAGGCATCGACCACTTGCTCGTGCAGAAAGTCGGGTTTATCCGTCTTACAAAAGGGTATGCCCAGACTCTTCAAAACACGCTGATAGAACATCGCCCGATCCACCGTGACCGGCGGGAGAATCACATGCACCAGGCGCTTTCGCGCTCCATCTCCAAGCAACGCGGCGTAGTGTCGCGATGCAAAATCCACGATCGCGGTCTTTCCCATGCCGGCGTCACCGACGAGCAAGAGACATTGGGCACGCACGACCGATGGGGTCAACAGGATCTTATCCACCTCCGCCATCATCATACGGTTCGATGCCCTTCGGCAAACGAAGGCCACCCACTCATGCGCAGGGACGAGTCATGGGACCATGCAGTTACAGCGCGCCATTTGCCAAAACACAACTTAAAGATTTTCTGAGAACTCCTGGGCCTGTGCCGGATTCGCATACAGCCAGACGGCAGCGCACACAGGCGAATCGCGGGACCGCACTCTCCATAACGCGGCCATTCCCAGCGATAGCGCACCCAGGCACGGCCGCGCGCACACATTTCCGCCGCTCACCTGCGACAACTAGAGGCAACAGGGGCAATCCTGGACACCATAGGCCCATGACTGTCGCCAGGGGAAGGTGTTCGCATTAACGGGGTAGAACCCGTTCCACTACAGCGGAGGTAATTCGACATGCACGCAATTACAGACATCAGCCTGGAAGCATCTGCGCACGCCAGGCGCTTCTTGAAGAGGTCGGCGGCCTATCCGTCCGCGCCGACCACACAGTGGCTCGCTTTGATTGAGCTGCTAAGCGCTGACGAGCTGAAGGAAGCGCGCTTGCGCGTTGCTCAGTTCGTCAGTGAGCAAATGCAAATCGCTGATCTGGGCCCTGAGGACATGAAGATACTTGTCGGAGCAGCATATCTGCGGCTTCAATATCTTCTTACCGTACAGGATGTTGGCGAGAGCATCGCCCTCCTCCTCAGCGATCCAGCACTGCTCGATGAGCGCTTGACTACTGCGTTCAATAGAATCGAGCCGGAACTATTTCTCGCGTTATCCGATGCGTGTGAGTCGGCCTTGAGGGACGACACTTTCCGCACGGCGACCAATTCGGCAATTCGCCATCTGCGCGATATCGAATGCCACGTCCCAATGTTTGAAGCAGCGAAAGAGATTCCGACTGCATCGACCCCTTGGCCATCGGGCAAAGCGAACTCCATTATTCTTTTATTGAGCGCACTTATCGTCGTGAACCTATGGCCGCGAAAGGACAACACGCCAGGCCCCAGGTCCCCTGCAGATCTGCCGAAGGAACAATCTCCTGACGGTGGCGCCGACGCCGGCGCCAATGGCGGCTAGGCGACTGAGCATCATGTCGCCATGCTTTAGTTAACTGACCCATTAAAGCCGAGGCAGCGATTCCTCGGCTTTCTTTTTGACCCGCAAAGCGACGCCGCACATCCCATCGATTGCGCTGTTTTGGGGTGCAATCGAGCGCACCCTGACGATATTGAATAGCTCCATGGTCACTGAAGCCTGCGATGTCTGCCCCGCAGCGATATCCTCGCCAAGTTTCACACCACCTCATTCATGGCTGGCTCTTCAAGTCGTCTCGGCCGCCTCAGTTAGTCGCGATTTCAATAAGCAGTAACCATAAAAAGCTTCCCGTCCCTGACGCCGGCTGATACACCTGGATAGGTTCGAGGATCGTCTTTTGGATCCCGTGGAACAGTCGATTTCCAATCGTAGAACGTATATTCGCCCGAACCGGTCCGCTTTTCCGTGCAGCCCAGGATTTTCACGACCTGGTCATAACTCGTGCCTTCGACGATCTTGTCCCTCTCGGCCTCGCCAAACGTGCACTTGGATGCAGCCGCAGCCTGTCCGACGCCTGCAACGAGCAGAGCGCCGGCAGCAACGGCCAGACAGCTTATGTTTTTCAGGTTCATGCATTAGTCCTGTTGTGTGATATCGATCAGCTTGAGGCGGGGACAGCGATGATTGTAAGCCCGAGCCCAGCCAACCTCGGCCAGCAGAGACAGGCCACCGCGAACCCTCATGCCTCAAAAATGAGAAGCCCGGTGCGAAACCCGGCTCGCAGAGCCTCCATGATTCAGCGGCATCTGCGCTTGAAGCGCCCGCAACTGTCGAGCTGGCGCCTGCTCGCCAGGACCACTTAAAGGCACGGACTGCCAGGCACGCAAACACCGGGCAAGACACGCCCTTTTTTTGGATTCCGAATTTAGATCGATCCAGCCTCACCCGGCGACACCTGGGAGCAAGCGACAAACCCGCCGGATCACCGCCCACGGTCCGGCGATGGATTGGCGGATGGCGTTGTTCTCCATCCCTTCGTGGGCATCCGAAAGGAGCGCTTCCAATCATGAAGCTCGAAGCCTTACGCATACGAGTCCGGACACTGCTGGTTGCGGCCGCCCTGGCGGTAACGGCCACCGCCTCCAAGGCCATCGAACCCGCCTATCCGACCAACCCTCGAGACGACGGCTCCACAGCCGTCGCCCGCGCCCGTGTGGCAACAGACGTATTAATGAGTTCCTATGAACCGGACAAAGCCTGGTTCCCATCCAGCTGGTGGAACTCGGCGGTCGCCCTGCAGACCGTCGGCGACTACATGCAACGCACCGGCGATCGCCGCTATCTCGCCCAATTGGACAACACCTTCGAAAAGGACAAGGGCGTATTTCCACCCGGCGTCCTCTCGGGCGATCCGTTGCTGGGCAATTTCACCAGCCGCGCCATCGACGATTCGGCATGGTGGGGCCTGACCTGGCTGCAGGCCTATGACCTGACCAGGAATCCCAAATACCTGGACATGGCGATCACCATCGCCAACTACGTCGACGGCTATTGGGATACCGGCACCTGCGGCGGTGGCGTCTGGTGGAACGCCGAGCGCACTTACAAGAACGCCGTCACCAATGGGCTGTGGATCCGGCTCACCGCCGAGTTGCACAACCGCATTCCCGGCGACCAGCAATGGCTGGCCCGATCCCGCACTGCCTGGGCATGGTTCCAGCACAGCGGCATGATCAACGCCGGCGGACTGGTCAACGACGGCCTCACCGACGCCTGCGCCAACAACGGCCAGAACGTGTGGACGTACAACCAGGGCCTGGCGATCGGCGCCGGTCTGGAGCTGTGGCGCGCCACCAGGGACCCGGCCATCCTGGCCAGCGTGCGGCGCCTGGCCGACGCCGCGATCGGCCCGAATGCATTGGTAACCGATGGCGTCCTGGCCGAATCCTGCGATGCCGCGACCCAGACCTGCGACGACAACGGCAAGCAGTTCAAGGGCATCTTCATGCGCTACTGGACCGACCTCGTCGACACCACTCGCGATAGCCGCTACGCCGCCTTTCTCGAGCAGCAGGCGCAAAGCATCTGGAACGACGATCGCGATGCCGCTGGGCGCCTCGGCACGCGCTGGTCCGGCACCACCAGCGACGAGCATCCCAATGTGTTCGATTGGCGCACCCAGGCCAGCGCGCTCAGCGCATTGATCGGCAACGTACCGATCCCGACGCCGATGGCATCGCTCGCCGCGACCATGTCGCCGGCGCAACCGGTGGTCATGCCGGCGGCTTCGGGCGTCACGTCCATCGCGATGGATCTTGGCGCCACGGCAACCGGATTCCTTCCGCTGCAGACACTCATCTCGATCGACGTGCCTGCCGGTTGGAATGTTTCTCCGCGAGCTGCGCAGTTGCGCCTGCAACCGCATGGCAACGCAACTCCGGTGAGCGGCACCGTTCCATTGCAAGTCACCGTGCCGAGCTCGGCGACCGATGGGCACCACATGAT
>Ga0157369_10008966_pt1 | contig 11458 bp, 10 predicted proteins | sample C25metaG_FD_113461 | JGI IMG/M metagenome (GOLD analysis project Ga0157369, IMG submission 113461) | Corn rhizosphere microbial communities from Kellogg Biological Station, Michigan, USA - C2-5 metaG | ecosystem: Host-associated > Plants > Roots > Rhizosphere > Soil | place: USA: Michigan... | reverse complement strand
TACACCATATATTTTACTTCCTTCTTTCGCAGCCGCTCGTTCTGCTACTTCTTTTTGAAACATGCCAATTACAACCGGTACGTATTCTTTCCATTCTAATACCCTAAACAGAATTTGGGTAGAAATATTATATGGGAAATTACCAATTACAATAAACGGTTCGTCAAATGGTCGTTCTATAGAAAGAAAACTTTGATGAATAAGATTATTTTGTAAAGAAGGAAATTGCTTTAAAAGGTAATTTACTTTTTCTTCGTCCAGTTCAACTGCCCTAAAGTTTATATTAGGAATTTTCACGAGATGTTTGGTAAGTGCGCCGCCACCAGGCCCCACTTCCAACAAATTCGTGAAGTTCATCTTCTGAAGTTCTTTAATTATCCTTTGCACCACTTTTTCATCTTTTAAAAAATGTTGTCCAAGTGATTTCTTTAATGTGTACATGAGCCGAAATTACAGATAAGTTTTACGATTAACATTTATTAAGATTCAGTACATTTTTGTCACCAGTTACTTTTACAACAATGTAAATTGAATATGAATTAATTTAGTTGAAAAGAACGGAACATCATTTTTACTTCATTCTCCAATGATTCACGCCACGAAAGGAATTGTACTTCGTACCATTAAATATGGTGAAACATCGGTGATTGCGTCCATTTTCACTGAGCTCTTTGGTATTCAATCTTACATCGTGAATGGCGTTCGCACGCAAACTAAAACTTCAAAAGCTCATTTTTTTCAACCATCGTCAATACTCGAAATGGAGGTGTATCACAATGAACTAAAAAATTTACAGCGTATTAAAGAACTTAAATGGAGTTATCTCTATAGAAATATTTTAAGTGATGTCATTAAAAATTCGGTGGCGCTTTACATGGTTGAACTTTTACAAAAATGCCTCAAACAACCCGAGGCGAATGCGGATTTGTTTCACTTTTGTGAAGATGCTTTTATGCAGCTAGACATTGCAGAAATGGAAGTAACCGGCAATTTTCCCATTTATTTCGCCACGCAACTTGCTCATTTTTTTGGATTGAGAATCCAGGATAATTATTCTACAGAAAGAAATTATTTCAATATTAATGAAGGAATTTTTACGAATAAACCATTAGCAAATGATAACTATTTAGAACCCGATATCAGTTATCATTTTTCACAATTATTAAAAGTGTTACACCCATCAGAGTTGAAAGAAATAAAACTGAACAAAAGTATCCGGGCAATTATTTTATTTGCGCTCGAGAACTACTATATTTTTCACGTTGCAGATTTTGGCGTGATGAAAACGCTTCCTGTACTCCGCGTTTTATTAGAATGATTATCTCATAAAATTCTTCTTGCCACAGAATGTTGAGTAAGCTTTTTACTGTCAACATTTTCTATAAGAACTATTCCAGGTTGCTTTCCCTTTTCAAAACTTCCTAACTCATCATCATTTTGTAAGGCTTTAGCTCCATTTATAGTTGCCCATTGTAATAATTTTTCAAGCGGAATACCGGGGAGATTTCCTGAGATAGTTTTTAATTCTTCAAGAATATTTAACTGATAATTAGAGGCAAGACTATCGGTTCCCACCACAATATTACATTCGTTATGCAAAAGCATTTCTACTGGTGGCAACTTTCTTTCGATATAAAAATTTGCGTTAGGACATAGGCAAAAAGATACCAGTTGATCTGGCGATTTTACGCATTTTATATAATCTATATCTTGTTGTTGGGTAAAAGTATTGTGCACTAAAATGACTGAAGAAGCTTTTTCAAAATTTGGAAAATAGGTTTGAATGCTTCTTAATTGTGGCGCCTGGTAGAAGGAATTATCAATGTTCATCTTTCTATACATGCCCACCAACCGTCCCGAACCTTTTAAAAAAAATTCATCCTCATCGGGAGTTTCCTGGTTGTGAATAGTTACCACATTTTGGGTAAAATAGGGGGTAATTTTTCCCCACAGATTTTGGGAAACGGAATATGGAGCATGCGGAACTAAAAAAGTTTCCTGATTTTTTTGAATAAATTCATCATAATACGATTTGCTTTTTTCGAACCGGCTAGCTGCAATTTCCGGGTGCCATCCACTGACTTCTATGAAATTTTTATAATGCAGCGTACCGTTTTCTTTTTGGCTAAGTGAAAGCGTATTGTTACAGATGTCGCCAACTGCCACTATGCCACATTGTAACATTTCTTTTTCGGCTTCATCAATTGCATCTGTAATTTCTTCCTGATCAAAATGTCTTTCCGTCACTACCTTCAATACAAATTCAACTAGGCCCGTATTTTCGGGAATACGATCTTTTAAATGCGATAGTTCCAAGTGGCAATGGGCATTGATAAAGCCAGGCGAAAGAATACCATTTAAAACCTCCACGCCCGGCCCGGCAGCGTTTTCGTCAAGAATTTCTATAATTTTACCCTTTTCATCACTCACCAGCACGCTGTGTCCGTCAAGAGAATCTTTACCTGTAAATAAATAATCTGCCTTAAATTTTCGATATTCCATCTAAAAACTAATAAGTTAATTTTGCATCCCGGAAATCAAAGATAACCTGCATTGCAGTTATAAATCGATATAAAAAATGTTAGATAAACTTGAAGGTATAAAAGCAAGGTTCGAAGAATTAGGCGTGGCGCTATCCAATCCTGCGATTGTAAACGACAATAGCAAATATAAACAGTTAAGTAAAGAATACCGCAGCCTGCAGAAGATTGTAGACGTTAGGAACGAATATGCTAAGGTGCTTGATGATATGGAGTTTAATAAAGAAATGATTAATAGCGACGATGATGAAATGAAGGAGTTGGCTAAAGAAGAAATGCCCGACTTACTGGAAAAAAAAGAGCGGTATGAAAAACAAATAAGGAACATGCTGATACCAAAAGATCCGCAGGATGAGAAAAATGCAATACTTGAAATACGTGCAGGAACCGGTGGAGACGAAGCCTCATTATTTGCGGGGAATCTTATGAGAATGTACATGAAATATTGTGAATCCAAAGGCTGGAAAACCGCCTTGCTCAGCGAAAGCGAAGGAACTGTTGGCGGCTATAAAGAAGTACAAATAGAGGTAACGGGAGAAGATGTTTATGGAACCTTAAAATTTGAAAGCGGGGTACACCGTGTACAGCGGGTGCCTGACACAGAAGCCAGCGGCCGCGTACACACAAGCGCTGCCACAGTGGCTGTTATGCCCGAAGCAGAAGAAGTAGATTTCGAATTGAAGGATAGTGATGTAAAAATGGAAACTGCCAGGAGTGGAGGCGCTGGCGGGCAAAATGTAAACAAAGTGGAAACAAAAGTAATGCTGACGCATCTTCCAACAGGCATTGTTATTATTTGCCAGACCGAGCGTAGCCAGTTGGGAAATCGAGAAAAAGCTATGCAGATGCTTCGGACTAAATTGTATGAAGAAGAAGTGCGGAAACAGGAGGAAGAGATTTCCCGTCATCGAAAAAGCCTCGTAAGTACGGGTGATCGATCGGCCAAGATAAGAACCTATAATTATCCGCAGGGACGGGTTACAGACCATCGCATAGGCTTAACGGTATATAACCTCGACAATGTGTTAAATGGAGACTTACAGGAATTTATAGACGCACTCCAGTTTGCCGAAAATTCAGAAAAATTATTACAACAATAGCAATAGGAATTTTGTCTTAACTTTACTATGCAAGGATTTATCATTTGATTACAATCATCTTATAAATTTCTTAACATAAGTGGTCTTAACTTTGGCACATGGTTTGAAACATAACCAGTATTAAGTTTAAAAGTCAATTTTCTCATAAGCAGTTAGTTTTGGTAAACGGCCCCTGTTTCTACAGGGGCCTTTCTTTTTTGAATTTTGTTAAGCACTTACTATAATTTATAAGGAAAGAATTTTGATTCATCTTACAATTATCTTTGTTCCGCAATACATCAATAACTTTCTCTACGTCAAAAGCTGTTGATTATTTATAATTAAAGCTTTCATGATTAATAGCGATACTCCCCAAATATTTCAGACCAGCAAACCTACCCGCTGGAAAAGTGTAAAATGGACAACCCGGGTACTTTTGATAATCGCTCTTTTCTTTTTTGTAGTGCTTGGGATAGCATTATATAGCGGCTCGCAACCCAGTTTGCCAAATATGCAAGCAAAGGCCAAAGAATATGAAACTTCGCTCGATCCTACCAACCCGCTCACTTTAAAAAATACCCAAAATGAGAAATATAAAGGATTTAAGGATTTCTTACTAAAAAAGGTAAGGACCGACTCCTTAAAGAAAGCAAGGAATAAGACGGCTTCAAAAGCCAACTCGCTTCCGGTAATTAGAGCGGCATTTTATACGCCATGGACTGCCAATACCTCCTATCCCGATTTGCAAAAAAATGCTGATAAGCTCAACACCATTTTTCCTGAATGGTTTTTTATTGATACCGTAACTTTTCACCTGCAAACAAGGATCGACAGTGCGGGACTGGCCCTGATGAAGCAAAAACAACTGCGGATCATGCCAATCGTTTCTAACTTTAGGTCGATATCAAAAGGCTTCGATGGAAAGCTCCTGCATAGAATTTTAAATGACTCAGTCCTGCAACGAAATTTTATACAACAGATTGCGGACACATTATCTTATTACCAGCTCAATGGCATAAATATAGACTTTGAAGAACTGGCGGAAACTAATAATGCACCGCTTACCCAATTCCAAAAAAAATTATATGAAAAATTACACGGAAGAGGAATGCTGGTAAGTATGGATGTCGAACCTAAGAATAACGACTACGACTACACGAAATTATCGGCCTATAATGATTATATTGTTCTAATGGCTTATGATGAATTTAATAACTCGACAGGCCCAGGGCCAATAAGCGGGCAAAAATGGATTGAAGATGCCGTGTCATGGACCGCCGAGCGTATTGAACCGTCCAAAATAATTCTTGGAATAGCGGGTTTTGGATACGATTGGGCCAACGGAAAACATGAACTCGATTATACATACAACGATGCTATTAATAAAGCCAAAGCATTAGATGCAAAAATTATTTACGATAACGATTCATATAACCTTCATTATAGTTATGAATCGGACGAAACTGATACAAGTGGCGATGTTGATAAAATTTCCCATGATGTTTGGTTTACGGATGCTGCTACTACTTTCAACATTCTCCGTTTCAGCGATGAATTTCCAACAGCAGGCACTGTATTATGGCGCCTTGGGAGTGAGGACCAACGCATGTGGAAATATTATAGCCGGATATTAAGCAATATTTCAGTGCAACAGCACCCGTTTAACTTCGATTCACTAACCACAATTCCAATAACTCAAAATAATGTAGGATTTGAAGGCGAAGGTGAAGTTCTTGATATTGTTTTCTCTCCACAACCCGGAAAAATTAACTTCGAAATTGACAGCACGGAGCAACTCATTGCCGAACAGAATTATGTTCAACTTCCTTCAGGTTATGTAATAAGAAAATTTGCAGAAGATACTACCGTGGGAAAGGGACATAAGCTTATTCTCACCTTTGATGATGGGCCGAGCGAAGAGTGGACACCTAAAATTCTTACGATATTAGAACATGAAAAAGTACCCGCAACATTTTTTGTGGTTGGTATTAATGCAGAACAAAATATTCCGATTCTGCAACGGGAATTTAAAGATGGATTTGAAATTGGCAATCATACTTTCACGCATCACAATATTGCAGACATGAGTCTGCAAAGGGCAGAACTTGAAATGAAACTAACGCGACTACTAATTGAAAGTATTACAGGTCATTCCACCATTTTATTCAGAGCACCATACAACGCCGATTCCGAGCCACAAACTTACGAAGAGCTTGCTCCGATTGAAAGAAGCCGGAATGAAAATTATTTGACAGTTAATGAAAGTATTGATCCCAACGATTGGGCTCCGGGTGTAAGTGCCGACAGTATTTTTCAACGTGTGGTGAGGCAGGTACAAGATGGAAATGCCAGTATTATTTTATTGCATGATGCGGGTGGAGAAACACGCAAATCTACTGTTGAAGCGCTCCCCAGGATAATTGATTACTTTAAAAATAAAGGCTATGTTTTTACAACGGTTTCCGACCTCATGGGAAAAACCAAAGATGAAGTGATGCCAAGGGTAGCTTCCTCCCGTGACAGATGGACAAGAAGGTTTAATTTTTTCCTGGCTGAAGCAGGATACTGGAGCGGCCATATTTTATTTTCACTTTTTATCTTTGGTATCTTATTATCAGTTGGCCGAATAATATTAATGGCCGTTTTGGCAAGCATTCAAAAAAGAAAAGATTCTAAATCGAACGGAATTTCTCCTTTGCTTAGCACAAATAAAAGCAATTGGCCTTTAGTTAGTGTAATTGTTCCGGCTTATAACGAGGAAGTAAATGCAATTCGAACAGTAAAAAGCCTGCTGGCGCAGAATTACCCGCAACTCGAAATTATTTTTGTAGATGATGGAAGCAAAGATGAAACTTACACCAGGGTTGGTGAATACTTTCTTGCAAATCCAAAAGTGAGGGTTTATACAAAATCAAATGGAGGAAAAGCTTCTGCTCTTAATTTCGGGATACAAAAATCAACAGCCGATTTTGTGGTATGTATAGACGCAGATACACAACTTAAAACAGATGCTGTTACCGAACTAATGAAAAAATTTGACAATGAAAATGTTGGCGCAGTTGCCGGAAATGTAAAAGTGGGTAACGAGATAAATATGATCACGCGTTGGCAAAGTATTGAATATATAACTTCTCAAAATTTTGACCGAAGGGCATTTGATTTATTAAATTGTATTACGGTAATTCCGGGAGCTATAGGAGCTTTCCGCAAGGATGCTGTTTTGGTATCTGGCGGCTTTACTACTGATACACTTGCCGAAGATTGCGACCTTACAATGCGACTCCATCGCAATGGTTATATTGTAAGAAATTGTACCTCTGCTATTTCTTATACGGAGGCGCCGGAAACTTTCAGGCAGTTTTTGAAACAACGATTCAGGTGGAGTTTTGGCGTTATGCAATGTTTTTGGAAACATCGCGATACGGTTTTTAATCCGAAGTATAAAAACTTTGGAATGATTGCCATGCCCAATATTTTAATTTACCAAATGATATTGCCTATACTTGCTCCCCTTGCAGATATTATTTTGGTTCTAAGTCTTGTAGCAGCGTCCTTCGGAGTAATTGTTGCGAGTATACCACACATTATTTTGTATTATATTATTTTTACTTTTATTGATGTTGCAGGCGCTGCTTTGGCTTTTGCTTATGAAAAGGAAAATCATTTTAAGCTTGTTTGGATGCTGCCGCAAAGGTTAATCTATCGTCAATTAATGTATTATATTCTTATAAAATCTTTCAATAAGGCCATAAAGGGAGAGTTACAAGGTTGGGGTGTATTGAAAAGAACCGGAAGTGTAAAAGATGTAGCAGTGGTTAAATAATTGTTTTATCAAATTTTAAAATACCTTTTAATGTTAGCGATAAACAATTCAGTAATTGTTTTGTAATATTATTTTTCAGATCTCTCAATTAAGAATTTTTCATATTCAAATCAACTTATGAGTTTTCAAAATAAAACAGTATTTATCACAGGAGCTTCACGTGGTATCGGAAAGGCCATTGCATTAAAGCTTGCAAAAGAAGGCGCCAGTATTGTGATTGCAGCCAAATCAACTGAAGAGAATCCCAAACTTGGAGGGACAATTTTTAGTGCAGCCAAAGAAGTGGAAGATGCAGGTGGCAAAGCCCTTGCGGTACAATGCGACATAAGGTTTGAAGAACAAATTCAACAGTCTGTTAATAAGGCTGTCGAAACATTTGGCGGTATTGATATCTTAATAAACAATGCTTCAGCAATTAGTTTAACCAAAATTGAACAAACCGAGTCAAAAGCATTTGGATTAATTAATGACATAAATGTAAAAGGAACTTTTTTTGTAAGTAAAGCCTGTATTCCCCATTTAAAAAATGCAACCAATGCACATATTCTGAATCTTTCTCCGCCGATAAACCTTGACACAAAATGGTTTACTAACCACCTTGCCTACACGATGAGTAAATACAATATGACAATGATTGCATTAGGGCTGTCTGGTGAGTTAAAAAAATACAACATAGCAGCAAATAGTTTATGGCCAAAAACCACCATTGCAACGGCAGCAGTTCGTAATTTGTTAGGTGGAGAAACTCTTATAAAAATGAGCCGAACGCCGGAAATAATTGCTGATGCGGCTTTTTATATTTTAAGTAAATCTTCTAAGGAATGTACGGGAAATTGCTTTATAGACGAAGATGTATTGGCAAATGAGGGTATTACCGCTTTGGAAAAATATTCGATAGAGCCCGGAGCAAAGCTGTATACCGATCTCTTCTTATAATGAGCTGCAAAATGTCTTAAGGTTTTGCTGAAATAATTTTTAACAATTGGTCCAAACCTTTACCCATTTTTTCAAATATGTTATTATATTCCGGGAGCGTACTACCGGTATAGATTATGAACACAGCAAGGTTTTTTTGATTTTCTTCCAGCTTCTTGGAGATTAAAGCTTTCTGTAAACGGTACGCTTCTCTCATAAGCCTCTTTACTTGGTTTCTATCAACAGCCTTCTTGAAATTTTTACTGCTTACGGAGAATGTTGCCTGCAAATGAGAATAATTTTTTTCAGGCTGTGCATAAATGATCCTTAGAGGGAAATGTGAGAATGATTTTCCTTCTTTAAAAAGTAGCTGAATAAGTTTACGGCTTTTTAACTTTTCATCCCTTTTAAATTTGTATCTGTGCCCTATGATTACGTTTTTATTCATTAAGAAAATGGCCAAATACTAAAATAAAAAAATAGCCCCGCAAAAGGAGGCTATTCATAAAAATATTTTGGCGTATGTTATTTTTTACTTCCGTGCTCATCAGAAACGGTAAGCTTATGGCGCCCTTTCTTTCTGCGGCTTGCCAATACTTTGCGCCCGTTGGCAGTTGACATGCGCTCTCTAAAGCCATGCACACTTTTACGGCGGCGCTTATGCGGCTGGTATGTACGTTTTTTTCCTGGCATTTTATTTTGTTTTTCCTTTAATAAATTTGTTCCAATTCCCAGCCGGGCACCATCCCTGCTGTTTGTGAAAGGGCTGCAAAAGTAAGAAAGTATTTTAGATTTTAAAGGAGCCGCACCATATTTTTTAACGAATTATGAAACCAGGTCTACGTGAACCGATTTTACGGGCCTACCAAAAAAAATAGCCGAATGCTTATCAAAATCTTTAACGGAGTCGGTTGTATAAAATTGAATTTGGCCACTCTTGCTGCATTTTTCTTCAATTTCAGGGTGACGATGTAAATAGTCGTCAAGGCTTGCCGCTACAATTTCTCCCTGCGACATCAATTGAACATTTTCTGGAATGTATCTTTTTATTTTACCTGCAAGCAATGGATAATGTGTGCATGCGAGTAAAATGGTATCTATATCCGCAGATTTGTTTAATAATTCATCTACATCCTTTTTAATAAAATAATCTGCTCCCAGCGAAGAATATTCATTGTTTTCAACAAGTGGGACCCAAAGCGGGCAGGCATGTTGGAATACATTTATTTCTGGAAAAAATTTTTCTATCTCAAGCGGGTACGACATAGACTCTACCGTACCATTCGTTCCCAGTATGCCAATTTGATTTGTTTTGGAATATTTACCTATTACTTCTGCGCTGGGCCTTATAACTCCCAACACACGTTTGTCAGGTCCTAGTGTCGGGAGATCATTTTGTTGAATGGATCGTAATGCTTTTGCGGAAGCCGTATTGCAGGCAAGAATTATCAAAGGACAACCTTTTTGCAACAGCCACTTTACTGACTGCAAAGTGTATTCATATACGGTATCAAAAGATCTGTTGCCGTAAGGCGCCCGTGCGTTATCGCCGAAATAGATATAATCGTATGAGGGCAGCTTTTCAATTATTGATTTTAAAACAGTTAACCCGCCATAGCCCGAGTCAAAAACGCCAATAGGTGAAACATTACTCATCGTACAAAAATAAACAAGCCACCCCGTTTAAAGGATGGCTTGCATCAATTATTTGAATCATTTTATTTTTTAGGAAGTGTGGGAGCCGTTGTTGTAGGTTCTTTCAATCCTAATTTTTTTCTTACCAAAGGTCCGATATCGCTGGTAGGAGGCATATAAATTAAAGCTTCCCTTGGAAAAATATAAGTATATCCATTTTCCTTGGCTACTTCTTCAATGGCAGCCTGTAATTTCTTTTGTATGGGTAAAGAAAGTTCCTGGCGTTTTTGCTCGAATTGGTTTTGAATTTTTTGATCCATACCACTCAGGTCCTGTACCTGTTTTTGCAGATCGCCTCTTTTTACTTCTTTAAGGCTGGGGCTCATAGTAGCAGAATCCTTATAAAATTTTTGAACTGCGTCATTTAAGGCGGTTTTTTGGTCATCGGCATTCTTATAAAGCGATTGCTGGTATTCATCCAATTGTTGCTGAACAGTGGCAGCCTCTGGCATTAATTGTATAATTTCATCGGCACTTATATAACCAATTTTCTGTGCGTTTACAATATTAGAAAACCCGAATAACCCTACTGAAATTAAAACGATTGAGACAAACTTTTTCATTTTTGTGTTTTGTGTTTGGTATTTGTTTTTTATAAAGTGTTTAAAATCTAAATTTTAGATGCATCATTAAAGTGCTTTCTCATTTATTTAACACCCAATTCTTTAAGAACATCATCGCTCTTATCAAGTTTTGGGTCGGCAAATATAACGGTAATTCCTTCACTTTTATCTAAAATAAAATCATATAGTTTTGCCACGGCTAATTTTTGAACGGCGTTGTAAACTCTGTCCTGTATTGGCTTTATCAATTCCTGGCGCTTTTTAAAAATATCACCTTCGTAGCCGAAACGCTTTCTTTGCAAATCTTTCAGTGCCTTGTCAGCATTAAACAATTCATCTTCCCTTTTTTTCTTCAGGTCATCACTAAGCATAACCTGTTCCGCATCATAATCCTTATACATTTTATCAAGGGCTGCAGATTTTTGATCAATCTCCTGTTGCCACTGGGCGCTAAACTGATCCAGTTTTTCCTGTGCCGCTTTATATTCAGGAAGTTTTTCAAGAATATATTTTGAATCAATAACAGCATAGCGTTGTGCATATAAAGTTTAAGACAATGCTATACATGCTAATAACAAAAAAGATATTTTTTTCATAACTGACGATTTATCGATTTGCTATTCGGGTTCCTGGCCAAGCATAAATGTAAATTTAGCTGCTCCTTTTAATCCTGTTGAAGAACCTAACCTGTCTAAGCCAACGCCGTAATCAAAGCCAAGTAATCCAAACATGGGCAGGAAGAAACGCATACCAACACCGACCGATCTCCGCAATTTGAAAGGATTATAATCTTTAAAACTATACCACCCGTTTGCTGCTTCAAAAAAAGTTTCTCCATAAATG
>Ga0157369_10008964_pt1 | contig 11458 bp, 7 predicted proteins | sample C25metaG_FD_113461 | JGI IMG/M metagenome (GOLD analysis project Ga0157369, IMG submission 113461) | Corn rhizosphere microbial communities from Kellogg Biological Station, Michigan, USA - C2-5 metaG | ecosystem: Host-associated > Plants > Roots > Rhizosphere > Soil | place: USA: Michigan... | reverse complement strand
GAGGTCAGGAACGGATCCTCACCATAGGTCTCCTGACCGCGTCCCCATCGGGGATCACGAAAAATGTTGATGTTAGGTGCCCAAAAGGTTAGGCCATAGAACCTCGCGTGAGAGCCCCGGCGAATTGCCTCGGCATGCTTGGCTATCGCTTCGACGGAGATTGCCTCCCCGATGTCGTGTAGCAGCGAACTATCCCAAGTTGCCGCCAATCCTATGGCCTGGGGGAAGTTCGTCGCATAGCCGCTATATGCTACACCGTGCAAACCTTCATTCCAGTAGCCGTAGGCCGGAATGCCGAGGCGGGGAATAGCTGGTGCCTGATCTTGCATTTGGCCAGCCTTCTCCTCCAAGGTCATTCTTGAGAGCAGATGAGAGATGTGATCATTTAAAGACCTTTCATGCGAAGTGATTTGAACATTCGTCTGAGCGCCCATCCGCAATGCTGCGAGCGCAACTGCAACCAGAATCACGCGGGAGCAAAGGTCTTGTCGTTTTATTGACACACCCCTCCGGAGAGCGCTGAACGGCGCTCGTGCGGCCGGGGCGCCCCATGCGAGATCATGGTCGGGCCGGCTCCGTAACCTGATGCTCTCTACTGAAGCTTGTAGCGACGCATAAGGCGGCGACGTCACCGATACGTTCGCCAAGAGCAGCGGCGACGAGCCTGCAGACCCGGGCCGAGGCAGGAAGTGCCTCTCTTTCCAGTACTGCGCGTGCAGGGGTGAGTAGAGCATCCCCAAGGCGCATAGCCAAGCCGCCCATAACAATGCATTCGGGATTGAGAATGTCGATTACGATCGCAAGTGCTTCACCCAGCCGCTCTCCCGTGGAGTGGATGATCTCCTTGGCGATCTCATCGCCATCCAAAGCTGCGGCCGCAATGTGCCGTGGGGTGGGTGTCCCTTTTTCAGCAAAGGGCGAAAGCGTTGTCGCGACTCCTCGCTCTACAGCGGTTCTTATCGCGCGCAGTGCGGCTTGGGTCATGCCGCTCCCGCTTACCCAGCCCTCCACGGAACCAGCTTTGTTGTGGCCAACAGGTCCTGATTCCGTAAGTCTCACATGACCGAATTCGCCGGCCATTTCGCTTGCGCCACGGTATATTTGGCCATTTAGAATCATCCCTGCGCCAAGCCCGGTCCCCATTGTCAGGAAGATCATGTTCTGGGTGCCACGCCCAGCCCCGAAGCGATACTCAGCAACTGCGCCGGCGTTGGCATCGTTCTCGAGATGACAGGGCACGCCGAAGTGATCCGAGAGAATTCGGACAATAGGCACATCGGCCCAAGTGGGAAGATTAGGAGGGGACTGAATGAGGCCCCTGTGTCTATCGAGAGGGCCTCCGCAGCTTACGCCGATCGAGGCAATATCGTTGTTTGTCAGTCGAGAGGCGAGTAGAAGGTCACCAACTCCGTGCAAGATCTTTTCGATTGCGCGATCCGGCCCCAACTCTGGGAGCGTCCCGAATTCGATCCGGCGAGCACGTCCGGCAGTTCACGTGAGAGCACGACAGCGGTTTTCGTTCCCCCGATATCGATGCCGACAACAACTCCGTCGCCTGCGACGGCAGCTTGTTTGACGCTCCTGTTGAGGTCATTGTTCAAGGATGTTGACCTCGGTCACGGCATTACTTTTACGGTTGATCCGGAGTGTTTTGATCTCGAACGCGTGAAAGCTTCCCGACCAGCTCGTATGGGCGAATCCCAGAGTTATCGTGGCGGTGGTCTGGCGGCCTGTTGCTTCGAAACACCGGATGATCGTGTCGTCACCGTCTTCGGCTTGTTTCACCGCCGATACAATGATGTTCGGCGAATCAACCGACAGGAATGATCCTGATTCCGGTCGTGTCCCGGGATGAATTCCTTGGTAGATAACTGCCGCAGGCTCAACCAGTTCCTCCGCCGCGCGTACGACCTGTGCCTCCTGCCAGCCGCCAGCATGCGGCATGAGAAGCATGCGGAACGTCTGAACACCCTGATCCATCCATTGATAATCCGAATTGGGATCAAGGGTCCGCGGTTCGTGTTGGGCATACACAGCTCCTCTAACAATCGAGACACGCAGATCTGTGCCCTTGACGCTGTATCCATACTTCGCGTCATTTACGATTGCAAGCCCATAAGCTTTACCGGCGGCCATGCCAGTGAGATCGATCCAACGCTGACCAGGATCTTCATCTCCAACGTTGCTACGTTTTATCGCGCCGTAAGGGATTTCATAAGTCGCCTGTGGAGATGTCACATCTACAGGGAACGATAGCTTGAGCATCTTCTGGTGTTCGTGCCAGTCGAGTTGGACGCGCATCTCCACATTGGGACTATCGTTGTATAGCACCCAGTCAGTCGTTAACGTGGAACTTCCGTATGTGGAGCGCACGCGAACCCGCCCGCGCAGCGGACCCTGCTCAATCACTTTCGCTGTTGCAGATCCGAAAGAACCAACTTCCTTGTCGTAGGCTTGCACATGATGGCTCCATGTGTCACTCGGATCGTCCAGCACAATTCCTTGGCCGCCCTTGTCATCACGGAACACTTGTCTTCCGGTTCGCTTATCCACGATGCCGACAGTCCCGTCTGGCAGAAAATTTAGGCGAACCAAATCGTTTTCCATACTCTTCGAGGACACCTGTAGGGTGGACTTTAGTGGCTGCGGAGGTGTGCCTTTCTGAATCCGGATCTGACGGTAGCCAAACGGAGGTACCTCGACCTGGGTGGCGAACCCGAGACGATTCATCGTGACCGTCGTGGCATCGATCCACTGCGATGGGAGAACGCGGCCAGTGTCGTCCTCAATGTATCCAGCGACTGAGCGGTCCCAGCCGAAGTCATATTCGATGTTTTCTTTCACTGGCCACGCATGGGGATTGAACACGACGTAGTACTTACTTTCGGGGTCAATTGTGGGGATCTGCCAGGCAAGCTTCTGGAGTGCGGTGAACATTGCGTCATGGGCTACATCCATCGCTCGGCCGTGTGCATCCCGTGCCATGACGTAGTGCTCTGGTAGAGCTGTTCCGGCCAGACTATCGTGAAATTGTAGGAAAAGAACTTTCTCCCATGCTTTCGTAAGTTCCGCTTTCGGGTATGGTGCATCCCAGGCAATCGACCCGACAGCAGCCCACTTTTCCCCCGTTAGCAGCGCAGCCTCCGCCATCCGATTTCCCTTTTTGATGGAAGAGACTGCCGTATAGCATCCGACGCTGTGATGCTGAAAGTCGTCCTGCACGGTGGTGAGTTGATTCTGGACACTTTCTCGAATTTCTTTGAAGTAGCGGTCAGGCGTACTGTAGAAGATCTGAGGCGCACCAGATTCATGTTGAATCTGGTGGATGGAGCTCATATTAGCTTTGGTGGGACCTCCGCCGTGATCTCCTATTCCAAAAAATTCCATGGCGTTCCGGATGGGCTGTGCCTTGAGCAAGCCAATCTCTTTCACCATGTGTCCCCGGAGATCCGCGGGGTCGTCGTACGCGAGCGGGATGCGAAACGTGAGCACCCGTGTTCCATCGATACCCTTCCACCAGAAAAGATTGCGCTCAAGATTCTTCTCGGTCGCGTTGGGTCGCATAAACACGTAATTGTCCATGCCTTGTAGCTTCAGAATTTGCGGCAGGGAACCAGGATGGCCGAAAGAGTCAGGGTTATAGCCAGTGGCTGCCATCTTCCCAAAGAGACTCATCAGCGTTCTCTGACCGTACAGACCTTGCCGCGCCAGCGCCTCCCCGCTGGGCATGTTCACGTCAGGTTCCACCCACCAGCCGCCTACCAGATCCCAACGTCCTTCCTGTACGCGCTGCTTGATTGTGGCCAGTAGAGTGGGATCGTTGTCCGCCACCCACTGATAGAACTGTGACGAGCTTGTTGTCATCGTAATTTGGGGATCTTCGGCCAGCCGATCTAGCGCGGAGCGAAAGGTGCTGTTGGCGACGGCATCACCTTCGGGCCAAGTCCATAGCCAGACTGCATCGATATGAGCATTGCCAATCATGTGCAAACGCAATCCGGCGGCATCTGCAGGCCAGGACGGCGAGGCGGCAGGCGTTGATACCCCTTGCGCAGAAGCCCGGGTAACGCTCAGAAGCATCGTTAGACAAACGCTGATTGCAAGTGCTCTTAGGAGATCGACTGATCTGGACATCCTGCTCCGCTTCTGGTGAGATACCGACTCACCTGGTCGTGGACATCCGGAGGTCGCTCGCACATCAGTGCAACCCCCAAAGGAATGTGGCCAGCGGCAAAGGTTGGTATCGGTTCCATCGATCATGCGAAAATCTACGCTCTGCCTGCGAGCATGTCAACAGATTGTTCCCACCTCTGGCGGAAAGAATATCGATGCCCTTGCAGGACGGCTTAATGCACTTATGACATACGAACCCAGCGCGTAATTGTGTATCGATTTCCATTTTGCTGAACACTGCCCCGGCCGGATAGGTGATCCCACGACAGCGACGGCCCATGATCACCGAATTTCCAGGGTAAGGAACCATCCCCGTAGATTTGGACGGTCCATTCGTTGGCTGAGGGGGACTCACTCGAACTTCCAATCGCTGCCAGTGGGAAAACCGAACCCGCTTTGACATACACCGGAATACGCTCTGCCGAGGCGGAGATAGTAATGGTCTGGCCGCCCTCGACAACGGCTCCACTCCAGAAATCGTGCCATACGCCCTTTGGCAATGGGAGCGTGCGTCCGGGTTCGCCCGCGAAAAGCGGCGCAACCAGCATGCGATCTCCAATCAGATAAGCATCGTCAACCTCATGCATCCTTCTATCGTCCGGGTAATCAAGAACAAGCGCACGGAACGGTGGTGTTCCGTCTTTTGCGTAGCGCCCAAACGAAGATTGCAGATATGGGATCAACTGCATTCGCGAACCGATAATTGTGCGGCATCTGTCCTCGAGCTTTTCCCAGTCTGCTCCGAACTCACCTGCGTTGTTCTTCTCGTGATTAAGCTGCTTCCAAGGAGGATTCTTGATGTACCAAGCGTTCACCATCGCGAGCGGCGAGAAAACAACTGTTTCCAGCCTACGGATGAGGTCTTCCTCTGACGATGCATCCCGTACCTCAGGGCACCAGAGAAGTCCACAAAATCCGGCGTTTACGAGAGCGCGAACAAAATCGCGGTGTTCATATAAATCGCTGTATAAAACAAACGGGTACGGAGCGGAAAGCGCCCCGCTGGATCGCACTAAGCCAAATGTTGATTTGTTCCGGCTCCGAAATTGGCTGAGGATCGTGTGCTGATAACGCAGCCCGAACACCGCATGCATCTGCTCACCGTCGATTCCTGATGGGAAGTGGCTGAAGTCCGGGAAGGACCAGCCGCGCGTGTAATCGGAGCCGTCGCATTCATCCAGCTTGAATCCGGAGATTCCAGAATCAATGAGTTTCACGCCGTGGTAATCACCGAATATTTCCCTAGCCGCCGTGCCGGCGAAGTCTGGAACCAGCCCTCCCCACACGCCGAAATCTCCGGAATGTGGCTGCAGCGTTCCAAACAGCGGTGACGAAGGATGAGTGAATGCATGTTCCCACAAATTGACTTTAAAGCCCAGGTCGATCGTTTTAGATATGAGATCTTGCGGATCAGGAAACCGCTTCGAATCCCACGAGAAAGAACAGGAGTATGCGTGTGTCTGCCAGCCCGGCTCGAGTCCAAGTACATCGCATGGGATCTTCCGTTCACGGAACTCTCTCGCGAGATGAAGAACAGCGTCTTGGTCTGACTGGCCCTCAGCGCGATACCAGAAGCCAAGTCCCCACGCGGGCGGGAGCACGCCTCCGCCGGAAAACATGTTGTAGCGCTTGACCACGTCCATCATGGCGGGCCCGGCAAAAAGGTAGAGATCGACGCCGCTCGCTCGCGGCACTTCCACGGTAACGACACCTTCTGCTTCGAGCGGAAGATTTCGAGTGGAATCCGGCGTATTCACGCGGCCGGCGTCGTCCCCCTCGGCAAGGCGGGTGGGGGGGGTACGAGCGTTGCCGCAATAGAAATCGACATGTCGGCAGCTATCTACAAATATTCCGTATCCTCGCGTCGACACATAGAACGGAACTGGCGCATGCGAATCGCCCGTGTCCAGCTTCGGATCTGCATTCACCCGGATTGTCTTTTTCTTGCCACGTTGAGCAAACGACAGCATCTGCAGCCCGAAGCCGAAGAGGTTCTCATAAGGTGCTAGTGGCAGCTCGATCAGACATCCCCGTCGGGTAACTGAGCCTATAGCACCATTTATGGGCGCAAGGCTTACGGTGGGAAGCGCGCGCAACCCCACCGAGTGCACAGGAATGAGCCGCGAGGAGACCGGAGTGTAGTGCTCTGGCGACCCAATTCGCCCTTTCCATATGCCCGGAAATACTTCGTTCCACGATAATCGCGTAGAACCGAGTGCCATTGTGCCCGCTTCCGCATGTACGAACGTGGACTGCGAGAGGGTAAGGCCTGCTGAAGCGTTTCTTAGAAAAGTTCTGCGATTCATTTGTGAATCCTTGTATCTCCGGCAGGTTTGCAGATCAACCTATGCTCGTGCGATCAACGTTGACAGGACCTGGAGGTTTAAGCAATGTTATCTGGTTCCGTGGAACCGGTTCCACAGGCCTGAAGTTATCTGGCCGGAGGTAGAAATGACTATAAAGCTTAGTGTCATATGCGTAGGGCTGATTCTGCTTTCCTGCAAGAATGCCTCCAGCCAGACTGAGGCCTGGCAAATTGGCACCTGGACTCGTTTGTCGCAGAACCCGGTGATCCGGCCGACAAATGCGGAGTTCACTGATCCGCTCACCAATCACGAGGTCTCGTGGGAGAAGCTACACACATTTAACCCAGCCGCGATAGTTAGAAATGGCAAGGTCTGCGTGTTGTACCGCGCTGAGGATGACAGTGGCAGAGAGGGGCTCGGCAATCACACTTCACGCATCGGCTTGGCGGAAAGCGACGACGGAGTTCATTTCAGCCGGCTATCTGGGCCTGTTTTTTACCCTGCTCCAGACGCACAGCGTTTTCGGGAAGAGCAGGGAGGTACGGAAGATCCGCGAGTAGTCGAGACCGACGGCGGATTTTACGTAATGACTTACACGCAGTGGTCTCGTGTAGCGAATACCTATACGACGGGTGTCGCCACGTCCCGCGATTTGCATACATGGATCAAACACGGACCCATCTTTGCTGGCGCTAACGGCGGGAAGTACGACCATCTGGCATACAAATCTGCGGGTATTCTCACGCGAATCAAAGGCGATCACATCGTAGCCGCCAAAATTCACGGGAAGTACTGGATGTACTGGGGTGAAATTGAGATCCGGATTGCTACATCGAGGGACCTGATTCACTGGATACCCGTGGAGGACGACCACGGTAAACCGATTGTGCTGATGGGTGCACGTGCTGGCAAGTTCGACAGTGCATTTCCCGAAATTGGGCCGCCACCTGTGATTACCGATCGTGGAATCCTGCTTATTTATAACGCCCGAAATGCGGACAAATACAAGATGGGACCTGGTAATACGGCGGGTGATCCAAATCTTGTCCCTGGAACGTATACCGTCGGCGAGGCACTCTTCGACACCAAGCATCCTGAGCGCCTGCTCGCACGAACAGATGGACCGGTGCTGAAGCCAACGTTGGCCTGGGAGAGTAATGGCCAGTACAAGCCGGGCACGACGTTTGCCGAAGGCCTGGTCCGGTTCAAAAGCAAATGGCTGCTCTATTACGGGGCTTCAGATTCGTTCGTTGGTGTCGTGGCCGCTGAAGGAAATCGTAGGTAGTTCGCTTCTTCCCAAAGCGAAGTTGTCTGGCACTGGAATCGATTCCAATATTAGTGCTAGAATCTTGCGAATTGCAGGATAGGCTGCAGCCAGGCCCCTGCCGAACTGGAAGTGAGCATGAGCGTGGAATCGGCTGGTACCCTGAAAGTAGAACGGCTCAGGACACTATCGACCGGGAAGAACATCATTGCGGCCCTCGCCATGGATCAGCGCAGGAGCCTGCGCCGTTTGATGGCCGACGCCGGCGGATGTTCTGTGGACCAGGTGAGCGATCGCCATCTGGCGGAGTTCAAGACCGCGGTTTCTGAAGTTCTTACCGGATACGCCAGCGCAATTCTGTTGGACACCGATTACGGAGTTGAAGCCGCTCGGCACCGCTCGCCACAATCCGGCCTCTTACTCGCCTATGAGTTAGATGGATATGAGAATCCGCGGCCGAATCGTATGCTCGCATTGATGCCGCACCTTTCCGTGCAGCGGCTCATGGACATGGGCGCGGACGGAATTAAGATACTCCTGCACTATGCTCCCGACGACGCACCGGAGGTCAACAGCGGAAAGTGTGCTCTCGTGGAACGAATCGGTGCGGAGTGCGCAGCGCTCGGTATGCCATTTTTCTTTGAGCCGATCGTCTATGAGGCGGACGCGACGGGTGCGAACCAGGCTAGAACCGACCAGGAGCAGCAGGCGCTGGAGTTCGCGCGCCGGAAGCCCGAGCTGGTGATCGCAACCATGCGTGAGTTTTCACTGTCGCGATACCATGTGGATGTTCTAAAGGTGGAGTTTCCGGTTGTAGCTCGGTTCGTCTCAGGTAGCTGCACCAATACCGGGAAATCGGCATACAAGCTCGATGAGGCTCTGCACTGGTTCCGAGAAGCCGATCGAGCGGCAGGACACCCATACATCTACTTGAGCGCCGGGGTGCCTACGCCCGAATTTCAGGAGTCCCTGCGTCTGGCAGCAGAAGCGGGCACCCGCTTCAGCGGTGTTCTCTGTGGCCGCGCCACATGGCAGGAAGGAATTCCCGTGTACATGCGCGACGGCACGGCAGCTTTGTATCGCTGGCTGGAAAGTGTTGGAGTGGGGAATCTGAATGCGTTGAACAGGCTCCTTGATCATGCCGTTCCATGGACCCAGTTTGTGGCGAGCGAGAATGCGTGACTGACAGGAATGAAGCCGGCGGTTCTGTTCCAGGTAGTGCAAGCCTGATGCTGGTTCTGCTCGTAATCTCGATCTTCATCAATTACATAGATCGTTCCAATCTCTCGATTGCGGCGCCGCTCATTCAGAAGGAGATGTACCTTACCGATTCTCAGATGGGCCTGCTATTCTCGGCCTTCTTTTGGACGTACTCCTCGCTGCAGCTCGTAGGAGTAGCGGGGTGGCTTTCGGATCGCTTTCCGGTCGGCTGGGTATTTACCGGTAGTTTCATTGTTTGGGCAGGCGCCACCCTAGCGACAGGCGTGCTCTCCGGGTTTGCGGCTCTGTTTTCCATGCGGCTGCTCCTTGGTGCTGGAGAGTCGCTCGCCTATCCTTGCTATTGCCGTATTCTGGCGTCGGAAGTGCCCCAGCAGCAGCGAGGTCGTGCGAATGCACTTTTGGATGCAGCCTCCAAGCTTGGTCCCGGTCTTGGTACCTTCCTGGGTGGTCTCATGATGGTCCGGTTTGGTTGGCGCATTTTTTTTCTGCTACTCGGTTTCAGCAGCCTGCTGTGGCTTTATCCATGGTTGCGCACTATGCCACGGACACCGGGAGTGCGGTCCGCATCCATCATGCCGTTTGGCTTCCTTCGAGAGATGTTGAAAAAACGCACCGCAATCGGTACATTGTGCGGTCATTTCCTGGCGAATTACTTCTGGTTCTTTCTCCTGATCTGGCTGCCTTCCTATTTAGTAAGGGAGCGCGGCTTTTCGCTCACCAGGATGGCAACTATCGGCTCTGCCGCCTACTGTGCCGTTGCGTTTGGTACGCTCTGTGCCGGATGGATCTCGGATTGGCTGATCAGCAGAGGAGCATCTGTCACCACTGTACGAAAGGCCGTCGTGGTGCTTGGGCTAATCGGTTCAGCGCTCGCACTACCCGTTGGGTTTGTTCATGATGAACTTCACTCACTCGTTTTCCTTTTCACCTCGTGCATTGCGTTTGGGACCTACACATCTAACCACTGGGCCATAACCCAGACAGTCGCCGGTCCTGTGATGGCGGGCCGCTGGACCAGCGTGCAGAATGGGATCGGTAACTATTCCGGAATTTTCGCTTCCTGGTGTACCGGCCAGATAGTTCAACACACTGGATCATTTCGGATGGCGTTTGTGATCGCCGGGGTCGTAGTTCTCCTGGCTGCTGTCATGTGGGGATGGGTAGTCGGTCCTGTGCGGGAAGTTACATGGACAGAGTTGACGAAAGGAGAGCCGAATGCAATCACCACAGCGTGAAGCCGCCGACCTGGTCAGCATAGCCCGCTCGCTGTTCAGCAGGGGATACAGCTTCGGAACCGCGGGAAATCTCAGTATTCGATTAGGCGATCTCGTTTACGCCACACCGACTGGCTCTTCTTTTGAGACGATGCAAGCCGAACAGATTTCCATCTGCACGATGGATGGCACGCATACGGCGGGGCTGAAGCCAACGAAAGAACTCCCATTTCATCTCGCCGCGTATCGAGCGCGTTCCACAGCAAGTGCGGTTGTGCACCTCCACTCCACGTACGCCACAGCCGTTGCCTGTTTACGCGATCTCAATATGGAGGATGCCTTGCCTGCGCTAACTGCTTACTTCGCAATGAGGGTTCCCTCCTTGCCAGTCGTGCCATATCTGCCGCCCGGTGATGTGCGGTTGGGAACTGAAGTCGAGCGGTTGGCTCGAAATACGCCCGCGATGCTCATGCAGAATCACGGCAGCATTGCAATGGGCGCCACGCTAGCCGAGGCAAGCGCGCTTGCCGAAGAGATCGAGCAGACAGCCAAGGTTTTCCTTTTGCTGGGTAACCGTGCCCAGTGCCTATCCGCGGAACAGGTGAGTGAATTGCGCCGGAGATTCTCATGATGAAAACCGTTTACGCAATTCATACTGGGCCAGTACTCGTGGATGTTCTCCGCAAACTTTTTCCTGAGATGATTCCCGAGGTTCGCCTTGTCAATGTCGTGGATGACGGTCTTCTCAGTGATGTTCGGGCTGCCGGACGGCTTACTTCGGCTGTCTCACGTCGGATCATCGGTTATGGGTTGATTGCCGCTTCCTCCGGTGCAGACGCAATCTTCAACTGCTGTTCCTCTGTAGGAGAAGCCGCTGATACGCTAGCGAGTGTCGTGGATATACCCGTGGTCAAGATAGACGATCGGATGGCATCGCGGGCTGTAGAGTTGGGTAGGCGCATCGGAGTGATGGCCACGGTTGCCGCAACTCTCAATCCCACCGAACGTCTTATCAATCGCAAAGCTGCGGAATATGGTCGGGAAGTCCATACCACGCGTTATCTTGCAGACGGCGCGTTCGATGCCTTGCTTGCTGGAGATGGCGAGCGCCACGATTTGCTGGTGCGGGCAACGGTAGAGCAGGCAATGGATGAGAACGACGTTGTGGTGCTTGCGCAAGGAAGCATGGCACGCTTGATTCCTATTATGCAGGACCACTCATCTGTGCCTGTGCTCTCGAGTCCCCCTTTTGGAATCGAGGCCCTGCGGGAAAAGTTGGG
>Ga0157369_10008962_pt1 | contig 11460 bp, 14 predicted proteins | sample C25metaG_FD_113461 | JGI IMG/M metagenome (GOLD analysis project Ga0157369, IMG submission 113461) | Corn rhizosphere microbial communities from Kellogg Biological Station, Michigan, USA - C2-5 metaG | ecosystem: Host-associated > Plants > Roots > Rhizosphere > Soil | place: USA: Michigan... | reverse complement strand
TCGCGCGCTCGACGTCGCGCTAGAGGTCGACCCGGCCACCGGGCTGTACCGGTACGGCACTGTGGTCCTGTCGGTGCCGAGACAGTCCGGCAAGACCAAGCTCGAAAGCGACGTCGCCGACCATCGCTGCCTGACGATCCCCGACGCGCGCGTGTGGGTGACCATGCAGAACGGCAAGACGGCCGACAGCTGGATGCGCGAGGAACACTTCGCCGCGCTGCGCCGAGCTGCCGCCTTCGGCATACCCGACACGGCAGCGTGCCGCTACGAACGCAGCCGGCGCGCCGGCGAGGTCGGCGTCCGTTGGAAGGAGCCGCTCGGCTCGACGTTCTACACGTTCCCGCCGAAGCGGGACGCGCTGCACTCGAAGCAGAGCGATCTAGTCTTCGTCGACGAAGCGTGGGCGCACAACGCCGAGACCGGCGCCGATCTGCGGCAGGCGATCCGGCCGACCATGAACACGCGACCAGGCGCGCAGCTGTGGGTCGTGTCGACCATGGGCGACGACAGCTCGACCTACTTCGACGGGTACGTGCAGCGCGCGATCGCAGGGCTGGCCGACCCCAACAGCCGCACCTGCCTGATCGACTACGGACTCGACGACGACGACGACCCCGAAGACCTCGACCTGATCGCCGCGAAGCATCCGGCGTTCGGGCACACCATCACCATGCAGGCGCTGCTCGACGCGCGCGAGGACTTCCGAGCCGACCCCAAGCTCGGCGGCTCGGCAGGCTGGGCGCGTGCCTACGGCAACGTGGCGACCCGGTCCCGCGCTGCCGCGATACCCGCGAACGTGTGGTCGGCCGCACAGCGACCGCTGCCCGAGCTGCCGGCCGGCGTGCGCCGCGGGCTCGGGCTCGACGTCACCCCCGATGGATCACGCGCCGCGATCGGCGGCTGCTGGCGCGACGACCAGCTGGTCAAGCACCTCGAAGTGCTTCACGCAGCTGCGCCCGACCGCGAGCTGCCGCGGCTGCTGGTCGAGCTGGCGCAGCGCAACAGCGCGCCGATCACGGTCGACCGCGGCAGCTTCGGCGCGCTCGAAGTGACCGACGCGATCGAACGCATACCCGCGCACGACCGCCGCGGCGTCGACGTGCGCTTCCTCAACATGGGCGAGTACGCGCAAGCCTGCGGCATGGTCGACCGCGGGCTGCGCGACGGCACCGTCGTGGCGCACAACGACAGCGACCTCGACGCCGCGGTCGAGGTCGCCACCAAGCGCGACCTCGGCGACGGAGGATTCGGCTGGGGCAGGAAGGGCTCGACCGGTTCGATCTGCGAGCTGGTCGCGGTGTCGGTGGCAGCAAAGGCGCTCGACCAGCTGCCGCCCGAGCGTCGCAAGCCGACCGCGCGAGCCGGCTCCCGAGGTCGCTAAAAACGCCCACTGTCACGTTCAAAGTCCTGTCAGTGCCGTATGCCAGCCTTCGGCACATGCTCACGTTTGCGAACCTCCCGGCCATGCTGCAGGCCGCGCTCGCGCCCGCGCCGCAGCTGCCGGCCGGCGCTACGTTCGCTGTCAGCTCCGACCCGGTCGTGCAGGCGTCGGCCGGCTCGCCGTCGGCGTCGGCGTACCGGCGCGTTGGGTCGGTGACCCGCGACATCGCGATGCAGATTCCGGCCATGCGCAAGGCGCACCACACGATCGTGGGCATTCCCTCGACCTTCCAGCTGGCCGGCTGGCAGGGCGAGGTCAAGCTGCCGGCCGACGACCGGCGCTGCGCGTGGCTGCGCCAGCCGGACCCGAAGCGCACCCTGCAGACCCTGCTGGCGCGCACGTTCTCCGATGGACTGTGGGAGGACCGCGCCGTGTGGCGCGTGCGGCAGGACATCGCCGGCAGCGCAACGCGGTTCGAGCGCGTGCACCCAAACCGCGTGCAGACCATCGCCGCACCCAACGACCCCGACACCGTCGACGCATGGATCATCGACGGCGACGTCGTCAGCGACCAGGCAATGTCCCGCGACTATCTCGTCTTCGACTTCGCCGGTCTCGGTGGGCTGCGCCGCATCGGGCTGCCGCTGCTGGAGCTGTACGCCGACCTGCAGGCAGCTGCCGGCAACTACGCCCGCGCGCCGCATCCGAAGGCGATCCTGAAGAACCACGGCGCGAAGCTCGACGAGGACGAGATCGACGCGGTCCTCGACGACTGGAACAGCGCCCGTTCGCTCGGGTCGATCGGCTACCTCGACGACGACATGGACTACGTCGTGACCGAGGGTGGCTGGTCGCCGCGCGACCTGCAGCTGGTCGAGTCCCGCGAGCACAGTGCGCTCGAAGTGGCTCGGATCGTCGGGCTGCCGGCGCGCGCGCTCGACGCCAAGGGTGGCGACCCGCTGACCTACGGGAACATCATCGAGTGGCGGCGCGACCTGCTCGAAGCGATCCGGCCATGGCTGACCGTCGTCGAGCAGCACCTGTCGATGGACGACCGCGGCAGCGTCCCGCGTGGGCGCGTGCTGCCGCTGGGCGTCACCGCGCGCTTCGACTTCGACCCGTACCTGCGCAACGACCCCAAGACGCGCATGGAGACCGCCGAGATTGCGATTCGGTCCGGTCTGCTGTCCGTGCCCGAGCTGCGAGCCGGCGAGCCGCTGGCGACCTCCGACCAGCTGCCGACCCCGCCGGCCGCACCCACCACCGAAGGGACCAACCCGTGACCGACCTCGACCTGACGTTCGCGCCGGCCAGCTCGACCACCAGCGCGTCGTTCGCCGCGGCCAACGTCGACACCGAGAAGCGCAAGCTGACCGGCGTGGCATGGCCCATCGGCGAGTTCTCCGAGCCGGCCGCGGACGGCTGGCGCTACCGCTTCAACGGTCCGGCCGCCAACGCCGACGAGCTGGTCGACGTCGTCAACGAGCACTACGTCGACGAGGTCGTCGGCCGGCTCGACGTCCCGTTCGCGCTCGACGGCAGCGTGGTCCGCGGCGTCGCTCGCATCTTCCAGACCAGCCGCGGCAACGACCTGCTGGTCGAAGCCGGCGAAGGCGTCAAGACAGGGTTTTCGATCGGCGCGTCGTTCTCCGAGTACACCGAGGACGTCGAAGCCGGAACGAGGGACGTGGTCGGCGAGTACACCATTCGCCACCTAGGGGTCGTCCGTGACCCCGCATTCACACAGGCACGCGGGCTGCAGCTCGCCGCCAACCGAGGAAAGGACACCACCCGCATGCCCGAGCCCACCACGCCGCCGACCACGCCGCCGGCACCGCCGGCCGTCGTCGAGCTGCCCACCATCGACGAGCTGGCGCAGCGAGTCTCCGAGTTCATGGCCGAAGCCGGCAAGGCCAGCCGTCACCCGCTGGCGCGCTTCGCGTCCCGCGAGCACTTCCTCGCCGAGTTCACCAAGGCCGACGAGGAGACCCGCGCGCGCATGGCGGTCGAGTTCGCGCTGGTCGACCAGGTCACCACGAACAACCCGGGCGTGATCCCTCCGGGCTGGCGTACCGACATCAAGGCGAACCTCGACCGTCGTCGGCCGCTGATCGCCGCGACCGGTGGCCCGATCGGTCTGCCCGACGCCGGCATGGACAGCAACTGGCCGTACTTCGACGGCGACCTCGACACGATCATCACCCGCCAGCTGGTCGAGAAGACCGAGCTGAACAGCGTGCGGATCGACATCAAGAAGGCGACCGCGCCGATCAAGACGGCCGGCGTCGTCTCCGACATCAGCTACCAGCTGCTGATGCGGTCGAGCCCGAGCTACCTCGCCGCCTATCAGGCGATCTGCGAGGCGGCGTGGGCGCGCTACACCGAGGCGCAGTTCGAGGCGGCGCTGCTCGCCATCGCCACCGACGCCGGCACCCTGCCGGTCGACCTGACCACGGCAGCCGGCGCGAAGGCGTTCCGGTCGCTGCTGTTCGCCGGCTCCGCGCAGGTCGAGGACGCGACCGGCTCGCCGGCGACCGTGGCCGGCGTGTCGACGAACGTGTGGCTGGCGCTCGGCGGCAACGACGCGCTGCCGGCCAACGACAGCGGGCGCGCCGACAGCGCCGGCACCAGCTCGGCGTCGCAGCTGCAGATCAACATCGACGGCTTGCTGGTGCAGCGCATGCCGTTCTTCCCCGACAGCAAGCTGCTCATGACCAACGGCGACGCGGCCAAGTTCGCCGAGTCCGGTCCGCTGGTCGCCACCGAGGAAGACGTCGCGAAGCTCGGCCGCAACGTCGCCGTGTGGGGCATGTACGAGGACGCCGAGGTCTACTTCCCGGCCGGCGTCGTCGTCTTCGACGCCGACTGACCTCGGCTGCCCGACGCTGTCCTGCCGGTCACCCCCGCCGGCAGGACAGCGTCAACCACCCGTTGACCACCGATAGGGAAGGACACAGACCGTGACGCAGTGGGCTGACCCCGCGTTCGCGCGCCGGCAGTGGAAGGACGCGCCGACCGACGACGTCAAGCTGCAGGAGCTGCTGGACGCCGCGCTGCCGGCCGTCGTCGCGTACGCGCCGGCGATCCCCGAGACCGTCGCCGACGCGCCCACCAGCTACAAGCTCGCGCACACCCTGCACGCCCGCGAGCTGTGGAACGCGCAAGAGCGCGCCAACGACGACGCGATCGTCGCCGGCGACTTCGTCATGCGCGCCCGCGCGCTGACCACCACGGTCAAGCAGCTGCTGCGGCCGGCATCCGGCCGGCCGAGGGTGGGCTGACCGGTGCCTGTCTCCCCGCCGCGGCAGCAAGTGATCGACGCGCTGGTCGAGCTGACGCCCGACGACTTCCGCGTGCTGCCCTATGAGCGCGGCACCGACCGACCCGACACCGTCACCGTGCTGGTCGAGCTGACCCGCGTGGTGCCGTCCGACGCGAACCTGCCCGGCGTGCGCGACTACACGTTCGAGCTGGCGCTAGTCAGCCCGCACCGCGACCTCGAAGCCGCCGGCGACCAGCTCGACGTCGCGCTGCACCAGCTGCTCGACAGCATCGACCAGGCACCCATGCTGCGCTGGTCGGCTGCCGAGCGCGGGCTGTACCGGCCGCACGAGCTGCCCGCATACGTGGTCACCCTGACCGCGACCGACCGCTAACCCACCACCCGAAGGAAGGCCACCCATGCCACTGGTTCCCGTACAGCCCTACATCTTCAAGGACGCCGTGCTGACGATCGCCGACAACGACTACGCGCCGGCCGCGTCGACGATCGCGCTGGTCCCCAACACCACGCAGACCACGGTCACGTGGCAGGGTCTGACGCCCGACAGCAAGTTCTCGGACACCACCACGCCCGAGACCAGCTGGTCGCTCAACATCACCATGGCGCAGGACCCCGACGACGCCAGCCTGCACACGTACATGAACACGCACGCCGGCGACGTCGAGACGATCACGATCCAGCCGCAGCGCGGCAGCGGCCAGAAGCAGTACACGGTCACCGCCACGATCGTGCCCGTGCAGATCGGCGGCGACGTCAACACGGTGCAGACCGCGCAGGCGTCGATGCCCGTTACCGGCGACCCGGTCCCCGGCGCGGCTGCCTGATCCGTGGACTACTTCGAGCAGCAGTGCAAGCAGGCGGCGCGTCAGCTGCGCCGGCTGCCTGCCGCTGTCCGCAAGGACCTTGCGCGCGACGTGCAGACCGAGGTCGCCGAACCGTTGGCCGCGGCGATCCGCGCCGACTGGCGAGGACCGCACGCCGCGGTCCTCGCCGCCGGCACCAAGACGCGCGTGCAGGTCGACCCCATGGTCGTCGTCGGTGGCGCGCGCAAGGTCCTAACCGGTGGCGCGTCGGTGCGCGACGTGGTCTACGGCAACGAGTTCGGTGGCGGCAAGCGGTCGGCGTGGGTGAACCGGCCGAAGAACGAAGGGCGCAAGCGGCGCGGCAAGGTCACCGCGGCCGAGCGCGCCCGCGCCACCGGCAAGGTCTACCGCCGGCGCACCACGCAGCAGTTCCCCACCGAGGGACAGCACGCGATCTTCGGCACCATCGAAGGCACCCTCGACAGCATCTTCGACCGGTGGGTCGACGTGATCACCAGGCACCTAGACGGAGGGATGAACAGTGGCAGCTGACCGCGGCAGAGACCTGCAGTTCCGGGTCCTGTCTGACCTGTCGCAGCTCGACCTCGACGAAGGCGCGCGCCAGCTCGACGACCTCGGCGACGCCGGCAAGACCGCCGGCGACAAGCTCGGCAACGCATTCGACGACGCCGGCCGCAGCGTCGACGACCTCGGCGACAAGACCCGCGGCGTCGGCCGCGACATCGCCGACAACGTCGAGCCGGCCACCCGCGGCGTCGACGACCTCGGCGACAAGGCGCGCGACGTCGCGACCCGCGTCGGCCGTGCCTTCGAGGACATATCGCGCAGCTCGCGCACCAACGTGCGCAAGGTCGACGACGACCTCGACGACGCGAAGAAGGGTCTCGACGACTTCAAGGAGGAAGCCGCCGGCAGCGGTCGCGAAGCCGCGGCGTCGTTCTCGGGTGGCTTTGACGACATCACCGGATTCATACAGGAGACCGCAGCGAATGCGTTCTCCGGCTTCGGTCCGCTCGGCGCTGCTGCCGGCGTTGCCGCAGCTGCCGGCATCGGTGTCCTGACGAAGCTGTGGGAGGACAACAAGCAGAAGGCCGAGGAAGCCAAGGAGGAAGTGCGCGGGTGGGTCGACGCCTTCGTCGAGGGACAGGGACGCATCCAAGAGGCAGCGATCCAGACCAAGCTGCAGGAGCTGCTCGGCGACCCGGACACCTATAAGCAGATAGCGACCGACGCCACCGAAGCCGGCATCGCCGTGGCCGACTACGCCCGCGCCAAGGCCGGCGACGCCGAGCAGGCGAAGAAGGTCTCGCAGCGCGTGCGCGAGCTGTCCGACGCGCTCGACGCCAACCAGTCGCGCACCACCGAATCCGAAGCCGCGACGCTCGACCAGGCGAACGCGCTAAAGCGGGTGGCGAAGGAGCTCGGCATCACGACCGGCAACATCAGCACCGCCGAGTCCGCGTGGAAGGACCTCGACCAAGCGACCCGCAACGGGATCGTGGCGAACCTGTCCGTGGACGTGCCGACGCCGGCGCAGCTGGACGCGATCAACCGGCGCGTGCGCTCGGGCATCGGCCGGATCGTGATCCCGCTAGAGGTCGGCCAGAACCCGTACACGAACAACGCGAACAACAGCCGCTACCGCTACTAGGACGAGGACCCTGTGACCGCTGTCATCCTGACGCCGCAGCCGGCGACCGCATCCGTGGTCGTCGACATCACCGGCGTGCCCGCCGGCCAGACAGTCGCCAGCATCACCCGCACCGACGCCAACGGCACCAACGCCGTGCGGACCCGCACCGGCCAGACCCCGAGCGCCGGCGAGCAGATCGTCGTCGACTACGAAGCCGCGCTGACCGGGTCGCTGCGCTATGACGTGGTCGCATCCGGCGGCAGCACCGCGGCCGGCTCGACTTCCCTCGAAGGGCTGGTCGCGCTGCCGCAGCTGCAGGCGGTGCAGCTGCCGCAGCTGTACGTCGAGCCGCAGCTGGTCACCGGCTACGGCAGCCGGCGCGCGTCGTCGGCCATGGTGCACGACATCATCGGCCGCGAGGACCCGGTCGTGATCGGCGGTCCCTCGAAGCTGCGGACCGGCACCCTCGACGTGTGGTGCGCCAGCTATGACGACGCCCGCGCCGCCGAGCTGGTCGCCGCCAGCGGCTACCTGCTGATGCTGCGCACGCCCGGTATGCACGGCATGGACATGTGGTTCACCGCTACCGCCACAGACCTGCGACCCGAGCCGCAGCGCACCGCCGGCGGCTGGCGCTGGACCTGCAGCGTCAGCTACACCGAGATTCGATCGCCGCGGCTGCCGCTGCTCGGCGACGCCGGCTGGACCTTCGACGACGTCGTCGCCGGCTACCCGACCTTTGCCGGCGTGCGCACGGCGTTCGCGACCTTCGGCGAGCTGGCGATCGGATGAGCCTCGCACCCTTCGCGCCCGAGGTCCGCGAGCTGCTGTCGCAGCCGCATGACCAGCTGGTGTCCGCGGTCGCCGTCACCAACAACGGCACCGGCACGTCGATCGAGCTGCCGGTCGAAGACTTCGACGTCGAGCTGGACGAGAACCGCGTGCCGCGGGTGACCCTGTCGATCGTCACCCCCGTACCCGACCAGGCGACCCTCGACCTGCTCGACCCGCGCAAGCCGGTCCGGGTCCGATTCTCCGCCGGCTACCGGCTGCCCTCCGGTGTCGAGGACGTGCACCAGCTGTTCGATCTGCAGCTGCGCGCCCGCACCGTCGACCGGCCGGCCGGCACCCTGACCCTGCTGGCGCAGGGTGCCGAGGGTGCGCTGCTCGACGCCAGCCCCGACCTGCCGTTCTATGACGGCGACACCACGTGGGACAGCGCGACCGCGGCGATCAAAGCCACGATCACGTCGAGGCTGGCCGGCGGTCCGTTCGCCGGTCCGACGATCATCGCCACCACCAGCGACACCACGCCGTTTACCGCCGTGACGTTCCCCACCGACTACTGGACCCGGATCGTCGACGCCGCGGACAGCATCGACGCCAGCGTGTATGACGCCGGCGACCGGATCTTCCGTATCGCGCCGCGCCGCTACCTCGCCGCCGAGTCGACCCACGACCTGCGCGTCGGTGCCAACGGCACCCTGCTGACCAGCCGCACCGGTGTGGACCGTGACGATTGGGCCAACGCCGTCACCCTGCTGTACCGGTGGGAAGCGACGTCGACGACCACGGCCGACCGGCTCTGGGGACAGGCATACGCGACCGGCGACTATGACCCGGCGCTGGTCGGCTACGTGCAGCTGGTCGACATCAGGGAACGCAAGACCACGCCGGCGACAGCTGACGCGGTAGCTCGCACCCTGCTGCGCCGCGCGATGTCCCGCGCGAAGACCTTCGAGCTGCAGGCGGTCTCGGCGTGGTGGCTGCGCCCCGAGGACACCGTGACCGTGCAGCTGCCCGAAGGACCGCAGGAGCGGCACCTAGTGGCGCGCGTGCGGTTCACCAGCAACGGCACCATGCAGGTCAAGACCCGACTGCCTGACACCTCAGTCAGCTGACAAGAGAGAGAGACCACCATGCCCACCACGCCCGGACTGGCACTGCCGTACCCGGCACTGTCGGACACCCCCGACGTGCCCTATTGGATGCAGCAGCTGGCGCAGGCTGTCGAGGGTGCGATCTACCAGAAGCCGCGCGCCAAGATCGTCACCGGTGCGGACCAGTCGATCCCCAACAGCGCGCTGACCACGGTCGATTTCGCCGGCGGCAGCGTGTCCTATGACACCAACGCCATGGCCGACATCGCCAACGACCGGATCGTGATCAAGACGGCAGGGCTTTACCGTTTCTCCGCGCGCATCGCGTGGGGCGTCAACGCCACCGGCTACCGGGCGCTGATCGTCACCCGCAACGGTGCCGAGTTCATCGTCGACGACTACAGCGCGGCGACGCCGTCACAGTCGAAGATCACCACGGTGACCAGCGAGCCGATCGCGTGCGCCGTCAACGACGCGATCACGCTGCAGACCGTGCACACGGCCGGCGCTGCGCTCAACGTGGTGCAGGCGAACGGCCGGCGCTGCTACCTCGCCGCGGACTGGGCAGGCAAGGCATGACGCCGTGGCGCGTCGCCGGCAGCATCGGCAAGCTGCGCGACCAGCTCAACGCGATGTACCCGACCCGCGGCAAGGCCAGCGACGGCACCATCGGCGACGCCGCGCACGCCGCGTCGGTCTCCGACCACAACCCGGACAGCGCCGGCGTCGTGCGAGCCTTCGACGTCACCCACGACCCGGCCGGCGGCGTCGACGGCGCATGGCTGGCCGGCCAGCTGCTCGCGCACCGCGACCCGCGGATCAAGTACGTGATCTGGAACCGGCGCATCTTCGCCGGCAACGCAGGCCCGAGCCCATGGCAGTGGCGCGCGTATGCCGGCTCCGACCCGCACACGTCGCACGTGCACCTATCTGTCGTGGCCGGCGCCGCCGGCGACGCGCCGACCAGCTGGACGCTGGCCGGCACCGCACCCACCAAGGAGGACCCCGAAGTGATCAGCGCAGCAGACAGGAAGGCGATCGCCGACGACGTCGCCGAAGCCGTGTGGGGAGCCGTGCTGCCGCGGCTCGACAACCCGGTGGGCGCGACGGCCAAGACGCAGCTGACCGCGGCCAACGTCTACAGCTGGCGCAACCACAAGCTGCTGACCGCGCTCACCAGCGACCAGGCGAAGCTGCGCACCGCGCTCGCCGCGGCGCTCGCCGACCAGCCGGTCGACGTCGACGTCGACGAGCTGGCGAAGGCGATCGTGCGGCAGCTGGTCGACGACAGCAGCGCGGGCGCATGAGCGCCGGCATGCAGCAGGAGCAGGGACGCGACAGCGGTCGCGACCTGCTGCTCGCCGGCGTCGCTGTCTTCGCGCTGTCGCTCGCCGCGCTGGTCGTGCTGTCGCTCAACGACCGCGACACGTCGCAGCTGATGGCGCTGGTCGGTCCGGTCGTCGCCGCGCTGCTGGTGACCGGGCACGTGAACCGTGTGACCGGCCAGCAGAACCAGCAGCTGGAACGGACCGCCGACAACGTCGAGCAGGTCAAGAAGCAGACCAACGGCGTGCTGGACGCCCGTATCAGGGCACAGACGACGCAGGCGCTGGCCGACGCGGGACTGATCCCGCCGGCCGGACCTGTGCACGTCGACCTCGGACGACCGGCGACCGACGCCGGCAGACAGGAAGGCTGAACCATGGCAGGACGAACCACCACCCGCGACGTCGTCGAGGAAGCTCGCGCCCGCTACGCCGCGGCCGGCAAGCAGCTGGCCGACGCGCGCGCCAAGGTCGAGCAGGCGAAGACGCCCGAGACCCGGCGCAAGCTGCAGCAGGCGCTCGCCAAGACCCGCAGCGACTGGAACGACGCCCGCGTCGAGGTCCTTCGCGCCGAGTCCGACGAGACCAGCGCCGGCACCATGACGCCGGCCAGCTCGACCGCGACGCCGGCCAGCTGAAGCGGCAGCGCCGGCGGTCGAGGGAGCCGACCCGGACCGCCGGCGCTGCACCACAGTGCATAACGATTAGGTCACGTTGTCTACGTAACGACCTAGTACCCCCGACGCAGCTACGCAGGGAGCTACGTTTTCTCCATGACAAACACGCATGCCCAACCACTGCCCATCATCACCACGCCGCAGGTCTCCGAGGCGCTGACCAGCTCGCGCTACGGCGTCGCCGCAACGACCGACTACCAGCTCGACCAGGCACTCTCGAACCGCCGGCGTCACCTGCTCGAAATCGTCATCGACGACCTGCTCACCAGCAGCATCCGTATGGCGCGGCAAGGCGACATCTTCAACGCGCAGTACGCGACCCGCGACGCCGACCGGCTGGTGCGCGAGTTCGGTGCGCAGGCATGAGCCCGCTGGACGTGCCGATCGCGCTCGCGCTGATCGTGGCCGGTCTGCTGGTCGCCGGCGTGGTGTGGCTGCGGCTGCGCCGCGAGGCCCG
>Ga0157369_10008961_pt1 | contig 11461 bp, 9 predicted proteins | sample C25metaG_FD_113461 | JGI IMG/M metagenome (GOLD analysis project Ga0157369, IMG submission 113461) | Corn rhizosphere microbial communities from Kellogg Biological Station, Michigan, USA - C2-5 metaG | ecosystem: Host-associated > Plants > Roots > Rhizosphere > Soil | place: USA: Michigan... | reverse complement strand
GACCAAGTTTCAATCCACGCGCCCTCGCGGGGCGCGACTTGCGATTCTCTATCAGCCACTCAGCGGTGAATTGTTTCAATCCACGCGCCCTCGCGGGGCGCGACAAAACCTGATTGATGAAATGGCCAAGCGGTCCCTGTTTCAATCCACGCGCCCTCGCGGGGCGCGACATATCTGTTCCACCTGTCGGATACATTCCGATGTTTCAATCCACGCGCCCTCGCGGGGCGCGACCATTGTCATCAAACTGAAGCGAAGGATCGCCGCCGTTTCAATCCACGCGCCCTCGCGGGGCGCGACGTAAATCCAGAAACGGGCAATGGTCCCCGTCATGGTTTCAATCCACGCGCCCTCGCGGGGCGCGACGCGAGTGTGACTGGATCAGGCATAAATTTTTTATGTTTCAATCCACGCGCCCTCGCGGGGCGCGACGGCTTAACGCTAACACATGTCTATCGATAGACTTAGGAGTTTCTTTGCGCGGATCGACCAAAAGAACGCGATTGAAGGAAAGCAATCGAATGAAGGGAACGAGGAACAAATGTGGTTTCAGCTACTTAGCAGGTTCGCGGATCGGCCGGGAAATCGCTGAGGGCTATGGGTACGCGGGTTAGATTATTATTGGTCCTTCGGGATCGTATGTAGGTTTTGCGCCTATGTGTTCAACCCGGCGGCGCCAATTTGCTCCGAGGAAATAGAAACGCAGGCTGTCTTTGGCAGGATCGATTTCCTGAACAAGCCTCGATCTTAGATTAACCCACTGCGCGGGATCAATATTACATTCAAAAATGGAGAACTGGACTCGTTGTCCGAAGTCCTGGCATGCCTTGGCGACACGGCGCAGGCGGCGCTGCCCTCCCTTAGACTCTGTTTCAACGTCGTATGCGACTAGGACCATCACTCAGAATCACCGCCAGAAAAATGCTGGATAAGCGTCAATATCGCCGCGAAGGCGTCGGGCTAGCAGCAGCGCCTGCACGTGGGGAACAAGTCCAAAAGCAATCCGCTCGCCGATAAAAGGATGCTGGATTTCTTCTTGTTTACGTTTTTGCCAGGCGAGCAGTACTTCCTTCCGGGTGGGAGCATCCATGACAACGCCGCCAGCCTCGGCCTTCTCAAAGCCATCTTCGTGCACTTGGCGGCGGTTGATGAGCGAAAGGGCTAAGCGATCGGCAAGGACGGGCCGAAGCTCTTCCATCAGATCGAGCGCCAGACTAGGGCGGCCTGGGCGATCACGATGCAGAAAGCCAACGGCAGGATCGAGGCCAACACCTTCCAGGGCGCCGACAATGTCATGAACCAGTAACGTATACAGAAATGAGAGCAGCGCATTTACATTATCCAGCGGTGGACGGCGGCTGCGCTCCCGAAAGAAGAAGTGTTCTTTGCCCGTAGTAATGAGTTCGTCAAAGACACAAAAATAACTGCGCGCTCCGTCGCCTTCGATGCCGCGGACCTCGTCAATGCAAGCAGCCTGATCCAACATTTGAATGTTTCGAGCAAGACGGCCACTGGCGCCGGTAATTGCTTCGTTATCGCCGTGCTCCCGCATGCCACGCAGTAGTACGGTGCGGCAGTTGGCGAGTTTGGCCTGGACCACGGCTCGGGCCAGGGCTGTAGAAGCTTCGGGCGAATCGGCCTGGCGATACTGCTCTCGGCGCAACAGTACATTGCCATTAACCGGTCCAAGAACGCGGGCCAGGAAGTTACCATGCTCGGTGAGAAAACTGAGCGCAACGTTGTTCTCGGCGCAAAAGCCCATAAGAGGCGGACTGCAGGAAACCTGACCGAAGCAGACCACCCCGGAAAGAGTGTGGATCGGGACACGCAGCCGGTTTTCATGTTCCACACGCACCAGAACGGTTTCTCCCTCTTTGGAGAGATAAGCTCCCTGGGTGGTAACGTAGAGAGTGTTGAGTAGATGTTTCATCAGGCGTGCTTTTCCGGGTCTTCAGTATTTTCGGACAATGCGGCAGCAACCTCGCGCTTCAGGTACCGTTGTGCGCTCCCCGTTCCCGTGCTTTTGGGCAGACAGACGGAGTAGAGCGAGCAGGAATCACACTTCTTTTGGTATTTGGCCCGGGGGGTGATACGAGCAGCGGAGAGGAAATGCAGGCGCGCAGCGAGCCGTTCGGTTTCTTGGCGAAGTTCGGGATCAAAGGCGACAGCTGTGCGGCGGCGGGGCTGGCCGTAGAAAAGAGCGCCTTCAGGCACGGCGACGCCCAGCATCTCCTCAAGGCAGAGAGCCTGTGCGCAAAGCTGGATTTCGTCGTAGCGTCCCGACTTTGGGCGGCCTCGCTTGTACTCAATGGGGAAGGGACACTGCTTACGGAACTCGATTACGTCGGCCTTGCCGGTCAGGCCCAGCCTCAATGAACGCAGATGTAACCCGCGCGTGATGCGGACGCCCTCACGGGTTTCGGGTTCGCCATGATCGCTACGCTCATGCAGTTTCCGGCCTTCCGCAGGCAGTCGATTCTCCGACCACTGCTGCTCTAGGTGAATCAGCGCCCATTGCCGTTCGCAGAAGGCAAGGTGCTGGAGTGCCGAGATGGGGAGCAGATCAGTTTCAGCGTACATGAAGGCTACATGATAGACCTGAATAGCGCCGCCAGAGTGTTCATATTGAAGAATTCCGAACAATACAAATGTTTCTAGAAGATTGGAAGTATCAAGTGTTTCAATCCACGAGCCCGAGTTTGGCAAAGCTCAATAAAACGAAGCTCCTCAAATAATATGCACGCCCGTTTGTTTAGCACGTATCAACGGTAGAACATCTGCCATGTAGCCAAGGAAATCGTTGTATTGGCCGTTCCATTTATAAAGTTCAGGGTGTTGAGCAAAAGCTTGCAGCCTAAGTAATTCGATTTTGTACGTCCAAAGCTGCACGCTGTTGCGGAGAATCTCACGGCTGCTCACAGGCTGGTACGCCTCAAGTGCCGATATTAACTCCGGCTTTACGATTACCGTGTGGGAATCCGCTTCGATGACCCGATACAAAGATGCAACTTCAGCGTATTCTTTGCGTTCTTCTTTCTTCTTCAGCTCTGCCGACTTTTGTTGGATGTCCCTTAATATCAGTTCTCTCCGAAGGGCTTGTGTAACCGCTTCAGCGGCCGGTTTGCCGTCGAGCCAACCTTCCTGCGACATCTCTTCCAATACCTGCCGGGATGCCCTGAACGCCGGGTGTTCGTTAAACAAGGGGTCCACTAACTTGACAACCCAAAGTCGACTTTCCGACCAGCGGCCATCGCGGTTCACTCGTCCGCCGGTCTGGATGACGCTTGCGATACTACAGCTCTCCCGAATTCCTGTGCGAAACGAGAAATCTACCCCGGCTTCAACACAACTTGTTGCCACAAGACTCCACTGAGTGTCATTTGGGTCTTTGAGCCGCCTGCGGACGATTTCAATCGTATGGTCCCGGTCAACAGGAGTAAGCGCGGTAGACAGATGGAGAACGTCATGTCCATCGTTATACATTCGATCCGCGAGAACAGCAGCCGATTGTACGGTGTTGAGAATTACGAGTCGCGGCCCTGGCTGATTCAGCACGAATTGTTCAAGCTCTTCAAGATTCATGCTCTCAAACTTTCTCTTGGCAACGATCCGGACGGTCTCTGTTTCGTTAAGAGAATGCTGCAACTCAGGAGATAGAAGGTCAAGCACACTTTCTGGAGGAGTCACGATCTGCTTGAGTTGCCAAAACCTCGTCAAAGAACCGGATGCTAGCACAGCGTGACAGCCCCAGTCATTAGTGAGTTCCCTAAGCCAAAGCCATGTCTGAGGCCAAAGCCAGACGGGAATAGCAGCGTGCGCTTCATCTACAAAAATTCCTGAGCCCGGCAGTTCGTGCAGTTTACGGAGATGGCGTGGACGATTCGCCGCAATCGTTTCAAAGAATTGCACCGCTGTGGTGACGATTACCGGCGCCTTCCATAGAGCAGCAAGCCCCCGGGACTCCGGACTTTGAAAATCGGCCTGATGATGTAATTCTGCGACTATTTCCTCCGGGTTCTCGCCTGGAAGAACAAGAGAACGCCGGTATATTTCGACGGATTGGCGGATGATGTTTACATACGGCAGGACAACGAGAATTCGGCGGAGGCCCTTTGCTTGTGCAACTTGAAGCAAATGGGCCATGACCGCAGTAGTCTTTCCGCTTCCGACGCTGGACTCACAGCTTCGAAGAGGCGGGTCCAATTCAGCTTGCCGGCAGGACTGGTACACGAGACTACGCTGTTTTGACCGAGCATCTCCGCGGTTCTTTTCTTGAAGGCAATTTACATGCCGGTCAAGCGCATCCAGCCTCTCCCGCCAACGAGTCTCCGGGAGCAATACTTCCCCGTGCTGCTGATAGTGGATGGCCGTATCAGTGTGATCGGCATCAACAAGACAAGACAGCGCCAGGCGCTTTGCAAGGCCAGACCATTGCTCCGTGGAGCCTTTCGCCGTCTGCGTTAAATGAAATCCAGCGGTTTCGTAGTCGTGAATGAAACGCGGCAGGTGCTGCCGGGTGTGCTCGAGTGCGCTGGTGATGCGAAACATTTCACCACGCGGGTTTTCCAGCAGCTTCTTTCTCTCAAGGCTGAGAGATGGCAGACCGGCATGGTGGCTCGCTACAAGCAGCGCAGACAGTTCGCTTTTGTGTTGCAAGAGCCATGCTACACCTGCATCCTCGTGTCGAACAGGCAGAGAGCGGGACGAAGAAGTGCGCAAAACCAGTTGGTTTTCGTCAGCCAGTTTCCCGCAATCGTGGACGTGGGCGGCAGCAATAACCGAGGAGCAAAAAAGCGACCGATCACCGCGCCAGTACATGGAAGCCTTATCGGCTTTGTCTGAGGCTGAGTTCACGACATTTTTTACATGGTCCCAATAGCGCTGGGACGGAATGCCACGGTCTCGCCGCGCACTATGCGCGAGAAATTCTTGATTCATGCCACAGTCGCAGCAGCAAAAGCCGTCGCCAAATCTAATAAAGGAGCAACTTTCTGTGCGATTTCATCGGGCAGTTGGCTAGGCACTTCATAGTCAGTCCATGACCTCGAGGGTTGCTCTGGGTCTCCTTTCCGCACAGGCATCAGCGCATCGAGAATGGCCGAATCCGGACAGCTTCCGAGAGAGGATTTATGTTCGATATACCAAGCGTGCCGTATGCGAACATCGGGTCTGACGAATGAGGCAGTGTGCGAGTAAACGTATGGGATCAATTTCAACATCAACTCTATATCCCGCTTGTCGCAACCAGACTTGACCGCCGCCGTTGGATTCACGAAAAAGGGCATCGCGTACACGGCGTGCTGCACTACTCGGTATCCCAAAGGCGCCATTCCGCGGTCCTTGCCTTCCTGAACGCCAGACTTATTTGTGAGCGTCAGCCTTTGGACCTCAATTGGAGCTATGGAGATTCCCATTCCGATTTGAACCACGCCAGTTCTGAGGCTCGTCGAACTTCCCTGCTCCAAAAATGTATTGCCGAATAGCCGCCCGTCCCAGTAACGCCGCGTGAAAGTTCCATCTTTTACCTCGGCCTCGATTTTTTTGCGCTCTCGGCCCCGTTTCTCCAAAATATCGAATTCTTCAGAATCTAACGGGGGCTTGAAGAATTTTGAGATTTCATTCCACACGGGCCCCTCTTTCTCTGCGACCAGGTCGCGGAGCTTGCGCTTAAAGGAAACCGGCGATATCTCCCCACGTTCACCAACCCGCATGCGCGGATCGCTCTCTTGGTCGGGGTCGCCGTTTGGATTGGAATTGACGACCTCGAGTATGAGCAGGCCAGTGGCTTTTACCAAAAGATCAGACTTCTTTGCTTCCGTCATTGAATTGCTCCTTCATCTGTCGCTTCTTTGTCGGTTCTTTCAGAACGCGCCAGATACCCCAGCAAGAACTGGGCCTGGTCGGCTTCGGTCATGCGACACTCGGGCAAATCTTGAGCGAGATCAGTGGATATCTTTCCCATTTCCGCAAGCGTCCATCGTGCAAGCCCAGACCCCTTGGTCGCCGCCCATGCATGGTAGATGCGGATTCGCTCACGCATTCGGGCCAGTCCTCGATTCGGATTGTTCGTCATAGTAGGTATCAGCGTATTGCCCAGGAGCTGCGGCGGAAGGTCTCCCTTCCGCACTTCCTTACAATACTCACGATGCAATGTGTCGGTGAGTGAGAGAAGTCGCCCTAACCGAAAAGCGGGCTGCTGCATGTAAATTTCCTTTCTGTAGCCGAGCTTAAATAAAGTAATCGCAAATATTGCGACAATCACTGAATAGGACGACTTCGCATCGGCAGAGATTTTTTTCCATGCCCGCTTGTCGCTGTCACCCCTGTGAACGGCGTGTCCGATTGCCACCAGCAACACCCGCGTCCGATGTAAGGCCAGTGCGAGCAGACTTCCTGCACACTTTGCCGTTTTCGGTCTCTCCGCTATCAGCAGGTTGTAGACATCCTGAATGTTAATGCCAGGAGCATCTACCGAAACCGAGCCCCCACGAATCCACAGAGACTGAAGACAAAGCGCTACCTGCGAGGGATAGGGAACTGAGAGGAGATCCAATGCCACACAGGAAGGGGTGTTATGAGCGGCAAGCTGCCACATCTTCGCGCCTTCTGTAACCTGGCTAGCGGTAAAGGAAAGGCTCAGTTCAACCTGCACCTGACCTTTGTTGATTTTGTTGAGGACGAACAATTCCACAAAATCACTGCCCCTTGTACCACGCCCCTGCAAAGCCCTGGCCACATCTGCGCATGTGGCGGTGTATAGCTCATCTGAAGCTCCGCTGTCTGAAAAAGCCGCGGCTAATGAAGCATCGAGCAGGGGCTCAGATCTCAAGTACACCAGTAATAGATTTGACTTTCCTTTTAAGTGCGTGGGAACACTCTGCCAGTTTTTGCCTCTGCGTTCCGGCGAGGATAGGTGCCGCAACGCGGAATTCAGTTCGGTGATGGTCTTTTTGCCGACTGGAAAAATGTCGGTGCCCGTCCGGCCATATCTTCTGAGGCAGTGTGTATCGGGATTCATCGACATCAGAATGGTTGGCCCCAATATCGGCAAGGACGGACTCGGCATCTTGTCGCACTCGAGCGCCATGCGCTGACCAGTTACGGCGCATATTCCTTCCGCGTCACCCGCAGCTTCAGTCCTAGTTAAACAATCGCTGAAGTAAAACGCCATGCGCGGATCAGCCACGCGGCAGTCGTACTGCGTGCAATCTGACAGATCCAGGAAGATCGGCAAATTGTTCTTTACCTGTTCATCGCCCCTATCTCGCTCGCTCACGAGAAGCGCCTCTACCGCTTCGAATATTTCCTGGGCTCCTTCTTCACATAGGCTTAATGCAGCCTCGGTCAGCATACGCAAGAATCTATCTGCATCGATTTCATGCTGGCTGAGTCTTTCCATAAGCACATGGAACGCAGCAAATTCTTCGTTGCGCGACAAACTCGCAAACCTTGACTGATATTCTCGAGCCAGCTCTTGAATGCCGCGCAGAACGCCAACTTGCCTTCCGGAAATTTTGGCTCCGGCAATTTGCTCTTTTAGCAGCACAAGACGCCGTCGCACATCTTTGCGAGAGCATTCCTCCATATCAGCTCGTTGCTGTTCGGAAAGCTGCAACTTCCAAACAGGTGACTCCCAGTTCAATGACGGAAAGTTACTGTGATTGCTCTCTTGAATCTTTGGCAGTTGCACGGCCTGCTGCTTGTCAAAGTATTCAACTGCTCCCACATATCCATCGCGATCAATGCCAACAATCAGTCCTGCGGAACGAGCTAATCTCTTAACTGAAGGGTGCATTTCTTGCACCTGAACATTGAAATGTCTCAGGGACGCATGCAGGGTTGACAGTTCATTGAGCATAGGAGAGCACTCCTTTTTCAATACGGGCGTGCTGCACAAATCTGGGGTTCAAATTACCTGATATGGGCTTGTCGAAAACCGAATGCAGCATGGAGGGGACTTCCAGATCAAGGCTGCTTTCAACCTGCGTGTTATCGCGGAAAGGGCCCCAATAGGAAGTGGTAAATTCTTTCCATCCTAGGGCCAGAACAGAGAAACATTGCCCCTTGGAAACCCGTCGCATGAACATTTCCTGAAGGGCATGCAAGTGGTTTGTCGCGACCGGGGAAGGTGTTGCCTCTTCCACCGACCCGTATATCCGATAACATACGTCGACCAGAATGACGGCTATCAGTTGATAGCTTGCATCTATTTTCAACTGATTAGCTTTCCGCAACGGTCCCCGATAATTCGTAGCATAGCGGTGGAACTGCAGGGGCCGACAGACTTCTACGCGTATTGGACGGATGTAAGCGCTCTTCAATCTTGCAATGGATTCGAAGATTCCCTTTGCAGCAGAGTATGTCGGAGCTGGATAACTGGTAAAAGCTCCACCTGTGTCGGGTCTGGTCCACATGGCGGCTGGTCCGGCAACTTCAAGCTGTACAGGATAGGTTTTCATATAAAGTTACCATCTACGACACTTACATAGTGCACTTCAACACATGAGCGTATCAATATAAATGGTTGTGGATAATCGATGAATATGTGGAAAAATAGTACCAAACAGAGCTTTCGTTCGTCGTGGTCGCAAGGATTGACGGCTTCATTTTGCGAGCTATATTTCTTGAGTCTGGCGACTTCCTCGTAAACCGTGGATTGAAACGACAAGATCAACCTCCATGGAGCGCAGAACCCTTATCGCATCCCGCGTGGGCGCGTGGATTGAAACACGGTTCGCACTGGCACGATTTTTGAGCGCATCAAGTCGCGCTCCACGTGGGCGCGTGGATTGAAACCAGAACGCCGTCGCGTAATATCCGGCGATTTTCGTCCCGCTCATGCGCGCGTGTGGATTGAAACAACGTGCGAGTCGGCACGGGCTTCAACCCTGGCGCTGTCGCGCCCATGCGGGTTCGTGGATTGAAACCATTGCAGGTTAGGCATCACGTGCACTGGGCCGCGTTCGCGCCCGTATGGGGCGCGTGGATTGAAACACGTTGAACTGGAAGAAGCACTCCATTAACTTTCGGTCGCGCCCCACGTGGGCGCGTGGATTGAAACCCGAACGGCGTATTGATGTCGCCGGAAAACTGGTGTCGCCACCCACGTGGGCGAGTGGATTGAAATGATTGGCTTCTTTTTACCGGTGGACGTAAGGCCGTTGGCTCCAGCGGGCGCTCGGATTGAAACGCAGTCAGCGACTTCCCTTTGGTGACGACAAACCTGTTTCGCGCTCTATGTGGACTCGTGGATTGAAACAAGGGTACAGTAGGCGCCAACTCGTACAGTGATCCTTGGTGCTCAGGCGAACGCGCGCGGAGTGAACCTGCCACCCGCGAGCGAAGACGAGGTCCCATATGAGAGACGTGGATTGAAACAAGGAGGTGCTCAGTAGCTGCGCGCCAATCTCACATGCAGAAGAATTGCGCATCGCCTCGCATTTCGCGCCGATGCAGCGCGTGGATTGAAACTTCGACTTCATTCACGGCCAAACAGGAGTGGCGATTTCGTGAACTTTTGGGCACGATTGGGGGAGATAGTTGCGCTCTCTACGCGGCCGTGGATTGAAACCTCTCTCTGGGCAGGTACAGCCGCTAGCTCGGTGGCGCGTTCCTCGGGCGTGGATTGAAATAGCATGAGGTACGGTTTGCGGCTCAACGTGGAATTGCGTCGCCTTGTGGCGCGTGGATTGAAACGCCACCCGCTACAAGGTCAACGTCAAAGCGAGTGCTCTGGCCTAGCTTTCACTTACAAAGTCTAACTCCTTCCGCTGTTCGGCCCAACTGAGCGGGAAGCCGCGCAAGAGCCTCTGCACTGTCAAATCAGCCGGTTGGCGGCCTTCAAGGATAGCCTCAACGATATCAGGAGCAAGGAACGCAAATTGAAGAATGCGGCCTGCGTAGCGCTGATCAACTTTTGCGAATTGTGCGATGGACTGCCGGCTCTGAAATTCTCCGCACATGATCTTTTCCGGCCAACGATGGACGCGGGCGACCGCTTTGATTAACGGCAGCACAGGTCGATTTGGCATCTGGGTGCCGGTTCCGGCCGGAACAACTAGTCGCACTTCCCAGCCGCAACGTTTGACTCGGGCGTCGATGGTGATTGTGAAAACATCTTGCAGGCTTTTGCCATCGTGAGCGGATTGCTCGCCAAGTAAGACTGCCCGTAACGCGGACTGGACTACCGCCATTTGTAGCTCAGTTTCGTGCACATCGATTCGCCCGATCACGTTGCACAAAAATTCGCGCTGTTCGGACGTTGATCTGGAAGGCCACGTCTTTGCAAGATGCTTCCCTGCCGTGATGAACAACTTGCAAGCGGCAGCATCATTCCCTTCCGCGCCAGTCGCGTGTAGAAGCTCTTCAGGTGACCTGAGAAGCGACTGGATTCTGCTGCAGACAATTTCCTCTATATCCCTGGCAGGCACCCTGATCGGACTACCATGGCCAGTGGACCGGCCTTGGATTTTTGCCTGCGATACATAGTAGCGATATCGCTTGCCTCTCCTGTCAGCGTGAAACGGCGTAAATCGGTTTCCGTCGGGATCGAAGAGCAGCCCCACCAAAAGACTTGGGGACTTGGCGTTACTACCCGTACGGCGCGTCTTGCAATTGGCTCTGAGGCGTTCCTGGACTTTATCCCAGAGTTGCTCAGGGATAACCCCTGCGTGTTCCCCGGCGTAGATCGCATCACGATGACGCACCTTTCCCACATAAATAGGATTTTGCAAGAGGCAGTACAGTGCACCTCGAGAGTAGGAGCTTCCGCCCGATCTTTGTCCGGCTTTGCTCCGTCTCACTTTGCTTCGCAAGCCTTCTCGGTCCAGCCGGTCCTTCAGTTTCGCCACACAGCCCAACTCCAAATACAGCTCGAAGATCCTTTTCACCTGCACGGCCTCCTTCGCGTCGACCACCAGCTTGCGTTAACGAAGGTCGTACCCAACAGGCAATGTGCCGCCCATCCACATGCCTTTTCGTTTTGAGGCAGCAATCTTGTCGCGGATGCGTTCGCCCGTCACCTCACGCTCGAATTGCGCGAAGGAGAGCAGAACATTCAACGTGAGGCGCCCCATGGACGTAGTCGTATTGAATTGCTGGGTAACCGAGACGAAGCTGACCTGACGGGCATCAAGCCGCTCAACGATTTTGGCAAAATCGGCCAGCGATCGGGTCAAGCGATCTACCTTGTAAACAACGACGGTATCGATCTTGCCGGCATCGATATCCTGAAGCAGTTGGCGCAGAGCCGGACGCTCCATTGAGCCACCGGAGTAGCCGCCATCATCATAGTGGGTTGCTATACCCCGCCAGTGCTCATGTTTTTGGCTTGCGATATATGCTTGGCATGCCTCGCGTTGAGCTTCCAGGGAATTGAAAGACTGCTCCAGACCCTCTTCAGAAGACTTACGAGTGTAAATGGCGCAGCGGATAATTGACCTGCTCTCATTTGGCATTCTCT
>Ga0157369_10008960_pt1 | contig 11461 bp, 11 predicted proteins | sample C25metaG_FD_113461 | JGI IMG/M metagenome (GOLD analysis project Ga0157369, IMG submission 113461) | Corn rhizosphere microbial communities from Kellogg Biological Station, Michigan, USA - C2-5 metaG | ecosystem: Host-associated > Plants > Roots > Rhizosphere > Soil | place: USA: Michigan... | reverse complement strand
GTCGTAGACCTTGTCCCACACGATCGCGACGTGCGCACCGTGGTCCTCGAACTGATGCCGCAGCTCCCGAGCCGTGTACAGCGGGTTGTGCTCGATGACCGTCGCGCCGAGCCGGAGCGCCGCATAGAACGCGACAACGTGCTGCGGACAGTTCGGCAGCACGAGCGCCACGCGGTCGCCCGGCTTCACGCCGAGCTTGCGGAGCCCTTCGGCCGCTCGCGCGACCTGTTCGCCGAGCTCGCTGTAGCTGGTCTCCGCGCCGAAGAACTCGAGGGCGATGCGATCACCGAAACGCTTGACCGAGGTGTCGAGCAGGTCGACGAGCGTCTCGGTGACCTCGTCGATGTCGGCTGGCACGCCACTGGCGTAGGACGACAGCCACGGCCGTTCGGCCAGACGCTGACGCTGTGCCTCTCCGGCCTCGGTCGGCTCCGACGACTGCTCGCCCTCGCGCTGCTCGGCTGTGTTTCCTCGATGGTCCACGATGATCCTCCAGATGACACCGCGCGCACCGCACGCATGCCTCCACCCTAGGCGGGCGCGTATGCCCGACCGGGGATGCGACCGGACTGCTTGACAAGCTCCAAACCGACACCGGTGAATCGCCCGAGGAACGGTGGAACAACGCCAGAAGCCGGCCACCCGAAGGCGACCGGCTCCCGAGGATCGAACGCCTCAGACGGCGTCGGGCGACGCGGGCGTCTTCGGCTGACGCTTCGCGGCCGCAGCGGCGTTGTCGGACATCGCCTGCTGGAGGTTCTCCCCCAGTGCGCCACCGGCGACCCCACCCAGGAGGGCGGACAGGTCGAGCCCGGTGATGTCCTTGACGACCTTCGGCACCTCGCTGACGACCTGGCCGACCGTCTTCGTGACGGCCGACGCCCCCTCGGTCGAGATGACCGTGAGGTTCGAGATGTTGCCGAGCGGCTCGGACACGGCGCGCGTGATCTCAGGCAGACGAGCGATGATCTCGGACGCGAGTCCGGCCTCACCGTACTTCTTCAGCGCCTCCGCCTTCGCGTCGATCGCCTCAGCCTCGGCCAGACCCTCCGCGGCCACGGCCGACGCCTTCGCGTCACCCTGGGCGCGGATACCCTCGGCCAGCGCGATCTGCTTGTCGCGCTCAGCGGTACCGGCGAGGCGCACGGACTCTGCAGCGGCCTGGGCGTCCTGCACCGCCGCGACCTTGTTCGCCTCGGCGATGGTCTTGCGCTTGAACGCGTCGGCCTCCGTCGCGGCATTGGCTGCGTCTCGGGCCGCCTGCGCGCGCTGGACCGTAGCGTAGGCGTCGGCCTCGGCCGGCTTGCGCACCTCGATGTCGAGGCGTTCCTGCTCCACCTTCGCCTTCTCGGCGAGCGCCTCACGCTCCTGCTCCGCGACCAGACGGTCCTGCTGCGCCGTGGCCAGCTGACCGGAGGCCTCGGCCTCGGCATTCGCGCGGTCGGTCTCCGCCTTGATCGTCGCCTGCTTGAGGCTCAGCGCCTTCTGACGCTCCGCGACCTGCTCCGCCGCCTCGATCCGTGCGAACTCGGAGGCACGAGCGGTCTCGGCCTCCTTGATCTCGGCGTTCTGCCGGGCGAGCGCGTTCTCCGCGCGCCCGAGGTCGGCGAGGTAGTTGGTGCCCGGCGTCGAGATGTCGGAGATGTTCAGCAGGTCGACCTGGAGGCCCTGCTCGGCGAGATCCGTCTTGGTCGCCTCGACCACCGCTTCGGACAGGGCGTTGCGATTGGAGATGATCTCCTTGATCGGCATGTTGCCGATGATGGAACGCAGCGACCCTTCGAGGGACTGCTGGATGATCTGCGTCAGCGACCCCTGCTGGGAGAGGAAGCGCTGCGCGGCACGGCGCACACCCTCCGGCGTGCCGGAGACCTTGAAGTTCACGCTCGCCTGGATGGCGACCTTGATGAAGTTGGTGTCGACACCCTCCACGACGATGCCGATCTGACGCTGCTCGAGCGAGATCGGGAAGCCCTGCTGCAGGATCGGCCAGATGAACACCCGCCCACCGATGACGACCCGCTGACCGCCATCGGGCTCACCCGTCTTGGCGCCGGCCCCCCGACCGACGATGACGAGCGCCTGGTTCGGCGGCACGCGCTTGATGCGTCCGGCGACGAACGCGACGATCGCGAGCGCCACCACGACGAGTGCGATCACGGCGATCACCGTGATGTTGGTGGTGATGAAGTCCATAGGGCAGGTGCCTTCCCCTCGAGGGCGTGCTGGTGGATGGATGGAATCAGGGCTGCGTGTCGGCAGCGGCTCCGCTCGACACGGGTTCGACCTTCACGCGGGAACCCTGGAGCTCGACCACGCGGATCCGGCTGCCCGTTTCGATCCGCGTGTCGGAGAACGCGAGGCGCGTCTCGATCTCGTGCGGACCGTCGAGGCTGACCTCGCCGAAGGACGCCGAGATGGTCGACCGGGCGACCCCGTAGAGACCGAGCGGTGAACTCGGCGTGCCGTCCTCCGAACGCTTGAAGCTCCGGATCATCAGCTGGACGCCGACGAGCACGAGGACACCGATGACGGCCGAGATGACATAGGCGGACCAGACGGGCAACCCGTTCGCCAGCACGATCGCGCCGACGGCGCCGAAGACGGTGAACGCGCTCCCCAGCGCGGTGGCCGAGACCGCCCCGTCCAGGAAGTCGAAGATCTCACCGAAGACCAGTGAGATGAGGACGATCACGAGACCGACGGCGCCGACGATGATGAACAGGGTCATGCCACCAACCCTACTGAACGCCCAGGCGACGTGCAGGAAAGCGGTCTCCCGTCACGGCGGCGACGGGCTGCGGGCCCCTGTGGAGCGACTGCAGGGGACCTCAGCCCACTGCGTCGAGCAGCTCCGTCAGCCAGCCGGCGCCGCGCGTCGTCGCGCCCAGACGCTCGACGCGTTCGCGCAACCCGCGGTCCGAGGTGACCACCACGACCGCCCCGTCGAGTTCACGGACGACGTCCACGATCGCGTCGTCGCCACTCCCCGCAGCGTCGACGATCGAGACGCCGGCCCGCAGTTCGTGCCCGGGCTCTCGTACGCTGTCATCGGTGTGGACGCCGCGGGCCTGTCCTTCCACGACGGCGATGTAGGCCGGCCACCAGCGGTCGAAGTCGAGGTCGAGCGCCTGGGCGTCGAGACCCTCGTGCGCGAGGCGGCCGAGGCGCGCGACGAACCGCTGTGCGGCACCCGCACGGTCCTTCCACCACCCGTCGGGTCGCGAGCCGACGACGTTCGCGACGTCGACGACGACCGTGACGCGGCGCTCGAGCTGCGACCGCAGGCCGGGCCACGAATCGGCGAAGCCAGGGTGCAGAGGCAAGGTCTCGACCTCGGCGAGCGGCACCCAGGCGAGGGCGATGCTCTCCGGGTCGGACACCACGGGTTCGAACGGCTCGACCGCCTCGACGATCACCGTCGTGTACGACCAGAACCCGAGATCGAGCACGGAGTCGAACCGCAGCTCGATCGACTCGGCGGGGACACCCGCCTCCTCGTGCGACTCGCGGACCGCACCGTCGACAGCGCTTTCGAACTGGTGACGCGCGCCTCCCGGGATGCCCCAGGTGCCGCCGAAGTGGCTCCAACCGGCCCGGTGCTGCAACAGCACGCCGCGCGCCCGATCGTGCACGAGAAGTCCTGCTGCACCGAACCTCCCCCAGAACTTGCGGCCGTCCCCGGATTCGACCCAGGCATCCCCGGCGTCCCGGAGGGGGCCGCCGGGAGGATGCGCATCAGTCATTGGACCAGCCTGGCACGAAACGCTGGGCGGCACCCCCTTGCCCACCGTCATCTCCACACCACGTGCAGAATATGTTATATATTGAACTCCAGTATTGCATCGGCAGCGCTCGCGCCCGCCACACCGAACCCACGCGAAGGACCCTCATGGATGCACGTCAACGCCGGACGCGGGCACGGCTCGCGCGCACGATCCTGCAACTCGCCGCCGAACGCCCGACCTCCGAGATCTCCGTGTCGGAGATCGCCGCACGCGCCGGCATCAACCGATCGACCTTCTACCAGCACGCGGCGGCGCCGTGCGAGCTGCTCGAATCGGTCCTCGCCGAGGAGCTCACGGAACTGAGCATGACCCACCTGGCGACCGTCTCCGCGGACGACGCCCCGGCGGCGATCACCAGCGCCACAGTCGCCGCGCTCCGCCACATCGACGAGCGCGCCGACATCTACCGCGTCGGTCTCGGCGACGACCTCATCGGTGCGAGTCTGCAGCCGATGCTCAACCGCGTCTTCACCTCGACGGTGCTCGAGATCTTCGAGCGCGGGGCGATCACCCTCCCCCACGCCGAATGTCTGAGCGAGGAGCAGCGCGAGCTGTTCACGCGATCGGCGGCGCACTTCGTCGCCGCGGGCTCCGTCGCGGCGTTCCGCGTCTGGCTCGACACCCCTGCACCACGCGACATCGCGTCGTTCCTCGAGGTCATCGGCGAGCTGCTCCCGAGCTGGTGGCCGTTCCACGCCGAACACGAGCCCGCCTTGGCGCCAGCGGACGAGCCCGCCCTCGCTCGCCCCTGATCACGCCTCGACCAGGACGAAGAAGGCCCGGGACCACTTCATGGAGTGGTCCCGGGCCTTCGTCGCCACCGTCAGGCAGACGGACGCCGCGGGTCAGCGCTGGCGCTTCTCGCGGACGCGCATGTTGACGTTGATCGGCGTGCCCTCGAAGCCCCAGATCTCGCGCAGGCGACGGACCACGTAGCGACGGTAACCGGGATCGAGGAAGCCGGTCGTGAAGAGCACGAAGGTCGGCGGACGGCTCGCGGCCTGCGTGCCGAACAGGATGCGGGGCTGCTTGCCACCGCGCAACGGGTGCGGGTGCGCCGCCGTGAGCTCGGCGAGGAAGGCGTTGAACTTGCCGGTGGGGATACGCATGTCCCACGACTCGAGGGCGACCTCGAGGGCTGGGACGAGACGCTCCAAGTGGCGGCCCGTGCGCGCGGAGATGTTGACGCGCGGCGCCCAGGACACGTGCGAGAGGTCCTGTTCGATCTCGCGCTCCAAGTACTTCCGGCGTTCGTCGTCGAGCTGGTCCCACTTGTTGAAGGCGAGCACGAGGGCGCGACCGCTCTCGAGGACGAGGTCGATGATGCGCACGTCCTGCTCGCTGATCACCTCGGTGACGTCGATGAGGACGACGGCCACCTCGGCCTTCTCGAGCGCCGTGCTCGTGCGGAGCGACGCGTAGAAGTCGGCACCCTGCGACAGGTGCACGCGACGACGGATGCCGGCGGTGTCGACGAAACGCCAGATCTTGCCGCCGAGCTCGATCTGCTCGTCGACCGGGTCGCGGGTGGTCCCGGCGAGGTCGTTGACGACGACGCGCTCCTCGCCTGCGGTCTTGTTGAGCAGGCTGGACTTGCCGACGTTCGGGCGTCCGAGGATCGCGACACGGCGGGGGCCGCCGAACTCGTCCTTCGCGACGGCCGAGACCTGCGGGAGGACCTTGAGGATCTTGTCGAGGAGGTCGGCGACACCACGACCGTGGATCGCGGAGACCGGGTGGGGCTCGCCGAGGCCGAGGTTCCAGAGGGCTGCGGCCTCCGGCTCCTGACGGGCGTCGTCGACCTTGTTGGCGACGAGGAAGACGGGGCGTCCGGTCTTGCGGAGCAGCTTGACGACCTGCTCGTCGGTCGCCGTGGCACCGACCATGGCGTCGACCACGAAGATCACGACGTCGGAGAGGTCGATGGCGATCTCGGCCTGGGCCGCGACAGATGCGTCGATGCCCTTGGCATCGGGCTCCCACCCACCGGTGTCGACGACCGTGAAGCGACGGTCGTTCCACTCGGCCTTGTAGTTCACGCGGTCGCGGGTGACACCGGGGGTGTCCTCCACGACGGCCTCACGACGACCGAGGATGCGGTTCACCAGCGCGGACTTGCCCACGTTCGGTCGTCCGACGATCGCCACGACGGGCAGCGCCGGCAGGAAGCGGATCTCGTCCGGGTCCTCCGTCGCGCCGTCGAGGATGTCGAGGTCGTCGCCCTCGAGGTCGTAGTCGGCCAGGCCGGAGCGGAGGGACGCGGCCCGCTGGGTCGCGAGCTCCTCGTCCATGTCCTGGAGGCGGTCCGCGAGGTCGTCGGGGCCTCCGTCGAACTGCTCGTCATCGTGAGCCATGGGAGTTCCTTGCTGTGAGGGATTCGGTGACGCGGACGACCGCGTCGACCGTCTCGTCGAAGTCGATGTGCGTGGAGTCGACCGTGGTCACTCCGTCCGCCGCGTTCATGAAGTCGACGACCCTGGAGTCCGCCCGGTCACGCCGCTGCAGTTGTTCCGCGACGTCGCCGGCAGGGTGGCTCTCGAATTCCGCTGAACGCCTGGCCATTCTAGCCGCTTCGGACGCCGTGAGCAGGATTCGAGCCTGAGCATCCGGTGCGACCACCGTGGTGATGTCGCGTCCCTCGACGACGATGCCCGGGCGGTCGACGCCGGCGATGAGCGATCGGAAGGTCTCGTTGATCCACGCACGCACCTCCGGGACACGGGCGACGGCGGACACGACCGCCGTCACGCGAGGGCCGCGGATCTCGTCCGTGACGTCGCGATCACTGAGCGTGAACGCGGTCACGTCCGGGTCGAGGGAGACGGTGAAGGCGCCACCGAACGCGTCGAGCGAGCCGATCACCGCCGCCGAGTCCTCCGGGTCGACGTCTGCATCGAGCGTGTGGAGCGCGAGCGCGCGGTACCAGGCGCCCGTGTCGAGGTAGCGGTAACCGAGCCGACGGGCGACGGCCTTGCTCACGCTGGACTTGCCGCTGCCGGCCGGTCCGTCGATCGCGACCACGACGGGTGCGTCAGGCGTCGTCGACGCGCCGGTGCTGGTGGGGTGCTGTTCGGTCATGTCTCTTCCTATACTTCCGCGATGCGCCAGCCGCGCGACTCGAGGTCGTCGACGGTGCGCTGCTTCACCTCGGGGAGGACCTGGACCTCCGCGAGACCGATGTTCGCGCCGGGCGAGTGCTCCAGACGCAGGTCCTCGATGTTGACGCCGATCTCGCCGAGCTCCGTGAACAGGGCGCCCAGCTGGCCGGGGCGGTCGTCGAGCAGGACGACGATGCTCGCGAACCGGCGGTTCTGGCCGTGCTTGCCGGGGAGCCGTGCGACGCCGGTGTTGCCGGCGGCGATCGTGTCCGCGATCGTGCGGCGAGCGCCCGGCACCTCCGGGTCCCGGAGCGCCGAGATGACGGACGCGAGGTCGGTGGACAGCTGCTCGAGCACCGGGAGGACCTCGGCGTGGTTGGCGCTGAGGATCTGGACCCAGAGCTCCGGCGCGCTCGAGGCGATGCGGACGGTGTCGCGCAGCCCCTGTCCGGCGAGCTGGATGGCGCCCTCCTCGGCGTCCTGCAGCTGGGCGGCCAGGAGGCTCGCGACGAGCTGCGGCGTGTGGGAGACGAGCGCGACGAAGCGGTCGTGTTCGTCCGGCGTCATCTCCATCGGGATGGTGCCGAGGTCGAGCGCGAGGCCCTCCACCTGCGACAGCGCCCAGGCGGGTGTCTCGGCGTCGCGGCAGATCACCCACGGGCGACCGAGGAAGAGGTCGGCCCTGGCGGAGATCGCTCCCCCGCGCTCACGGCCGGCGAGCGGGTGCGAACCGATGTACCGGGTGAGGTCGACACCGCGCTCGAGCAGTGCGCGGTACGGTTCGAGCTTCACGCTCGCGACGTCGGTCACGACGGCATTTGGGAACGCGGCGAGTTCGGCCTCGATGACGCGGGCGGTGACGTCCGGCGGGACGCAGATGACGACGACGGACGGGTCGTCGGAGGGTTCCGCCGCACGACCCGCGCCGTAGTCGACGGCGAGGCGCAACTGACTGGGCGATGCGTCGTCGAGGATGATGTCGACGCCCTTGGCGCGCAGCGCGAGTCCGATGCTCGCGCCGAGGAGGCCGGCTCCGACGATGCGGACCGAGCCCTGCACGCGCGCGGGAGCTGCGCTCAGGTCGCTCATGCCGTCGGCTCCGGCGCCTCCGCTGCCGTGCCGTCGGCCGCACGGGCTTCAGGACCGTGTGCGCGGGCGATGGTCAGGATGGCGCCGAGTTCGTCCTTGCTGAGCTCGCGCAACTGGCCGGATCCGAGCGTCCCGAGGTGCAGCGGACCGAACTGACGGCGCACGAGGTCGACGACCGGGTGGCCGACGGCGTCGAGCATGCGACGGACGATGCGGTTCCGCCCGGAGTGCAGCGTGAGCTCCACGAGACTGGAGCCGTCCTCGGTGCCGAGCAGGCGGGCCTTGTCGGCGGAGATCGGTCCGTCCTCGAGCTCGATGCCCGCGGTCAGCTTCGCGAGGACCTGGGGGGTCACCTTGCCCGTGACCTTCGCGATGTACGTCTTCTGCACACCGAAGGAGGGGTGGGCGAGCACGTGCGCGAGGTCGCCGTCGTTGGTGAGGATGAGCAGACCGCTCGTCTCGGCGTCGAGGCGGCCGACGTTGAACAGCCGTTCCTCGTACTGCTCGGTGAAGCGGCGCAGGTCGGGGCGACCGCGGTCGTCCTTCAGCGAGCTGTAGATGCCCACCGGCTTGTTGAGCATGAGGTAGCGCTTCGAGGCGTCGAGCTGGATGGCGCTGCCGTCGACGGACACGAGGTCGTGCTCCGGGTCGATCCGCGAGCCGAGCTCGGTGACGACGACGCCGTTCACCTCCACGCGGCCGTCCTCGATGAGCTGCTCCGACACGCGCCTCGAGGCGACGCCGGCGTTCGCCAGCACCTTCTGCAAGCGGATGCCCTCTGATTCAGTGCTGGTCACTGTCGAATCCTTCCCGGCCATCGTCGAGCAACGGCGAGATCCGCGGCAGCTCCTCGATGGCGTTGATACCAAGTTGGGTGAGCAGGAGATCGGTGGTGCCGTAGTTGATGGCACCCGTCTCACTATCGGTGAACATCTCCGTGATGAGTCCACGCCCGAGGAGGGTGCGGACGACGGAGTCGACGTTGACGGCGCGGATCGAGGCGATCGCGCCGCGGCTGATCGGCTGCTTGTAGGCGATCACGGCCAGGGTCTCGAGCGCCGCCTGCGACAGCTTCGTCGGGTTCTGCGTCACGACGTAGTCGGTGACGAGCGCGTCGTAGTCGGCCCGGACGTAGATCCGCCAGCCGCCGCCGACCTCGCGGAGTTCGAATCCGCGTCGGACGCCACCGCGTTCGCCGTCGTAGTCGGCGACGAGGTCGGCGATGGCCCGTCTGACGGCTCCGACCGGCACGTGCACGGCAGCGGCGAGGTTCACGAGGCTCTGCGGTTCGTCGGCGACCATGAGGATCGCCTCGAGCGCCCGTGGGACGTCCGGTGCGGGCACCGGCGCGGGCTCGGGCGGCAGGCTCTGGGCGGCGTCCGTCGGCCGCCCGATCGACTCGGGTGTCGCGTCAGGCATCGTAATCGGCTCCCAGGTTGGCGAGGCTGTCGTCGTTCCAGGTCTCGGCGGTCCAGCGGAGCGTGAGCTCGCCGAGCGGTTCGATCTGCTCGAAGGACAGCGCGGCGTGCCGGTACAGTTCGAGCACGGCGATGAAGCGCGCGATGACCACGCCCTTCAGCTCCGCACCGGCCACGAGCTCGCGGAAGGTGTGGGACCCGCCGCGGCGCAGGATGGCGACGACGTGCGCCGCCTGCTCCCGGATGCTCACGAGCGGTGCGTGCAGGTGGTCGAGACCGACGGTCGGCACCTCGCGTGGCGTGAACGCGAGCGTCGCGAGTGCGCCGAAGTCCTGCGCGGTCAGCGTCCAGACGAGTTCCGGGGTCTGCTGACGGTACTGCTCCTCCAGCCGGACCGCCCGGAAGTGGCGCGCCGCCTCCAGGTCGAGGCGCTCCGCGAACCACGCGGACGCCTGCTTGAACGCGCGGTACTGCAACAGGCGGGCGAACAGCAGGTCCCGCGCCTCCAGCAGGGCGACGTCCTCCGCGTCGACGAGTTCGCCCTGCGGCAGCAGCCCCGCGATCTTGAGGTCGAGCAGGGTGGCCGCCACGACGAGGAACTCGCTCGCCTGGTCGAGTTCGTCATCGGCCTCGAGCGTCCGCAGGTAGGCGATGAACTCATCGGTCACGCGGCTGAGCGAGACCTCCGTGATGTCGAGTTCGTGCTTGCCGATGAGGGTCAGCAGGAGGTCGAAGGGTCCTTCGAAGCCCTCGAACGACACCCGGAACGACGGTGCCGGTGCGGGGTCGACGGTCGTCGCCTCATCGGAGCGCGAGCCGGTGTCGCCGGCCGGAGGGAGGACGGCAACGGGCGTCCGCGCGGGATCAGGCGATCGCGCCACGGGAGATGAGCTCTCTCGCGAGCTGACGGTAGGCCTTCGCGGCGGCGTGCTCCGGTGCGAACTCGGTGATCGGGGTTCCGGCGACGCTCGCGTCGGGGAACTTCACGGTCCGTCCGATGACCGTCTCGAGGACCTTCTCGCCGAACGCGTCGACGACGCGCTCGAGGACCTCGCGCGAGTGCAGCGTCCGGGAGTCGTACATGGTGGCCAGGATCCCGTCGAGCTCGATCGCCGGGTTGAGGCGGTCGCGCACCTTGTCGATGGTCTCGATGAGCAGCGCGACACCGCGGAGCGCGAAGAACTCGCACTCGAGCGGGATGAGCACCCCATGGCTGGCGGTGAGGGCGTTGACCGTGAGGAGGCCGAGCGAGGGCTGGCAGTCGATCAGGATGACGTCGTAGTCGTCGGACACCTTGCGGAGCACCCGGGCCAGGATCGTCTCCCGCGCGACCTCGTTGACGAGGTGGACCTCGGCGGCCGAGAGGTCGATGTTGGCCGGAAGCACGTCGAGACCCTCAATGGCGGTGTGCTGGATGACCTCGGCCGGGTCCTTCACGGTGCCGAGCAGCAGGTCGTACACGGTGTTGGAGTCGTGGGTGGAGATGCCGAGACCGGCGGACAGCGCGCCCTGCGGGTCGAAGTCGACGACGAGCACCCGGCGGCCGTATTCGGCCAGCGCGGCGGACAGACTGATGGTGGTCGTCGTCTTGCCGACCCCGCCCTTCTGGTTGCAGAGCGAGATGATGCGTGCCGGTCCGTGCTGCGCCAGCGTGGGCGGCACCGCGAACTCACGACGCGGGCGGCCGGTCGGGCCGTTCGGGTTCAGTTCGGCGGCGGTCTTGCGCGCAGAATCCTGCACTGCGCTCGTGTGCTTCGTACCGGCCACCGGTGTTGCCTCGCTCCCGCTTGCTGTCGTTCGAGTGACGAGTCTACCGGGCCACGGGTCAGGCCTGCGGTGCCGCTCCGCCCGCGGTCCATCTCGCCCGGGGATGGGACTGCGTGTACACATCCCGGAGGTTGTCGACCGTCACCAGCGTGTACAGCTGCGTCGTCGCCACCGAGGAGTGACCGAGGAGTTCCTGCACGACCCGGACGTCGGCTCCGCCCTGCAGCAGGTGCGTCGCGAAGGAGTGTCGGAGGGTGTGCGGCGACACGTGCGACTCGAGTCCGGCGCGCTCGGCGGCACG
>Ga0157369_10008958_pt1 | contig 11462 bp, 11 predicted proteins | sample C25metaG_FD_113461 | JGI IMG/M metagenome (GOLD analysis project Ga0157369, IMG submission 113461) | Corn rhizosphere microbial communities from Kellogg Biological Station, Michigan, USA - C2-5 metaG | ecosystem: Host-associated > Plants > Roots > Rhizosphere > Soil | place: USA: Michigan... | reverse complement strand
CCGGCTCTGGTTCGACCTGGCCGAGATCAGCGAGTACCTCACCCTGTTCCGCGCCCCGCACGGCGACACCGCGGACGCCGCTGAGGCATGGGAAAACCTCCGGCACTTCCTGCGTCCGGCCGAACGGTGGCCTGCCCTGTGCAACCCCGGCCGCGCAGCACACGAGCCAGAAGCTACCACCTAGGCCAGCCGCCCGGGCACGGGTGGAACCAGCGCGACCAGCCCACGGCATCTCAAGCCGGCAGCACGCTGAGGTCACGCCGGAATGAATAATCTGCGCGCATGCAGTTGCAGACCACCGCCTCAGTCAAGGCGCCCGGAATCGGCGATAGAGAACTCGGCGACCTCATTCCGCTGCTCACGTTGAGTGATCGTTCCTCTACCTGACCGACACGCGCATTCCTGCCCAATTGAGGCGCGCCTGGTGGCTCCGTGGTGATCACCAGCAGGCTCGCCCAGATCGGGCATTTACGTCTCCAGGGGGCGCCGGTGTCTGTCGGCGGCGAGATGGCTTACGCGGACGTGGTGGCTGACCGCCCGGTCAAGGCTATGCAGGAAGAACCGGCAGCTGCCGCGCTCGCGGGAGAAGCGGAGCCCGCAGCAGTCAGCACGCCATGGGTTCGGTGGTCCAGTATGTGACCTAGCACGGTCACAACCCCACCCTGCCGTCGATGCGCTCCCGCAACAGGTCGGCGTGGCCGATATGGCGGGCGTACTCCTCGATCATGTGGACCAGCACCTCCCGCAGTGACACCTGACCCTGGTGGCCGCCGCGGCCGACGTAAGGCCTGGTGAGGCCCAGGTCGCTGGCTTCACCAACGAAACGCTCGGCGAAAGCGACCTCGGCCCTCCAGTTCTCCCAGGCCAGCGCAACCGCGGCCGGATCGGCCAGGGCGTCGCTGAAGGCCCGGTCGTGGTCGTCGCCGGCGCTCTGACGGTAGCGAGCCGGAGCATCCTCGCCTGCCATCACCTGGCGGAACCAGTGCCGTTCGGCGTCCGAGAGGTGACGCACCAGGCCGAGCAGCGAGAGGTCGGACGGCTCGACCGAACGGCGGGCCATGGCATCGGCATCGAGGCCTGCGCACTTGAGCTCTAGGGTGAGCCGGTAGTCGTGCAGGTACCCGGCGAGCACGGTGCGCTCGTCACCGTGATGGACGAAAATGCCGCCGATCCCCCGCGGGTCGGCGTCCGGGCCGACGAACATATCCTGCCAGCCGAACTGACGGTCAGTTTCGTCGCCAGGCCGCTGTGCTGTGGCTGTCATCTTGAACATCATGGCTGACCGAGCCGTCCCTCTTCCAGGGGGCGAGGTGCCGCTTTGCGGGGGAAGCCCCGGTCGAATTTCACTTGGGCGCACCGAATAGGGTGATCGGCGCTGGCCACGCTCACGAGGCCGTCGCGCGCATGAGTGCCGAATTGGCAGGGAGTCAGCGGGTCAGCGTTCCGATCACGCTCAGCGACTGCGGTTAGTCCGCGGCCAGTGCGCAAGTATCCGCCGTTATGCGCTGCGCTTCGGTCACCGGCCGTGCTGGGCGGTGCCACGCCGAGTTGCGCGTTCTGGGCGGTTACTGGAGGCGTGTGATGGCCATCGGCTGCTGCAGGCCTGGGATCGCCGGGATCGTCATCGGGCCCGCCCGCGGCTGGCCCGGGTCGGGCCTGCCAGTTGGCCCGGATGGGCGGGCGCTTTCGCCGTAGCCTGGGGCCGCCCGGCCCTGGCCTACGCGGCCCGGCGTGACGCGTCGAGCACGTTGCGCCCAATGGCGCGCGTGGCCGCCCGGTCCGGCCGGACCAGCGCCACGCGGGTTCGGGCTGCGGTCAGCGCGGTCGTCTGCCGACTCGGGCTAGCCATGAAGCCTACGCCCGCGGCCATCGGCGCGACGATGACTGCCCGCTCGTACCCACAGGCTGTTGTCTCTGCTGCAGACCCGCCGGCGGTCCAGCAGAAGACACCAGGTCAACGGCTACGACAGGGTCGCCCGGACGCCTCGTGCTGCTCGGCCGTCGCTGGTATCTGGCGGGCTACCGTGTCGGATGCCAGAATCCGGGCTGTCGCTGTGCCCCTGTCCCTCGCCGACCGGGATACCGAACGGATCCTGTTCTCGTACCCAGCGGCCGGCGGTGAGCGCGCAGGCTGGCACGTCGAACCCGCATAGTACTGGCCGGGCGAGGAGCTGGGCGGGCAGCTGCGGGTCTCGCCGGGGACGTTTACCTGGACCGGCAGGAGTGGCGGAGTTGCCGGGCTGGACCGGCTCGCCTCGCCGCACGGGACCGGGCCAGTTCCGGGCCCGCGAGCTGCCAAACGTCGGCGCCTTCGTCTGGGCTGACATCCCGGGGTACCAGGGCCGGATCCGATGTCGAGGTCTTCGTCGAGGCGCCCGCCGGGGTGTCACGCGAGCGGATCGGGCGGTGGGTTTCGGTGCCCGGGATCGGCGCCAGCCGGTGCCGGGTCCGGATGACCGCCGACGCGCTGGAGTGGCCGATCATGGGCTCGGAATGGTAGGCGCCGGGTTCGGGGTGATCTCGCCGGCGGAGTTGGCCGGCTTGGTCCGGGACTGGGTGCCTGGTTCAGCCGGGCGGGTCAGGGTTCCTGTCCCGGCTGAAATTCGGGTGCTCCGCGGTGGCCTCAGGCCCTACCGTTTTGGTGGGCGAGCCGAAGGGAGGATTCGGTCATGGAGCACCTGGCCAAGAAGCTGATCAGCTGGGCGTCGATCCTGGAGCCGAACACCCGGGAGCAGGCGCTGCGGACCGCCTCCATGCCGTTCATCTGGCCGCACCTCGCGCTGATGCCGGACGCGCACCAGGGGAAAGGGGCCACGGTCGGGTCGGTGATCCCGACGCTGGGCGCGATCATGCCTGCCGCGGTGGGCGTGGACATCGGGTGCGGCATGATCGCGGTGCGTACCGGCCTGGTCCACGACGACCTGCCCGGAAAGGCGCTGGCCCGGCTGCGGGAGGCGATCGAGAAGGCGGTGCCGCTGTCGGCCGGCCAGTACAACGAGACCGTGCACGACGGCGAGACCGTCCGGCGGATCACCGACCTGGAGGAGCGCGACGGTGCGGACAGCGCCGAGGCGATCGCGCCGAACTGGCGGCTGCAGCTCGGCTCGCTCGGCTCCGGGAACCACTTCATCGAGGTCAGCCTGGACGAGCGGGACCGGGTCTGGCTGTTCCTGCACTCCGGGTCGCGGGGTGTCGGTAACAAGCTGGCCACCCGGCACATCAAGGTGGCCCGGGAGTGGTGCGAGCGAGCCTGGATTCCGCTCCCCGACCCGGACCTGGCCTACCTGGTCGAGGGCACCGCCGAGTTCTGGGCTTACCTGCGGGACCTGCGCTGGGCGCAGCACTTTGCGCTGCTGAACCGCGAGGAGATGATGGCTCGGGTCGCGCAGTGCCTGGCCGACTTCATGGGCCGGGACGTGCCCGCGCAGGAGACCATCCAGTGCCACCACAACTACACCGAGCAGATGAGCGATGACCTGATGCGCCACTGGAGGTCGCGGCCGGCCCGACGATCAGGGCATGTGTGGCTGTCCCGCAAGGGGGCGATCGACGCATCCGAGGGTAAGGCCGGGCTCATCCCCGGCTCGATGGCCACCGCGTCCTACGTAGTGACCGGGAAGGGGAACAAGCTGTCGCTGAACTCTTCGCCGCACGGCGCGGGGCGTCAGTACAGCCGTTCGGCGGCGCGGCGGACGTTCACCCGGGCGCAGCTCGAGGCGGCGATGCAGGGGATCGAGTGGCGGCGCACGGACGCGTTCCTCGACGAGATCCCGGGTGCCTACAAAGACGTCGATCTGGTCATGGCGGATGCCGCCGACCTGGTGGAGGTCCGGCACGCGCTGCGGCAGATCGTCAACGTCAAGGGCGAGTGAGGGCGATTACGGCGCGAGCGTGATAACCGAGGCCCAGCGGGGGACCCGGGAGTCCAGTGTGAGATGCGCGGCCACATTTTCGCATCGTTCGTCACGGCCGCTCGCTTCCGGCGCTTCCGCTGCCCAGTAGGCGGAACGCAGTTCGGCGACGCGCCAGCGTGCACGGCCGGGTTCCTGGCAGGTTTCGCGATCGTGTCTGTCCGCCGATGCAGCCGCCGAGATGTTGAAGCTGTGATGACGCAACTCTGGCAGGCAAATCGTTGGCTGCGCACGCAGGCGCTTCGCTAGCGTATGGGCGTGACTGGGGAGCTTGAGAAGGCACGGGGCCTGCTGGCGTCAGGCGACATCCCGGGTCTGCTGTGGCATCTGCGCGCGCACGGCGAGGCGCTGCCGCTGGGCGAGGTGGCGCGGCTAGTGGCGGGGGCCGCCCGGTTCGCAGGGTTCGATGACCTGGCGCAGGCCGGCGTGCTCGCCGTAGATGCCGTCGACGGCGAGCACCGGGTCAGACTCCGGTGCGAACTGGCCCCGGCCCTCTTCAGCGCGGTCTGCAGCTTTTCGACCACAGGTCCCTGCGATCCCTGGGCCAGCGTCGGCGGCAGCGCGTGCCCGCCGCCGAGCGCGCCCCAGGTAGCCGGGCCGACCACACCGTCGGCAGCCAGGTGACTGTCGCGCTGGAACTGCTCGACCGCGCTCTTGGTCACCGCGCCGAAGATGCCATCGATCTGGTCGTAGGTCAGGGTCCGGCGGCGCAGGCGGTGCGGAGGACGAGGTTGCGGAGGCCGTAGCGGGATACGCGGGTTCCGCCGTCGGTGCTCTCGTCATTGCCGAAGCCGGGATCACCGGTGGATCGGTGACGGGCGGACGGCGTAGCTGTTTGCCCTCGCAGGAGCAAACGCAGCCGCCATAATGAGCCGTGATCTGCGGCGTCGAGGCGGACAGCGACCACGATTGCCAACCGGGCCTGGCGGTGCAAGATGAGATGTCTGGAATGCGGGGCGGAGATTGCTGAGCAAGCTCAGGTCTGCGCCCGGTGCGGGGCCTGGGCCCCTGTCGAATATCAGCTGTATGTAGCAGAGGACCCGGCGGACGCGGCCCGCGACGCAGTCGGCGGACCCGCGCCGGCGGCCAGTCACGCCGACACGCGGCAACAGCGCCCGGAATCTAAGCCAGATCCGGAAGGTGACCGAGCCGAACTCACCGAATGGGTCCAGACACGGAAATTCTCGACCACTCGTCTGCGGCCCGGTTACAACATAGACGAAGTTGACGCCTTCATCGACGCCATTCGCGACTCTTTTCTCAGAGTGCGGGAACCGTCTCTAACACCCGAGGAGATCCGGGTTAAAAAGTTCTCCACCACCCGTCTGCGGCCCGGCTATGACGAGGAAGAAGTTGACGCCTTCCTCGATAAGGCCGAATTGAGGCTGGCGGGTCTGACCGGTATTCCGTTGCGGCCGCCCAGCACGGCCATCAAGTCCGGGCTCTACGCTGATCCCGGTGGCCAGGCAGGCCTGAGGTACTGGGACGGCAAGGCATGGTCGCCTCTCCTCCCGGTAGATGTCGGCGGCGGCAAGCAAGCACCGAGATTCCCGGAGAGGTGTCCTGGCCGCTGCCGCAACCCGATGGCAGCTGGCAGTATGCTGCCCGGCAGGCCAGAGAGAAAACGACCGTAGCCATCGGCTCGACGATTGCGGCAGCTGTGCTCGGTGGCGTGGCGGCGACGCCGGGGAATTTGTGGTGGGCTTGGCTCGCCGTCACATCGGCAGTCCTGGCATTTGATAACTGGAAAAACCGCAGATTCTTTGTGAAGCTCGATCGGGCGGCAAGCGGCCGCGCTGGCCAGTACTGGGACAGCGCCGCCGGTCCGCGATGAACAAGGTCCCGAAGCGGGCTTAACCGCCACATGGTGCTTCGGTTTCCGCGCAGCTAGTGTTCGCTCCGGGTACTGCGTCAGGGCGAACCCGTCGTGAGGGTGCCGCGGCTGTGCGGCCGCTGCAAGTCACAGCTCTACCACTACTTTGCCGACAAGGACGCGCTCATCCTCGAGGTGATCCGGCGCCAGCTCGACAAGATCATCGCCGGCCAGGAGACCGAGCTCCGGGAGCTGCGGACGTGGGAGGGGATGCAACGCTGGCGCGACCACCTGGTCGAGGGCACCCGGGCGACCGGGGGAGTCGGCGGGTGCCCCCTCGGCTCGCTGGCCAGCGAACTCGCCGACCGTTCGGAACCAGCCCGCGAGGCGCTCGCCACCTGCTTCACCGAGTGGGAGGCATACCTCGTCGACGGCTTCACCGCGATGCGCGAGGACGGCCTGATCTCGCCCGAGGCAGATCCGGCCGAACTGGCTGTCACGGTGATGACCGCGCTGCAGGGCGGGCTCCTGCTAGCGCAGACGACCCGGGAGATCCGTCCACTCGAGCTAGCGCTGGACATGGCCATCGCCCACGCGGGGCGCTACCGCACCGGCTGACCGGTGGTAGCCATCGGGTGCCGTCCTGGTCGAGGGCAATGGGCAGGTAGCGCCTGGCATCGCTGCCGTGACCGGAGCCGCGTGGGTCTTGCCGTCCACCGCGATCACGCGCCGGCCGCCTAGCCCCGGGGGGGCGGTTGGAATTGAGGAAGCTAAAGCCGGATGCCGTGACTACTGGGCTGCCTACACGCTGGCTGCGCTGCCCCGACACGGGTTCGCGGACAGAGGTGCTGAAGGAACAGATGAGGCACCGGTTCTCCAGCGCGCTCAGCCCCGCGCCGTACTAGGCGAGCGCGGCCCATGCGGCCATCTACGGTGACACTGCGGACCCGGCTCTCGGCCAGGACGTCGGCCGGACCGCCCTGGTGCAAGCTGCCACCTCCCATGTGTGAACGCCTCCGCCCTATCGCAGGCCGAACGGCCCTTCCCGATCAGTCCGGGAACCAGCCGGACGTTACATGCCGGAGACGGAAGCCCGCCGGGCTGTCCGCCGTCGGGTGGCGCGGGCCCGCCGCTGTCACCTTTTCGCCGGCAGGGGGTAAGACCTCCCGCCGCCACCGACACTAATCGCAAGTAGCGAAACCTGGCTGATCATCAGGAGACGAACCGTGGAGTCTGTATACGACATCGACACCCGTGAGGTCGTCGCGTGCGATGAGGCGTTCTTCACCGCTTTGCTCGGCGCTGATCCCGATCTGCTCGGCACGATACTGGCCGACGACTTCGTCATCATCGACGTGCTGAGCGGCCAGGTCGCATGCCGGGCGGAGCTGCTCGACGCGATCAGATCCGGGCAGCTGCGATTCACCGAGGTGACGCGGTACGCCGAGGAACGATCGGTCCGGCTTCGTCCCCCGGCCGCGGTGGTGACCGGGCGGACCCGCATGGTCCTGCGCTACCAGGGAGATGAGGCGACCGCGCACAGCCGGTACACCCACGTCCGTACGTGGGAAAACGGCCGGTGGCGCCTGATGTCGGCGCAGGGAACACCCACACGCGCGCCAGGCATGAGCGCCGAGCGGCCGCTGTTCTGCGATACCGCCCTGGCCGGGCGCATCGAGCGGGCAGAGGTCCAGCTCATCGCCCAAAGCAGTGAGGCCGCCCGCCGCCGGGCGGCCACGGCGGGCTTCGTGATCCCGGTTGCGGGTGGCGTGGCGAGCTTCGCCGGGGACGGTTCGCCGTACAACAAGGTCGCGGGGCTCGGCTTCGGCGGCGTGCCGGATCCGGCCGCTCTCGATGAAATCGAGAAGGCCTTCGCCGCCTGCGGTTCCCCGGTGCAGATCGAGCTCGCCCACCTGGCCGACCCCGCCATCGGCGCTCTGCTGGCCAGGCGGGGTTACCGGCTCGAATCGTTCGAGAACGTGCTGGGCCGTGCCCTCACAGATGGATCCGAGCGGGTGATGCCACCGGGAGTCGAGGTCCGGCCGAGCGGTACGGAGGAGTTCGAGACCTGGCTTGACGTCGTGGCCGAGGGCTCCGTCCACCCTGACACGCAAGGGGTGCCATGGCATGAGGAGTTCTCGCGCGAGGCGATCATCGGAGCCGAGCGGGATTCGGCCGCGGCCGGCGATGTGCGCTACGCAGCGCTGCGCGACGGGGTCATCGTGGGCGGCGCCACCATGCGGATCGCCGAGGGCGTCGCGCAGCTCACCGGCGCGGCGACCATCCCGGCGCACCGCCGCCGTGGTGTACAGACCGCGCTGCTGTCCGCCCGGCTCGCCGACGCCGCAGCGGCCGGCTGCGACGTCGCCGTCATCACCACCCAGCCAGGATCGAAGTCCCAGCAGAACGCGCAGCGTCAGGGCTTCGACCTGCTCTACACCCGTGCCGTCCTGGTCAAGCAGCCGTGATCTCGCGCGCCCGTGGCTCTGGCCGGCGCCGCGAGGCTGCCGTCGGCCGTCCCGGTGGAAGGAGATCGATGATGAGTGAGGTCCGCCTCACTACGCCGAATGCGGACGCACGCCGGGCTATCCGCACGGCCACGACGACAGCCACCTAGTGAAGCAGCTTTGCTGACCCTGGGTGCTGGGAACCCCGATCGCCTGCATGTGGCGATGCCGTCGCGGCGACGCGTGGCTGGATCCCAGCGCGCCCGGACGTTCCTACATCGGTGTCGCATGTGAGGATGACGGCGGAGTTGACGTGGATAGCATCGTAGCCATGGTGCCGGCGGATTCCGGGGTGGAGCAGCCCCCTGCCGCCATGCCCCGGCTTGATCCTGACTCAGCCGGATGGCTGCAGATGCTCGCCGGTACCGGCCCGGCTCGGGAGGCGGCGCTGGCGCGGCTGCATGAGATGCTGGTGCGGATCGCGCGGGGTGAGGTCGGGCGGCGTGCCCCGCGGCTGCAGCTTACCGGGCCTGAACTCGATGACCTGGCCCATCAGGCGGCAGCCGACGCGCTGATCGCTATTACCGGCAAGCTCGGGCAGTTCCGCGGGGAGAGCCGGTTCACGACCTGGGCCTATAAGTTCGTCATCTTCGAGGTATCGGCCAAGATGGGGCGCCACTTCTGGCGCCACCCGGACGTCCGGTTGGATGCCGAGGACTGGGATCGGCTGCCGGCCCACTTCGGCTTTGACCCCGCGCAGGAGGCCGAATGGCGGGACCTGCTGGCTGCGCTGAGACGAGCCGTGGATGAGGAACTGACCGTGCGGCAGCGCAGAGTCTTCGTCGCGATCGTGCTCAACGAGGTTCCGCTGGATGCGCTGGTCATCGAGCTGGCTTCCAACCGCAACGCGATCTACAAGACATTGTTCGATGCCCGGCGTAAGCTGCGGGCCGCGCTAGTCGCTAACGGGTACATAGGCGAAGACTGAGGACTGCTGAGGAGCTCATGGACGGCCGACCGGAACTGGACCGCTTCCTGCGGACTGATCCGCGTGACGTGGGCTGTGCCCAGGCCATGGAAATGCTGCACATCTACGCCGAACTGGCCGCCGCCGGCGGACCTGTGCAGCAGCGGTACCCAGGCATCGCCGCGCACCTGCGCGCGTGCGGCCCGTGCGGCGAAGACTTCGACGGGCTGCTGGCCGCCCTGCGCCACCAGGCACCCAAGCCCGCTAACTGACATCCGCCGCCTCGCTCCGGTTTGCGCGCCTCCGGTCGTAAGATCTCCGCCGCCGCGGACGCGAACCAGGAGTAAACCAAACAGCGGCGACGGCCAGTCCCGCCGTAGAGGGAGATCTACGTGTCCCATCACTTCGACAGCCCCACCGCGATCGCTGACGGGCGCATCAACTTGTGCGATCTGTTCGTATTCCCCGGCGTGCCCGGTACCACCACGCTGATCCTGACCGTCAACCCCGACGCCGGGCGCTCATCGGCGACCACCTTCCGGCCCGATGCGCTCTACGAATTCGTCGTGGCCGGCGACGGAGGTACCCGCGAGGACATCGCCTTCCGCGTCACCTTCACCGAGCCGGACAACGCAGGAAACCAGCAGCTGCGCGTCCTGCGCGCCGACGGGGCCGCCGCGCGGCACGGCACTGAGGGGACGCTGCTGGGCGAGGGTCACATCGGCGAGGTCTTCCCCCTTGGCGCCGGCGGGCTGGCGTGGGCTGGGCTAGCCGCGGATCCCTTCACCGCCGACGGGATCGCCTTGGCCGGATTCCTCGCCGGGCTCGCAGCCGGGCAGTACGACCCCGGCGCCTTCACGTCCTCGCCCAGCAATATTTTCGCCGGCCGTGACGTGACCGCCGTCGCCCTGCAGGTACCGGATGCCGACCTCGGCGGCACCCGCATCGCGGTGTGGGCGCGGATCAGCCTTTTCGGCCACGCCTCGCAACTCCAGGTCAGCCGGATCGGCCAGGCCATGCTCCGCCCCCTATTCTTCAGTCCCCCGGACGCGGAATCCGAGACCCTGAACGCCGGGGCACCCGCCAGCGACACGGACGCGCACGGCAAGCGGGTACTCAGCATCGCCGGCACCGCCGCCCGGCTCGCCGGGCTGACCGATCCCGACGCTCACGCCGACCACGTGCTGGCGGCGTTCCTGCCCGATGTGGTCAGGTACCAGCCCGGTCTGCCCGCCTCCTTTCCAGCCCGGCGGTGGCAACGGGCGCGCACTTGATGACGACGCCTTCGACATCGCCATGGCCGTCCTGGCCGGGTCGACGCTCGGGAGCGCCTCCGTCCCGCGCCCGCCCACCGCGGAGTTCCCCTACCTGTCAGCGCCCCGGTCGGCGGACCTGCCGGCCCTCGCCGACCTCTTCGGCCTCCGCGAACATAGACCGGAGTAGCCCAGCGCCAACTGGCTGATTCCCGTCTGCCGCGCCGACCTGGTCGGACATGTCGAACGAGGCGTAGCGCAGCTCATCACCGTGGCCAGCGAGACCGCCCGCCGCCCGGAGGCCGCGGCGGACTGCCTCAGTACCGCAGCACCGCATTGTGATTCCCGTTTGGCCGCACGATTCCCGCCAGGCTCTCGACCCAGATCCTGACCATGGCCAGGGCCAGGTCCGTACCCGAACGATGCCCGGTGGGGTCATGGCGGTTGACGATTCAGTGTCCTGCGTGGCGCGGTGGCCCGCTCGGCCGTGTTCCGGTGAACAGGTCGCGACCGAGGCGGTGAGGATGCGGATCACGTCGTCGGGTCGATCTGGCCTGCCCGGGACTTGATCGGAGCAGGCGTGGATGAGGCCTGACCGGAAACTGGGACTGCCGGATAACGTTAACCTCTGGGTTAACATTAACCTGGAGGTTAAGTGAGGTGGCAGACAAGGACGATGCCGCGGCCGTGCTCGACAGCGTGCTGGAGGCGCTCGCGAACCCGCACCGGCGCGAGATCGTCTACGTGCTCGGCTTGCAGCCCTGCGCTATCAGCCAGCTCGCCCGGATGCGGGGCCTGTCGCTTCCCGCGATCTACAAGCACGTCAAGATCCTGGAGAACGCGGGCCTGGTCCGCCGCCGGAAGGCCGGCCGGACGACCTACCTGCTCCTCAACTCGCGGCGCCTGCGACTGCTCCAGGACTGGGCGGGCCAGTTCCACACCTACTGGGGCAGCGATCAGGCGTCCTACGAGAATTACCACAGCTATCTCGGCGGTGACCCGGTACCGCCGGCAGCCGACAACGCAGACAGGAGCTCCGAATGAAGAAGTTCGTCATCTTGACTTACGGGT
>Ga0157369_10008957_pt1 | contig 11462 bp, 11 predicted proteins | sample C25metaG_FD_113461 | JGI IMG/M metagenome (GOLD analysis project Ga0157369, IMG submission 113461) | Corn rhizosphere microbial communities from Kellogg Biological Station, Michigan, USA - C2-5 metaG | ecosystem: Host-associated > Plants > Roots > Rhizosphere > Soil | place: USA: Michigan... | reverse complement strand
CGGTGGCGCACAGCGCAGTACATCAACGTACTCACCTTGCCTTGGAGCTCGTCATGGTTACCACTGCAACATCCTCCGCCCCGCTTATCGAAAAACACACGATTGGATACGTGCCCCCGGAAGATCGCCATGGAAAGGTAAGAGACCTGTTCACCCTGTGGTTCGGCGGCAACATCGCGCCGTTGCCCATCGTCACGGGCGCACTGGGTGTGCAACTGTTTCACCTCAACCTGGTGTGGGGCATCGTCGCCATTCTTGTCGGCCACCTGGTCGGCGGCGTGCTGATGGCGCTGCACTCGGCCCAGGGCCCGCAGATGGGCATTCCGCAAATGATCCAGAGCCGCGCCCAGTTCGGCTCCCTCGGCGCCTTGCTGGTGGTGGTGATCGCCGGCGTCATGTACATCGGTTTTTTTGCCTCCAACATCGTGCTCGCGGGTAAATCCCTGCACGGTGTGGTCGACGCCGTGCCCGTACCGGTAGGCATCGTGATCGGTGCGATCGGTTCCGGGATCATCGGCATCATCGGCTACCGCTTCATCCACGTGCTCAACCGCATCGGCACCTGGGTGCTGGGCGCCGGGATCGTGCTGGGGTTCGGCTACATCTTCACCCACCTGCAGACCACGGACTTCCTGACGCGCGGTGAATTCAACATCGCAGGCGTGCTGGCGACCGTGTCCCTGGCGGCGTTGTGGCAGATCGCATTCGCGCCCTACGTCTCCGACTACTCGCGCTACCTGCCGGCCGATGTACCGGTTGCCTCCACCTTCTGGACCACCTACCTCGGCTCGGCGCTGGGCTCCAGCCTGTCGTTCATCTTCGGCGCCGTTGCCGTCCTCGCCACCCCGATCGGCATGGACACCATGGACGCGGTCAAACTCGCCACTGGCGCCATCGGCCCGTTGATGCTGGTGCTGTTCCTGCTCAGCGTGATCAGCCACAACGCCCTCAACCTGTATGGCGCCGTGCTGTCGATCATCACCCTGGTGCAGACCTTTGCGTACCGCTGGATTCCCACGGCAAAAAGCCGTGCAGTGATCTCGATCCTGGTGCTGGCAGCCTGCGCGATTGCGGCGGTGTTCGCCTCGAAAGACTTCATCGGCCACTTCGTCGACATGGTGCTGGTGTTGCTGGTGGTCCTGGTGCCGTGGACGGCGATCAACCTGATCGACTTCTACGCCATCCATAAGGGCAAGTACGACATTGCCTCGATCTTCCGCGTGGATGGCGGGATCTACGGCCGGTACAACCCGCAGGCGTTGTTGGCATATGGGATTGGGATTGTGGTGCAGATTCCGTTCATGAACACGCCCCTGTACGTGGGGCCGATTTCGGAACACATCAACGGCGCGGATTTGTCTTGGGTGGTGGGGTTGGTGGTGACGTCGCCGTTGTACTTCTGGTTGGCGAGTCGGGACAGTGCGTATAAGCGCCGGATGGATGGGGGGAAGTTGGTGGGAGGGGTTTGATAAAACCACCATCTATAACTTGAGCGATTAGAGAACCCGCCTTGGCGGGTTTTCTAGTTTTTGGATGGCCAGCCGGACGTGCGCTTTGTATGGCAGATGGGGCTGTCGTGATGAGCGGGCCTGCCCCCTCACCACAATAAGTCCCCTCAGGACCATAGGGAGTGCGCGTCAGGGAATTCAGTTGCCGCGAATAGAGGTTTGTCTATCATGTGGCCTTTCGCTCAACGCCCCAGGAAACGCCCATGCCCACCCTCACCTTCCGCAACGCCCTCCCCGCCGACGCCGCCCGTTGCTTTGAAATCGAAACCACCGCCTACGAAGGCGACGAAGCCGCGACCCTGGAGAAGATCGCCACGCGTATTGCGCAGTACCCGCAAGGCTTTCTGATCCTGGAGGCGGATGGCGCGGTGGTGGGTTTCATCAACTGCGGTTGCGCCCATAAGGTGGTGATGTCCGACGAGGCGTTCAAGGAGTTGGTGGGCCATTCGGCCGATGCGCCGAACGTGGTGATCATGTCGGTGGTGGTCGACCCGGCGCACCAGGGCAAGGGTTACTCCAGGCTGCTGATGACCGAATTTGTGCAGCGCATGCGGGCGATGGGCAAGCAGACGATTCACTTGATGTGCAAGCAGCACCACGTGCCGCTGTATGAGCGCATGGGGTACCAGTACGTGCAGCCGTCGCCGTCGGATCACGGTGGCATGGCGTGGCATGAGATGGAGATGGCGCTCTAGCAATGAACACACCGCGCATCGACATCAGCGACCAACCCAACCCCGACGCCGAGCGCATCTTGGGCAGCGGTCTCGCGACCTTCAATGAAGCCATCACCGGCTACAACGACCGGTGCCTGCTGACGGTGCTGATCAAGGACCCCGACACCCGGCAGGTCCTCGGCGGCATCACCGGTAAAACCACGTTGGGCACGGCGTTCCTCGACCTGTTCCACCTGCCCGATTCATTACGGGGCACGGGGCTCGGCAGTCAGTTACTGCAAGCCTTCGAAGATGAAGCCCGGCGTCGGGGTTGCACAAACGCGGTGCTGTACACCCTGAGTTTCCAGGCACCTGGGTTTTACGAAAAGCACGGCTGGGTACGCTTCGGCGAGATCCCGTGCGAGCCCGAAGGCAGCAGCCGGGTATTTCTGTCCAAGGTGCTGTGACGTTCAGGGTTTTGCCAAACAACCCAGCAGCCGCCCCCCTCTGCGCCGCGCCATTCTCCGCCGCTTGCGAATGTTGCCAGTGCAGGCTTGCCGCAGTAGGGTTTACCCCTGCCCAATGTCCAGGAGCCCAGCATGAGCTTTTTTTCCGACCCCGATGCCGTCGCCCGTTACGCCGAGGGGCCCGTGCGCCTGGTGCCGGGTTTCGATGGGCTGCAACGCATGACCACCCTGCTGCTGCGCGAACGCGTGCCGGTCACGGGCAAGGTGCTGGTGTTGGGCGCGGGCGGTGGCCTGGAGTTGAAGCGCTTTGCCGACGCGGAACCGGACTGGCGTTTTGTGGGGGTAGACCCATCGGCCGAGATGCTGAAGCTGGCAGAGGCCACCTTGGGTCCGTTGAATGCGCGAACTCAATTGCACGAAGGCTATATCGACACCGCCCCGCTGGGACCTTTCGACGGCGCCACCTGCCTGCTGACCTTGCACTTCATCCCAGCCGAACAGCGCCTGCAAACCCTCAAGGCATTGTGGTTACGCCTGTTACCGGGCGCGCCGCTGGTGGTGGCGCATCACAGCTTCCCGCAGGCGGGGGGCGATAAGGCCCGCTGGCTGAAGCGCTACGCCGCGTTTGCGGTGGATTCGGGCGTGCCGGCAGCAGATGCCGAGCGGGCGATTGCGGCGATCAGTGAGAAATTGCCGGTGCTGTCACCCGAGGCTGATCAAGCCCTGATGACAGAAGCCGGGTTCGAGGGTGTCGAGTTGTTCTACGCCGGCTTCAGCTTTAGAGGCTGGGTAGGCTATAAACCGCGCTAGCGGCTCTACCAACTCCCGGACGCCCCGCCGCCGCCACTCGAACCACCGCCACCGGAGGAGCTGGAGCTGCTGGAACTGGAGCTGCTGGATCCCGAGCTCGACCCATCGCTCGACCCAGAGCCACCGCCGGTCTTGCCAAAGATGAACAGCGCAGCAAACGAGGCAATCGGGAACGCGTACAGCCAGCCGTCACGTCCGAGTTCTATCAACACCCCCGCTGCCACATACACCCCCACCGCTGCCGACAGCCGCGCGACAAACCCCACGCGACTTTGCTTCCAGGCAGCCTTCATGATCACCAGCAGCACCAGGTACAAACCCAGCACCACCAGCGCACCCAGCGGAAATACCAGCCAATGGATGAAGTTGACGTCGGCGTACTGACGATCAATCACCACCAACACAAGGATGTACGCCAGCAGCCCGACGACGCAGTAAAACACCGAGCGTGCCATCCACAATGCGCCGAAGGTTGCGCCACCGATGAGCAGGGTCAACGGCATCACCAGCAAGAACACCAGCCAGTCGCGCCCTCCGCCCAGGATCGCGAGCAGCACGGTGGCCGCCACCGTGGCAATCAAGGCGCGGCGCCAGTGCAGCTTGCCGGCACTGATCAGCACACCGCCAACCGCGCCGATGACAAACGCCAGCAGTATTGCAATGAACTGGGGATTGATCCCCCGCCCCGCGATCTTGGGCAGATCACCACCGTCTACCAGCACCACCAGGTCGTTCACGCCCTGGGACACACCGCCCGCGAAATCCCCTTGGCGAAACGCCGGCGTGATGTGTTCTTCGATAATGCGATGGGCCAGCAAATCCGTGACCGTGCCTTCCAGGCCATAGCCGACTTCGATGCGCACCTTGCGGTCCTCCTTGGCCACCACCAGCAGGATGCCGTCATTGATGTCCTTGCGGCCCAGCTTCCAGGCGCGGAACAGCTGGTTGGCGTAATCCTCGATGCTCGCGCCGCCGGTGGTGGGCACCAGCAGCACGGCCACTTGCGAGCCTTTGCGCTGTTCGAGGTCGGCGAGCTGGTTTTTCAGACGGGTGGTGGTGGCGGCATCCAGGGTGTTGGTGAGGTCGATCACCCGCTGGTCAAGGGCCACGCCGATGGGCGAAGTGCCCGCCTGGGCGTTGCCCAGCAGGCCAAAGACCACCAGCGCTACCAGGCTCAACACGGATTGCCGCAAAATCGCCATCATGCTTTGTTACCTGAAATTTCTTCCTGAAGGCGGTGACTTTACCTTAACGGCGCTATAACGCGTGACCCCACGCCTGTGACTATCTAAACTCCCTGCAGTCATAGCAATACGCCACAACCGAGCAAACCCATGGACTTACTCCACCGTAACAATGTCAGCGTGATGGGCAACGGGACCTCGACCCTGGTGTTTTCCCACGGGTTCGGCTGCAACCAGGCCATGTGGAACTACCTGGCGCCGCATTTCCTGGAACGCTTTCGCGTGGTGATGTACGACCTGGTGGGCGCGGGGCTGTCAGACTTGGGCGCCTTCGACAAGGCCAAGTACGGCACGCTGGAAGGCTACGCCCGTGACCTCAATGAAATCATCGAGGCCTACGCCGTCGGCCCGGTGATCCTGGTGGGGCATTCGGTCAGCGCAATGATCGGCGCCCTCGCCGACCGCCTGGCCCCCGGCCGCATCAGTGCCCATGTGATGATCGGGCCATCGCCGCGCTATATCGATGAAGACGGCTACATCGGCGGCTTCAAACGCGGCGATATCGAGGACCTGCTCGACACCCTCGACAGCAACTACCTCGGCTGGTCCAGCGCCATGGCCCCGGTGATCATGGGCGCACCGGATCAACCGGCGCTGGGCGAAGCGTTGACCGAGAGTTTCTGCCGCACTGAACCTGAGATCGCCAAGCAATTCGCGCGGGTGACGTTCATGTCGGACAACCGCCAGGACGTGATCGGCCTGGCCACCCCGGTGTTGATCCTGCAATCCACCGATGACCTGATCGCCCCCGTCGCCGTAGGCGAATACCTGCACAGCGTGCTGTCCCACAGCCGCTATTGCCTGGTGGAGAACATCGGCCATTGCCCGCACATGAGCGCGCCACAGGCCTGCGCAGCAGCCATGGACGATTTCCTGGCACCCTGGGCGGTTGCGCGTGCCAGCTGACCTATTCGACAGCGCGGCCTGCGCCCTGGCCGTCACCGCGCAAGATGGCATGATCCTGCAAGCCAACGCGCGCTTCAGCGAGTGGCTGGGGTTCAGCAACACCGAGCTGTGCGGCAAGCGTTTCCAGGATTTACTGACCATGGGCGGACGCATCTTCCACCAGACTCACCTGGCCCCGATGTTGCGCATGCATGGCAGCGTCACCGAAGTGAAGCTCGACATGCTGCACCGCGACGGCCACAAGGTCACCGTACTGCTCAACGGCATCCAGCGTGAACAGGCCGACAGCGTGGTGTACGACCTGGCGTTGTTCGGCACCACCGACCGCGACAAGTACGAACGCGAGCTGCTCAACGCCCGCAACTTGGCCGAAGCGTTGTTGCAGGAAAAAACCGCCACCGAACTGGCCCTGCAGCAGGCTCAGGCCGAGCTGCGCGAGGCCTACGCCGTTTCCCAACGCCGCGCGCTGTTCGCTGAACAGATGGTAGCGATTGTCAGCCACGACCTGAAAAACCCGCTCACGGCGATTCGCATGGCCTCCGACTTTCTCAGCCGCAGCGAACGCACGCCCAAGGAGCGCCAGTTGCTGGGGCATATCGGCCAGTCATCCGAACGCGCCCAACGCATGATCGCCGACCTGCTGGACTTTACCCAGGCCCGGGTCGGCCAGGGCATCAGCATCAAGGCGGCCCCCCTGGATCTGCACAGCGTGATCCATCGCGCCGTGGATGAACTGCGCGTGGCGTTCCCCAAGGCGACGCTGGAGCATCACAGCGAAGGCCAAGGCGACGCGAGCCTGGACGCCGACCGTGTGCAGCAGATCATTGGCAACCTGGTGGCCAACAGCGTGGCCTATGGCGACCTGCAGCGGCCGATCACGGTCACGTCACGGCTGTGCGATGGCGCGTGTGAAGTGTCCGTGCACAACTACGGCGAACCGATTCCCGAAAACTTGCTGGCCGGGCTGTTCGAACCCATGACCCGTGGCACCGACCAAGGCAGCGATGTGCGCAGCGTGGGCCTGGGCCTGTACATCGTGCGCGAGTTGGCCAGGGTGCATGGCGGGGATGTGGCGGTAAAGTCCTGTGCGGTGGGCGGTACCACCTTTACGGTGACGTTTCAGGGCAAATAAGCACTGCCCTGTAGCACCGGCTCCACGCGCCCGGTCAACACCACCCCGCCCTGCCCGTCCCAGTGCACCGTCACTGTGCCGCCATCGCACTGGACCTGCACCGTGGCATCCAGCAATCCTCGCCGGATCCCATTGACCACGGCCCCGCAGCAGCACGAGCCAGACCCCAACGGCACGCCGCCGCCGCGCTCCCAGATGCGTAGGCGGATATGGCCACGATCAAGTACCTGCACGAAATGCACATTGGTCTTGGCCGGGAACAGCGGGTGCGTTTCCAGCGCAGGCCCCACGGCCGCCACGTCGACAGCCGCAATGTCTTCCACAAAATACGTGCAATGCGGGTTGCCCATGCTGCACGCCGCCGGGTTGCCCTCGATGGGCAAGGTGCGCGTGTCCACGGCCTCGGCCAGCGGTACCGCCGACCAGTCCAGCGACGGTTCGCCCATGTTCACCGAGACGTGTTGCCCCGGCGCACGCACACAGGTCAGCAAGCCCCGGTCGGTTCGCAACACCACCGACGCCGTGCCGGTTTCATGCATCAAACGGTCGGCCACGCCACGGGTGGCGCTGCCGCAGGTGGCCAGCGGCGTGCCGTTGGGGTTCCAGAACTTGACGCGCGCGGCGGCATCGTCACAGTCGAGCACCACGGCCAGTTGGTTGAAGCCGATCCCGGTATGACGATCGCCCAGCTGGCGGGCGACCTTCGCGGTGATGGGATCATCCAGGCCACGGCGATCAACGATGATGAAATCGTCGCCATGGGCATGCATTTTCACGAACGGCAGAAGCATCGGGTGTCCTGTGGTCGACCTGTGGGGGCACTGAAGGATACCCTGACTGGCCCAATTTCATGAGACCTCTCCATGCTCATTGTCTTCAGCGGACTGCCCGGCACTGGCAAGACCACCATCGCCCGCGAACTGGCGCGCCAGACCGGCGCGGTTTACCTGCGTATCGACGTGATCGAACAGGCGATCCGCAAGGCCGGCGTACTGGCCGGCGATGTGGGTGCCAGCGGCTACGGCGTAGCGAATGCGCTGGCGTTGAGCAATCTGCAGGTGGGGCACACCGTGGTGGCGGACTGCGTGAACCCGGTCAGGGAAAGCCGAGAGGCGTGGAAGGCCGTCGCTGCGGCGGCAAAGGTGGTGTTGCTGGATATCCTGGTGACCTGCTCGGACCGGGAGGAACATCAACGACGGGTAGAAACCCGAACAGGCGACATTCCCGGCCTGATTCCACCCACCTGGCAGTCCGTTCTCGCACACGAATATGAAGCGTGGGAGAGCGGGCCCCTAGAGATCGACACTGCCCTCATGACGCCGGAGCAGGCGGTAACTGTGGTGAGCAGGCTTGCCCGCTCACCCCGGTAATCTCGCCCTCTTGCGCCTCAAAGCACACTCCCCATCGCCTTCATCAACACCAGATCGCGCGCGTAGATATCCGGCGCATACACCAAGCCGCCCTGGCGGTCGACCTCCACCGTCCAGTAGCCCAGCAGCACCGGCACCGGCGTGGCCAGCCTGAATTCATGGGTTACGCCGGTGGCCAGCAGTTCATCGGTGCGGGCGCGTTCGGCCGGGCTCACCAGCAGATCCCGCAGCAACAAAGGTTGTTCAACCCTGACACAGCCTGAGCTGAATGCCCGCGGCCCCTTGGTGAACAGTGGCTGGCTCGGCGTGTCGTGCAGGTACACCGAGTACGGGTTGGGGAAGCGCATCACGATCTTGCCCAGCGGGTTGCGGGGGCCGGCTTCCTGGCGCAGCAGGATATTGCCGGGGCGCGCCCAGTCGATCTGTTCCGGCGCCAGCGGGTGGCCTTCGGCGTCGAGCACTTGCAGGTTCTGCTGGCGCAGGTATTCGGGGTTGAGGCGGATCGCCGGGAGTTTATCCTCGCGCATGATGGTGGGCGGGATGGTCCAGGTCGGGTTGAGGGTCAGCCGGGTGATGCGCGATTTCAGCAGCGGCGTCTGGCGTTCGGCGCGGCCGACTTGCAGGCGGGTTTGCCACACGGGAATGCCGCTCTGGTACACGCTCAATTGCGCGGCGGCGACGTTGACCAGCACACCTTCGGGCTCCAGGTCCTGGGCCAGCCAGCGGAAGCGCTCAAGGTTGATGCGCAGCTGTTCGCGACGCACGGCCGGGCTGATGTTGAGTTCGGCCACGGTACCGGCGCCGATCACGCCGTCGGCCTGCAGCGAATGGCTGAGCTGGAACGCCTTGACCGCCTTGACCAGGTCGTCGCGGTATTGCTTGCCGCTGGGCGCCTTGGCCAGGTAGCCGCCACTGATCAGGCGCCGCGCCAGTTCCGGGACGCGCGGGTCTTCCATGCCGGGACGCAACAGCGGGCCCGTGGCGACCGGGTCCCAATGCGGCAACGGCTGCTGGCGCACGGTGGAATAGGCATTGCGCAGGCTGCGGTACAAATCGGCGCTGGGCCGGGCCTGGTCGAACGCTTGGGCCATGTCTTGCAGGCCCGTGGCGGCAAAGGCCAGCACGTCAATGCTGGGGTCGCGGGTCGGCGGCTGGGAATGCCACAGCGGTTCGAAGCGCGATTGCTGCAGGCGCCCGTAGTGCAAATCCTGCAGGGCTTGCAGGTAGTGCTGGCTGGTGTCGATATCGCTGCACAGCACGTTGGCCGTGGCATCCGCCGCAGGCAGGCTATAGTGGGTGGGGTCCAGGCCGTCATCGGCCAGCAGCAACAACTGAGATTGCAGGGCTTGGCGACGCTCGTCGGCGGACCACAACGGCACATTACCCTGCTGTTGGTAGAAAGCTTGCAGGCGCAGTTGGGCGGCGGCGTCGATCTGCGGCGCCAGACCGGGGCAGACACTGGGCAGTTGCGCCAGGGCCTGTTGGACCGGCGCCAGATCGACCGGCGCCGGCGTTGTGACCGGCAACGGCTCGACCGGGAGCGCGTCGGCTGTCGCGACCAATGGTGCAACGAGCAGGCAAATGCTCAAGTAACATGCGTGTTTTTTGAACAATTGACTTTGCTCCAATCCACAGTGGGGGGATGTACTGTAGATGCTGACTTTTATGTGCCGGCTCGGGATGACCACCCTGGGCTTGATCACCGTGAGCCTGGCCGCTTTGAGCACGACTGCGCTCGCCGCCAATGGCACTCCTCCTTCCTTGTATAGCAGCCTGGCGCGCTCGGCTCCAGAACTCAATCCCACTGTACTCAAAAGCGCCCTGAACGCGGTGCAGTGCGCAGTCAATAATGGCGAGGAACGTTCCGAGCGCCTAGCGGTTATTGACTACTCCCAGCCTTCGACCGCCCGTCGGCTGTGGATCTTCGATTTGCGCAAGAAGACCCTGGTGCTGCGCGACCTGGTTGCCCATGGCGCCAAGTCCGGGGAAAACTTCGCCACCCAGTTCTCCAACCTCGAAGGCAGCCACCAGTCCAGCCTGGGCCTGTTCCGCACCCAGGAAAGTTACCTGGGCACCCACGGCTACTCGCTGCGCATGGATGGCCTGGAGCCGGGTTTCAATGACCTGGCCCGCGACCGCGCCATCGTGATTCATGCGGCCGACTACGTGAGCCCCCTGTGGAGCAAGCGCGAAGGCCGCATCGGCCGCAGCCAGGGTTGCCCAGCCGTGCGCCCGCAGGTGGCGCGTCAAGTTGTGGACAAGCTCAAGGATGGGCAGTTCATGTTTTCCTGGTATCCCGACCAACGTTGGCTGAAGTCCTCGACGTACCTCAATTGCAAACCCCAGCAGGTGGCGAGTAGTCGTACAATCCGTGGCGGATAGCCTGTCCCCATCGATAAAAAAAGAGAGCCACACATGCTTCTACACCACTCCACCTGGATCGAGATCGGCCAGTTCCTGGAACGCAGCCGCACGGTGGTGATTCCCATCGGTTCCAATGAACAGCACGGCCCCACCGGCCTGCTGGGCACCGACTGGATGTGCCCGGAAATCATCGCCCATGCGGCGCAGAAGAACGCCGACATCCTGATCGGCCCGACCTTCAATATCGGCATGGCCCAGCATCACTTGGGTTTTCCCGGCACCATTTCCCTGCGCCCTTCCACCTTCATCGCTGCGATTGGCGACTGGGTGCGCTCACTGGCGGGGCATGGTTTCGAGAAGATTCTGTTTCTGAACGGCCATGGCGGCAATATCGCCACCATCGAAGCAGCGTTCTCGGAGCTGTACGCCGAGGCCAGCTTCGCCCGCCGCCCTGCCGGGTTCGCGCTGAAACTGGTGAACTGGTGGGACCTGGAAGGCGTTAGCGACCTGGCCCAACGCCAATTCCCGGTGGGCCATGGCAGCCATGCCACCCCATCGGAGATTGCGGTGACACAGTGGGCGTACCCAGACTCGATCAAGACTGCCGACTACTCACCACAAATCGCCAACACCGGGCCGATCCGCGAAGCGCTGGACTTCCGCGCACGCTTCCCCGACGGACGCATGGGCTCGGACCCGGCGCTGGCGACAGTAGAGAAAGGTGGAGAGTTAGTGGCGTTGGCGGCGCAAGGGTTGGTCAAGACAGTCAACGCGTTCAGTAACGAAGCCAAACCATGAGCCCTACGTGAATCAAAAAAAGTGGGAGGGACTTGCCTGCGAATACCCTAGGTATGTACACAACCCCGTAGCAACAAACCTAACCACGATGCGAAGCGAGCCGCTCTTGATCTAGCTTTTGATTTTGCTTTTGATCTCAGGCGCCCCGTCAAACACGCTGGCCGGAATTCGACAGGGATTTGGGGGGTAAACCGGCAGGGATGCCGG